>JAABVA010001650.1_pt1 | contig 23506 bp, 27 predicted proteins | sample 5560331 | NCBI WGS metagenome assembly JAABVA01 (sample SAMN12812661, study PRJNA571458) | rock metagenome | isolation source: Antarctica rocks | place: Antarctica: Victoria Land, Mt New Zealand sud | collected 2016-01-07
TGGGCATCAACGGTGAGCATCTTGGCGGCGCAGCAGCACTGACCATCAACGATGTGCTCTACTCCGGTGACCTCGGCTGCGCCGCCGACGCCATCCACCCCACCGCCTGGGGTGAGCTGGTCACCGCCATCCCCGCCACCCTGGCGTTGGCGGAACGGTCCGACGACGCGAAGCTGGGCAGCGAGTTCCGGCTGCGCCGCGCGCTGGACGGTGTCACCGACCCCGACCTGGTCCTCATCGACTGCCCACCGAGCGTGGGCCGCCTCGCCGCCAACGGCCTCGTGGCCGCCGACGGCGTCCTCATCGTCACCCAACCCTCCGCCGCGTCCATCGCCGGCGTGCAGAACGTGATCGAAACGATCACCGTCGTCCAACAGTCCTACAACCCGCAGCTGTACCGGGCCGGGATCATCGTCAACGACCTCCCAGCCCGGCGCCGCGAAGCCTCCTACCGCCTCGACGAGCTGCGCGGCGCGTTCGGCGAGGAACTCCTGGCGCCCTACATCCCGGCGCGCGCCGTCATCGAGGAAGCGATGGGTGCCCACGCCCCGGTGCACGACTTCGGCTACCGGGGCGCCGAGGCCGCCGCCATCTACGACACCCTTGCCGCCCACCTACTGCACACCACCGACAACGGAGGTCGATGACCATGACACCGAAACCGCGCCCCGCGCTGAAGCTGGCCCCCAGCCGCGCACACCCACTGACCCCCGTACCGAACGGCCCAGAGGAGATGGGCGCGCAGGAGATGGCCCCAGCCGCCGCGCGCACCCCGACCGGTCAGGACACTGTCATGCTCAGCGTCCGGGCCACCCGGGAGCTCCGGGAGCAGGCCCGCATCTACGCGGTCCGGGAAGGCATCAGCCTGCAACTGCTCGTGGAGCAGGCCCTGACCTCATACCTCGCCGAGCACGCCAGATGAGCGATGCGATCAAGAACCGGCCGTGTGCTGGGGAACATGCCGCTGGGTCGCACGCAACCGCAGCTCCTCACGCGCCAGAACCCACCGCACCTGCAGGACGAACGCCACCCCGGTCACCAGATACGCGGCGCTGCTGTCCTGCGCGATGAACAGGGCGAGGACGAAGACGTCGAGAACGACCAGGGCGAGGAACTCATTCTTGCTCATGCCGGTGGTGTGTGCGGTCGCCGCCGAGGACCACCGGGACCGGGACGGGTGTGCTCGAGCACTGGCTCACCCGCCGGTCTTGACCAGATAGGAGTTGGAGATGGCCTTGAACGTGGAGCGCTGATCCAACTCCATGCAGGCTATCGTCGGGGTCGTCTGGTGCCAGACCACGCCCTCGGCGCGCCGGCCCGGGGTGATCAGCGAGGTCAGCCCGTCCACCTGCTCCACCGCACCAGCAGGGCTGGAGCACAACTCCAGATCGTGAATCGGGGTTGTATGGGCAAGAACCTGACGCGGCCACACGAACCTGGGTTGTGGGACACCGTGAATGAGATAGTCGAACACGGCGACCCGCACCGTCGGTGACCGCAGCGGATTCTTCTGGATGCCGGGGCCGAAGATTTCGAACTGCACCCCGGTCGTGCCCTTGTGCAGCCACGACTCGATCCCGTAGGCGCGGACCGTGTTCCAGTACACGTTGTCCCCGTCCTTGAGCTCCCACCCGCGCCCGCACACCCGCAGCTCACCGGAGCTGTCGCTGAACACGGTGCACGAACTGTTATGCACTAGCGTCTGGTTGGCGAAGAAGTTGCTGGTGCCGGTCGTCAAGTCGAACTTTGTCATCTGGAGGGTGCTCGGCTTACCAGATCTAATTACCCCTACCTTTTCGATTGTGATAGGCACGAGAAACGGCTGGAACCCGGCGTCGTTATCTGGCGGCAACCACCCTGGTCCTCCCCGATAGCGAGCTGGCAACTTTCGTTGCATCACCGTCGGTATATACGGGGCGACCATGAGAAACAGCTTTTCAGCAGAACGACAGTTTAGTCGTATATGCCACCTTCCTTTGCTGAGCTGAAGTGAAGAGTCCAGGCCCAGACACCGTAGAGCCTCCTGCAGTATTTCGTTCTCTTCTAAGGAGAACCCATCAGTTGCGAAGGCTGCTCGGTCCTCCTGACCTTCCGACACAGACAGCGACCCGTCATCCATATACCAGACAGCCAATGAGATTGGATCTAATCTCCCAACAACTAACTTAGGTACGATTTTGCGACCTTCTGGGTAGAAGTCGCGGAAGGCGTGAGCTATGAACGGTGACTTGACAGTTCGGGATCGGACCATACTGCTTCCATAGCCGCTGGTGGCGTACTGGAGTTGCCCGGCTAGAGGTCCGAGAGCTTTCCGTGTCCACATCACGTAGTCAGCATCTTTCTCGGTGTGGCCCCAAACGACGCCCCACGCGGGGCACTCAGGAGTATCTGCGCAACCGTCTCCCAGTAGTTTTCCAAGAATAACTGATTCTTGCATCGGAGTGATGGCTGGTGATACACGGATGGTCAATACACGATCTCCAACTACAACATCTGATGCGGCCACATACTTGCCGCGGTCCGGCATCCAAATCATATGATTCGCCGTCGCATTTAGTGAGGTTGTCGCCGACCCTCGGCCAGCATTATTGCGCCGTCCGATTAGAGATACCCAGTGATCAGTCTGACCGTTCCGCCAAGTCCTGGTCACGACTGTGGGCACCACTCGACCCTGTTGGTCCATACCGAGGACCTCGTCACCAACCGCGACATTTCGGATAAACTTCTTCGATCCATCGGCCATCTGTATGCGAGTCCTAGCTTCAAGACATCCATCCCACCTTTTCGGTGGCCTGCCACGGGCCGTGGGCCAGGATCGCCGCCACACCCCGGTGAGGTTCTGCACCCGCTCGGAGTCCGTCTTGCGCATCGCCCCGAACGACGGGAACTCGCCGACGACCTGCGCCGCCCAGGACAGCGGGATCGGTGGCTCGTACTTGTGCACACCCAGCAGCCCGGCCCAGTCATAGGTAGCCAGGTCGTCGGCGGAGGCGCCGAGGAGGGAGGGAAGGGGCTGGTTCTGCAGGAGGCCGGTGACCTCGGGGAAGTCCGTCAACGCCAGCACCAGGCCTTGGGAGTACACCCCGCGCAGGCGCGCCGTCTTGAGCCGGTGCACCACCCGCTCGGTCTCGGTGCCCGGGTCCAGAATCTTGGTGCCGCGGGCGGCGAGGAAAGCGAACCGAGGGTCCGACAATGGCAGAGCGGAGTCGATCTCGAAGTACAGGACCGCCTGACCAATGCTGAACTCGCCTTTGCGGACCACCACATTCCAGCCGCGCACCGAGGCCGACTCGATCGCATCGGCGTTCGGGATCGGAGTGAGGGCAGTGATGGTTTCGACGGTGACCAGACGGCGTTCGATGGTGTCCATACCGACCATGTGTACGGCCGAGAGGGTGTGCACCGCGGAACGCCCTCCCCCGACCGGTACGGTCACCTCGAGTCGGAAACTTGAGAGGGGAATCGAGCGTGGATCTGGCGGATATGGCCTACACCCTCGAAGGCGGGTACTTCGACCGCTTCCCCTACGCGCCCTACGTTCCTCCCGGCACGGTGCGGCCCGCCTCCCACAATGACCGTCGGGTGCTCGGCCGCCTCGGTGACCAGCTGATCTCCGTCACCGACCTACCAGCACATTTCCTGCACCCCTCGGAATCACCGGACTACGCGCACACCAGCCAGAACTTCGAGTTCGCCGGCGACTTCACCACCTGGATCCTCGAAACATGCCGGCGCACCCGATTCACACCGGCCGCCGCCTCGTTGCCGGTCTCCGACCGCCTCACCATTGCCGTGACGGCCACCAAAACCGGGCTCGAATGGGACCTCACCGGCAACGTCGTCATCGTCGACCGGCGCTCGTGGGAAGCACACCCCGGTCATCGAACCGACAACTACGTCCTCCACGTCACCGGCCTCGACGACGAGGCGTGGGAGCTGATCGAGGCAAGCACCGCTCGCCGCCTGCACAAGGACCACACCGAAACCCGCACAGTGCTGAATCGCAACCTGCGCGACGTCGGCACCGACGGCAGCCCGTTCGGCTTCCAGATCAGGTACGTACCACCAGTACCGTGAGCTCTGGCGCGCGGTAGCGCCGACATTCACGCATCCGGCATCGTGGTGGATGTGGTCTAACAACGCCAGTCCGGCTCGACAGCGCGCCACCCACTCACCGGCGGGTACCCGTCCCAGGTTCGCCCGTCCAGCAGCCGCCCCGTCTCGTGCTTGTTCATCCGGCGGCCGTGCTCATCGTGAGAACCCCACTGTGTCAACTACACGGACCTGAAGGACCGTGCTTGCAGCTCTGTTCCTCACTGGCGGTGAGGGGTCAGGCCACGCTAGGGACCGTTGACGGGGCCCGGTAAGTCGGCGGAGCCAGCACCGCGATGTTGTCGGCTCCAACGAGGTCTGCGTGCTCAACGAAGCCGCATTTTTGGCAGCAGAACTCGGCTTGGGTGGTCCGGTTCTTTCTGTCGGTGTGCCCGCAGGCGGTGCACCGCTGGGAGGTGTAGGCCGGGTCGACCTGCACCAGTGGGACACCGGCCTGCTCGGCCTTGTAGGTGAGGAAGGTTCCCAGTTGGGCGAATGCCCAGCTGGAATGGGTGGCCCGTTGGGGCTTGCGGAGCCGTACCCGTGCGCGGATGCCTGCCAAGTCTTCGATGGCAATACCACGCCCGGTGCGTTCAGCCTCGGCCACAATCCTCTTGCTGATCTGGTGGTTGATGTCCGCCCCGAACCTGGACTCGGTGCGGGCACGTTTGCGAAGCAGACGCTTCGCGGACTTGGTTCCTTTCTTCTGCAAGCGCTCGCGGAGTTCCCGGTTGCGGGTGCGCCGGTCTTTGGTGCTGCCCCGCCCGGCGGGGCCCTCGGGGGCTGTGTCCCCGAAATCGGTCATCAACTCCGCTGCCAGGGTTCGGTCGCTGGTCACGGCGATGTTGGCGATGCCCAGGTCGACACCGATCCACCCGGTGCCGGCACTGAGGTGATCGCCCAGGTGGAGTACCGCCGCCGGCACGTCGACGCAGGCAACGAGGTAGGCCACCCCATCACGGATGAGCAGGTCCGTTTCGCCGTGGCGGTACCGCCGGAGCATGCCCACCTGGGCGGGGTGGCCCACGAAACGGATGCCCCGCATTCTTCCGCTGGTGGTCCAGAGGGACACGGTGCCGGTGGTGAGGCTGGAGCGATCATGTTGCCAGGACAGGCAGCGGTCGTCGAAGGGTTGGGCGGCATCTGGGCGGAAGGTGACCGGTGTGGCTTCCACCTTCACCCGCCGTGGGGAGTCTTTCTTCCCGTAGTTCCCGGCCCGCAGATTGGCGCGCAACGCCGCATAAGCACCCGCAACCTTGGACAACACGAGCAGTGAGGGTTGGGCGGAGAGGGTTTGTTTCATGGTCGGGTAGGCGAGTTTCTGCAGGGTGTGGAAACTGACCTTCCTCTTCGCGGTGGCAGCCCCGTAGACGTGCGCTATCGACGATGCGGTGTTGGCGGCAGCATTGCATCCGGCCAAGGTCGCGGCCACGGCAGCGAACTGTTCGGGGGTGGTCACCAACTTGACTTGCACCACCGTTTTCATAGTCCTACTATAGCATCGGTGTATGTCACCGCGCTGGGGGTCGAACCCCGATATACGTCGAGGTCGCTCGACCGTGTGGATCATGCACGTTCACTTGGTGTTCGTCACCAAGTACCGGCGTGGAGCTCTCACGGACCCCGTCTTGACCCGCTGTGCGCAGATCATGTCCGAGGTGTGCGTGGACTTCGGTGCCGAGCTGCGGGAGTTCAACGGCGAAGACGACCACGTTCACCTGCTGGTGCATTACCCGCCGACCGTGGAAATATCCAAACTGGTCAACTCGCTCAAAGGGGTGTCCTCGCGGTTGCTCCGCAAAGAGTTTTGGCCCCACCTACGTAAATACTTGTGGGGTGACCGGCTGTGGTCGCCGTCATATTTTTCCGCCTCGTGCGGTGGCGCGCCACTGAAGGTGGTTGCTGAATACATCGAGTCCCAGAAACGCCCCACCTAGTTGCGTTCACTTGGTGACGCGCTTCTCCCGGCCCTAAACGGCCAGGATTCCGCGCTCAACTTCCGTTGAACAAAAACGGTGTCCTGGGGACGGCGCACTGCTGCCGCAGGTCCCGGGCCCAGTCGACGTGCATCGGCCGCGACCCGGGCCCGGACTCACCCCCGACGATCACCCAGTCCAGCGTCTCGGCGTGGATGTCGGTGATCGGTCCGATCAGTGGCTCCGCGGACACGAACCGCACCACGGCCGGGGTGTCGAGGAGCACCGGGATGCGAATGTCGGCCCACGTCTGGTTCTCCGCCGAAACGCCGAGCCAGAGATTGGGCAGCGGCCATTGGCCGTAGGTGTCGTGGTCGTAATCGAAGGTGGCTTTCGTGCTCACGCTCTCCCGGAAGTCCGGCGAGGACACCAGGGAACGCATCCGCGCGTGCCGCTTGGTGAGCAGCTGGAAGGTGTGCCGCGGTGCGGCGGCCATGACGGCGAACACCTGGGCCACGAAGTCCTCGGGCACCTCGTCGTGGAACAGGTCGCCCATGGAGTTCACGAAGATCCGCCGCGGCCGGGTCCACCGCAGCGGCTGGTCGAGTCGGTCGGGCGGAGGGTGACGTCGAAACCGTTCGGGTAGGCCTTGGTGCCGGGGAAGCGGTGAGCGACCTTTTCGGCGTAGCAGTGGTCGCAACCGGGGGACACCTTGGTGCAGCCGGACACCGGATTCCACGAAGATTCAGTCCAGACTATGGCGGTCTTGTTGCCCACGATCTCATTCCTCTTGCGCTGGTTGATGTTTCAGACGATGCCCGTCGGTGAGCTCGGGCGGATCACTTTCCGGGGAGAAAGACCACCGTGACGCTCCCCTTGCCCTCCATGAGGATCTCCTCACCGAGCATCACGAAATCCGTCCAGAACAACGACGCGATCAACTACCTACCACGCGGGGCGCAGTCGACCCAGGTGCAGCAGATCCTGGCCGAGCTGCCCGGCGGCAACACCGCCGACGCCGTCGTCGTCTACGCCCGGACGGGCGGCCTGAGCGGGCCCGACATCGCCCGGATCGCCGCCGCCCGAACCGCCCTCGCCAACGGCGTCGACCTCGCCGCCCCCCTCGGCCCCCTCGTCGAGTCGACCGACCACGCCGCGGCGCTTTCCGCGTCCCGTTGAGCAGTGCGGCCGACGCGCTGCCCGACAAGGTCGCCCGCATCCGCTCGTTGACTATCCGCTTGGACGACGGCGTGGTCACGCTGGGACCCGGGCAGTTGTACGTCGTGCTGCGGGGAGTGCAGCACCAGCCGGTGTCGACGGACGGCGCGGAGGTGGTCCTCATCGAGCCCAGCGCGACCGTCAACACCGGAGACACGCCGAGCCAGCTCACGGCCGAGCGTCGTCGCGGCTGACGCCGAATCGATCCGGCGGCGGGACGGTTCCGGTCGGCTCGGCCTGGTTGTGACAGTCCTTGCCTCGACTGTGCATGATGGACTCGTGATGAAGCGGCAGATGATTTCCTCGGGAGCGCGCTGGGAGTCGCTGGTCGGCTACTCACGGGCGGTGCGCGTCGGCCAGTGGGTGTCGGTCGCCGGCACGACAGCAGCAGCCGAGGGCGGCGACGCGGTCGGAGGTGACGACATCGAGGATCAGGCACGTGAGGCGCTGCGCCGCATCCAACTTGCGCTCGAGGAGGCTGGTGCGAGGCTGGAGGACGTCGTACGGACCCGGATGTTCGTGACTGACATCAGCCGGTGGGAGGAGGTCGGGCGTGCGCATGGCGAGGTCTTCGCGGCGATCCGTCCGGCGACCTCCATGGTCGAGGTCAGCAAGCTGATCGACCCTGCGCTGCTCGTGGAGATCGAAGCCGACGCCGTCATCCCATAGACGATGGGCAGGCGGTGGACGAACGTCCCGGCCGTCGTCACGCCCACAGCATGCCGATGACGGCGAGCCGACAGCATCCGTCCCGCAGAGCCGATCCCCTACCAACTCGGGCGCCCGGGCGACACCCTGCTTTGATCAGTGCATGGCTGCATCGGCGAAGCACATCGGGATCTTGTTGTTCGACGATGTCGAAGAGCTCGACGCCGTCGGCCCGTGGGAAGTCCTCTCGCACTGGACGCGCAACCATCCCGAGGATGGTTGGAGCGTCTCCCTGCTTTCCCGCGATGGCGGCCCGGTCACCGCCGCCAAAGGGATGGTCATAGGCGCCCACTGCGCGCTGGCCGACGCACCACCGATGGGTGTGCTGATCCACCCCGGCGGCCAGGGCACCCGCCGCCTGATGAGCGAGGACGAGCACCTGGCGTGGGTGCGTGCCCAGCGCGGGCTGGTGCCGCTGATGACGAGCGTGTGCACCGGATCGTTGGTCTACGCAGCCGCCGGGCTGCTGGCCGGGCGCCCCGCGACAACGCACTGGGGTGCCCTCGACGAGCTTGCCGCGGCCGACCCGAGCATCGAGGTCCGCCCCTTCGACCGGTACGTCGACGATGGGAACATCATCACCTCCGCCGGGGTCTCAGCCGGCATCGACATGGTCCTGCACCTGGTGGTGCGCCTGGCCGGCCCCGAGCGGGCACGACAGGTGCGGCGGGGCATCCAGTACGACCCCGCACCGCCGGTGTAGCCAGCAGCGCCGGCACTCGACAGACGTCCCGCAGGGCGTCGGCTAATGGGACCGGCCGCGGCCCACGCAGGCGGCGGGAGTCGTTCAGCCTTCTGCGGAGCCCGCACAGGCGCAGACAACAGACACGAACACGCCCAGGTCGAACTAGCCGTTCCTCGATTCGCGGCGTAAATTCCGTTGACTAAAATCGCGCGTATCGCGAACATGACGAGGCTGCGAATAAGACGCTCTGCGCATTAATTGAAGATTGACGTTTTCTCAGTTGGGGCTGGTGTGACTGGTGTGACCAGCGAGGTCGGCGTGTCGGTCGGGTAGGACGTGGGGTCCCTGCCTGAGGATCGGTTTCACCACGAAACCCGTCCAGCGCAAAGGACCCCACGTGTTTACCTACTCTGCCATCTGTGACGTGCCTGCCGAAACCCTGATGATCGTGTCGGGGAGGCTGGCCGCGCACCGTCGTCGGATCGGGACCAGGGCCGGGCGTCGGGCCGCTACGGTGCGCGTGCAGGCGAAGTTGGTAGCCCGCAACACCAATGGCTCCACTCGTGACATGAACCATTTTCTCAAACACCGGCTAGAAAGTCACTTCCGACACGCGACACTAGGAGCCAGCGCCTCGCCGGCCTGCGTCGACGCCTGCCTGGGTGTAGCTGAGGAGGCCGATGTTGCCGTGGCGCTGTACAGCGACACATTGAACGAGTTCGGCCTGCTGGCAGATATCGTCGACACCACGACCACATCCTGGGCTCGTCTACGACTCCGACGGTCCCCCACGCGCGGCATCCGGTGGCCGAACTGTTCCCCAAGAGCCCCGGGCGGCGGTGCTTTGGCCCGCCGGGCTCGGCACGCGGTCTGTGGCCGGGGGGACTACGGCCGGCGACGGTCCATTCGATGAATTGGAGCAATCGATGACGTACTACTTCGAGGACTTTTCGGCCGGCAGGGTGTTCGAGCTCGGACAATGCACTGTTTCCGAGGAGGAAATCGTCGCCTTCGCCACCCGCTACGACCCGCAGCCCTTCCACGCCGATCGGGTCGCCGCGGCGGACTCCATGTTCGGCGGACTTATCGCAAGCGGGGTGCACACGATGGCCCTGTACATGAGGCTCTTCGTCGACAGGGTGCTGGGTGACTCTGCCAGTCTGGGATCTCCGGGCATCGACGAAATGCGATGGCCTACGCCCGTGCGCCCTGGAGACACCCTACGGGCGCGGTACACCGTCGCCAGCGCGCGGAAGTCGCGGAGCCGTCCGGAGTGGGGGATCGTGACGGGACTCGCGACCGCCGAGAACCAAGAGGGCGTCACCGTGATGACGATGTCGGTCATCAACTTGTTCACGAGGCGGTAGGCGGAGGAGGGCGCCGCCACGCCGGCGTCACCTGGACCCGTTGCGCGCTTGTGATTGCGCAGCTGCGCGATTGACGTGGGCGATGCCTCGTTCGGCAACTACGTCATCGCGTACCGGTCCACGCCGGCCTTGTCCCGGTGCACGACCAGCCGGTCGCGGTCAACAAGCACATCAAGGTGGGCACGCGTCTCGAGCACGGCGAGCATCCGGTCGAAAGTCGAGAGGTCGTCGAGCGCGCGCCCGTGGCGGGTCCACGGGAGCCGGTGCGCGACCTGGGCTGCGGTCTCCACGTCGGGCGCGAGGGCAAGGTATGCCGCTTCCAGCCGGTTCGCGTGGTAATCGAGCAGCTCGGAGACGCGGTCGTGCACGCTGGGGCTGACCGGCCCGTGTGCTGGCAGCAGAATGCAGTCGTCGATCTCCCGCATCAGCAGCAGCGAGCGGAGGTAATCCGCCAGCGGTCGGGGTCCCGGGTTGGGCTCGAAGCCGATCGACGGAGTGATGGCGGGCAAGACGTGGTCGCCGGCGAAGAGCAGCCCCGCCGTCGCGTCGTGGAAGACGAGGTGGCCGCTTGTATGCCCGGGAGTGGGGATCGCCTTCAGCGACCTGTCGGCGAGTGCAATTTCGGACCAGCCGGATAGCCACTCGTACGGCTCTTCCCATATGTCGACGTCCACGCCGTCGTTGGTGCCCGCCACCTCGGCGGCGAGGTCTGCAGCTCCGCTGGACCGCAGCAGTCGAAGCTGGGTACCCATGCGGTCCGGCGCCGGGTCACCCACGATCGCCAGCGACCTCTTCTCGCCCTCGCCAAGCGTGATCCGCGTGCCGTGCCGTCTGCGCAGAACGACCGACTGCGTTGTAGTGGTCGCGGTGGATATGGGTGACGAGCACGCGCGTCACGTCCCCCGGCTTCAGGCCCAGCTCGTCAAAACCTGCTTCTAGCGCGTCCCAGCCTTCATCTGTGGCCTGTCCCGGGTCAATGACGACCGGTCCAGAGCCATCCAGCAGGACATAGGCGTTGACGGCATGCAGGCCGGCATCAGGCAAGGGGAGGGGCAGCCGGAAAACACCTTCGCCAACCGCTTGGACCCCCGGTTCCGCCCATGCTCGACGGTTCACGCCGTCGCCGCTCCGGAAGACGTCGCCGACCCCGCCGCGGTGACCCGGCAGAGAAGCGCGTCTTGGGCGACGCTGTCCCCGACCTTGACCGCCAGGTCGCGCACGACCCCCGCCGTGTGGCTGCGGACCTGATTCTCCATCTTCATGGCCTCGACCACGGCTACCACCTCATCGGCCGCAACCTCCTGCCCGTCCTGCGCAGACACCTGGATGACAGTGCCCTGCATCGGCGACACGAGCGCCTCGCCGCGCACCAGGCCGTCGCCGGTTTGGGCCAGTGCCCGGATACTGGCCAGAACGCTCTCGGCCGAAGCCCCTTCCAGCCGGGCCAGGCCCGGGAGTGAGACATGCAGCAAGCGAGAACCCAGCCTGACTGGCACGGAGGTCGGGACCTCGTCGTCGGTGACCACGGCGGCTGCGACGCGAGCAGGTTGGTACTCGTCTTCGATCCAGCGGGTGTGGACGGCGAACCCCTCCGCGTTGCCGATGAAGTCGGGGTGATCGACGACCTCGCGGTGGAAGGGCAGAACGGTGGCCAGTCCGTCGATCTGCAGTTCCGCCAGCGCGTGCCTGGCCCTGGCCAGGGCGTGCGGTCTGTCGCGACCGGTAACCACCAGCTTGGCCATCAGAGAGTCGAACTGGCTACCGACCACGGTCCCGGTCGCGACGCCACTGTCGACGCGGACTCCCGGACCCAGAGGGAGGTCGAAGCGGGTGATCGTGCCGGGTGACGGGAGAAAGTCGCGGTCGGGGTCCTCGCCATTGATCCGGAACTCGATCGAATGCCCCTTGGGGGACAGGTCGTCGGGCAGGCTCAGCGGCTCGCCCGCCGCGATCCTCAGTTGCTGTATGACGAGGTCCACGCCGCTGGTCTCCTCGGTCACTGGATGCTCGACCTGCAGACGGGTGTTCACCTCAAGGAACGAGACGGTGCCATCCTCGCCGAGGAGGTACTCCACTGTTCCGGCACCGTGGTAGCCGGCCTCCCGGCAGATCGCCGTGGCAGACTCCTGGATACCAGCGAGCTGGGCGTCCGTCAGGAACGGGGCCGGTGCCTCCTCGACGAGCTTCTGGTGGCGCCGCTGCAACGAGCAGTCCCGCGTCCCGACGACAACCACGGAGCCGTGCTGGTCGGCGAGCACCTGCGCTTCGACATGGCGGGCACGCGGGAGGTAACGCTCGACGAAGCACTCGCCCCGGCCGAAGGCCGTCTGGGCTTCGCGAACTGCCGACTCGTATGCCGATCCGATGTCCCCGGCCCGGTGGACCACCTTCAGCCCGCGGCCCCCGCCGCCGAAGGCTGCCTTGATCGCAACGGGCAGCCCATGCTCGGCGGCGAACTGCTCGATCTCGGTGACGTCCTTGACCACCTCGCGCGTGCCGGCTGCCATCGGGGCACCGACCTGTTGGGCGATCCGCCGGGCGGACACTTTGTCGCCGAGCGTGCGCATCGCTGCCGGAGAGGGGCCGATCCAGGTCAGCCCGGCGTCGAGGACCGCTTGGGCGAAGTTGGCGTCCTCGGCGAGGAACCCGTAGCCGGGGTGGACGGCGTCAGCGCCCGACTCCTTCGCGACGGCCAACAGGGCATCCGCCCGCAGATACGTCTCAGCGGCCGTCCCACCCGGCAAGCGGAACGCTCGGTCGGCGAGCAGGGTGTGCGGCGCGCCCTCGTCGGGGTCCGCATAGCAGGCAACGCTCTCCAGCCCGGCGTCACGGCAGGCTCGCACAATGCGAACGGCGATCTCGCCGCGGTTGGCCACGAGGACGGTATGCAAGGTGGTGCGGGGGACTACGGTCATCAGGGGCGCTCCTGTGTCGGCGGGGTGTGGCTCGCAGCCGCACGGTCGAGGACCTGGCGGGCGAAGCGGACATGCACGGCGTCGACCATCTGGCCATCCACAACTCCCACGCCCGCGTCACCCGCCTCGATCACGCGGGTCGCGTGCTGGACCTCCGCGGCGGTCGGGGTAAAGACGTCATGCGCTAGCGCGACCTGGCGCGGGTGGATGCACATCTTGCCTACGTAGCCCAGGTCCCGGCCTCGACGCGCGTCGACTGTGAAGGCAGCTTCGTCGTCCAGACGGACAACGGCCTGGTCCACAACCGGCACATGGGCCAGGCGGCCGGCGAGTGCCACCGCACTGCGGGCGTAGAGCACCTCCAAACCCTCAGGGGTACGCCGTCCGCCGAGATCCGCGATGTAGTCCTCCGCGCCGAAGTACGCCGCTGCGGGTGCCCCCGCCAAGAGCTGTCGGGCGTTCGCCACCCCAGCCGCAGTCTCGAGGCCTGCGACCACGATCGGTGCTTCGTTGTCTGCTTCGAGGCGGTAGAGGACATGGGCCAACACGTCGGGCTCCTCCGCCTTGGGGACCACTGCTCCAGCCGCTCCGCTGCGTCGTACGGCATCGACGTCATCCTCGAACCAGGGTGAGCCCGGGGGGTTGACCCGGACGAGCACCGTCACGTCGTCACGCCGCAGCCTCGTACCGATGACCTGGGCTCTCGCGGCATCCTTGTCGGCGGGCGCGACGGCGTCCTCGAGGTCGATCACGACGATGTCAGGGCTCCAGCGGGAGACCTTGTCGAGCAGCTCGATGCGGTGAGCAGGGACGAACAGCATGCTGCGGAAGACCCGTCGCGGTGACGTCGTCATCGTCAGACCGGGCTCACGTTGTGGTGACGACGGCCCGTTGTCCGCTCCCAGCCGTCGGCCGCCTCGAGCCGGGCGATCAACTCGGCACGCAGCGCCTCAGGCTCGACGACGGCGTCCACCACGAGGTCGCTGCCCATGCGCAGGAGGTTCACCTCCGACTCCTGCTCGGCGACGCGCTCGGCGACATACTCGTCCCGCTCCGAGGGGTCCTCAATCTGCGCGATGCGGTTGGCGTACATGGCGTTCGCTGACGCCTCCGCTGCCATCGTCCCGATGGTCGCCGTCGGCAGCGCCAGGGTCGCGCGGGGCTCGAAACCGGGGGCGCACATCGCATAGAAGCCAGCGGCGTAGGCCTTGCGCAGCACCACGGTGAACCGGGGAACCTCCGCGCTGGCCATGGCCGTCACCATCTTGGCGCCGTGCCGGATGATGCCCTGGCGCTCCACCTCGACCCCGATCATGAAGCCCGGCACGTCTTGGAGAAACACGAGCGGGATGTTGAACGCGTCGCAGAACGAGATGAAACGCGCTGCCTTGTCAGCGGAGTCGACGAAGATCGCCCCGCTGCGTACGCATGGCTGGTTGGCGACGATGCCGATGACGCGACCGTCAAGCCGGGCCAGCCCCGTGACCATCTCGGCGCCCCAGCGCGCCTTGATCTCGAAGAACGAACCGCCGTCCACGACACGGTCCACGACGTCACGAACGTCGTAGGAGACGCTCGGATTGGTGGAGATGAGGTCCGACGGCCAGTCGGCGATGGCCGGCTCCCGCGACTCGAGCGTCGGCGGGTGCTGACGGAAGGAGACGGGTAGGTAGGTGAGGAGCAGCCGCGCGGCGGCGATGGCCTCCCAGTCGGAGCCGAAGACCTCGTCACCGCCGCCGGAGACGGTCGCGTGCATCATCGCGCCGCCCATCTCCTCCAGCGTTGTGACCTCGCCCGTGACCTTCTCTGCGATGCGAGGGGAGGCCAGATACATCGACGCGTTGCCCTCGACCATGCCCACCCAGTCGGTGAAGGCGGGCATATAGGCGCCCCCGGCTGCCGACGGCCCCAGCAGGCAGCAGATCTGCGGCACCCGACCCGAGAGGCGCACCTGAAGGTGGAAGATACGGGCGGCACCTCGGCGCCCGGGGAAGAACCCCATTTGGTCGTTGAGCCGACCGCCGGCGGCATCCACGAGGTAGACGACGGGCAGGAGATCGCGGTCGGCCCTCTCCAGGATCCGGATCTGCTTCTCGCAGCTGAGCTCGCCCCAGGAGCCCGCCTTCACGGTGAAGTCGTGCGCGATGACCGCGACGAGCCGGCCCTCGATCCGCCCGACACCAGTCAGTACGCCGTCTGCCGGCAGGTCAATGCTGCGCGCGTTGGCCAGCACACCGTCCTCGACCCATGTGTCAGGGTCGAGCACGAGCCGGATCCGATCGCGCACCGGCAGCTTGTGGGGCCACCGGCTGGCATCGAGGCCGGCCAGCGCCGCGTCCCGCGCTCGCAGGACCTCGTCGCCGCTCTGCGGGTTGGCGGGGGCGGGGGATGTGGTTATTGATGTCATGGCGGTTACGCTCCCGGGTCTGTCGGTCGGCGGTGCATCAGGCCCGTTCGGCGGGCGCGGCAGACCAGCTCGTCACGCTGGTTGAAGGCTCTGTGCTCGAAGACGACAAGGCCGGCGTCCGGTCGTGAGCGGGAGGCGCGGGCTTCGACGACCTCGGTCTGCACCCGGATCGTGTCGCCGATGAAGACGGGGGCGGGGAACTGGACGTCGTCGAGCCCAAGCTGGGCGACGATGGTCCCGAGGGTGAGCTCGTATACCGAGAGGCCCACGACGAGGGCGAGGGTGAACATGCTGTTCACGAGTGGCTGGCCGAACTCGGTTCGGGAGGCGTAGTCGGCGTCCAGGTGCAGTGGCGCGGGGTTCATGGTCATCGTCGTGAAGAGCACGTTGTCGGTCTCGGTGGCGGTGCGGCGAGTGACGTGCTCGACGGTGGTGCCGACGGGCAGGTCCTCGAACCACCGGCCCGACACGGGTCTTGGAGTCCCTGGTGGCGTGCTCATTGCGTCCTCTCTTTGGCCATGGTGCGGTTGTCGGGCACGGACGCAGCAAATTAGGGGGGCCGCCGATGCGCGAAGGCCTCGAGGCCTTGGCGGGCGTCTGGCTCGCTGTTGAGGTAATGCAAGAAGGTGGCGAGCTCGAAGTCGAGAGCCGTCCGCTGGTCATGGCGCGGGACGCCATCGGCAGCGGCGTGCAGTTTCTTCATCGTTGCAAGGGCCATGGGGGAGTGCCGGCGCAGGCGCGCCACGATGGCGGCCACGGTGTCCTCGATGTCCGCTGCAGGCACGCTCCAGCCCACCAACCCCCAGGCGGCCGCGGTGTCGCCGTCCAGAATCTCTCCCGTCAGCAGCAGTCGCCGGGCTAGGGCCGGTGGCAGGGCGCGGGCCAGGCGCACGGATCCTCCGGCGCCGGGCAGCAGCCCGTACTCCAGGTGACGGTCGCCGATGCGGGCGTCCTGGCTGGCCACGACCAGGTCGCACGCGAGCATGAGCTCGCACCCACCGGCCAAGGCGTAGCCATCGACGACGCACACCGAGACGAAGGGCGCTTGCTCGATCGCGTCCATGGCGCCTCCGATCGCGACGATGTACCGCTCGACAGCAACGGGGTCATCAAGGAGTGTGCGCAGGTGGTGCAGGTCGGCGCCAGCAGACAATGCCTTACCCCGTCCGCGGACGGTCATGACCGAGCACGCCGCCGCCGTCGCAATCGAGACCGCTTCCAGCAGTCCGTCGACGACGTCGGGACTCAACGCGTTGAGGGCCTGCGGCCGCTCGAGCCAGACCTGGGCGACCTTGCCCTTGACGTTGACCGAGACCGCGGCTGCTTTGGAGGCCACGGTCAGTCCCTCGTCACGCGGATGCCAGCGCGCTCGCGGTCCCACAGGTTGTCCATGTCTTCTTGGGCCGCCAACTTGAGCTTGTACTTCTCCACCTTCTGGCTTGCTGTCTTGGGTAGTTCGTCGACGAACTTCCAGTAGCGGGGGACCATGAAGTACGCCATGTTCTCGACGCTGTAGCCGACGAGCACCTCGAAGGATGTGTCACTGCTGGGCGCCCTCACGATGTACACCATGACGTCGTCCTCGCTGAGGTCTGAGGGCACCGGCACAGCGGCCGCCTCGTACACCGCGGGGTGCTTGCACAGGATCGTTTCCACCTCGTAGGCCGAGATGTTCTCTCCGCGACGGCGGATGGCCTCCTTGGTGCGGTCGGAGAAGTACAGGTAACCCTCCTCGTCGAGGTGGCCACGGTCACCGGTGTGGAACCACAGGTCGCACACGGCCCCGACGGTGGCCTCGGGCATCTTGTAGTAGCCCAACATGACCATGCCCGGCTCGTTCGGGCGGAGGCAGATCTCGCCGATCTCCCCGATAGGTAGCGAGTCACCGGCGAGATCCACGACCTGCACGCTGACGTAGTCGCGTACCCGGCCCACCGATGCCGCTTTGTCCCGGGAGTCATGGGGCCCGTAGACCGTGACCGCGAAGTTCTCCGTCATCGCGTAGACGGAGGTGACGGCGATCCCGTAGCGCTCCTTGAACCCGTCGACGAGGGCCTTGGACGTCGGCACGAGCATGCAACTGCGTACGGCGTGGTCCCTGTCCTGCGGGCCCGGTGGCAACTTCCATACGATATTTGCCATCGCGCCGAGGCAGTTGAATACGGTGGTACCGGACTCGCGGATCTCCTGCCAGAAGGAGCGCGCGGAGAATTTCGGGTACAGCGCTACGCTCGCCTCCGCCCACAAGGCCGCGTAGACGGTGAACCAGAGTGCGTTGACGTGAAAGAGCGGCAGGCAGGTGTAGAGGACGTCTGTGTCGCGGTACTCGGTGTACATCGCCATTTGACGGCCCACGGCGTGACCCTGCGAGTGAGGGCAGACGACGCCCTTAGAGGGTCCGGTGGTGCCCGACGTGTACATGATCAGGTGCGGGTCCTCCGACTGGATGGAGTAGTCGAGCGAAAGCTCGCCTCCCGGTTGGTCCTCGAAGTCCCGAAGGCGGTGAACCGTGCGCCCGGAGATCGGCATGGTTGGGACGCTGGCGTGGTCGCTGGCGGCGAGGACGGCGAGCTGCCGGACGCCGGGTGCGTCGATAAGGGCCTTGTCGACGCGGTCGAGCCACTGCTCGTCCACACACAGCCACGTGGAGTCCGACTGGTTCAGGTAGTACGTCAGCTGGTCGCCCTTCGCCGACGTATTCAGCGGCACGGCGACGGCCCCAAGCTTGCCTACACCCCAGATGGTCCAGAGGAACTCGGGGCTGTTCGACATCATGACGGCGACCGTCGTCCCCTGCGTGACGCCGAGGTTGGCGAAGCCCCTGGCGTAACGGTTCGTCAGCTCGTCGGCCTCCGTGTAGCTGTAAGTACGGCCTTGCCAGTGCAGGAACGGCCGGTCCCCGATGCGGCGGGCCTTGTCAGCGAGGATCCCACCGATGGTCCGCTCCTGCGAGGAGTAGTAGGGGTGAATCCTCGGTGGTGCGTCTGCGTGCGTGCGTGATGTTTGTGTGCTCACGTGCTCAGTCCTCCTGTTACTCCCACTACCTGGCCCGTCACGGTTGCCGCGCCCGCTGGCAGGAGGTGGACGATGGTGGCGGCGACATCATCGGCGCGCACTGGTCCCAATGGCATACGCGCCTCGGCCTTTTCGAAGAGGCGCCGGCTGAAGTCGCTGGCCCCCAGCACACGGTCGTGGGTGAGGGTGTCCTGGGTTAGCGTCACGGTCACGACGTTGGCCCTCACGCCATCCCTTGCCACTTCCCGGGCGAACGTCCGGACGAACATCACGCTGGCCGCGGCCAGAGCCCCGATCATGACCTCGCCCGTTGTCGGGTAGCGCGCGGCGTCTGAGGTGACGACCACAAGGCGCCCGCCCTCGGGCGCCTTGCGCAGCAGCGGGAGCAGCGCGTGGGCCAGCCGGGCGTTGGTGAGGAAGAGTGCTTCGGCGATGGCCTCGAAGCCGCCAGGGTCGCTGGTCGCGAAGATCTCGGGGACTTGGGGTCCGCCGTGGCTGAGCACGACGCCGTCCAGCGACGGGTACCGCTCCTCGAGCTCGCGGGTTAGCAACGCCGTCCCGCTCGCCTCGTGCAGGTCGGCGACGATGCCGTCGACCGGGACGTCGGCCGACTGCGCCAGTATGCCCCGAGCGGCCTCGACTGTCCAGCGTGTTCGGCCGGTGATGACCACTGCCACGCCGGCGTCGACGAGCCGGCGTGCTGTGGCGAGACCGATCCCTGAGGTCGAACCCGTGACCAGGATGCGTTGGAGCGCCTGGCTCATGCGTCCTGGCCCGTTGGGCGGTAGGCCACGAGAGCCTTGAGGTCAGCGACGCACACGTCGGCGCCGTGTTGGTTCCGAACGGAGAACCGAGAGGTGACCACACCGCAGCCGTCCTCTCGCGGGGCGATGTCGCGCACCTCTGTGTCCACGTGCAGCGTGTCCCCGATGTGCGTTGGCGTGACAAACCTCAGCCGGTCGAGCCCGTAGAAGGCCTGCATGGCGGGTGGCCAGAAGTCGACCAGCCCAAGGCCTACGGACAGCACCAGTGCGCCGTGCGCGATTCGCTGCCCGAAGCGAGGGTGGCTCGTCGCATACTCCACGTCAACGTGTATCGGGTGCCAGTCACCGGTGAACATCGCGAACTGCACAATGTCGGCCTCGGTGATCGTCCTTGAACGAGAGACCGAGGTGTCTCCGACGCTGATGTCGTCCAAGTAGGTTCTGATCATTTGCGTGTCCCGCCACCATTGGTGGCGGCAGCGGCCGGCTCGGCCCTTTCGGCGGCCCGGTGCCCCATGTCGGCGCTACCGCGCTCAGTGGATCTTTGGGTCACAGCAAGGACGCTGATGAAGGAGATCGCGGACAGGATGGTCACGTACGCCGCTACCGACATGGGCGTCCCGCTCGCGGCGACGAGCGCGGTGGCGATGATGGGAGCCAGCGCGCCGCCGAGCAGCACCCCCATCTGGAAGCTCGTCGATGCAGCGCTCATCCGGACCCTGGCGTCGAATAGTTCCGTGATGAACGTCGACTGCGGTCCGTAGGACACGCTGAAGAAGACGGCGCCGACGGCGTAGACCAGCACGAGCACGATCAGGTTTCCGCTCTCCACGGCCAGGAAGGTCGGGTAGATCCACACGGCCATCGCTGCCAGCCCGATCAAGATCATCCGCCGGCGTCCGTAGCGCTCGCTCGCGGCACCGAAGTACGGCAGGGCGACCACCGAGACCACCGCGGATACGAGCACGGCGACCAGCATCTCGCTGCGCGTGAAGGCCTTCGTGGTGGTGCCGTAGGTGATGGCGTAGGTGTTGACGATGTAGAAGTACCCGCCGGTGCTGACGATGGAGCCCGTGGCCAAGATGATCTGTTTCGGGTAGGTCCGCAGGGCGGTGAGGAGCGGGACCTTCACGTCGGTTCCGGCCCGTTTGACGCGCTCGAAGGTCGGGGTCTCGGTCAGCTTGAGCCGCACGATGAGCCCGACCATGACCAGGACGATGCTGCTCAGGAACGGGAGGCGCCAGCCCCAGGTCAGGAACTGCTCGTCGGGGAGCTGGCTAACAGCGAGAAAGGCTCCGGTGGAGAGCAGTAGGCCAGCGGGAACGCCTATCTGCGGCAGGCTCCCGTAGAGCCCCCGCTTCTCGGGCTTGGCGTGCTCGACCGCGGTGAGCACTGCGCCGCCCCACTCGCCGCCGACGCCGAAACCCTGAAGCAGCCGCAACAGGATCAGGAGGATCGGCGCCCAGATGCCGATGTGGTCGTACGTCGGCAGGAGTCCGATGGCGAAGGTGGAGACACCCATTATCGTCAGGGACAGCACCAGCATCTTCTTGCGGCCGATGCGGTCACCGAAGTGCCCCAGGACCATCCCCCCGATGGGGCGGGCGCCGAACCCGACGGCGAAGGTCGAGAATGCCAGCAATGTGCCCACCGCCGGGTCGGCCTTCGGGAAGAAGAGGGGAGCGAACACCAGTGCAGCGGACAGGCCGTAGATCAGGAAGTCGAACCACTCGATCGTGGTCCCGATCACCACGGCCAGCGCCACGCGCCTCATAGGGGGCGGTGGGGAGGCTTCTGCGCTCATAATCTCTCTCCTCTGCGTTCTGCGCCGGAAGTGCACGCTTGGGGCTGCGTCTGGACTCAAGTTGCGGTACCGTCGTATTAATGAACGATCATTAACTTAGGAGGCAAGCATCGCCAAGTCAAGGTCTGTTTCGCCGCTGGCGGTGCGACGTGCCGCGTGCAGCCTGTTCGCGTCCCGCGGCTACCGAGGGACGTCGATGAAGGACATCGCCGAAGTCCTGGATGTCAGCGCCCCCAGCCTTTACAACCACATGTCGTCCAAGCAGGACCTGCTCTTCCAGATCATGGATCTGGCCATGGACCGCGCCCTCGGGCTCCTCGAGCAGACGCTGGTCGGCGTCACGGACGTGTCGGAGCAGTTGCGCCTGGTGACGGAGGTGTCGGTGCTGGACTTCCTTCAGCACCCGGCCGAGATTACTGTGTGCAATACCGAGATCCGCAGCCTGGAAGAGCCGTACCGGACGACTATCGTCGGCAAGCGCGACGCCTACGCGCACCAGATCGTCGCGATTGTGCAACGTGGATGCAAGCGAGGGCGGTTCCTCACCGAGGAACCGCGAGTGGCGTCCTTCGCCGTCCTTGAGCTGGGGAACAACGCAAAGGCCTGGTTCAAGCTCGGCGGGGGGTTCTCGGCGGAGACGGTGGCGCGGATGTACGGAGAGTTCGCCCTCCGAGTCCTGGGGGATCTCAGGCCGGACGCGTCGAGCGCGAGAGCCGGGAGTGCTCTGGTGGGCTCTCTACTGGCCACGGTCAAGTTCGATGAGCCGGTTGGAGCCGCACCTACTTCGCAAGGAAGGCTGAAGACATGATTAGTGATCAGACACGTCTGAGAGTTGCCAATAGGCGGTTGAGTGCGAGGGACCTTGCCTTGGTTGCGTCCTTCGCCGCCTTGATCGCTGTGTTGGGGCTGCCCGGAAGCATTCACTGAGAAAACCTCACTATCGGACGGAGGTGAATGCCAACGCCTCCGGTTCATCTTTTTCTTCCGCCGGATTCGACGACGCTTATCAAGCCGTTTACCGAACGTAGTTGGTCGGGAGTACTCACCGCTGCGTCGAGCAGAGCAGGTGAGGCTACAACAACCGCGACGCATCGGGCTCGGGATATGGCAACGTTGAGCCGATGAAGGTCGTAAAGGAAGCTCACCCCACGCGGAGCGTCGTCGGCTGACGAGGGCGCCATCGAGTAAATGACAATAGGCGCTTCTTGTCCCTGGAACTTGTCAACCGTCCCAACCCGGGCCCCGGTTGGCAGGGCCCCGCAAAGGCCCCCAACCTGGGCGTTGTAGGGTGCTACGATAAGCACATCTTTCAATCCGATGGTGTGCGCGAAACCCTCAGAGTCGACCCAATCCGAGCCAAGCAATTCGTGTAAGCAGCGTTGGACGACGAGCGCCTCTTCCGACGAGGCGGCCTCATTGCCTGTGTGGTGGACGGGTACCCAACGCACTCCGGCACCCGCCCACGGTTCTGGGGCGCGCAGTAGATGCCTCACTGTTGCCGGCGCCGACTTCAACCGGCCTTCATACATCAAATTCGACACGACGAGGGTGAGGTCAGGGTGCATACGCCAGGTCTGACTCAAGAAAATACCTTGGTCGGCTGAAATGGTGGCAGCACCGTCGATCATATGCTCCAATGCCGATATTCCAGAGCCCTCTGGGTGCTGAGCTTGCGTTGGCTGTGCGAGCTGCTGGGGGTCTCCAAGTAGAACTAATCCCCGCGCGCACCGGGAGACGGCGACTGCGTTAGCTAGTGTCGCGTGTTGAAGTGATTTTCTAGTCGGTGTTTGAGAAAATGGTTGATGTCACGAGTGGAGTCATTGGCAGGGCCCCGGCAAAGTCGGGAGCCGGTCCGTCTGACCTGGGGGTTTGCGGTGGCTGACACGCGGTAGATGTGGGGAATTCGGGGCGGGCATGGCGGTTCCGGTGATGATTCAGGTCTCTACTCAATCGTCGCCTCCGGAGGCCTGCCATGCCCGCGTCGTCATCTTCCCCGACGGCGGTCCTTGTTGATGACAGCGACCCGGAACTCGGCGAGTTGGGGCAGGTCCCTGCCGCACCGCCTGGGTTGTGGCAGTGCTTGCAGAAGGTGACCGATCCGCGGAAACGTCGCGGGGTGCGCCACCCCATCACCGGGGTCCTCGCCGTGGCGTTGGCCGCGACTCTCGCCGGCGCTCAGTCGTTCCTGGGCATCGTCGAGTGGGCTGCCGACGCCGGTCCCGGCGAACTCACGGCGTTCGGTCTCAGTGGGGTGGTGCCGTGTGAGTCCACGATCCGCCGCTGTTTGCAGCGCCTGGACCCGAGCAGTCTGGACGCCCTGATCGGCGGGTGGATGTGGTGGCAGTCCAAGGTGTACGACGGGCGCCGGGTCATCGCGTTGGACGGCAAGTCCGTGCGCGGTGCCCGCGACGGCGCCGGGAACCTGACGCATCTGCTCTCCGCGTTGTGCCAGCAGTCCGGGACGGTTCTCGGTCAACTGTCGGTGGGTGCGAAGACCAACGAAATCCCTGTGCTGAGAAAGCTTCTCGACACCATGGACATCACCGGTGCGGTGATCACGGCGGATGCTCTGCACACGCAGCGAGGCACCGCGGACTACATCGCCTCCCGCGGGG
>JAABVA010001651.1_pt1 | contig 23490 bp, 23 predicted proteins | sample 5560331 | NCBI WGS metagenome assembly JAABVA01 (sample SAMN12812661, study PRJNA571458) | rock metagenome | isolation source: Antarctica rocks | place: Antarctica: Victoria Land, Mt New Zealand sud | collected 2016-01-07
AGAGGCCGGTGGCGGTGACATGACTGAAGGAACTCAGCAGGTAGTCGCTGTAGAGTTCGAGGAGATCCTTGTTCATAATGCTCCAACTCTACACCCTGTCCCTGCGTAAGGTGAGCTGATAACCTACACTCCCCAAAGAGGCTCTAAGAGGCCGTGACACCTGGGGCTTCTTTATTTGCGAAAGTCTAGAAAGTGTGGATATCGGAGAGCTGCCATCGTGAATGCCTTCTTAGACGCTCTCTCCCTGGCATTCGGGATGGCCTGGGAGATTTTGTGGGCGCTTATCCTGGGCTTTGCCTTGTCGGCTGCGGTGCAGGCGGTGGTCACTAAGTCGCAGATGACGAGGCTTCTGCCCGACGATTCCCCTCGTTCCATAGCAACCGCGTGCGGTCTCGAGGTAGCCAGCTCATCATGCTCCTACGCTGCGGTGGCGCTGGCGCGCTCGATCTTCCGCAAAGGCGCGGACTTCACTTCTGCCATGGCCTTCGAGTTCGCCTCCACCAACCTGGTCATAGAGCTGGGCATCATCATGGCGATCATGCTCGGGTGGCAGTTCACAGTGGGCGAGTTCGTCGGCGGGGCTGTGATGATCGTGCTGCTCTGGTTCTTGTTCCGCCTCTTCCTCAGTAGGAGACTCGTGGACGAGGCCAAGAGGCAAGCTGAGCGCGGGTTAGTAGGTTCCATGGAGGGGCGCCGAGATGGATATGTCGGTGAAGGAAGAAGGAACGCTGGTTCAGCGCGTCGTCTCCCCCGAGGGCTTCACCTCGATCAGCCACCACTTCGTGATGGATTGGGCTGCCGTCTGGAAGGACATAGTGGTCGGTTTGCTTGTAGCCGGAGCCCTGGCAGCGTGGGTGCCCAACTCGTTTTGGCAGAGTTTCTTCTTGACGCACAATCACCTGCTTGCACCGATATAGGGAGTGATAGTAGGCCCGGTGGTCGCGGTGCTTTCGTTTGTCTGCTCGATAGGCAACGTGCCGCTGGCGGCCGTGCTGTGGAACGGCGGGATAAGTTTCGGCGGAGTAATGGCCTTCATCTTCGCTGACCTGATCGTACTGCCGATACTGAACATCTACCGCAAGTACTATGGGAAGAGAGTCACCATCTTCTTGTTCGTCACCTTCTACGCAGCTATGGTAGCTGCAGGGCTGATCATCGATCTCGTGTTCCGCGTGCTCGGGCTGGTGCCCGAGGTACGCAACGCCAGTGTGATCGGGGCGAGCATAACGCTTAACTACACGACAGTGCTCAACATCGTCTTCCTGATACTCGCGGCGGTCTTGGTGTGGCGCTTCCTCAAGACCGAAGGGCCAGAGATGCTCGGGATGATGGGCAAACCGGCACACGAAGAAGGGCATGATCACCACCACGGGCGAGAAACTCAGTGACGAGAAAGGGGAAGTCAAAGCCATGATTAAGTACCGTAGCGCTTGGCGCCGTGAACAGCCTGGGCGAGCAAGCATTTGCAACTGGCAGGCGAGCATTGTCCAGATGCTCTAGGACTTACGCAAGTACCATCTCGACGGAGGGGCTTTTCAGCTGCCGCACCAGGTAATCACGCAGCAAACCACGCTTGAGCTGATGGATGGTCTGTTGACAAAACTGCTTAGGGAAGCGGGAGAGGGAAGGTCTGTTTTGGGCATTTGCATAATTGCCCCGGCTCTAAACTTCATGATATATACTGTACGCGCGGGGAGCGTTGGTAACGGGGTACGCAGGCAGGTCCGAGAGCGAGAAAGGACGGGCTATGGCGCAGGCGGTGTCTTCGGGAGGTCCCAAGAGTGGTAAACGGTTCGTATACGTGGTGGCTTGCGTCGCGGCGCTCGGCGGGCTGCTCTTCGGCTACGACATAGGAATCATCTCCGGGGCCCTTCTCTTTATAGAGAATGATTTCCCTCTCACCCCGTTCTTGACGGGTGTGGTGGTCAGCTCGATCTTGCTCGGGGCGGTGATCGGGGCCGGAGCAAGCGGCGCTCTGGGCGACAGGCTGGGACGCCGCAAGATAGTCCTCATAGCGGCCGTGATCTTTGTAGCGGGGTCCGTCGGCATGGCCCTCTCGCCGACCGTCGGCGTCCTGATCTTCTTCCGGATCATCGCGGGTCTCGCCGTGGGCGCAGCCTCTGCGCTCGTGCCGACCTACATATCGGAGATTTCCCCCACTGATCTCCGCGGTAGCCTCTCCTCCGTCTTCCAGCTCGCGATCACCCTCGGGATACTGCTCGCCTACCTGGTGAACTTCGCGCTCGCCGGGGCCGAAGCGTGGCGCTGGATGCTCGGGCTGGCGGCGGTACCGGCGGTCGTCCTGTTCGTTGGGATGTACCTGGTGCCGGAGACTCCCCGATGGTTGATGAAAAACAACCTCATGGACGAGGCCCGGACCGTATTGCGCCGCTCTCGGGGCCGGCAGGACGTGGAACAGGAGATAAATGAGATCCGGGAGGTGGAGCAAGAGGAGTCGCAAGCCGGGGCTCGCGAGCTACTCTCCCCATGGGTCCGCTCCATGCTCGTGGTCGGCATAGGGCTCGCCATGCTTCAGCAGTTCTCGGGGATCAACACCATCATCTACTATGCGCCTACGATCATCAATAATACCGGTCTTGGAGCCTCGGCTTCCATCCTGGCCACCGTGGGCATAGGTTTGGTAAACGTGCTCTTTACCCTGGTGGCGATCTGGCTCATAGACAAGCTGGGCCGCAAGAAGCTGCTCCTTTACGGGCTAATTGGCATGACGATGGGAACCATCATACTCGGCCTGGGCTTCGTCCTGCCGAGCCTCTCCGGGGTCGTCTCCTGGATAACACTGGGCGGTATGCTCCTCTACATAGCGTCGTTCGCGGCAAGCTTTGGCCCCATAGTTTGGGTGATGCTGCCGGAAATCTTCCCGCTACGGATCCGGGGCTCGGCGGTGGGCGTCTCCAGCTTGAGCAACTGGGTTGCTAACTTCATCATTGCCTTGTCGTTCCCCATCTTGATAGCGGCGCTTGGCGAGACTCCGGTGTTCTGGGGACTTGGAGTAATTTGCATCCTCTCCATGATCTTTGTCTACTTCTTGGTACCGGAGACCATGGGCCGCAGCCTGGAAAAGATAGAGGAGGATCTACGCCAGGGCGTGGGGGCCAAGAGCTAGAAGCAGACCGGCCTACGCTCTCCCTGGTTGCTTTCACGAACTCCTTCTCTGCGCGACAAGTCTGCCAGAGCGGCCTCTGTAAGCCAGAAGGCTCGAGGGACGAAGGCTCAGCGAGCCGACGGGAGAACCGGACAAAACGCTGATCTTAGGAGGAGACAATGCAGAATGTTCCGAAAGACCTGGTGGAGGTCGGGGCCTCTTTCGAGCAGGACTACAGCAGGCCCGCGCTCGACTTCCACGGCTGGAAGGTCGCTATGCTCCGATCCTGCAACACGGCTGCAACATGGTCGACCCGGAGAAACTCTACTGGGTAGAGCGGCACACGAACACCAACGAGGTCTTCGCCTTTACGGAAGGGGAGGCGGACCTGTGATCCCCGCAGAGCCTCACCCTGCCGCCGGAGGGTCCGAAGCGACACGCGAGGAACGGCCAGGACTCCTAGAGGATGCCGGGATCGGGAAACCATTCCGCCTCTCCGGTCTCCTTGGCGAGCCCGCGGGATTCGGGCGTGCCCACGCGCGAAGGGGAGAGGGTCTGAGCCTTCCCGAGGACGGTGTGGGAGACGAGGAGGAGCGCGGGGCGTCCGCTGCCGGGCCACGCGGGTCAACGAGCGAGGCTTGAGGACTTCCGGGGTACCGGGTGTGGTCGCCGTTGGACAACTTCGAGCGGTGGAGTTGCGTCGAAGAGGTTCGGGATCTTTTGCGCGGTGCAGCGGCGCGGGTGCAACAGGCCTGGAGGCCGGAGAGGCCGTGATGATGGAGTACAAAGGGCTTGAAGGGATGGTGGCCGGGTACGTGAGGTCTACGGCCATAGTAGCCGACGAAAGGTTCACGGCCGGTGGCTAGATGAGCTCCGTACCTCGTCCGGAGTACCCCCGGCCCCAGCTTCGCCGCCCCGATTGGATCAACCTGAACGGCGAGTGGGCCTTCGCCTTCGATGATGGCGACTCGGGCCTGCGGAAGGGCTGGCAAGAAACATCGGCGAACCTTCTTCGTTCCGGGGACTCCCCGTTCGACCGGAGCATTACCGTCCCGTTCTGTTACCAGGCGGAACTCTCCGGGATAGGCGAGAGGGCATTACATGACGTAGTATGGTACGCTCGGACTTTCGAGCATTCTTTGACGGCTGGCGGAGAGCGTCTACTATTGCACTTCGGGGCGGTGGACTACCGTGCTATCGTCTGGATCAACGGTACGCAGGTCGCCTCGCACGAGGGTGGCCACACGCCCTTCTCCGCCGACGTGACGAACGCGCTGAGGGAAGGCGAGAACGTGCTCATGGTGCGGGCGGAGGACCCTAGCCTGGACGTGACCATCCCCCGGGGGAAGCAGTACTGGCGGGAGGAGTCCGAGGGCATCTTCTACACGCGGACCACCGGGATCTGGCAGACCGTCTGGCTCGAACCCGTGAACCGCCGTCGCATAGACGCCCTGCGCCTTAGCCCCGATCTGGACGCCGCCGGGGTGAACGTCGAGGTCTCCGTCGAGGGCCACGAGCCAGGCCTCTCGCTGCGCCTAGTCATCTCCCGCGAGGGGGAGAAGGTGCTCGACGACCGGGTTGACCTTCTCTCGCCGCTCCTCGAAAGGAGCCTGCCGGTGATGGCGAGCGGGGGGGCACCCGACACGCCGCACCTCTCCGAGTGGCCGAGGCCGGTCCTGTGGAGCCCGGAGCGCCCGAACCTCTACGACCTTTGCCTGGAGCTTCTCGACGAAAGCGGCGAGATGCTCGACGCCGTGGACAGCTACTTCGGGATGCGCAAGGTAGAGGCGAAGGACGGCAAAGTCTACCTCAACGACCGGCCCTACTACCAGCGGCTCGTCCTCGACCAGGGCTACTTCCCGGGTGGTCTCCTCACCGCCCCGACCGACGGTGATCTCCGCCGGGATATAGAGCTCGCAAAAGAGATGGGCTTTAACGGGGCAAGGAAGCACCAGAAGGTCGAGGACCCCCGCTGGCTGTATTGGGCCGATACTTTGGGCTTCTTGGTGTGGGGCGAGATGGCGAACGCCTATCGTTACTCACCCGGTTACGTCCGGCGCATGACGGGCGAATGGCAGGAGGTCGTAAGACGAGACTACAATCACCCCTGCATAGTTGCGTGGGTCCCGATGAACGAGAGTTGGGGCGTGCCGGAGCTCGCTACGCAGCCCCAACAGACCGAGCACCTCCTCGCCATGTATCACCTCACCCGCTCGCTCGACCGCACCCGTCTGGTAGTCTCCAACGATGGCTGGGAGCATGTCGTCACCGACCTCTGCACCATCCACGATTATCGTGACGCCAATGCACTGGCGAGAAGCTATGCCACCACTGAGACGAGCATCGCCGCCGAGCCCGCCGGACGGCGGATCTACGTTCCAGGCTACGGGTATCGGGGGGAGCCGATCCTCGTCACCGAGTTCGGCGGCATCGCCTTTAGCACCGCCAACCCCGAGGAGTGGGGCTACCGCAAAGTCTCAGACGCCGAAGAGTTTCTGAGACGCTACAAGGATATCACCATCGCGGTGTTGCGCTGCGAACCCGTGCAAGGCTTCTGCTATACGCAACTCACCGACGTAGAGCAGGAGATCAACGGTCTCCTGACCTACGACCGGCGCTCCAAGGTGAACCCAGCCCGTATCCGTGAGATCACGACTGCGAAGAAGGGCCCGGCGGAGGAACGGTATGAGGACTAACCTTTTCGTGCGCACCGCAGCGGGAATATAGAGGAGGTCACGCCTGCAGAGTGAACAGACTTACACAAACCCTGTCTACGATGGCTATCTGGGCGATCCATTCGTACTCAAGCATAATGGGGAGTACTACGCCTACGGGACCGTGCCGCTGGGCGAGCTCACCGCCCCGGTGCTGCACTCCCGGGACCTAATGGACTGGCGCCTATTGGGTAACGCCCTCACCTTGCACGGCGCCTTCGAGGCCCTCTGGGCGCCGGAGGTTGCCTACGACAACGGCACCTTCTACATATACTACTCTGCGGGCGGGAAGGAGGGAAAGGGTCACCAGCTGCGTGTGGCGACCGCTACCAGGCCGACCGGGCCATTCGAGGACAGCGGCACGGTGCTCACGCCCGACGACCCGTTCACGATAGATGCCCACCCGTTCCGCGACGATGACGGGCACTGGTACCTGTACTACTGCCGGGACTTCCTCAATTCCGAGGGGGGCGAGCGCGTCGGCACAGGGATCGTGGTGGATCGGCTGGTGGGCATGACCCGGCTTGCGGGGGAGCGCACAATGGTCGTGCGGCCGCACGCAGACTGGCAGCTGTATCAGCGGCAACGACGGTGGTACGGACGCGTGTGGGATTGGTACACGGTAGAGGGCCCCTTCGTCCACAAGCACGGAGGCCGCTACTATTGCTTCTATAGTGGTGGCGCGTGGAGGGAGCCCAACTACGGCGTGTCGTACGTCGTGGCGGATCACCCAATGGGACCGTTTGCCTCCGAGGCGGGTGCCGACGGGCCGGAGATACTGCGCACCAAACCGGGGCGGGTGATCGGGCCGGGGCACGCCTCGGTGGTACACGCCCCTGACAACGTAGGCCAATACATTGTGTACCATGCCTGGGACCAGGGGCACACCGCTCGCCTGATACGCATGGACCGGCTGAACTGGGGCGAGGAGGGGCCGTTCTCCTCCGGACCGACTCTGGATCCAGAGCCCGCGCCGCCGCTGCCGTCGTTCTGCGACGGGTTCGATGGACCGGACGGCGCGCCGCCAGACTCCGGCGCCTGGCAGGTAGCCGGGGGAGACTGGCGACAGCGGAACGGAGAGCTCGTCCAGCACGACTTCGGAGCCCGGCCGGCGACTGCGCTGCTCGCGAACATGCCACCTTACGAGGAGTATTTCTTCGAAGCAAACGTACGGCTCTTGGAGGCTAGCCACGAACATAGCCGGTACGGCTTATACCTGGGCCATGGACCGGGAGATCTAACACACCTGGTGATGACGGCGGATGGCTTCGTCACGCTGTGCGGCAGGGAGCGAGACCTGCAAGAACCTGTTGGACGTTACAGTCTGCGAGCACTTGGCCCCGGCTTCAGGAACGACGCTTATCATCAACTGCTGGTGAGCGTGCGGAACGGCAAGGTGGAAGTGCAGGTGGACAGGGTATCCGTGATGCCGGGGGTCGAAGTGCCGCCGGGTGCCGTCGGGATTGGGTTGTTTACATGGGAGGCTTCGGCGGCTTTCGACGGGGTGAGCGTTACTCCGCTAATGAGAGGCAGTCGTTAATGACACGACCCTTCTTTTACCAGATGCGTACTTAAAGCTTCCTTTCCAGACCTTTACCGAAACGGGACAAGAACGATGTTTACTGGCATTAATGAGGGGTGTACGATGAGAATGGCTTTATAGGAAAAGGGGCAAGGGTTATGGGTAGAAGGAAGATACCGAGCCGTCGTCTAACGCGGCGAGAGTTTCTACTGGCGAGCGCGTTGGCCGGCGCCGGGCTGTTGTCTCTGAGTAGTTGCGGCGGCGCCTCGGGCGGCCAGGCGGCTGTCGCGAAGAGTGCGGCTGAGGGTGGCGCGCAATATGCGGGGCCGAAGGTGAACTTGCAGTTCTGGAACGGGTTCACCGGCGGGGATGGGCAGGCAATGCAACAGCTCGTGGATCAGTTCAACTCCGAGTATGAGAACATCCAGGTCGACATGGTTACCATGCAGTGGAATCCGGACTTCTATCAGAAGACTCCGGGCGCGGTAGCCAGCGGGCAGGGCCCGGATGTAGCGGTCATGCACGTGGACCATCTGGCGCTCAACGCCGAGCGCGGCGTGATCGTACCGTTGGACGACGTAGTCGAGGCGTTGAGTCTTCAGGAGAGCGACTTCGCGCCGGTTCCCTGGAACGCCGGGATTTACAACGGCAAGCGGTACGGAATCCCGCTGGACACGCACCCTTTGGGGCTCTACTACAACAAGAGCGTGATGGAGCAAGGGGGGATGAATCCGGAGAAGCCGCCCCAGACCTATGATGAGTACATGGAGGCGGTGGAGCAGTTAAAAGGTAACGGGATACAGGGTTCTTGGGTGCCCCCATCCTTTTTTACAGGATGGCATATGTTTACATCGCTGCTCTGGCAGTTCGGCGGCGACCTGTACAACGAAGACGCGACCCAATCGACCGTTAATTCAGACGCCGGCGTGGAGGCTCTGACCTGGATGGTGGACCTCGTCAAGGAAGGATACAGTCCACATGACGTCGCCCAGGACGGTGACGTCGTCGCCTTCCAGAACGGTCAGAACGCCTTCAACTGGAACGGCATCTGGATGATAAACGCCTTCAGGGGCAACCCGGACCTGGAGTGGGGCGCGGCCCCACTACCCCAGATAGGCACGGAGAACGCAGCCTGGGCCAACTCCCACAACTTCGTGATCCCGAACCAGCCAAACCCGAACCCCGACAAGCTGCAGGCGTCGAAGGTTTTCGCAAATTGGATCATCGAGCATTCCCTGGACTGGGCCAAAGGCGGGCAAGTACCGGCACTAAGCAGCGTTCGCGAGAGCGAAGCCTTCGAGAGCTTGGATTGGCAGCCCGTGTTCGCCCAGGAGCTTCCCTACGTGCACGTTGGTCCGGCGGCTCCGGGCGTCAGCGAGATCAACGAAAACATCCTGTATACGGCGGTCAACGAGGCCGTTCTACTCAGCAACGATCCCAAGAGCGCACTCGATACAGCGGTAAACCGGGCCAACCAGCGCCTGCAACAGAACCTACAGAGGTACGGGGGTTAGATCTATGGCTGCGCAAGGAATCGATCAGACGGGAGCCCAGCCTACCCCACCGAGGGCCGGCTATCCTAGCGGGGGTAAAGTGGACTCCAAGAGAACCTTCTCGATGACGCCGTACCTGTTTCTGGCGCCGTACCTGGTACTGTTCACGGTCTTCGTCCTGATCCCGGCCGTCTTCGGGCTCTGGATCAGCCTCCATAACTGGGACTACCTCCTACCAGAGCAACCCTGGGTCGGGCTTCAGAACTACATCAACCTGTTTACCCCCGGTTCCCCTACGAGCGCGTTCTTCTGGCAGAGCATGGAGGCGACGGGAATCTTTACGCTCTTCAGCGTCCCCTTCCTCGTGGTCATCCCCCTCCTGATGGCCCTCATACTCAATCAGAGGTTCCGGGGACGGAACTTCTTCCGGGCCTTGTACTTCGCCCCCTACGTGCTGGGGGTAGCCGTGGTCGGAATCCTGTGGCGGTACATGCTCGACCCCAGCTTCGGGCTCATAAACTACTACCTGGGACTACTCGGGCTGGGAGGAGACACACCGTGGCCCACGGCGCTGCCCTGGGCCTGGATCGCCCTGGTCGGGATGACCGTCTGGTGGACGCTCGGGTTCAACGCCGTCATCTACCTGGCGGGTCTGCAGGACATAGATCAGCAGCTCTACGAGGCGGCCAGGGTTGACGGGGCGAACGGGTGGCAGAGATTCCTAAACGTGACCTTGCCGGGGCTACGCCCGGTCTTCTTGTTCGTCATCACGGTAACAATTCTGGCCTCGGCCAACATGTTCGGCCAGTCCTACCTCGTCACCCACGGCGGTCCGAGCAACGAGACGCGCACGGCCATCATGTACATCGCGCAGGAGGGGCTCCAGAACTTCCGGATGGGAAGCGCGGCGGCGATGAGCTACATCCTGTTCCTCTTCCTTGCATTGATCAGCATCCTGAACTTTAAATTCCTGAACCAGAAAGAGGAGAACTAACTATGGCTCAGGCGCCGGCAAAACCTGACGGGCGCAACTCCGGAGAGTTGGCGAGGAAGCTCCTTAGGTACGCAGTCCTTATCCTCCTGACGCTAATCTTCGTAGCGCCTCTTCTGTGGATGCTCTCGACCTCACTCAAGCCCAACGCCGAAACAACCCAGCTGCCTTTAAGCTGGATCCCGAAGCAGTTCTCGACCGAGGGACCCTCGACCATACTCAGCTCGAGCTCCCAATCTCCGGCCCTCAGGTGGTTCCTCAACAGCATGATCGCGGGCCTGGCCAACACGGCGCTGATCCTTATTACCGCGTCGATGGCGGCTTACGCGCTGGCCCGGATGGAGTTTCGCGGAAAAAAGATCCTGTTCGCGATGATCATCTCCACGTTGTTCGTCCCCCCGATCATCCTCCTCATGCCGAACTACCAGATAGTCGACCAGTTCGGTTGGCTGGACACCCTGCTGGCCGTGATCGTGCCAGGAGCGGCCGGGGCGTTTGGGGTCTTCTTCCTGCGGCAGTTCTTCCTGTCCTTGCCCAAAGAACTCGAGGAAGCGGCGGTGCTGGACGGGGCCAACCGGTTCCAGATCTTCTTCCGCATCATCTTGCCGCTCTCTAAAGCTCCTCTGATCACGCTCGCGGTCTTGAGCTTCCTGACCAACTGGAACGACTTTCTGTGGCCGATCTACGTGCTCTTCACCCCGCAGAGCCTCACCCTACCGCCGGGACTCTCCATCCTCCAGGGTGCTTACACGACGAACTACGCGGTCATCATGGCCGGGGGCGTGATAACCAGCATACCGATCCTGGTCGTGTTCATTCTCGCCCAGAAGTACATAATCCAGGGAGTAGCCAGAAGCGGGCTGAAAGGGTAAAAGGCCTCTGTGGAACTCGTACTCTTACAAGTGCGTAGCCCAATCTAGGGAGCTAACCTTGAACCGTTCATCGGACAACCATACCGGCCGGAACGAACAATCAGGATGTAGGGCGTTCTCTCGAGGGAGAACCCAGGCAAAGAAGGAGCAAAAGATCAAAGAAGACGGCCGCTACATAATCTTCTACACCTTCGAGAGTGAAGGCGAGCAAGAGAGCAGAGAGCCTTGAACCAGCTCCGGTGGGACCCGACCCTGGAGGAGTGGGTCTCCTACGCCACCCACCGCCAGGACCGAACCTTCCTCCCGCCCGCTGAGTACTGTCCGCTGTGCCCGACGAAGCCGGATGGCTTCCCTACCGAGGTGCCCCGCGAATCCTATGACATAGTCGTCTTTGAGAACAAGTTTCCCTCCTTCGTCCCCGACGCCTCCGAACCCGAAGAGTCCGGCAGCGCGCTGTCGCTGACCGCCCCGGGTCGTGGCGCGGCCGAAGTCGTCCTCTACTCGGAGGACCACTTCGCTACCCTGGCCGAGCTGTCCGAAGAGCGCATCCGTAACCTCGTCGAGGCATGGGCCGACCGCTACAGGGAACTCGGGGCACGCGAGGAGATCGAGTACGTCTTTATCTTCGAGAACAAGGGAGAGGCGATAGGTGTGACTCTGCACCACCCACACGGCCAGATCTACGGCTACCCGTTCGTACCCCCGCGCCCGAAAAGAGAGCTCGAAGCCGCCCGCGCCCATCGAGAGAGACGTGGCTCTTGCCTGCACTGCGACCTCCTCGCCGAGGAACACGCCGACGGTCGCCGCATCCTCCACAAAGGCGAGCATTTCACCGTCTTCGTACCCTTTCACGCCCACTTCCCGTACGAGGCGCACGTCTACGCGAGGCGCTGCGTTCCCTCGATCCTCGCCCTCGACGAGAACGAACGGTGGGGTCTCGCCCGCGCCCTGAAGCGGCTCCTCTCGGGCTACGACGCCCTGTGGGGTCTCTCGCTCCCGTACATGATGGTCATGCACCAGGCCCCGACGGATGGGAACGGCTACGAGGGGGTCGCTCACTTCCACATCGAGTTCTACCCTCCCAACCGCACCGCCGAGAAGCTCAAGTACCTCGCCGGCAGCGAGACCGGGGCCGGAGCATTCATAATGGACGCGTTGCCGGAGAAGACAGCCGCCGAGTTACACGAGGCCGTGGAGCGCGCCTCACGATGAGCCGGGAGCACAGGCGAGAGAAGGTGCGGGAGTTGATGGACCGGCTCGGCCTCGGAGCCGTGCTGCTGCGGAGCCCGGCCAACTTCGCCTGGTACACCGGTGGCGCGGATAACCGGGTGGATCACTCCGTACCTTCAGGGGTCGCGTCCGTGCTCGTCACCGCGGATGCCGAGTACATAGTGGTGGACAACATCGAGGCCCCGAGGATGCGCGAGGAGGAGACGCCAGGCTTCGAGGTAGTCGAGCATCCCTGGCACGGAGATCCAACATCCGAGGTCCGCGAGCTTGCAGGCGGCTCTGCTTTGGGAGCAGACCATCAGCTCGAAGGCGCGCGGGACGTATCGGAAGAGGTCGCGCCTCTGCGCTACGTGCTAGATGCGGAGGCCATCGAGACCTATCGAAGGGCCGGAGCCGGCACGGCGGCGGCGATGGGGCAGGCGGTCGCGTCGCTCTCACCCGGGGTGACGGAGTACGAGGCCGCCGCGAACCTCATCGCGGCCTGCCGGAGGCGGGGGCTCTCGACTCCCGTGGTCCTCGTCGCCGCCGACGGACGCATCGCCTCCTACCGGCACCCCATACCCAAAGGTGCAACGATAGAACGCCGGGCCATGCTCGTGGTCTGCGCCGAGGAGGGCGGACTCTACGTCAGCCTCACCCGCTTTGTAGAGTTCGACGAGCCGGATAGGGAGCTAAAACGACGGCAGGAGACCTGTGAGGAGATACTGCGCCGCATGAGGGAGGAGGCCACCCGGCCCGGACGTTACCTATCTGACGCCTTCGAGTACTGCAAGACCTTCTACGCCGACGCTGGCTTTTCCGACGAGTGGCGGCTTCACCACCAGGGCGGGATAGCCGGTTACGCCGCACGCGAAGTCGTTGCGACCCCGGCGACGAAAGAGGAGATACAGGTTGGGCAGGCCTTTGCCTGGAACCCCTCCATCACCGGCGCGAAGGCCGAGGAGAGCTTCATCCTTACCGAAGACGGGCCGGAGGTGATCGCCGGTTGAAGCTCCTCGTTACCGGCGGCGCCGGATATATCGGCAGCGTCGTCGCCCTGCAGCTCCTGAAGGCGGGCCACGAGGTGACGGTCCTCGATAACCTCTCCAAGGGTCACGAAGAGGCCGTCCCCGAAGGCGCGGAGTTCGTCCGGGCGGATCTGCTCGACGCGGAGAGGCTGGCGGAGACCCTCGCCGGGGGGTACGACGGCGTGCTGCACTTCGCGGCGCTCTCGCTCGTCGGGGAGTCGGTCGAGCATCCGGAGCGTTACTACCGCGCCAACGTCGTCGGCACTCTGAACCTGCTCGACGCGATGCGCGATACAGGGGTGCCCCGGCTCGTCTTCTCCTCGACGGCCGCCGTCTATGGGGAGCCGGACGAGGTTCCAATCCCCGAGACGGCGCCAAACCGGCCTACCAACCCTTACGGCGGGGCCAAGCTTGCGGCGGACCAATTGATCGGCTTCCATACAAAGGCTCACGGCCTGAAAGCGACGAGCATCCGGTACTTCAACGTTGCGGGCGCGAGCGGGACTTTGGGCGAGGACCACGAGCCGGAGACGCACCTGATCCCTGTCGTCCTCTCCGCCGCCCTCGGGGAGAGAGAGAACATCAAGATCTTCGGCACGGACTACCCGACCCCCAACGGTACCTCCGTCCGCGACTACATCCACGTCGAAGACCTGGGCCGCGCGCACCTGCTCGCTCTGGAGGCCGCCGACGAAGCGCAGACCGGAGAGCACCGCGTCTACAACCTCGGCAACGGCTCGGGCTTCTCGGTGCGGGAGGTAATAGAGGCCGCCCGCGAAGTGACGGGGCGTTCGATACAGGCCGTTGAAGCGCCTCGTCGGGCAGGTGACCCAGCGGCGCTGGTCGCGTCGAGTAAAAAGATCCGGGAAGATCTCGGCTGGAAGCCGGAGAAGCCGTCCCTGGAGGCGATGATCTCCGATGCCTGGGATTGGATGCAGAGACATCCGCGCGGTTACGACGAGTAGAGAGGACGGCATTTGCGGGAGATCGAGGAGAGAGCAGCGCAAGCCTACGAGCAGAGGTTCGGCGAGGGACCTGAGCTCGTCGCGAGCGCGCCGGGGCGCGTCAACCTGATCGGGGAGTACACCGACTTCAACGGCGGCTTCGTCCTACCCTGCGCCATCGAACGCCGCGTAGTCGCCGCCGTTGGTAGCGCCCCGAACGGTAGAGGCGCCCTCTTCTCCGCCGACTTCGACGAGGAGCTCCCCCTCGACGGGGAACAGGAGGGCTCCTGGGCCGACTACCCGCGTGGCGTCGCCCGGGAGTTCATGAAGGGCGGGGCGGAAACGCCGCCGTTCCGCGCGGCCTTTGCTGGTAATGTGCCGCTCGGCTCCGGGCTCTCCTCGAGCGCCGCTATCGAGGCTGCGACGGCGCTAGCCCTCGACGCGCTCCTCGGGCTCGGGACCTCCATGAAGGATCTGGCGCTCCTCTGCCAGAGGGCCGAGAACGACTTCGTCGGCGTGCCGAGCGGCATCATGGACCAGTACGCCTCTCTCCTCTGCGGCTCCGGCGCAGCCCTCCTTATAGACTGCCGTACCCTCGAAGGCGAACCCGTACCGCTCGACCTCGAAGCAGCGGGCCTGGCTCTACTGATCTGTGACACCCGCGTGGAGCGCGGCCTCGCTGACACCGGCTACGAGGATCGCCGCAAAAGCTGCGAGAGCGCCGCGCGGAGGCTCGGCGTAGAGGAGTTGCGAGATGCGGACGCGGGAGATCTCGACTGTCTCTCCGGCGAGGAGCTGAAGCGCGCCCGCCACGTAGTCTACGAGAACGCCCGCGTCCTGGAGGCGGCCCGGGCGCTGCAGAGAGATGACTTCGCCCGCTTCGGCCACCTGATGTACGGCTCGCACCTCTCACTCCGCGACGACTTCGAGGTCTCCACCCTCGAGCTCGACGCCTTTGTGGACGCCGCGCGGGAGTCCGGCTCCTTAGGCGCCCGGCTCACGGGCGCGGGCTTCGGCGGGTGCGCCGTCGCCCTCGTCAACGCTACAGGTACCGGTGCCCTCATCTCCTCCGTCCGGCACGTGTTCGAGGAGAGAGGCTTTGAAGAGCCGGCGTTCTACGAGTTCCGACCCGCCGCCGGCGCGGAGGTCGTGGGCTAAGCCTGGCAGAAGGTATGCACGGCTGTTTTACCTGCAAAAATTCCCTTTACTGGTATGCAGAGCATGTTTGAGAGAGGCAATTTCAGGGTAATATTCAGAACGTTACACCAGAATACTCTAAAGGAGACTTACGTGGCCAACGAGTTGCAGGGACGGAAGGTAGCGGTACTACTTGCCCCCGTGGGCACCGAGCAGGTCGAGTTCACAGAGCCGAAGAAGGCTGTCGAGGAGGCTGGGGCCAGCGTCGATGTGGTAGGCATCCAGACCGGCGACGCTCAGACCATGAACAGCGACGTCAATCCGGGCGAGACTTTTAGTGTGGAGAAGACCTTCTCCGAGGTCTCCGCAGACGATTACGACGCCCTGATCGTGCCGGGCGGCACCGTAGGGGCGGATAACCTCCGTGGCAACGAGGAGGCGGTGAGCTTCGTGCGCTCCTTCTTTGAGCAGGAGAAGCCGGTCGGTGTGATCTGCCACGGTCCGTGGACGCTGGTGGAGGCTGACGTGGTGAGGGGGAGGACGCTGACCTCCTATCCGACGTTGCAGACCGACATCCGCAACGCGGGCGGCAACTGGGTAGACGAGGAGGTAGTCACCGACGCGGGGCTCGTCACTAGCCGCAACCCCGATGATTTGCCGGCGTTCTGCTCAAAGCTCGTCGAGGAGATATCCGAGGGCAAGCACGCCGAGCAGGCTAGCAGCGTCTAAATCGTGTTAGCTAGATAGCGGTTCCGGGTAGAGCCCCGCTCCTGGCGGGGCTCTACCCTTGCCATAAAGAGACCTACAAGAGGAGCATACGGATGAAAGCCGTAGTCTTTCACGATGGCGGTGACATACGGCTCGACAACGTAGAGGATCCAAAGATACAGGAGCCGACCGACGCGGTAGTGCGTCTCACCTCCAGCGCCATCTGCGGGACAGACCTGCACATGGTCCGCGGCACTCTAGCCGGGATGGTACCGGGTACTATCCTGGGCCACGAGGCCGTCGGCGTCGTCGAGGAGGTAGGCTCGCAGGTCAGGAACCTCAACGTCGGAGACCGGGTCGTGATCCCCTCGACCATCGGCTGCGGCTACTGTATGTTCTGCCGCAATGGCTTCTACGCCCAGTGCGACAATGCTAACCCCAACGGTCCGCAGGCCGGGACGGCCTTCTACGGTGGTCCGCAGCCCACGGGGCCGTTCGACGGGCTGCAGGCCGAGTACGCTCGCATACCCTACGCCAACGTGATGCCGGTCAAGCTGCCGGAGAACGTCACCGACGAGCAGGCGATAATGATCTCCGACATCTTCCCGACCGCTTACTTCGGCGCGGACATCGCCGAGGTCAAGGAGGGGGACACGGTCGCGGTCTTCGGCTGTGGACCCGTCGGCCAGTTCGCCATAGCGAGCGCCTGGCTTATTGGCGCAGGCAGGGTCATAGCCGTGGATAAGGTCCAGTCGCGTCTGGAGATGGCCCGGGCGCAGGGCGCCGAAGTCATCAACTTCGACGAGGAGGAGCCCGTCCAGACCATCATGGAGCTGACCGGCAACATCGGAGTAGACCGCATCATAGAGTCCGTCGGCGTCGACGCCAGTGCGCCCACTCCGGTCCGGCCGCCGAGGAGGGCGAGCAGATGGCCGGGTAGTTCCAGGAGGACCTCAACCAGGTCGCGCCCGAGACGAACCCGCAGGGGGATACGTGGGTCCCGGGCGATGCGCCTTCGCAGTCGCTCCTGTGGGCCGCCCAGTCCGTGATGAAGGCTGGGGTCATCGGAGTAATCGGCGTCTTCCTGCCGCAGGCGATGACCTTTCCAATAGGTACGCTCCAGCAGCGCAACCTGACCGTCAGGGGCGGCAACTGCAACCACCGCAAGTATATGCTGGAGCTTGTCGGGCTCGTCGCCACCGGCGCCCTGGATCCTACCGACATACTCACCCAGACCGAGCCCATTACCGGCGCTATCGAGGCCTACGAGGCCTTCGACCAGCGGTAGCCCGGTTGGATCAAGGTAGAGCTAAACCCGGCTGCGTAGTCGCAACGGCGGATCGTTCCTAACGTCGCCCCGGAGCCGCACAAAGCCCGGGGGCGGCGCCGCGTCAGACTGGAAGGTGACGGAGGCGCTGGCGCCGGGTGGCATCGGAAACATGACGAAGGTCGGTCCCGTTCGCGGCGCGATTCCCCTCGTCCTCTCCGGACTCGTGCTGCTCTGTATACTCTTTGGTTGCTCTTCCCGGCTGGTCTCCGACGGTCTCTCCGGCAGCGGGAGCGGTGCGGAGGATGAGGTTACCGTTGACCGCGTGACGGACGGCGACACCGTGAAGATCTCCCCTGAGATCGAGGGCGAGAGCAAGGTGCGGCTCATTGGTGTGGATACGCCGGAGACGAGCACGGACCGGCAACCCGAGCCATACGGCGAAGAGGCCAAAGACTTCACGCGCCGGAGCCTCGAAGGCCAAACCGCGACCCTGGAGTTCGACGTCGAGAGGAAGGACGACTACGGGCGGCTCCTCGCCTACGCATACCTCACCGACGGTACGATGTTCAACGAGACTTTGTTGCGCGAGGGATACGCCCAGGTTGCGACCTTTCCGCCCAACACGCGCTATCTGGAGCGTTTCGAGGAGGCGCAGGAGGAGGCGCGCGAGGCGCGGCTTGGGATCTGGGGGCTCTCCGAGGGAGAGCTTTGCCGGTTGCGCGATCGGGGAAACGGGATCGGGGGTGGTTGTTAGGATATCCGGCAAGGGAAGGTGTCGGGCGTATGCAAAAGGAGCGAGCATGGAAGAGTTCGGTAGGAACCGAGCGGAGGACGTAGAGCGCGGGCTGCGCCTGATCCCACACCTCGGCGAGGTGATGCCGGACGAGGCGAACGAGGAGATAAACGGCATTTATGAGGGCATGCGTACGCACCTGCGTGTCCCGTTCGTCAACTTCATCTTCCGCGTGCTCGCAAACTACCCGCCATACCTCTCCTTCGCCTGGAGGAAGATAGAGTCCCACCTGCTACCCCTCCGTTTCGAGGAGCAGGCCGACACCCTACGGGCACGTGCACTCGTAGAGCCCGTCCCGGAGAGGACCGACTGGGGCTCTTCAGTCGACCTCGGACAGATAAGAGGTTTTACCGACACGATCCACTACGTGTTCCCCAAGCTCCTGCTCATCGTAAGCGCCTTCGAGGAGGGCCTGGGCGGCGAGCGGTGCGACAGGGGCAGCCAGCCGGAGGCCGCCGTTGGATCCGAGGTGGCGGAAGGGACCACGAGCTTGCAGATGGTCACGTCCGGAGAGGCTACGGGTAGGACAGCGGAGATCTTCCCGGAGATCCGGGAGTGTCACGGTCATCCGGACGCGGCGAGCTACTACCGCGGCATCGCCCAATGGCCGGAGTTCCTCGATGCCGTCTGGGAGATCATAAGATCCCTGATCGGCACGCCCCCCTACGAAGAGCCCAAACACGCCCTGCTCGAAGAGGCGCGGAGCGCTGTCCTGGAGCTGCCGCTGCCCTGCAGGGATGAGGCCGTCGAACATGGCCTGAAGAAGGAGCAGATAGAGGAGGTCCGCGCCATCCTCGCGGTTTTCCATTTCCGCGTCATCTCCGACCTGTTCCTCGACGTCTCGCTAATAAAGGCTATGCTAGACGGACCAGAAGCCGCCCGCTCCTCGCGCTTCAGCTTCGCTCGCGGACATGGCTAGCCAGGCGCCTCTACACCCAGCCGCTCGATAAGCGCGGCGGCTATGGTCTTCTGGCCCGCGAGGCTCGCGTGCAGGCCGTCTGGAAGCAGAAGCTCCGGCTCTACGGGATCGCCAAAGGCTTCCCACAAGTCCACGAGTGGGTCTTCTCCTGCTACCTCGCGGACCAGCCTCGCCACCTCCACCAAACCCGCGTTTCGCCACGTCGGTTGCCGTGGGTCTTCCCCGGCGAGACGGGCCTCGATGGCGGGCGGGGGCGTCATCCATACCAGGCGTGCGTTGCTACGGGCTTCGATGAGGTCGCGCAGCGCGCGCAGGTTCTTCGCGGTCTCCTCCGGGCTGACGAGCGGCTTCGTAGGGGGATCTCGGACAAAGGCGACATCGTTCGTCCCGATCAGGACTATAAGCCAGTCCGGCTCCTCCTCCAACACGTCCAGGATGCGTCCCAGAAGCCCGGAGGTCGTGTCGCCGGAGATCCCCGCGTTGACGAGCCTCGCGCCTTCGTCCGAACGACGCCCGGCGAGGAGGTGGCGCAGTATCTCGAACCAGGATAGGTAATCATCCGTGATGCTGTCTCCCAGCCCGATGACGGTAGCTTCGGGTTCGAACGGTAGCTCGTCTACCAACCGGGCGAAACGAGCGTCTTCCAGAAGCTCACGAGCGCACTGGCGGGCGCGTTCCGTGAAGCCGTTCCGGATCTCCCGGTAGGTCCCGGCGTCGGTTCCGAAGAAGGGCGCCAGCGTCTCGTCCCGTATCTTGTGCCCGCCAGGCAGCGTCGCCAGCGTCTTCTCCGGATGGTGGTAGCGCATGGCCTCCTCTATCTCCGCCCGGCTCAATCCCTCCACGCTACTCTCAGGAAGTTTCCCGATAGAACTTACAGCCTGCGTCCTGGACTGGAGCCCCGCCGCGTTATGACCCGTCCGGCCCTCAACTCGCGAGCAACTCCTTCAAAGCGCCGTCGATGAACTCGATGTCTTTGGGGTTGAGGCCGCCCCCGGCGAAGTGGCCCCACACACCGGGGATCACGCGTAGCTCGGCGTTCTTCATGCGCTCCACCGCGTACTCCTCGTCCTCCGGCGGGAAGTACAGGTCCTTCTCGGCGGGCATTACGATGGCTTTGGCCTCTATTCTACCCAGGGTCTCCTCGTAGTCACCGCTCATATCGGGCGTCTTGCTGATGTCGCCGTTCTGCCACGTCCAAAGCATGGTGAGGAGGTTGTTGGCGTCGCGGTCATCCAGGAAGAACCCCTCCCAGAAGCCGACGAGGAAGTCCTCCAGCGAGGAGAAGTCCAGCTCCTCGTACACCCGGTCCCAGTAGAACGCCTGCGAGAAGCCCCACCCGGCGTACACCCGGGCCGCCGCGCGTAGCCCACGGGTGGGTTGCTCGTCATACCAGCCGCCGTTCCACGCCGCGTCCGCCGTCAGCGCCGCCTTCACGCCCTCCAGAAAGACTATATTGTGCTCGCTCGTCTTCGACGAGCCGCAGAACGGCGCCATGCGCGGTACCATCTCCGGGTAACTCACCGCCCACTGGTAGGTCTGTCCCGCGCCCATCGACCAGCCGGTGACGAGCGCGAGCTTCTCGATGCCGAAGTGCTCGGTGACGAGTTTGTGCTGAACAGAGACGTTGTCGTAGACCGTGACGTTCGGGAAGCGGGCCTTGTCGTAGGGGGGCGGGGTGTTGGAGGGCGAGGATGAGAGGCCGTTCCCGAGCATGTTCGGGACGATGATGAAGTACTCGTTCGGATCGAGCGCCATCCCCTCCCCGATCAACCACTCGTTCTCCCAGTGCCGCCCGGAGTACCACGTCGGGTAGACGATGGCGTTCGTCTTCTCCTCGTTGAGCGTCCCGTAGGTCTTGTACGCGAGCTTCGCGTCCCGCAGCGTCGCCCCCCGTTGCAAAACTACGTCACCCAGATCGAAGACCTCGTAGTCGTTCATCGTTCCCCTTTCCCTGATAGACGGAGACATTGTAGCCAATCGCGAGGGTCTCATGCTTTGCTGAAAGCAGGGTTGGTTAGCGTGGCCGTGGAAGAAGAAACTCTCTCAAAAGGCGATGAGGAAGCCCTTTAGGGAGAGGCAGCGCATCTCTTCGTGCACTCGGTCTCAGTAGAACCTCTGGTATCTCACGTGCACAGACCTCCGAGCTTCGCTTCAGCGGTATCTTAGGCGAAGAGGCTCCGAGGAGGTCCAGGTGGCGCTGGCGTAGGCGGTGGGTCCCATATGCCTCGCCGTGATTCTTGGGTATACGCGAGACTTCACCCGATACCATTACATGCATGTCCCAGAGGCTACCAGTAAGCGAGGAAGGTGTTGTGGATATCGCTTTCAAACGTTGTCAGGTGGGCCGGGACCGCTGCCGTAGTGGCGGGCCTGATATTCGTACTCCCCAGAAGGGAGCATGTGGGTAAGGAAAGGAACACGTGGGTAATGATGAGTTTAGAGGCAAAGTCAGGGTAAACGCACTCCAACAAGAAAAACAGCGGGGCCAGTTGGAGAAAGCTTTCCGGGATCTCGGATAGGGCTCCCTCACCGAGAGTGAGCCAGCTGAAAAGTGGGGACTGCTGAGACGTTTCTCGTTAGAGCTTGCGCGGACAGGCTCGCTACTTTTCACATTTGCCGATTCTCCGAACGATCAAATCGGCTTCTCATCGGCCATCGGCACTTTCGATACCCGCCTATCCGCGCAGCCTCTAAGGCTACACTGGGGAAGGAAGTTGGTGGAGTTGTTAACACCGACGGCGGGGCTATAGAAGTTGCCGCCGGAGATGTTGATGACGTTGGGGGTCGCGGGCTCTTGCAGCTTGTTGCCCTCTATCTCGTCTATACCCTTGGCGGTGAGGGTGAGCATGCTGAAATCAATAGTCAGCCCCTTTATGTGACCCCGCGCCCCGAGTAACCGCGCGATGTCCGTTAGCCTCTCCACGTAGTCTGGGTCGTTCGTGTCCAGAGGTATCTGTCCGGCGAACTAATGCAACATCACGAGCTCGCCTGGAGTACCCCTGCTCAAATCGTACACGGCGCGCAAGAACTGATCTCGTAGTTCCTGTTTCCGGTCGAACTCGCTCATGACACCCATCCTTTTCTTTCACCGTGTCCCGATGATACGCGTCCCCGTCGAGATTGCATACTCTTATTGCTGGAGGGAGCGATCCCGGGCTCTCTCGGAGAGGAGCGGAGTCGGTTAGAATGGGGAAGGGTATAAAGGAAACCGCAGCGAAAGGCCGCAAGGGGGGAGAAGCGATGCCTGAAGAGCATGTGATCGGTATAGATCCATTCAAGCCGCTCGTCGAGGAGCCCGGGACGGGTCACAACCGCTGGCACGAAGCGATAGAGCCGGTGGTGGAGGTGGACCCTGGCGACGTCGTCGTGTACGAGACGCGCGACGCCTTCGACGGGCAGTTGAATGGCGACTCGACGGAGGAAGACGTCGCGGGGTTGAACCTGAACCCGGTGCATCCGTTAACCGGCCCTGTATACGTTAAGGGCGTCGAGCCGGGGGACCTTTTGGAGATCGAGCTGGTGGACATCGAGGCCGACCCGTGGGAGCAGTGGGGGTACACGATCCAGGTTCCGGGTTTCGGCTTCCTGCGTGAGGAGTTCCCGGACCCGTTTATCGTCCACTGGCGGCTACACGGCAACGAGTACGCTGAGTCGGATCAGTTGCCCGGCGTGCGCATCCGCTGCAACCCGCATCCGGGCACGCTCGGCCTTGCCCCGAGTTCCGAGCTGCGCCAACGTGCCACACAGCGGGAAGAAGAGCTGGCCGAACGGGACGGTTTCGCCCTGCCGCCGGAACCGGCGGGCGCCGTGCCGGGCGACGAGAGGCTGGCGGAGGAGGGGCTGCGCACCATTCCTCCGCGCGAGACGGCCGGGAACATAGACATCAAGCAGATATCGCCGGGCGCGACCGTCCTGATACCAGTCTATGAGGAGGGGGGTCTGGTCTCGACCGGCGACGTCCACTATGCTCAGGGCGACTGCGAGGCTTGCGGGACGGCCATCGAGATGCGTTCGCGCGTCCACCTGCGCTTCAACGTCCGCAAGGGCGAGGCCGAACGACAGGGCATTCGGGACCTGCAGTTCTTCCGCGATGACTACTTCACCGAGCCGGAGCTGGCCGCCCCGCGCCGGTTCTTCGCCACGACCGGCATTGGAGTTCGCAAGGACGGCAGAAATGAGAGCGAGAACATCACCGTCGCCGCCCGGAACGCGCTGCTCAACATGATCGAGCACCTGGGGACCCGCGGCTTCGACCGCCAGCAGGCCTACGCGCTGTGCAGCGCGGCGGTCGACCTGCGCATAAGCCAGACGGTGGACGTGCCGAACCCGCTAGTGAGCGCCCTGCTCCCGCTGGACATCTTTATGTAGCGCTGCGGATGAAGTCAGTCCACGCCCTCGAAGGTTGGACCGTCTCTTCCTCCCGCAGCCGTTCGTACGCGGCGCTCATCCAACCGTGATGGGCCTGGGCCTGGGGTAGATCGTCTTGCTTGCAGTCGCGGGCTTCGTGGCGGGGGCGATCAACGCGGCGGCGGGCGGCGGCTCGCTGGTCTCCTTCCCGGCGCGGATCCTCGTCGGGTACCGCCGCTGACCGCCAACGTCACGAACAACGTGGCCGTCGCCCCCGGCTACGTCACCGGGGCGCTCGCCGGCCACGCCCCTGGCCGCCGTCTACGGCGGCTACTTCGGCGCGGCTCTTGGCGTCGCCGTCCTAGCCCTCCTGGGCATCTCCTTCGATGATACGCTGCAACGCCTCAACGCCCTGAAGGCATTCTTGCAGTTGGTGA
>JAABVA010001652.1_pt1 | contig 23477 bp, 18 predicted proteins | sample 5560331 | NCBI WGS metagenome assembly JAABVA01 (sample SAMN12812661, study PRJNA571458) | rock metagenome | isolation source: Antarctica rocks | place: Antarctica: Victoria Land, Mt New Zealand sud | collected 2016-01-07
TCCGCTCGCTGCTCTCGACAGCCAGGAAGCAAGGTTGGGATATGCTCAAGACACTAACCACTCAGCCCGACCGCTTGATCGACGACCTACGGATGGCTTGACCCCGCTGAGAGACCTGGGCAGTTACCTATATATTCCCCAAAGCGGGTCCGTAGTTGCCCCTCGAATCTTCCATTTTTTGGCTGAGCTGGGCACGGCCTGTCATCACGGCGCGGAGCAGGTGGCTTTGATGATGCCCTGGACTTTGGGGCTGATCGGATCCGTCATGTCGGTGATCGGCCGAGGTGATGATCGGCTCGAACCAAAGGTGCTGTCGCACGCGGGCGAGCGCGTCGGCGAACGTCTGGGCCGGCATCGGGTATTAAGCCGTCCTACGCGGCAAGAGGGCGAGACGCTCGGTATTTCGATGCACGTACAGCGTGACCGCGCTGTAGAGCCCGAGCAGCAGCGGCGTGGTCCGGAACACGGCGGGGTCCGACCACTGGCGCTGGGCTTCGACGCCGAGGTGCGCGCGGACTTCCTCGTACGTGGTCTCCATGGCTCAACGGCGGTCGAAGCAGTCGAGGACGTCACGTCGGTTGGCCTCCGCATCCGTGCACAGGACGGCCTCCGGCTCACGCCGCCCGTAAGGGTAGCGCACGAGTCTCTAGCCGGCCATTCCAGGCGCTACGCGCGCAGAACCTTTGGCTGCTTCGCCCACAGGGTTGGCACGATCGGCTTACCCCTGTGGTGCCACAACGCCATACCGTGGGCGTACTCGATCCAACCCGCGTTGCGCTACAATGTCTGGCTCGGCTGCACGACGCGCTGCCAGCGCGTGACTAGGTCGGTGATGCGCGTAGATAGCAGCGGCTGGCGCTTGCTTTTGCAACGCGCACAGCCGGGTCTGTCCCCATGGCAAGGGGGCGGGTCAAACAGCTGTGCTTCCCTGTATGTCAGTGCCGTGGCGCTGCCCGTGCGCTCGGACCAGTTTTTGCTTTAGGTCCGCGCGGTCAGCATCGGCAAGGCCCAGATGCAGTCGGCAAACAGCACGTCAATCAGCACCATCGTGCCAAGCCAACGCAGGCCGCGGCTGGTCACCATTTTCGATCAACGAGCTATGTCGGCTTCGGGCAGCCTGCCGGATTATGTCAGCCTAGGGTCGCCCGTCTATCCAGCCTGTCGGCCCGGTCCAGGCGCGCCCGCATCGCGGCCGTCTCCGCCTCCATCCTGGTCAGCTGCGCCTGCGCCGCCGCCAGCTCGGCGTCGCGCTGCTGCAGCCGGCGTTCTAGGTCAGACGTCTCCCTGCGGTCCGCCGGGGCAGGGGCCGCCGGCGCCTCGGGCGCGTCCCCCGCCATCCCCGCAAGCTCTGCCCGGAGGGCGGATAGGTCCACTGCCGCGAGCGCGCGCGGCGTGCTGGCCTGCGCCTCCCGCTTGGGCGTTTGCGAGCTGTCGAGGGTGCGGATGCGCGGGAAGGCCACCCGCGCCAGCACGCCGTCGCCGGGCGCCCACACCCAGCCCTCGCCGCGGGCCAGCCGGGGCAGGGCGCCCAGGATGCGCCGGCCCTCGGCCCGGTCGGCCTGCCCCTCGATCCAGCGGCCGACGGCGTCCCGGTCCTGGCTCGCGGTCAGCTTCATGGACACCAGGATGTCGGCCTGGCTCAGCACGTCCTTGTGCAGCACCGCCGGACGCTGGGTGATCAGCCACGGCACGAAGCCCCGGATGCGCCCGCGGCGCACGATCTCCTCGACCCGGCCCAGCAACTCGTGCCCGCCCGGCTGCGCCCGCTGCGGCGCCCACAGGTCGGCCTCGTCCAGCACCAGGTGCAAAGGCTCGGTGTTGGCCTCATACAGTGCCGCGGTGAACGCCGTCATAAAGGACCGGCGAACTGCGGCGCTGCCGAGGTCGGACACGTCCACCACGCAGGCGAGCGCGCGGGTGCCGATGAGAGTGCCCAGCGCGGTGCCCATGCCGGGGTCGAGCGCCACGTCGGCGTGCCGGCCACCGAACACCACCACGGGAAAGGGGGAGGGGGCGTGGCCGTCGGCTGAGCTGCGCAGGCCCCACCACACCCCGAGCGGGTCGACGATGCAGACGCGCCCGCCTCCCGCCATCAGGCGCTCGGCCAGCCCCTTGGCCGCATAGGTCTTGCCCGACCCCGAGGTGCCCACGATGGCCAGCCGGTCGTCCAGCGCCGCGAGCGGCAGCACGCCCGCGATCCGGTCCGCAGCGACCGCGTCCTCCCCCGCCTGTCCGTGCGGAGAGGGCGCCGAAGCGCCTGCCCGGCGGGCGGCCAGCAGGCGGCTGATTGTGGCCTCGCTGACCCGGTAGCGGCGGGCCATGTCGGCGGCGGTGCGCCGGCCGGACAGCACCTCGTCGGCCACCGCCGCCTGCTGCTCGGGCGAGAGCTTCGGCGGCCGCCCGCCTGCCCGCCGCCGGTTACCCACTGCCGCAGGATGGCCGGCTCCGGTCCGCTCGGGCGCGCCTTGGCCGTTGCGTGCCGCCAGGCTCCCCACGGCCGCTGCTGCCGCCCCGTCCTGGGGCGCGATAGCGTCGAGCGGCTCGGCCAAGCTGTGCAGCCCCGCACCGGCGACGGTGAGGTGCTGCACACAGCGCACCACCTCGGCCACGGACCGACCGAGGCTGTCCAGCCGCGGGACGACCACGAGGTCGCCGGCGCGCAGGCGCGCGAGCAGGCCGCATAGTGCGGGTTGCCCGCCGCTGTCCTCCGCACCGGGCTGCTCCACCACGACCTGCTCGCATCCTGCCTCGGCCAGCGCCCGGCGTTGTGCACCGGCGGCAGCGTGGTCGCTGCGGCAGGCCGCGAGATAGCCGATCAGCAAGGCGCAGCAGCTTCCAACGCCAGCCTCGGACGAGCGCCCCCGCGGCGCAGGGTAGGGCAGGGGAGGGCGCTGCTGCTGTCCGGAACGCCCATGCCTGCCCGCCTAAAGCTTGGAACGACCCTAGATCGCATGCGCTTTCCTTGCATAAGCTTGAGTTGCGAAACTCAAACAACTAACGTCATATGTCAACGCGATACGCCATGCATAAACCTTACGTAAACAACAATGTTTCGAAAGACCAAGGCGTTTGAAGCATAGCAACAATACGGCCAAGGCCATCGCAGGCCCGTGCGGCCCGGCTTGCACACCGTCCGATGACTAAACGGGGTTTCCGATTTGGGCGGGAGCTGGGCCTCACGCCTTCGCTTCTCAGCAATCAGCACCGTTTCCACGAGGTTCGGGATGGAGCGGTTCTCTTCTTCGGCGGCTTGCTTCACAAACTGAAGGACGTCCGGCTTGAGACGCAGAGTGAAGGCGTCGCGCTCAGACATAGTGATCTCCGTGCTCATTTGGGAAATAATGGATCAAAGTGCACGGTTTCTGCCAGAGGTACTGCATCTCACCACGACCAGATAGATTGTGAATGCATGCGCCGGTTCGGCACTAATCCGCACCTAACAGCACCGTCCCACAGAGCAGGGGGGAGTTACCAGGGACCTATCCCAATCTACTATGCGGCCCGGTTCGCCATTCCCGGCCCGTGTGACGATCCAAACGGACGTTTGGAACGGCTGAACGGGGGAGGGCAGGGGCGCTAGGGTTGGGACTACAATCCAGCCTGGGAGCGCAGTCCCATCATCCGCCCGTTCGTCGCCTACTAGGCCAGGAGTAACGGAAGGCCTCGCTGGTACGCATAAGCGGAAACCGCAACGTTTGTTGGTTAAAACATTGAGATATAACAGCTGGTTGCGGCTCCGCCACTTGGAACACTAAGATCATATCCGGGTCAGTATGGAGTCGGTGACAGAGGGCTTTATGTCCCTGTTTGTCCGCTCAACGTTCTTTGTTTGTCGGCTTATGCGTATCAGCGGGACCTTCCGTTACTTCTGGCCAATGCTTTCATCTGCCGCTGATATTCGACTGCGATGTCCCGGGCGAGCCAGCCCTTGTTCCTGAGATCACGGATCCAAGCCTTCAGTTCAGGATGACGTTCTCCCTCCTGGTTTATCCGGTGCCACACACGCTGCATCCCGTCATCGAACGGCACTGCATGGTCGCCGTGGGCACGGTATCCAAAATACATCGGCATAGATGTGCTCCTGCTCTATCAAGCGCAGCGGAGATAGCTTCGGCGGCCAGACAAATTAAGGCAAAAAACGTAGCAATATTAATAGCTAACGGGTATTTTCTTGGTCAAAAACTGCCCGCATCGACCGCATTGAACTGAACCTCTTTCGAGGGCCAAGTTTAGCGCGCCATTGCAAAAAATCTTCGTAGGGTCGCACGATTGCGCCTGCCTCATGAGGACGCTACCAAGTTCCAATGGGCCAGCACCTTGCGCCGCTCGAACCGGTCCAGCTTCATCCCCGACGCAGTCTCCTTGTAGGTGCCCATTACCTCCTAGCCGGCGCGCCGGGCAAAAGCGGCCAGCTCGCGCTCCTGCCGCTCGCACGACTGGTCCGCCGTGGACACCCGGCAGTAGAGCGCGGTGTGCGGTGGCCTCTGCTGTCCCAATTGGACTCGAGGGCGCGACCGCATTCACCGGAAAACCCGGGTTAGCGCTGGGCTGAGCGGCCACTTTGAGGCTGTGCACTAAACTCCACTGATTTTGGCTTTGCCGAACCCAGCATTTCCGGGCTGTTTTCGGGGTGGTCATGGCTGTGCTCTAATCTAGAGTATAGTGCGCGAGACCAACCGGTATGGAGATGGCCATGGGGCAAGGCGCGTTGCGCGTGGCGATCTACGCGCGCGTCTCTACGGGCGAGCAGAACCCGGAGCTGCAGCTTCGGGAGCTTCGGGACTATGCCGAGCGTCGCGGCTTCACAGTGCACCGCGAGTATGTGGACCAGGCCAGCGGCGACGTGCGCCGGCGCAAGCGCGCACCTGAGTTCGACGCCTTGATGGCCGACGCGCGCCGGCGCCGCTTCGACTGCGTGCTGGTCTGGAAGTACGACCGCTTCGCGCGCAGCCTTGGCGCGCTGATCGCAGCCCTGCAGGAGTTCCGCGACCTCGGCGTGGACTTCATCAGCCACACCCAGGCCATCGACACCACCACGCCCATGGGCCGGCTGTTCTTTCACGTGATCGGGTCCTTCGCGGAGTTCCAGCGCGACGTCATCGTCGAGCGGGTCAAGGCGGGGCTGGCCAACGTGCGCGCCAACGGCAAGCGCCTTGGCCGGCCCGTGCGTGATCCCGGCGCGCAGGCCCGTGTCGTGGCCCTCAAGGGCGAGGGGATGAGCCTGCGCCAGATTGCTGCCCGTGAGCGCCTGTCGGCCTCCGGCGTCCGCAAGATGCTGCAGCAAGCTGGCGTCGAAACAGCATCGGCTCTGGCACCGGGCCAGGCTTGAGCGATGGGGCCGCCGGCAACGCCGGCCGCGGCCCGCCCCACGCCGGACGACGCCCACTTCTACCGTCTGCCGGCCGCGATCGATCCGATGACCCTGCGACGCTACTTTACCTTGCACGGGGCGGACCGCGAGGAGGTGACCCGCTGCCGGGGCATCGCCAACGCGCTGGGATTTGCCATTCAGCTCTGTGCGCTGCGTTGGCGCGGCCACTTCCTGCGCGACATGGCCGGCGTGCCATCCGCCATTGTTGAAACATTGGCCGAGCAGACCGGCTTCTTGTCCCTGGCGCTCGCGGCGTCGTTGCAAGGCTACCCGGCCAGCGAGGACACCCGCCTTGACCACCACGAGCGCATCCGCCTTCACCTTGGCTTCACCCGGTGCGGGGCGGCCGAACGCGGGCGCCTGCTCGACCACATGGTGGCGACGGCGCAAACCGTGCCGCGCGCGGCGACGCTCTACCCGCTCGCCTGCCGATGGCTGCTGGAACAGCGCATCGTTCGCCCCGGTCCGAGCACGATCCGCGACCTGCTGGCCCGCGCCCGCGACCAGGCGCTGTCCGCGACCTTCGGGACCCTCACTGCCGGCCTGCCCCCGGAAGCTTGTGAGCAGCTCGACCAACTCCTGCTCCCGCCCGCGCCGGTCGACGGCCAAGCTGCTTCCACACGGTCGCGACTGGACACGTTCCGGCTTCCAGCGGCGGGCGCCTCGGCTGCCGCACTCGTCGCGCTGACAGCTCGGCTGAATGAACTGAGCAGCCTCGGTCTCGCGCGGTGGCCAGCGCTGCAAACCATCCATCCCGCAACGCGGCGGCTGCTCGCGGGCTGGGGGTATGCCTACGACGCCTGGAGCTTGCGGCGCTTCGAGCCGGCGAAGCGCCGCGCCATCCTGGCCCAGTGACCGCGAAGGTGTGCAGAATGGCCACGACTTTGCAATTCGCGTATTTTGTTAAAAGTCTGAGCTGCAGCGCCCAGCAATTTGGCCATTTCCGCCCCATCCAACGAGCAGCTCCGGCCGGCGAAATGTTAAAAGTGAAGGCTTCCTTGACTTTAGACCGCGAAATGGCCTGAAGCCACATCGCTGAAAGCATTTACTTTTATGTAGATGGCCAGATTGCACACCTTCGTGGTCACTGGGCCATCCTGGTCTGCACGCTGGAGGCGGCATTCGCGGAGACGGCCGACGCGATCGTCGAGATGCAGGACAAGCTGATTACCCGGGTCCACAACCGCGCCAGGAAACACCGGGCCGACCTGCTGCACGCGACGGATGCGGCCAAGGCCCGCGCCGTATCGGTGCTGGGAATTCTCGGCAGACTCGTGCTGGACGAACCAAACGTGCCGGATGCCGAGCTGCGCGCCCGCATCTATGCGCACTACCCGCGCGAGGAAATCAGCTTGCTCGGCGAGGGGTGCCGGGGGTTGCGCGAGGGCGACCCCGGTTCGCACCTCGGCTTCGTCGGGCGCTGGCACGCCGCCACGCGCCAGTATTCCCCAGCCTTGCTGGAAGCTGCCCCCCTGTGCTTTCCGCCAGGTTCTGAACTGGGCTTGGCGGTCGAGCATCTGCGCCAAGTCAACCGGGATGGGCGCCGCAAGCTGGGCACCGATGCGCCGCTGGGCTTCCTGCCGCCGCGGTGGCGGCGCCACGTCCTGGGGCCGGCCGCAAGCGCCGGCGAGGAACGGGCGATCTCCCGGCCGCATTACGAAGTGGCGCTGCTGTCCACGCTCAATGAACGCATCAAGAGCGGCGACGTAACCGTCGATGGGTCGCGTCGGTGGGCCGACTTCGACAACTACCTCATCGCGCAGCCGGCATGGGCGGCCGAACGCCTGGCCCACTACGCCGCCCTCGGGCTGCCGACCGACCCGGCTGAGTTCATCGCAGGCCTCGACCGCGAGCTGAAAGCGATGACGGACGCGGTCGAGGCGCGGCTCGCGGGCATTACGGCGCTGACCATCAACGCGCGCCTGGGCCGGTTCAAGCTGGCCCGGCCCAGGCTGGGCGATGGTGAAGACGACCCGCCACGGGTCGGAGACACGCCGCTCGGCAAGCTGATCCGCCGCCGCCTGCCGAAGGTTGACCTCGCCGACGTGCTGATCGACGTGGACAACGAGACCGATTTCGTGCGCCACCTGCTCGGCAAAGGTGGCGGCGGCCGGACAGCGACCGGGCTCAAGCGCCGCAACGTGCTGGCAGCGCTGCTCGCCTGCGGCTGCAATCTCGGCCCCGAGCGCATGGCGGCCGCAACCCCCGGCACCACGGCCCACGAGATCGCCGAAGCCGCCGACTGGCTGCTGACGGAGGATGCGCTCAAGGCGGCAGTGATCGAGCTGGTCAACTACGTCTCGCGGCTGCCGCTCAGCCAAATCTGGGGCCCGGGAAGCACCGCGTCATCCGACGGCATGCGCTTCCATGTGCCGGCCAACATCCTCTCGGCCGATTACAGCCCACTGCTGGCCGATCGTGGCGTCACGCTGATGCGTCACACCCTCGACAACTACCTCCAGCTTCACGGCAAGCCGGTCCCGTGCCGTCTGCGCGAAGCCTTGTTCTCCCTCGACGGCCTAGTCGAGCACGACACCGAACTCGACCCCCGCGTCCTTTACACGGATACCCACGGTTCGACGGAGGTGGTGATGGCGGCAGGGCATTTGCTCGGCTTCTCGCTGGAACCACGCATCGCCGACCTCGGCGACCAGACCCTCTACAAGATCGACCGCGAGGCGGCCTATCCGGGGCTCGACCCGATCCTCACGGGTACGGTCAAAACGCACCTGATCGGCCCGGCTTGGGACGGGGTCGTGCGCCTGGTCGCCTCCATGCGCGCCCGCACTGCCTCGCCTTCGCTGATCCTGCACCGGCTCGGCTCGTATGCCCGGCAGAACAGCTTGCACCAGGCCCTGGCGGAAATCGGCCGGGTCCGAAAAACAGTGTTCGTGCTCCGCTTCCTCGACGATGCCGGCTACCGGCGGCACATCGGGCGTGAACTGAACAAGGGCGAGCGCTCGCACGTGCTGTCGCGCTTCCTGTTCTTCGGCAAGGAAGGCGCCGTGCGCGGCCGCACCTTCCAGGACCAGGTCAACACGTTCTCCTGCCTCGCCGTCCTGCACAACGCCGTGGTGGTCTGGAACACCCTGCGGATCGGTGAAGTCGTCGCGCAGCTCCGCGCGGAGGGTCACGTGATCACCGACGAAGACCTCGCCCGCACCTCGCTACTGCTGCACGCCCACATCAACCCATTCGGGCAATATCGCTTCGACCTGGAACGGATGCGGCGTGCTTAACCCGGGTTTTCCGGCAAATGCGGTCGCGCCCTCTGAACGGCTGGCTCTGTCGGCCATGCGGGAGCAGGACGAGATTGGCGACGCAGCATTTCATGCAATCGAGGAGGAGTTGGACTGGGCCGAGGTGAACGCGATCCGGCGTGGGCGGAGTCGATGAACGGACGTAATGGAGTGCTTATCCGGCGCTGCCGGGATGCCGCCAAGCTCACATCCGCATTCCCCGGCGCTGCCCTTGGTGCTCGCGCTCGGCCTCGCGCTGGGCAAGGCCGGCGCCGGCCCGCTCGCCCTGCTTCAACGTCGCGGTGAGCTGGGCCACCCGGTCCAGCGCTGGTTGCTGCTCGGGGAGCAACGGACACTAACGTGACCAGCCCGGCCCGGCCCTCGGCCCGCAGCATCTGACGCACGCCCGCCGCCCCGAACCGCCGCTCCAGAAGTGTCCGCTCATACGGCTCACGGACGATCCATCCAGTGCTGGGCAGAGAGAGACGGGGTTCCGGAAATAACGGACCCGGACCTCCGTTTGACGGTTTGTAAAACGGGCGGGGATGATGCAAGCGGCACGATGCCGGACCTACGCAGGGCGGCGTGGTGCCTGCGCCGTACGCCAAACCCAGGCTGCTGACGGCGGACAAGTTCGGCTATCCACCGTTCAAGCCGCACGCCGCGCACCTGTTCTCTGCCCTGGTCAGCCGCTACGAACGAGGCAGCATGGCTTCCGAACCGGAGGGAGTGCGCGAACGGTTGAAGCTGGCAGGCTCCACGAGCCAGGACGCGATTATGCCAAAGGCGAGCGCCCAGAGCGGGGCGCCGATGCCGAAAATAGACAGGTCGGTGCTGCCCACCACGAACGACACGATCGCGCCGACTTGGAACCGCTGTGTCACAAAAGCTGCCCCAAGTGCCGCGATTAGCGGCGTAATCATCGCAAGGCCTGCGACGGTGGTAATAAGTTCACTTGGTAAAGCGCGCACGAGCCCAACCGCGGCGCTCGCTGCAAGACCAAAAAGGACGTAGACAACTCCCTGGACGACCGAGGCGGCGTAGCGCCCCTCAAGCCGGCCCGCTTGGGCGCTAGAACAGATTGCGGTCATTGGCCCGGCAACGTTTAGGTTGTGGCCGCCGAACACGGCGCACGCCAGCGTGCCCAACCCGCTTGCGAAGAGCATACTATTGGCCGGCGGTCGGTGCCCCGCCGCCATCAGTATGCCAACGCCCTTCACGTTCTCGGCGCAGATGATCAGCAATGCGAGCGGCACGGCGACGGAGAAGATAGCGCTACCCGACCACGCCGGCCAGACCAGAGTGGGCAGGGTGAAGTCCAAAGCGTGAGCCGCGAGTTGCACACGGGAGGCGGTGACGGCTGCCACAGCACCACAGACCAGGGCCACCAATACCCCCGGCACCTTCGGCGTGATACGGGCTGCAACGAAGTAGCCGATAAGGGCCGCGGCGACATCGGCTCCGCAACAACGCCTGGCCCCCTCCTGTCAACTTGCGATAAGCACCAATATCGCAAGTCGGCTGCGCTGTAAGCGGGGCAGATCTCCGGGCGAGGTGGTTGCGTTGAGGGCGGTAGCGTGATTCACCTCTTTGCATGACGTTGCCAGATGCAGCATCGCTGGAGGTGTTCTCGCTTGCCGGTTTGCGAGAGGTCGTCGGCCGCCTGGTCGGTGAGGTGCGGCGGCTGCACTCGGACAATGCGGCGCTGCGAAGCGGCGCTGAAGCGCAGCAGGCGACGATCGCGGCGCTGCGCACCGAGAACCAGGCTTTGCGCGACGAAGTGGCGCGGCTGAAGGGCTTGCCGCCGCGTCCGCCATCGCGGCCGTCCGGCATGGAGCAGGCGACGCAGCGCGGGGCGGCCGACAAGGATGCAAAGCGCTCCAAGCCGCCGCGGGGCGTCAAGCGCGATGCGCAGGCGATCACCGCCGAGCGGGTGTGCAAGGCTGCGGTGCCGGCCGGCTCGCGCTTCAAGGGCTACGAGGACATCCTGGTGCGTGATCTGCGGCTTTCGGCCGAGGTGATCCGCTACCGGCGCGAGCGTTGGCTGCTGCCGTCGGGCGAGACGGTGCTGGCGCCCTTGCCGGCGGGGATCGTCGGCGGCTTCGTCGGGGTGGAGATCTCCAAGCGCCAGGTGGTGCGGCTACTGGCCGAGCCGCTCGACGACTTCGTGGCCGAGGACCAGGACGTGCTGCGCGCCGGCTTGGCCACCGCGCGCTGGATCACGGTGGACGACACTGCCGCGCGACACGCACGCAAGGACGGCGTCACCACCCAGATCGGCGACGACCGCTTTACTGTGTTCCGGACCGGCGCGTCGAAGTCGCGCGAGGCATTCCTATCGCTGCTGCGGGCTGGACATGCAGACTACGTCGTGAATGCGGCGGCGTTGGAGTATATGCGCGGGCACAGCCTGTCGGGCCAGGTGATCGCGCTCTTGGACGCGCACCCGGCCAAGCGGTTCGCCGACACGTCGGCGTGGTCAGCGCATTTGGCCCGGCTCGGCCTCGACACCCTCGAAGTCACCCCTGACCCCATGCGTGTCGCCACCGAGGGCGCGCTGTGGGGTGCGATCCGCCACCATGGCCTGCTGACCACGGACGCAACGCTTGGCGCGGCCGGGACGGTCATCGTGTCCGACGATGCCGGCCAGTTCCGGGTGGGCACCCACGCGCTGTGTTGGGTTCACGCCGAGCGCCTCGTGCACAAGCTGCTGCCGGCCACCCCCGAGCAGCGCCGGGCGGTCGAGGTGACGCGCGCGCTGATCTGGTGGCTGTATGCTGACCTGAAGGCATGGACGCGCGATCCCTGTCCCCGACGGGCCGCGGCACTGCGGGCGCGCTTTGACCGCATCTTCAAGCGCAAAACCGACTACGTGACGCTCGATCGGCTCTTGGCCCGGCTGCACCGGCGCAAGCACGAACTGCTGCGCGTGCTCCAGCATCCCGAGATCCCGCTGCACACCAACGGTTCGGAGAACGACATCCGCGCCTGCGTGACCAAGCGCAAGATCTCCGGCGGCACCATGAGCACGGCAGGACGCACCGCGCGCGACGTCCTGCTCGGCCTCATGAAGACCTGCCGCAAGCTTAAGGTCTCGTTCTTCCGCTATCTCGGCGACCGCCTGCACGTGCCAGGCGCCATCGCCGTTCCGCCGCTTCCCGATCTCGTTCGTCAGGCGGCAACGCCAGCCTGATTGCCCGGAAATCTGCCCCAGTTACGGCTGCGCTGGCTTAAACCGCCGGAATCTTTGATAATTTTGTCGTCGGGTTCTTAACGCCTTCCGACGGCACCGCTTCGGATGCTGGGGTCCTTAGCGCCTTCCCTTCTTGGAATGGGTAAACGACCCGACTTCTAGCGGACTCAGCGTCTCGGCCGGGCAAAACCGGTGACGTGGCAGCCGTATTACGGCGGAATGTCAACCGCCAGCATGACCTGGGTTGTCCGGTAATGCTGATGAAGTTTACGCGCAACTTCTGGAAGAGGTTAATGACTTTTGGAACCGGTAAGCGACCCCGGAATTGGGCGGTGAATCCGGACAAACCCTTGATGTATAACAAAGCAGCCGGAAGGCGTATCGGACCCGATGACAAATTTGTTAGATCTCGCTTACCCGTTCAGCAGACTGGTTAACCCGTTCAACAAGGCCGAATGACTCGTTAACCCGTTCAGCCGCTGAAGTGGTTAATAGTGCATCGCCCGGGTCGCACCCGTCTCTGTTGAACCTGGGATGCTGCGTGTCCGCGTTCTCTCAACCAGGGCTCCGGGTGCCGTGGGATAGTGAGATGCGTCGTGCTCTTATAACGGCCCCGCACTGATGGCGAGCCGCCTTGCAAAAGTTCAAACATTGCAGCCACCCAGCTGAACGGTTTAGCAAGTCAGATAAGCGCCTGATTGAACACAAAGCCTGCTAAACGGTTTAGCTGTGCGCCGCGACCAGATAAGCTTCTGATGATCTACATAGTCCGCGGAACGATTGAAACATCCTCCAACAGATGGATCGCAATATGGTGACGTCGGCCCTGAGCCTAGTCGAGATCGCACCCTTTCCAGCCCCAACCCAACACTCATTCCACCATCGTCCGTGTCGGCTCATGGTGCCCAATGCGCCCCAGCGCGTGCGCCCTGGGTCGGCGCTGCCTATCGAAATCACATCTCCTGTATCTTTCTTTGTCCATAATCCGCGCAGTCAGGCCGGCGGAGCAGGCGCGGCGAGGATCATGGATTGGCCCCCTATCGACACCTGCAGATGATAGCTGGCCCAGTTTGCCGCATAATCAGCCGGGACGGGTATCAGTGCCGAGGCGACATATTGATCGCTGACCTCCGCCGGCGTCGGACGGCCGACCGGCACGCCAATACCGAGCCCCGAGCCAAATCCGCTGCAGCAACCGGTAAAACCAAATCCTCCGATCCCCAGGCTGATTGAGGGTGGGGGGTTGTAGAGGACATAGGGTGCGCTCACGAGCGAGATCGCCGAGGCCGGATAACGCGAACCCTGTACGGATATCAGCGCGACATCTGTTGCAGGCCGCAGGCCGCTGATCATCACCTGCACGGCTCGATCGCGCGTATCGTAGCGCACGTCAGCGGTGTTCGGCTGCGGCAGTTTCGGGCCGGCGCATGCGGCGAGGGAGAGCACGAGGCAGATTACATGGATCGATTTCATGGGTCGAGCACTTCTGTTGCAGAGTTGAAACGCGCCTGCAAAGCTTCCGTCGCTAATACACAGTTAGTTCAAAGGCGGCTAACACTACCCAGGCGAGCGACGCGGCTTCGCGGTTGCGGCTCGGCTTGGCCAGGGGCGGCTTCGGACGGTCTGGGCGTGAACTGCCGTGACATGTGGCTTGTCGCTAGGATCGCCTTAGTGGCGCCCGAGCCCTGGGCGGGGTAGCAGGTTCGCCCCTGCCTAACCCCGGAAGCCATCTTGCCCTTCAAGCTGAACGCCGACCGCCACCACCACATCCCCAAGTCACGTCCTGGACAATGGTGCGAACTCTGGCGTGGGCCGACAATGGCTTGTGGTTCGCAAGCGCTCGACGCCATCATGGTGCTGGCACCTACCTACCGCGACGGCCAGAGGCTGCGACGGCGCTAGGGCCAGGTCCGCTCGCACCTGTTCACCTTCCTAAATCACCCCAAGCTGCGGGCCTCTCACTGCGGCGTGCAGGCCGAAAGTCGGAATGGCGGCAGCGGAAAACAGCATCGAGCGTGCTGTTCAGCACGGCAGGGCGCATGCCACGAGTGATGGCCTATCTTGGAGCGTTGTGCAGCATGCTGCCCGTGAGGTCCGCCGATCACGGTTCCGCACATCTGGCCCATGCCATGCTTGGCCAGGTTGGGGTAGGTCGGGACACGTGTTCATGCCGAGTTCCGGGTTATGCCAATCGGGAGATGCTGTGCCATGGTTGGAGAGGGGCAAAGCCGTGGATGATCCGGGATAATCAGCCGGACGCGGGGAAGGTCAACTTGTCTCTGGACTATCGGCAATGCTGTCCGTTCGACAACATCAAGATCGACCAGTCGTTCGTCTGCAACCTGTGCGGGAAACCGGACTTCACCGCCATCGTGCGTGCGATAACCCGCTTGGGCACCAGCCTTGGCATGACGACGATGGCGGAGGGGGTCGAGAGCTATGAGCAGCTTGCTCAGTTGCGGACCGAGTGCTGCACCGAGGTGCAAGGCTACCGGCTCAGCCAGCCGTGTCCCGCCGGCGAGGTCGCGGGCCTGCTGCAGCGTTCCCTGGATTAGGACTGGCTCACTCGTCCTGAAAATCAGGTTATAGCCGCAGACGCGGCATTCTCCGTGCTGTAAGTGCCCGCTAACCAAAGATAACCTGAGTGCATCCGTTCTTTCAGTTATTTAATCGTTATGACAACCCGTCGCGTCGTGGTTCTTGGATTGTGCGCCTGGTTCGCCGTCCGGGGGCCTGCTGCCGCAGACGATCCCGTAGCGGCCAGGGCCGCCGAGCGATTGCTGTCCGATGCGGACGCTGAGGCTGAACTGCTGCGCCTGCGGGACGCCCTATCGCATGAGGTGCCACACCTGGTCCCGCGCACGCTGGCCAGCGACACGGCTTGGATCGCCCTCACCCGCGCCGCGGCGGCTGCCGCACAGCTGTTGACCGACCGCCCGCAGTTGCTGGTGGTGGTGGACCGAAACCCGCGGGTGCAACAGCTTGCGGTCGTGCTGGCCATGCCGGAGGGCGAATGGCAGGTCGTGGGCGGCACCGAAGTCTCGACCGGCTCGACGGGCCGCTACGACCACTACGTCACGCCGTGCGGCGTGTTCAGGTTGACCGATGAGATCTTGGGCTACCGGGCCGAAGGCACGCTGAACGAGAACGGCATCCGCGGCCTGGGGGTCAAGGGCATGCGGGTGTGGGACTTCGGCTGGCAGGTGGCGATGAAGGGCTGGAACGCCGGCCCCGGCAAGCCAGACCGCATCCCAATCCGCCTGATGATGCATGCCACGGACCCGGACAAGCTCGAGCAACGCATCGGTCACCCCGCGTCGCAGGGCTGCATCCGCATCCCCGCTGCGATGAACCGCTTTCTTGACCGCCATGGCGTGCTGGATGCGGAATACGAGCGCTCGGCGGTGACGGATGCAAGGTTCCGCGCGCTGCTGCTTGCCGCACGGACGCCGAGCCCGCTCGCCGGGAACACGCTGGTCGTCGTGGATTCAGGGGACACTCAAGCCGCTGCGGCAACGGTGACGAACCGCGTCGTCACGCAGTAGTCGCTTGGTTCAACGACGCGTATGCTGTCGAGCACGGGCAGGGGCCCGGCCGTGCGTAGGGTGGCATCCGATGTCCTCGTGCGTGGACGTGTTGCGCTGTAGCGCGACAGCCCGGATGGCCGGTCGTATAGCCTCAGTCACGGATGCTCCCGATACGCATTGCGTTGCCTCACCGGAATGCTCCCGTTGCATCATAGTCCCGCCCCGTTGCCGCACCAGTATGCGTCGGCCTGTCGGCCATGGTCGCCCCAAATACCGTGATGTGGGCCATCTCTCGCCGCCGCCCAATCCGGCTTCAGCGTGCGTACCGCCCGTCATATCGAAACGAACCGGCACCTCTCAACAGCAAGTGGACGCGAGCCAAGCTGTGGTGCGTTGCTTTGGTGATCACGGTGTGGAGCATGGTCGTCACGGCGATCGGCATCGGTGTCGCCTGAGCTGCACTGACCAGCCAAGGAAGGTGTATAGCAGCGACAAGGGGCGCCGACGGCACGTCCATGCGGTCGAAGCCTCGGTCGAGCAGGGTCGTCATATGTCGGTCGCGCTCGGCGTTGGAGGCCGCACCCAACACGACGCCCAGCAAGCGTACGCCGCCATGGACGGCCGAGGTGACGAGATTATGGCCGGACGTCTGAATGTAGCCGGCCTTAATGCCATCGGCGCCTGGGTAGGTTTGCAGCAGCCGATTGTGGTTCGGGATTATGCGGCCGTGCCACAGGAAGCCCGGCGTGCTGAAATAAGGATAGTACATTGGGAAGTCCTGGACGAGGTGGTGCGCCAGCAGCGCAAGATCACGCGCGGTCGTAACCTGATCCCGGTCTGGCAGACCGGACGCATTACGGAAGGTGGTCTGCGTCATGCCAAGCGAGTGCGCCCGCAGGGTCATCAATTGCGCGAACAGGTCTTCGTCGCCGCCCATCAGTTCGCCCAAGGCAGCGGCCGCGTCGTTGGCCGACTTGGTAAGCAGGCCGAGCAGCGCCTGCTCGACCGTGATGTCGGTTCCCGCCGTCAATCCAAGCTTGGAGGGCTGCTGCGACGCCGCGTGGGCCGAGATGGGCACGGGTTGGTTAAGGCTGAGGCGGCGGTCGCGAAGCGCCTCGAAGAGCATGTAAGCAGTCATGATCTTGGTGAGACTGGCGGGGTGGCGCAAAGCGTCGGGGTTGGCGGCGAAGAGGACCGTGTCGCTGGCGGCATCCACGACGATGGAACTGTAACGGCTCGACCCGACCTGCGCGCGTGCGGGGCCGATCAACGCCAGCCAGGTCGCAAGACCAAACACCGTCCACACCGTGCATCGGATCGGTGCCGCGGTCCGTAACCCTGCCAACATTGCCATGCCCTTCCGATCCTGCCCGGAGGGCTTTGACAAGACCACGAACGTATTTGTTTCGCAACGGTCTTCGCCGCCAACGGCGAGTGTAAAAACCTGGGGCGCTCCGCCGCGAGCTGGAGTGCCTGCTGGGCGAAGCGTCCGTCCAGCACTGCGGCCCTGACCTGAAGCACGCGGTGGGCACCTCTGGGCGACCAGCGCGTCTGCTTGCGCTTGTTCATGCGGGCATTCACCAGCTGATTGATCGTGCCCTTGACCCGTGACGTCGAGATCGGCCTGCCTGCACGGTAGCGCTCGCCGTGGTCGATCAACGCGCCCTCGATATTCTCGATATAGGCGCACAACTCGGTGCAACGCGCGACCAGGCGCCTGGCCTTCGCTTGCCCTGCAGGATCGGCCAGGACGATAGCGGTTTCCGCCCAACTGGTGATCCGGCCCAGAGCTTTGCATGGGAGTGTCGAAAACCTGGGGCAGCCTCCTTGCCCGTCTCGGGGTGATCGGCCCGGTTGATGCCTGACCACGAGGGCGGCAGGCGTGATGCAGTGGACGGTACGGCTGGATACAAGGACAAGCGCGGGTGAGGTGAAGAAGACGGAGTTGGTGACGTTCATCCGTCCGGCGATGATCAGCACGCTCTCGGAGATCGGCCTTGTGTTGCCTGAGACCAAGACGCTTTCGGCCAACCGCCGCACTTCACCCCTCAGGTGTTGCAAGGCTGACTCAGTGCCGGCAAGACGCCAGCGTTGAACAGCCCTGAGTTATGTTCGAAGTATCAGCTGGTAAGGCAGATGATCTCGCGAGCGGGCCCGCCAGCTTGCAGCTGTTCCATCTCGTTGACTGCAGCTCGGGCGAAGTCCAGGTGTGGCACGCGAACAGTGTTCAACCAGACAGCCAACCATTCAGAGGATTGTCATCGAAGCCGTAAATCGAAGGGTTGTCTGGTAGGGCTAGGTTCGGCACCGCTGCACGCTCGCTCCACGCTCAACCGCCGCCGCGGTCCGGCTTCGGCGCGTGCCCGGCGCGGGGCGACTATCCGCGCCGGCCGCTCCGGGGTCGCCGCCTCCGGCACCGGCCACTGCACCACGATAGGGCAATTCAGCATCAGACCTGCACCAACGTCCCTCACCAGTCAACCAGAGTTCCGTCCGAAAGAACGGCGTGCTCCGTGTGAAAAACCTCCTGCTTGAACGGGTATTTTATGGCCTCGGCCTCATTCACCTCGAAACCCAGGCCAGGCGCCTCCGGGATGGCCCAGAAGCCGCCGGTACGCCGGATCGGCGTTGCGGCGACCACATCGTCCTGCCAGGGAACGCTCTTTTCCATCACCTCTTGTATCACATGATTCTGTGTCGAGACGGCGAAATGCAGGGCGGCGGCGCCGGCCAGCGGTCCATTAGGGTTGTGTGGCGCGATACCGATATTCGCGCTTGCCGCAGCCGCGGCGATACCCTGCGCAATCAGGAGGCCGCCGCAGTGGTTCAGGTCCGGCTGGGCGATGTTGATGGCCCGGGCGTGAAACAGCGGCTCGAACTCCGCGAGCCCGACTAGCCGCTCCCCGGTCGCCACCGGGCAACGCGCCTGCTCGGTGATGATCCGCATCGATTCGAGATCGCCGGGCTGGATTGGTTCCTCGACGAAGAGCGGCTCATATGGCTCGAGCTCGCGGATGAACTGAAGCGCGACTTTGGGCGATCCGCACCTTCCATGGAAGTCCACCATCAGATCCACGTCTGGTCCCACGGCGTCGCGCAACCGGCGCATGAGCGCTCCGACGTGCCGCAACGCGCGCGAGGTCGTGCTGAAGTGGGTGTATGGGATGAACACGACCTTGAACGCCTCGTAACCGGCCGCGACCAGTTCAGCGGCCCGATCGGCGAGGATCTCCGGGTCCTTTGTCTCGTACACCGCGCGCATGTCGCCGAGGCCGAGATGCGTATACACTTTCACCCGGTCGCGCACGCGACCGCCCAGCAGTCGCCACACCGGCTGCCCGAGGCTCTTGCCCAGGATGTCCCAAAGCGCATGCTCGATGCCGCTGATCGCGGTCATCCCGATCACGCCCGGCGGCCAGAACCCGTGCTTGACCAGCCGGGTCACGGTGCGGCTGATGTCCCTCGGGTCGTGGCCGATGAGCAAGGGCTCCAGGTCCCGGATCGCGCCGACGACCGCCCTTGTCTTCCATTCCAGCGTGGCCTCGCCCCAGCCATAGAGGCCGGGCACGTTCGTCTCCACACGCACGAAGACCCAATTGCGCATCTCGGCGTTGACGACGAACGTGCGGATCGCGGTGACTTTCATGTAGCTGCCTTTGATGTGCTGATGTCGTGAACGCGGGATCCCGATTGCGGGACCGGCAATGGACGGCCGGCGATCATTGAGGTAAAGCGGCGGCCTTCAGTTCGCTCGCTAGATCTTCACCCGCCCGGGCGATTAGCCGGTCCGCGGCGGCGCTGGCCGCGTCGGGGTCCTGCCGTTCGATCCCAAGCAGCAGGTCTTCGTGCAAGCGCAGCGACAAGGCCGGGCGGAGCGGGTCGCGGCTGGAGATCGAGAAGCTGACCTTCAGGATCTCCGACAGCGCGCCATGTAGCTGGATCAGGAACTGGTTGTGACACGCGGTCAGGATCGCGCCGTGGAACGCCAGATCCGGGGCAACGTAATCGCCCCGTCGCTCAATCGCGTCCTGCATCCCGGTAAATGCGGCGCGCATCGCCTGCAGGTCGGCCGGCAGCGCCCGGACCGCTGCCAGACGCACGGCCGACGGCTCGACGATGCGGCGCAATTCCATTAGGTCGACGATGAAGGTCGCATCGGGGCCGCCATTCGCGGCGGCACGGTCGGTGCGCCAGCGGATGACCTGCGGATCCAGCAGGTTCCAACGCTCGCGCGGCTGCACCCGCGTACCCGTGCGCGGGCGGACTTCAACCAGACCCTTTGCGGCCAGTGCCTTGACCGCTTCGCGTACTACCACCCGGCTGACACTGAACTCTTTCCCGAGCGCCGCCTCGACAGGCATGGACGCGCCGGGCCCATAGACGCCGCACCCGATCTGGCGCCCGAGCGCCTCGACCAATCGATCGTGAAATTTCTCCGCCATGCCGATATCTCGTTGACCAAGTGAATGGTAGTATGATTGAGTTCAGTTAAGCAACACGGGCCCGGGCAGCGGCGCTGAGCCCAGTCAGGAGGAACAACGTGCTCACCCAGGCGCAAATCGCCCAATACCGAGAGACCGGCGCGATCGTAGTTTCGAACATTCTGTCGCAGGACGAGATTCAACGCTTACGCGCGGTCACCGACGAGTTCGTCGAGAGGGCGCGCCCGCTTACAGTCCACACGGACGTCTACGATCTCGAGGACAGCCATTCGGCCGCGGAGCCGCGGGTGCGCCGCATCAAGACCCCCCATCTGAATCATGCGGAATATGGAAAGCTCGTAGGCCAGCCGAAGATCGTCGCTGTGCTGCAGGCTTTGTGGGGCCCTAACATTCGCTTCGATACGGCCAAGCTGAACCTGAAATCCGCAGGGTTCGGGGCGGCGGTGGAGTGGCACCAGGATTGGGCCTTTTATCCGCACACCAACGACGACCTGGCCGCGGTCGGGATTATGATGGATGACATGGAGCTGGAGAACGGCCCGCTGATGATCATACCGGGCAGCCACAAAGGCCCGACTTTTGACCACCATGCGAACGGCCGCTTCTGTGGCGCCATGGACCCGGCGGCGAGCGGAGTCGATTTCTCGAAGGCAGTGCCCCTCACCGGAAAAGCCGGCTCTATCACCATCCACCACGTGCGTGCCATTCATGGCTCCGCGCCCAACACCTCCGACCGCGACCGGCGGCTACTCCTGTTCCAGTTCCGCGCCGCTGACGCGTGGCCGCTGCTCGGCGTGTCCGACCTCGCGGCCTATGACGAGCTGATGGTGGCCGGCAGCCCGACCATCGAGCCGCGCATGGTGGACGTGCCCGTGCGCCTGCCACTGCCGCCGGCGGATCATGGCGGCTCGATCTACGAGAACCAGAAGGGGTTGGCCAACCGCTATTTCAGCACGCCAGCGGCGGCGCCGGCGAAGAGCCTGCAGGTCGCCCAGTAGATCTCACAACGACGACGTGACGAGGCCGGAACAAGGCCCCGCGCAGGGAGGCTAAGATGCAGGCACGTTCGATGCCGGATGCGCGCTTGTCTGTTTTTCGCGCAGTCGGCGCCAGCACGATAGGAACGGTCGTCGAGTGGTACGACTTCTATATCTATGGGACAGCTGCGGCGCTGGTGCTCAACAAGCTGTTCTTCCCCAGCCTCGATCCACTGGCGGGCATCCTCGCGTCATACGCCGCATATGCCGTGGGTTTCCTCGTGCGGCCAATCGGCGGCGTGGTGTTCGGTTATTTCGGCGACAAGTATGGGCGCAAGCCGGTGCTGATCTCGACGCTGATGCTGATGGGCCTGTCCACCGCAGCGATCGGCTTGCTGCCGACGTATGACAGCATCGGCATCGCTGCGCCGATCCTGCTGGTCCTTCTCCGCATGCTTCAGGGGCTGGGCGCAGGCGCCGAGTACAGCGGTGCGGTCCTGTTCGCGGCGGAGTACTCCGGGACGCGCCGGGGCTTTTGGGCGAGTTGGCCGCCCGCGGCGGTGGACGGCGCGATCGTGCTGTCGGCCGGTGTCTTCGCGCTGTTCTCGCTGTTGCCGAGCGACCAATTTCTCGCCTGGGGCTGGCGCATCCCGTTCCTACTCAGCCTAGTCGCGGTCGGGATCGGCTATTTCGTCCGTCGCAAGATACTGGAAACACCGGAGTTCACTCGGGTCAGCGCCCAGGCGCGCACGGCCCGAATGCCGGTGTGGGAGCTGATCCGGACCCGGCCACGCACCGTGGTGGTGGCCATGGGCGCCAACGTCATCATGAACATCGGCTACGTGTACCAGGTCTATGTCCTGACCTACATGACAAAGGAGCTCGGCGTCTCGCAGGCGACTGCGCTGACGAGCCTGATCGTCGCCGCGACCTGCGGAGCCGTAGCCAGCATCGTGTTCGGCTCGCTCTCGGACCGGATCGGGCGGCGCAAGGTGATGCTGTTCGGCTCCCTGTTCACCGCGGCCTACGCATTCCCGTTCTTCTGGCTGCTGCAAACGCGCGACCCGGTGGTGATCTCGGTCGCGATGACCGTGGGGCTGGTGGTCGGGCTGCGCACTGTGTTCGGGGTCCAGCCGGCCTTCTATGCGGAGCTGTTTCCGGTTCGCTTCCGCTTCAGTGGCATCGCCCTGGCCCGTGAGACAACCGGCGCCTTCATCGGCGGCCCGCTGCCGCTGGTAGCTACTGCGCTCGTGGCCGCCGCGGGCGGGGCATACTGGCCAGTCGCGCTGCTGATGATCGTGATGGCGCTCACCACCGCGCTCGCGGTCGTCATGGCGCCCCAGCCCGCGGCGGAGACGGAACCCGAGGGAGTCGGCGCCGCGCCGGCGTCCTCGGCCGCACTGTGACCATAACGTCCCGGGACGGCGTCAGCGGCATCCATGCGATCCTGTACGCGATGTTCGACGCGGAGGAGCGGCTCGATCGGCAGGCGATGCGGCGACAGGTTGAGGTCTGCCTGGCTGCCGGCGTGCATGGGATTGGGGCGCTGGGCCTGGCCACGGAAGTTGCCAAGCTCAGCGAGGGAGAGCGCCGCACAATCATGGAATGGACGGCCGAGGATGTGGGGCGGCGGGTGCCCCTGTTCTTCACCATCTTCGGTGCGTCTGTCGCCGAGCAGACGGCGCAACTGCGCCACGCCGAGGCGGTGGGCGCCGATTGGGTGATCCTGCAGCCGCCGCCCGTCGGCAGCTATGGCGCTGCCGAGTACATCCAGTTCTTCAGCCGGGTGGCGGAGGCGACGCATCTGCCCACCGGGATCCAGAACGCCCCGGCGTTCCTTGGCCGCGGTTTGACCCCCGATGAGATCAGCCAGCTGGTGGGCGACCATCCAAACATCCGCGTGCTGAAGGCCGAGGGGGCGGCGGTTGAGATCGAATGCGTGGTCGCGGCCACGGGCGGCAGCGTGCCCGTGCTCAACGGCCGCGGCGGCCTGGAGCTGCTGGACAACCTGCGCGCGGGGTGCGCCGGACTGATCCTGGCACCTGACATCATCGATCATGCCGTGGTTGCGTACGACCGGTTCCGTGCCGGCGATGAGGCCGGGGCGGAACAGGCGTACGCTCGCTTCCTGCCCAGTGCGACCTTCGCCATGCAGTCCATCGAGAGCCTAGTCTGCTACGGCAAGCGGGTGTTCGCGCTGCGAGCCGGCATTGCGGTCCACAACCGCGCCCCGTCGCTGAAACCGACATCGTTTGGCTTGGCACGCGTTGTACAGCATGCTGCCAACCTTGGCGCGTATGGGCAGCTTCAGCCGGGTCGGCCCTGCACCGGCAGCTTGGACTCCACATAGGCGGGGCGGCCGGGCTTGGCCCGGGCTTACATTGCATCGGGCGCAGAAGCCTACGACGCGGACACCTGAACCTGAGAGTTGTATCTGAGCCGGGCCTCTGCCCACGCAGGCTGCCTCAAGCAATGATCATGGCCACCGAGAATCCAGCGAAGAGAAGCCCGGTAATCGGCTCCGGCACCGGCGAGGCGCTCAGAATTTCGCCTGCGATCGAGGTCAGCTCAAACGGAGCGGATTCCTATCCGGTGTTTTAGGCCGCCGGGTCGGCCGGAGGGATTTCACCTCCAGCCGCCCACAGAACCGTGCGTAAACCTCTCGATTTACACGGCTCGTCCCAGCCATTTGCCTGCCGTCTTGCGATGACAGTCGACGCAGAACGTC
>JAABVA010001653.1_pt1 | contig 23469 bp, 29 predicted proteins | sample 5560331 | NCBI WGS metagenome assembly JAABVA01 (sample SAMN12812661, study PRJNA571458) | rock metagenome | isolation source: Antarctica rocks | place: Antarctica: Victoria Land, Mt New Zealand sud | collected 2016-01-07
CGGCGTCGAGTCCGTGGGCGGCGGCGAGCACATAGGCCACCGACTCCGACTCCACTTCACACCGGCCGCGGCAGGTGCGGTAGGTCGGCAAGTCCTGCACATGCCCGCACTCGATGTGCCCGAGCTCATGTGCCAGGGTCTTCACCGCCTGGGCGTCGCTGACGTCGGCGCGGATCCGAACAATCTTGGTCGCGGGGTCGGTGTAGCCGTTCGCTCCACTGCACTCGCCTCGCTCCACGGTGTAGCCGTGCGCGGTGATCTGCGCGGCCAACCCGTCCCACAACCCGGCCGGCGCCTGCCCATCCAGCAGCACCGGGCCCACCTCGGGCAACGGCTCCCCCTCGGTTTGGGAGATGTCGAACACGTACACCGCCCGGAAGCCGCGAATCTGCCGCCGAGGGCTCTGCCCGCCGGCCGCCGCATCCTCGGACGGGCCCGCCGCGTCCTGCTCGGACACCAGCGGGCGGTAGGTGCACGGCGCCAAGATCGCGATGCCCTTCTCATATGCAGGGTGGTTCGTCAACGTTCGACGAAAATGTTGGTGGACTTGACCCCGTCCACCCGGTCGCGTTTTGAGTGGGCGTTCTCGTGCTGTGTCCTCGAGACGCGTTGAGCCGCAGCTCCGGGTAGGAGGGAGTGCTGAGATGAGAGTGACGTTCCGCAACAATGGGGCTCTTCACAATCCAGGGTGTAGTCGGGGTCTGAAGCCGCCGCTCTCGAGCAGTGATCTGGCGATGTAGTTGGTGAGATTGCGGAACCCGAGGGCGGAGCCGCGGAGGTGCTCGAGGCGGCCGTTGATGGCCTCGGTGGGGCCGTTGGACGTGCCTGGGCGGTCGAAGTAGGCCAGGACGTCGGCGGCGCGCTTGGTCAGGGTCCGCCCGAGGGTGACGAGCTCGGTCAGCGCGCGAGGAACGCCCTCTCTGAGCGACTCGATGAGCTTCGTCATCAGCGCTCGGCCTCGGGTGCGGGATAAGGGCCCCTGGACCGGCATCGACGACCTCGAGATCGCCGTCGCGGAGTACGTCGACTGGTCAGCCACCGACGACTGCACGGCGAGATCGGGCTCGTCCCACCCACCGAGTACGAGGCCGAGCACTACCGTCAGAACCCCACCCCGGCACCCGCCGAGATGGCACTACCGAGTCTCCACTAAACCCGGGGCAAGACATCCTTCGACGCGCCCCCAGCTACACCCCCAACTGCGAAGAGTCGACGATCCATCGCGCGAAGCGGAGCCAGTCGCCGAAGACGACCCCGAGCCCGTCCGTCGGCTGGTACGTCGCCTTGGGGTGCGACCTGGCCCTCCATGGCTGCAGTCGGTGGGTGCTGCGCTACTACGACGAGCAGAAACTTCGGTGTATCGACGCCCCCCGTCGACCGTCCAGGGCAAGACCTCAAGAAACATTCAGCTCGGCATGACGGGTTGCCGAGGCAACTAGACTGTGTCACATGGACGACGCGTTTTCCTGGCTCAACGACGACCAGCAGGACCTATGGCAGGCGCTACTCACCATTGTCATCGCGCTCCCCATGGTCCTCGACCGTCAGCTACAAGAAGATGCAGGCATCTCTAATTTCGAATACAGTGTCCTGGCCCGGTTGTCTATGACTGACGGAACAACGTTACGGCTCAGCGACCTGGCCGAGATCTGTGACAGCACTCAGCCTCGCCTGTCGAAGGTGATGGGCCGCTTCGAGGCCCGCGACTGGGTCGCCCGCCGAACCGACCCCGCCGACGGTCGATACATCCTGGCCACGTTGACCGACGCTGGACTACAGAAGGTCGTCTCGAGCGCACCGCACCATGTAGCGCAGGTGAAACGACTTATCTTCGATCCACTCAGCGCCGCCCAACGCCGCCACTTCGGCGCCGCACTCAACCGCGTCGCCTCCGCCGTGCGCCAAGAGTTCAAAGGCAGGTAGGCGTGGTCGGGCGTTGCTGGTCCGGGTCGCCTGCGACCTACCGGCCCTGCGTTAGCCGCACCGACTGCTTAGTAAGGTGCCTTTCGACTGCCACGGCGTGGCGGGTGTCGGCCTGCACAGCTAGGGCGTGTCTCTCAACTCGTTGAGCCAGCCAACTCGTTGAGCCAGCGGGCGGTGGGCTCGCCGCACCGGTTCTTGTGCTGGGCCCCGACAGCACATCGACCCCGGGCCCTGTACCCGACGCCCCCGAGGCGACACCGGGTGAACAAACACACCTCCATGCCACCATCAGCGCCGAGAACGACCCCGGCACCAGGCCGCACGTCAGCCAGTGGATGGGATCTGGGAGTGTCCGGGCTAACAAGCGCTGAGGTGGTTGTTGTACTCCGTCTGATGCTCCTGGATCTCGGCCGCGTGCTCGACGGTCCACGCATGGAGGTGGCTGAACGGCTCGCGAAGGGAGTGCCCCAGCGGCGTCAGGGAGTACTCGACTCCCACAGGGGACGTGGGAAGCACCGTGCGCACGACCATGCCGTTGCGCTCCAGTCGCCGCAGTGTTTGTGTTAGGACTCTTTGGGTGACGCCCTCGAGGCGCCACTTGATCTCGTTGAAGCGTGACGGGTCCTCGAGCACTCCCATCACCATCAGTGACCACTTGTCCGCGGTCTGGTCGAGTATGGGACGGCTGGGACAGTCGGCGCGAAATGCCACGCTGGTATACGTCAGTAACCTTCACGCAACCTCGCTCCCTAGGTACGCCGACCTGCCGTCAGGGGCGCAGAACGGTATGACCGTAAACCTGCAGGCCCTCCCGCACCTCCGCGTGCTCATCGACGCGGAGGTTGCTCACGTCACCATCAGCAACCCGCCCATTAACGTCTTGAGCTTCGACCTCATAACCGAACTCAGCAGCCTGTTGGCCTCCCTGGCTGCCCAGGCCTCGGTCAGGGTGATCGTGTTCGACAGCGCCGACCCCGACTTCTTCATCGCCCACGTCGACCTGACTCTTGGCGAGGACCCGGACGCGATCGCCGCGCTCATGGCCCGCGCGCCCGAGGGCCTGAACCCCTTCCAGGCCCTGAATGAACAGCTCCGACGCCAGCCGCAGGTCACGATCGTCAAGCTCGCCGGCGTTGCCCGAGGCGGCGGCGCGGAATTCGTCACGGCGGCCGATATCTCCTTTGCCACTATGGGCACGTCCGGCCTCGGACAGATTGAGGCCCTGATGGGCATTGTCCCCGGGGGCGGAGGAACGCAGTACCTGCGCGACCACCTCGGCCGTAACCGGGCGCTGGAGATCGTGCTGGGGGGTGCGCTGTTCGACGCCGAGACCGCTGAGCGGTACGGGTAGGTAAACCGAGCCCTGCCCGCCGACCAGCTACACGGGTTCGTCGACGGTCTCGCTCGCGACATCGCCGCACTCGCCGATGGTGTCGTCGCGGCCGCGAAGAGCGCCGTGCCCCCGGCCGACCTCCAGGAAGGGATGCTGCTCGAGAGTCAGGCTTGGGGTGGCCTGATCTTCAGTCCGGCCGCCGGAGCGCTGATGGCCGGGGGGCTCGGGGCCGGAGCGCAGACCACCGAAGGCGAACGCGATCTAGAAGGGCTATTCCGTAAGCTGCCTCCTCGCTGGATGTCACTGGCGCTTAGCCCGGATCTTTCGCCGGCAGGCTGAGGGGCGGCTGGTTGTTGCTGGGCTCGTTTTCAGTGCTGATGGTGGCATAGGCGTGTGACTGTTCGCCCGGTGTCGTCTCGGGTGGGCGCCGGGTCCAGGGCCCGGGGGGTCGTCGTGTTGTCGGATGTGGTCGGGGCGCGGGCGTCAGCCGGGGGTGGTGGCCACGCGCAGCGCGGTGATCCCGTCGTGGGCGAGGGTGGCCCAAGGGTGTCTCTGATTCAGCGTCAGCACCGTCGCCCTGCCGTGCCAGGTGAGGGTGGCGGCGATGGTGAACAACCGCAGCCGCAGCCGTTTCGGTTCCCACCGGCGCGCATTCGTCCTGGGCAGGGCGAGAAGCTGCATCCAGGCGGTGCTCTCCGCGGCCAGGGTCACCACGGCGCACCAGTGCGGTTCTGCGCGAAGCTGTGCAGCGGGAGGTTGCGCGCCCGGAGTCCTTGGCGCAGCGAATACGGTCCTCGGCGCGGGCCCGGCGGCGGCGGCGCAGCTCCAAATCGGGCAGCTGGCCGCGGGTGCTGTTGGTGGCGAACGCGGTGACCCGCAGCCGGTCCGGTCGGTGATCCGCAGCTGCGGCCCCGGGTGCGGTCGCTCCTTGCGGGCGATGACCCGCATGCACTTCGGCCACCCGGTGAGGGTGAGCATGCCGGTGAGCTCGGCGACCCACGCCCCTTCGCGGACTGCTCCGTCGGAGTTGTAGGCCGGGGTCCACACCTGCTTGGCCATCATCGCGAGCAGCTCACCGGTGTTGTTCGGGAGGGCGACCCCGACCGAGTACGACAACCTCTGGTTGGTGAGCCAGTCCAGGAACGCGTGGGAGGACCGGCCCCGTCGGTCCGGATCAGCACCCGCCGCCCCGGGCGCCGGCCGGCCTGGTGGCCGGGCAGCTGAGCCAGCGCGTCCCGGGTCACCGCGATGTGGTCGCCGGCGGTGTTGTCGGGTAGCCCCGGCACCTTGCGGTGCCGGGGCCCCTCACAACCGGACGTGCGCCTTACGACGCATCCGGCTCAAGCAAGCCCGAAGGGATCGCAGCCAGCGCTGCAGATGCCGGACTCCCGCTGCTGATGCCCGCAGGGTGCTGCGTGTGGCAGCGGGCGTGGCAAGCTGCCGTGCCCCATCGTCGTGATCGGCCGAAGATGCCGCGGTCACCGCGGTGCGGTGGATGGCGGCTCGGATTGCCTTGTGCCACCGTTCCCATTGCTCGGGGCTTTGGGGTGGGTGGTCGGCATAGAGGAGCAAGTCACCGCACCGTGGACACCGTCCCTGCTGTGACCGAAGAAGGCGTAGCAGGAACGGGCCCACTGGTGGTTTCCCGCGACGACGCCGGGCCTTCCAGTAGCTGGTCAACGACGGATCGTCCGGGGACGAGGCGCCTTTCACCATGCGGTGGCGGACGATGGGCGTCCAGGAGAACTTCACCAGGTAGCGGCCGGTGTCCCGGTCGCCGAACACCCAGCGGTCCCCTCCTGGAGGGGTGGAACGCGTCGAAGTAGCGGGCCATGACCCACCGTTTCGATTTGTTCGGATGCGTCCGCAACGCCCACCGGTAGGTGAGCCGCCACATGTAGTGGTCCAAGGCGGAGAAAATTTCCTTGGACACACCACCGCGGTAATAGGCTGCCCAGCCCCGGATCACGGGGGTCAGGGTGCAGAGCCTTGACCTCGGCGGCGAGCCTGCTGCGGATTCGTTGCACGGCTGCCTTGCTTGGTTTGATGAGCAGCTTGCCGTTGGGGTAGCGGCGGATATTGAAACCCAGGAAATCGAAGCTTTCCTCGAATCGACGAAGCGCGTCTTGGCGTCGTTGAAGGTCAACCCCCTGGGCTGCAGCCACTCGGCGAGCTGTTCCTTGACCGCATCGGCCTGCTCCCGACTGGTGCAGATGGCGACCAGGTCGTCTGCGTAACGGACCACGATCGGGGCACCCGGAGTCGAGCGCCCGGCGTGAGCCATACCAGCCGGGAAATACTGCACACCTGCAGCGGCCTCCAACCCATGCAAGGCGATGTTCAACAGCACGAGGCTGATCACCCACCCTGAGGGGTTCCCTCGGTGGTGGCGGTGAACTGCGACCGCTCGATGACACCGGCGCCCAGCCAGCCCTCGACGTGTTTCCTCGCGGGGAAACCGCCGAGCATCGACAGCAGATGCCGATGATCGATGCGGTCGAATGCCGCCGTCAGATCGGCATCGAGAATCCACCGCCGGTGCGGGTTGACCCACCCACGGTGGTGAAGATGGCCTCGATGGCGTCGTGACAGCCACGGCCGGGACGAAATCCGTAGGACTTCGGCTCGAACCGTGCCTCCCATTCCGGTTCCAACGCGCTCGCTGCCCGCGCCTGCAACGCGTGATCAACGATCACCGGAATCCCCAGTGGGCGCTGTTTCCCACCTGCTTTCGGGATGTACACCCGCCTGACCGGCTGCGGTAGGACAGTCGAGTCGGCGCGTTGAATCAGGCAGACCATCTCGGCTCTGCCCTCATCATCGAGCACGACTTTGCCGTCCACCCCAGCGGTCATACGGCCAGCGTTGAGCTGCGTGACCTGCCGCACGCTCAGCAAAGCGTTCGCGCGGGAACGCAGCATCAACTTCTGCAGACTGCGGACCTTCTTGAAGTCCTCCGCCTGCGATGCCATGAAGTGCGCTGACGAAGTCTGCGTACCTCGGCCTCGACCTGCGACCAGTTCACCGTCGCCCAGTCCACACCGACGTCTCGGGGTCCGGTCGCCGTAGCGTCCAACTTGTCCCCTCCGTTCCGCGTTCTGCTCGTCATTGGGTCTCCATAGCTCACCTGACCCGCGTGGGCACCCTTTCGGGTCCGGGCATCACGCCCGTATCCGGCCAATTATCGGGCACGGCCACCGCCATGAAGGTGCCGGTACTTGCTGCCGCCCGTTTCCTGTCGCCTTTCGACGTACCGGCATTCGCTTCTCGGGTCATCCTGTTCCGCCCAGGGAGTCCGGCTTTCCTCACGGTCAGCCTGCCGGTCACCACCGAGGTGCTGATCGGACCCTGTCGGGGTTTCCACGTTCCGCACATGTCAGATGCGGCTGGGGTGGGTGCCCCCTATGGCCCCGGGGACGGTGATGCCCTCACAGTCGACGGCTCGCAGATCGACTGCCACCTGCCGCTTCCCAACGGCCAGTCCCTGCACCCCGTTACTCGTCCTGTCTGCGGAGCTTAAACGTGTCGAGGCTTCTTCAGGGGTTCACTCGCGTTCACCCGTCCAGCCTTCCCCTTGCCTGTGGTCCCGGACAGATCGGAACTCTTGGGCGTTTCCTCCGAGCTTCACACCCCACCGTTGCCAGTGACGCATGTCGGGGTGGGGACAGGTCATCGGACACTGACCCGGGACGCACCTAGAACCTCATCGGTCCACCTCCTCACGGTGCGTCCACTGAACATGTGCGACCTCGTGTCGCACGGAACCGGCGTTGCCGGGCCGAAGCTGCACCGCGACCATCTCCCCAGTACCCGCCGGGCCGTAGTCGACGAACGCACACAACGGGTGAAACCCGAACCCGCGCTTGAACGTCGGGGCCGCCGCCAGTTGAGTGCGCGGTGACCAGCGTGGCATCGAGGTCGATGACCAGAGGTGCCGCAACCTCGCCCGCGCCGAAGCCCGCGCGGTGTCGATCGCGGCGAGGACAGCCAGGGTGTCGGAGGCCAGGGCCGTGATCGTCCGCGACACCGTCGGATCCGAGGCCACCGACCCGAACACCCCCCGCCTCGGCCCGCAGCATCGCCACATCCGCGAGACAGTCACCCCCCAAGGCGAGAGCCACCGCGAGGTCGAGGAGCACCTTGGCCGGGTCGTGGACCGCCCCCGGCCGTCACCACCGGGTCAGGCCGGTGCTCAACCCGACGTCCAGACCCGCGGCACGGATGGTTTCGGTGAGCAGCACCCCACCGGCCTGACCCACCGCCGACACAGCCCCCGACGCCACCGCGGGACGCGGGTACAAACGGCTACGCTTCATCACCTGGAAGGTGCTCCTTCGTTCTGGTCGGATTGGCCTGTCGCAAGACCTATCCTCCCAGTTCAGGGGCACCTTCCAGCCCACGACACGACCCGCGATCAGCTCACCCGTGAAAGCCCCGGGCTCGGCGACTTGCTCTACAGCTCGTTGCTGGAACCCTTTTGACATGACGAAGGGCCTGGCGACCCCGCCCGCTGTTCCCGGCACGTCTTGTCGCAGTTGCAGGCCCGGCTCCTAGGCCCATCTGAAGATCATGTCGCGACGCGCCTTATCACGCGTCACGTCACAGAACCGCTAATGCCTTGCTCACCCCTCGTAGCCGGTTGACCCTGGCCCGGTGCGTCACGGAGGACGGGTCAGGTTCTCGCTGGGAGCGGCCGACCACCCTCAAGGAGGGAACCAACACTTGCTTAGGCAACCTCGGTCGGTTACCCTGGCGGTTGCCAAGGCAAGTGAAGGGTCTCGACAGGGCCGACGTGACCGCACTGAACATCCTGACCGGGTGGTCGCCCGGACTGACGAAGATTTCATGACCTGCTGGACCAATCACCACCCGCTGCTGGCTGGTGTGCCCAGCGGCGCAGTACCCGTCCGTGGTTGGTGTTGGGGGCGGGGCTGATAGCACCCGCTAGGACATCGACCCCTGGGCCGGCGACACCAGGAACTCGAAGCCGGCGTGTAGCCCGAGATCATGACGAACCGTGAAGGAGTTGTTACCTTGACCACCGCGAGTAGCCTGGCTGCCTTGTCTCGGTCAGACGTGCCGGCTGGGGCGTACGACGACCACCTTGCGCGGGTCCTGCCTCTGGCGCGGGAACAGCCTGTGTGGACCCCCTCCGACGGACCTCTGCCCAGTCTTTTCGTCAGCCACGGGGCACCGTTCACTCTTGACGATCCGCAATGGATCGGCGACCTCTTTAATTGGGCCCAGTCCCTGCCCAAACCGAAAGCCGTCGTGGTCATCTCGGCACACTGGGAGGAAGCGCCAGCCGCAATCTCCGGAACGGCGGCCGGCACCCCGCTCTTCTACGATTTCAGTGGCTTCCACCCCCGCTATAAGACCATCCCCTATGCCACACCGAACGCCACCGCCCTGGCCCGACGCCTGACCGGGGTGCTTAGCCGGACGACAGCGGTGCACGAGTTCACCGACCGCGGTCTCGACCACGGCGCGTTCATCCCGCTCATGGCTATGTACCCCGCAGCCGACATCCCGGTCGTGCAGCTGTCCATGCCCAGTCTCGATCCCGGCGCTCTGCTCGGGCTCGGGGCACGCCTGCGGCCCCTGCGTGAGGAAGGGATCCTGGTGCTCGGGTCCGGCTTCATGACGCACAGCTTCGCTGTCTTCCGCCAGCCGGCGCTCGTCGCTCACACCGAGGCGTTCGACCAGTGGGCCGCCGACGCACTCGCTCGGGCCGACGTCGATGCCCTCGTCGGTTACCGCAGCAAGGCTCCCGGTGCGGCGGTCGCCCATCCAACGGCCGACCACTACGTCCCGCTACTGGCCACGGTCGGCGCCGCCTCGGATCCCGGGAGCGCCGCGAGCGCCATTGATCGCATGGTGATGGGAAACTCCACCCGGTCGTTACAAATGGACTGAGCGGCGCATCCAAACCTGCTGGATTGACGCGGCTCGTCGTCGTCGGGCTCGACCGTGCGTACCGCGGACGGCGCCCTGCTGGCCAGCCTTCCGGAAGTCCCAACGCACGTGCACCCAACAACATCGACACAACAGGAGGACAATCATGAAGGCAGTGCGTTACCACGGGTTCGGGAGCAGCGAAGTCCTGCGTTACGAGGAGGTCGAGCGTCCGGCCCCGGGCCCCGGACAGGTGCTGGTGCAGGTAGCGGCGACATCGTTCAACCCCGTCGACGACCACATCCGTGCCGGGGTGCTGGCCGAGATGATCCCGATCACACTCCCGTTCGTGCCCGGGCTCGACCTGGCGGGCACCGTTGCCGAGATCGGCGCTGGGGTGACGGGCCTGGAGGTTGGCGACCGGGTGGTGGCGATGCTGCCCCTGGACGCAGCCGGGGCGGCCGCCGAATACGTGGTTGCCCCGGCAGAAGCCTTGGCCGCGGCGCCCCGGACGATCGACCTGGTCGATGCCGCGGCGCTGCCCTTGAGCGGCCTGGCGGCCTGGCAGGCGTTGTTCGAGCTCGCCGAGCTCAAGCCCGGCCAGACCGTCCTGGTCAACGGGGCGGGAGGCGCGGTGGGCAGCCTCGCGGTTCAGCTTGCCGTCGACGCCGGGGCGCACGTGACGGCCGCGGACTCCCCGCAGCACGCCGACCGCCTCCAGGGTTATGGCGCACACCGGGTCATCGGCTACCTGGATCTCGAAGAAGGCCCGGACGCCGTGGGCGGTCCGTTCCAGGTCCTGCTGAACCTGGTGCGCGTCTCTCCGGACGACGCGGCGAAACTGTCCAGGTTCGTCGCCGATGGTGGGGTCGCCGCCAGCACCGCCGGCCCGGTCTCCGACGTATCCGGCCGCTCGGTGCGCACGGCGAACCTGTGGGTCCGCAGCGACGCCAGCCAGTTGAGCGAGCTGGTCGCCAAGGTGGATACCGGCCTGCTCCGACTGCACGTCGCCGATCACCGCCCGATGGCCGAACTGGGTGCGGTGCATGAGGACGCCGATGCCGGGCGGCTGCCCGGCAAGACCGTCCTTACCGCACCGTGACCGCACTGTCGTCGGGCCGCCCTCCGCGGCCTGCCGACGGGCGGCCGCGCAACAGCTCATGGACGAGAACTCAGAACAGTTGACCTGCCGAATACCTCAGCAAAGAGTTCCCATGCTCAAGCTCAGCGTCTTCCTGACCCGCCGCGACGACCTGACCCACGACGAGTTCACCGACTACTGGACGCAGAAGCACACCCCGCTGCTCGCGTCGCTGCCTCCTGGTGCGGTGCAGGTGCACCGCTACGTGCAGTTGTTGCCCACGCAGGACGTTATCCTGGGCGTGACGACGGCAGACTACGACGGCGTCGCGGAACTGTGGGTAGCCAGCGTAGACGAGGCGGCTAGCTGGTTCACGTCCGAGGCGTACAGGACGGACATCGCCGCTGACGAGGAGAATTTCCTCGACCGTTCCAAGACCCGCTTTTTGTACTCGACCGAGTCGGTCATCTTCAGCTGACCCGGCATTGCACTCGCCGGGCCGCGGCCGCCCGTGGCGGCGGCCCCCCCTTCTCCCCTAGGGAACACCATGCCCTTCACACATCCCGAGCAGCTGCACGACGCGTTCGTCGAGGCTTTTCGCTCCGGCAAGCCCGACGCACTCATCGACTTGTATGACCCCTCGCCATTCAGCTCGGCCAGAGCGGGCAGGTCATCCGCGGCCACGCCCGGCTTCGTTCCGTGTTTGTGGAGCTGCTCGCCGCCAGCATCACGATGCACGGCTCACTGGACAAGGCCCTGGTGAGCGGCGACCTCGCCTTAACCTCCACGCGGTACGAGGTCGACACCACGGAACCGGGCGGCGTGCAGCGCACTGCGCTCGTGCACACAGCAGAGGTGTCGCGGCGGCAGTCCGACGGCAGCTGGCGTGTCGTCATTGACGCCCCGGGGTTCGCCAAAAAAGCTAGACAGCGAGCAGACTCGCGAAGAGCCAGCCGTCTCGTCTCGTCCCGTTTCGTCTCGTCTCGTCCTTGCCTGGCCGCCACGTGGTCGACGTGGAAGAGCCGTCGCGACACCGTGACCCAAGGGAGGCCAGTGTGACCAAAACCGGTCTGCGGCTATTGCGGCGGGACTGGGTCACGCGGCTGGAACCGCACGGCGAGGTCGATGTCTACCGGGCGGCGTGCCCGCGCGCGATCGTCGAGGACGCCGTCGCGCGCGTCGGTGCGGACCCCGTGCGCTGGGCGATCGAGCTCAGCACCCTGGTCGTGGGGCGCATCGTGGACGAGGTGTCGACGCTCGGCGGTGGCCCGGCCGCGGTCGAGACCCTCCGGCGAGGAAACGAGATGACCACCCTGCGGGCGCTGCTCACGCTCGTGGAGGGCCCGGCGACCTCCGAGACCGTCGACGAGGTGACCGAGCAGGGCTTCCGCGAGTTCGTCCATCGGGCCGTCCCGCTCGAGCAGGTGCTACGAGGCATCCGGGTCGGGCACGCGGCAACGACCGAGGCGTTCCTGCGGGCGTGCGCCGAGCTGGTCGACCCCGAAGTGGCGGCCGACGAGGTCACGGCGGTCTCCCGCGAGCTGTTCGCGTACGTCGACAACCTGTCCGACGCCATGATCCGCACCTACCTCGTGGAGCACGAGGTGTGGACCACCAGCGCAGCCGCGGCACGGGCCGACACTGTGCATTGCCTGCTGGGGGATGCCGCGGCGCCGGACGTCGGTGAGGCGTCACGTGCCCTCGGCTACGACCTCCGGCGAACGCACGAGGCGGTGGTGGTCTGGTCGGACTCGCCGAACGGCAGCTCAACGATGCAGGCAGCGGCAACGGAGGTGCTCCGGCTCCGGGGCGCCACCACGACGCTCGTCGTCCCGGTGTCCTCCGGACGGCTGTGGGCGTGGGGAACGATGCTCGCGGACCGCAAGCGACAGCCCGCCTCCTGGACGATGATCACGGAGGCACTATCCCGGCAGAAGGTGCAGGCGGCCTTTGGGACTCCGAACAGCGGCGTCGCGGGCTTTCGCCGCTCCCAACGCGAGGCCGAGGCCGCGGGGAGGGTCGAGCGACTCCGGGGCGAGGCCGGACGGGTCCCGAGACCGGCGACCGCCTACGCCAACGTCGCCGAGATCGCTCTTATGAGCACCGATCTTGATGCGGCCGGTGAGTTCGTGCGTTATGAACTCGGTGGGCTCTCCGCCCGGACCGCGTCGATGCAGGCACTGCGAGGCACGCTCTACCACTACATCGCGGCCGAACGCAGCCTCGCGGAGGTCGCCCGGCGTCTGCACGTGGCCAGAGGGACCGTGACCTACCGCGTCAGGCGGGCCCAGGAGGTGCTGGGACATGACCTCGATGACCACCGGCTCGCTCTCCTCACCGCCCTGGCACTGGCCGAGGAACTGGGCGACGCGGTCCTGCTGCCTCGCGGCACAGACCGCTGAGGCCGCCACGGCCGCGCCGACACCCCAGACCAACACAAACATGGCCGTGGCCGGAGAAGCCGAGCTCCCGAATGGTCTGCCAGCGGCGCTGCAGTGCGCCCGAGTCGACGTTCTGCCTTGACATACTCGCCGGATAAACGTGTGGGGCACGGTGGTCGCGGCCTACGTGTTGGCGACCGGCGTCAAAGGACTGCAGCTAGCAGGCATCCCGATCTGGTCAACGGCGCCGCTCTCCGGGTCGCTGTTGGGCTCGCACACTGGCGCCACGTGCTTACCAACCGTCGCAAGACGATCGATCGCCTACCCGCGCGCGCCCGCCGGAATGCGATACCTCGCACAGCACACGCGAACTGAAAGAACGAGGGAAGTGGCACAGGATCGGGCGCGAAGCACAAGTGCCTCTCGCCCCGAGCCGACGCCTGACTGACCCGGCTCGCCCTGGCGGACGCCCGCTCCACGGTGATGATCGCGACCAGCACTACGCCCCTCGTCATCCGTCGCGGTCCGGCGGCACGGGGAGGCAGCCCGGCCTCCGGCAGGTGCCCGCACTGAAGTGGGGCCCCGGATCGGGTGAGACGAACGGACCTCGGCGTGGGGCGACCTTTGCGTCTGCAGAACGGTCAGCGGCTGGCGTGATCGAGGTGTGGCACCCGCAGAACAGTGGGGCCACGCAATCCTGCTGCCCTTCCACCGTGAACCGGCAAAACGCCGCGGCCCGCGCCGACACGCCAGACCAACAGCAGACCGAAAGCCTGATCCGGCAGACCAACCGGCCGCGGTCAGGATCACTATCTACTTGTGACCTCGGGCAGGTGATCTGCGGCACAGGTCCGAGTTACAAGAGTCGAGAGCGTCAGGAGGCGTGTGGTGGTCGAACGGGAGACCTTTGTCGAGCTGATGAGCGGGGTGTGTGCTCCGGTCACGGTGGTAACGGCGATGACCACCGACGGGCAACCGCAAGGCAGCACCGTGTCGAGCTTCGCCTCCCTCTCGCTCGACCCTCCGTTGGTGAGCCTCGCCTTGGACCGCCAGTCGCAGCTGCTGCCGCATCTGCAGCCCGGTGATCGGGTGGGGGTGAACATTCTCGGCGCCCACCAGCAGGAGCTGGCCTCTACGTTCGCCCGTTCGCGGCAGGGACCGGGCCTGAAGTTCGACAGCGTCACCTGGGTCGTCCGCGCCGGACTGCCCCACCTGCCCGATTCGGCCGGTTGGACGGCGGGACGCATCCAACGCCACGTGGACGGCGGCGACCACGTCCTGCTCGTCGTGCTCGTCGAAGAGGCCGCGTCGACGGCCACAGCCCCGCTGGTCTACGCGCGCCGGGTCTTCGGCACGCACTCCCTGCTGGCCGCCGCAAGCTAACTGCACCACCCCCATAGGCCCCCCTAGACCGGAGTGACAATGAGCATCAACATGGACGGCCCCCGCACCACCGACGGCGCCCGCGAGCTGCGGGCCGACCTCGTCGCGCGCGCCGCCAAGGTGCGACCGCTGCTGGCCGGCAACGCCGACCTGACCGACCGCGAGCGCAGCGTGCCCGCGGAGAACATCGCCGCCCTGGGCGAGGCCGGGTTGCTCTCGCTGATGCAGCCCGCCCGGTACGGCGGGCTGCAGACTGATTTCCGCACCCTGCTGGAGGTAAGCCGCGAGGTGGGGCGTGCCTGCGGGTCCACCGCCTGGGTGAGCGCACTGCTCAACGCCAACGGCTGGTTCGTCGGGCTTTTCCCCGCCCAGGCCCAGGACGACGTCTGGGCCGACACCCCCGACGCCCGGGTCGCCGGCAGCGTGACTCCTTCGGGCACTGCGCGACAGGTGGACGGCGGCTTCCTGGTGAGCGGGCGCTGGGCCCCCGCCTCCGGCTGCGCTCACGCTCAGTGGGCGGTCCTCGGGGTCACCCGGGCCGACGCCGAGGGCACGGCCGATGCTGTTGGCATCGTGCTCACCCCGATGTCGGAACTGCCCGTCCAGGACACCTGGTTCGTGTCGGGGCTGCGCGGGACCGCGTCGAACACGCTCATCGGTGAGGACGTGTTCGTACCGGCGCACCGCTTCCTCTCGGTCCCCGACGCCGTGGAAGGCCGTTACGCCACACCCTTCACCGACGAGGCGCTCTACCGGTCTCCGCTCGTACCGGCCGCCGCACTCGTGCTCACCGGAGCCCAGCTCGGGCTCGCCGCGGCTGCTGTTGATCTCCTCGCGGAGAAGGCACCCCTGCGAACGCTGACCATGACGAACTACGCCTCCCAGGCTGAGGCACCTACGACCCAGATCGCCGCCGCGAACGCGGCGTCGCTCTCCGACTCCGCCCAGCTGCACGCCTATCGCGCGGCCGCCGACCTGGACGAGGCCGCGCAGGCGGGAGTAGTCCCGGACTACGACGTTCGGGCCCGGATGCGGATGGACGCGGGGATGGCGGCGGTACACGCGCGTGAGGTGGTCCGCATCGTGTGCTCGGCCCAGGGGGCCTCGAGCTTCAGCGAGTCCAACCCGCTGCAGCGCATCTGGCGCGACATCGAGGCCGGAAGCCGTCACGCGGTCCTCAACCCCGAGGTGGCCGCCGAGATCTACGGCAAGTCACTGTTCGGCATCCGGGGCACGGTGTCTGCTCTGGTGTGACAACGTCGCCGGCCGCCGGTCCACCGCGACGGTGCATCGGGCGGCAGCCGGTCGGTGCACCTGCGGCCGCGATCTCACCTCAGGCAGGGAACCGATGACGTCCACCCGACAGATAAGGAATGGGCTCCAATGACCGTCGCCGCACTCGTGGGAACCTCCGTCGTCGACGAGATCTCGAAGCGCGAGCCGGACCTGATCTCCGCCGGCGGCAGCCGGACGTGGTCAGTCTGCGGCCGGAACTTCGTGGTCGCGATCACCGAACTGGAAGCGGGAGAGCGCTTCACCGAGCACGACGTCCTCGACGAGTACGTGCTGCTCGTCCAGGACGAGGCGCTGGTCGGCGTGGAGCACGGTGACCGGGCGGCGGTGACCGTGTCCGAGCCTGCACTTATCGTCGTACCTGCCGGGACCAGCGCTATGCAGGCGGCGTCGTCGACGACGGTGGCACGCGTGTTCACCGCACGCTGCGCCTCGCAGGTGCGGTCGGCCGTCAACCACGGCGCCGGGGTAGACCTGCGGGCCGCACCGCTGCCGGACCTCATAACAGCCGGCGGCGATCGGATCCGGGTGCACCGTCTGCGCGACATCCCCCAGGAGCAGGGACGGCTGGGCCGCATCTTCCAGACTACGTCGCTGATGGTGAACGGGTTCCCGGTGCACGACGGGCCACGCGACACCGAACAGCTCTCGCCGCACTCCCACGAGGACTTTGAGCAGATGTCGGTGACTCTCGTCGGTGACTACGCCCATCACCTCCGGGTTCCGTGGACCCCCCGGATGAGTGAGTGGCGCGACGACGAGAACGTCCAGGTCGGCAGTCCATCGATGACGCTGATCCCGCCGACCGTCGTGCACACCACCCGCGCCGTGGGCGCGGGCCCCCACACACTCATCGACGTCTTCGCACCACCCCGCGAGGACTTCCTCGCCAAGGGCTGGGTGCTTAACGCCGCACAAGGGTGCCCCCAAGTGACGGCCGCTCCGTTCCCCCAACTCGGGGCCTGGGTCAAGCTCCCCGCACCGGAGAGCGTCGAGCTGCTCGCGATCGCCGGGTTCGACTTCGTAGTGATCGACGCCGAGCACGGAGCGATCGACATCCGCACCACATCTGTCATGATCGGATTGGCCCGTGGCTGCGGGGTCGCGCCGTTCGTCCGGGTCGTCGGCACCGCACCCCGGGACGTGCAGGTACCGCTCGACGCCGGTGCGGCCGGCCTATTCGTCCCGCAGGTGGACGACGCGGGACGCGCGCGGGACGCCGTGCGAGCGACACGCTTCCCTCCGCTCGGACGGCGCGGGGCCAGTACCTCCGGACGAGCCGGTCGGTGGGGGCTCGAGGCCCTCGGCGACTACCTGCGGTCCGGCAACGACGAGGTCCGCCTCGTCGTACAGGCCGAGAGCGTCGGAGCTGTTGCGGCGATCACCGAAATCGGTGAGGACACCGTCGACGCGCTCGCCGTGGTCTTCATCGGCCCGACCGACCTCGCGGTCTCCAGCCAGTCCCGCGAGGGCGACGGCGAGCTGGCAGAGCTTGTCGCGGACGCCGAACGACGCTGCAGCGACCGTGGCATCACCCTGGGGACTACGGCCTCGGGCAACGCATCCGACCTGCTGGGACGTCGGGGGTACGACTTCCTCGTCCTGGGGGCCGACAGCAGGATGCTGCGCCACGGCGCCTCCGCACTAGTGAGCGATGCACGCACCGCCGCATCGGTAGCCGACCAGTGATCGCCCACACTCCGGCCACCAGCATCCCCGCCCACGCTCTCGTGCACGCTCACCTGTCGACGCTGCTGACAGCCCTGTGGTTCGAGATCGACCACGGTGACGGTTCGGGGGCCTCCGGCTTCTTCACCGGCGATGCCGAGTTGACGTTCTCGCGCCGAACCTTCCGCGGAACCGACGAGATTGACGGCGTGTACCGCGCCCGCGCCGCACGGGGGCCGCGGGTCTCCCGTCACCTGATGTCGAACGTTCACGTCCAGCGTCACGAGCCCGACCTCGTAGAAGCCGTGTCCGCCCTAGTGCTTTACGCCCATGATGGCAAAGCGCCGATACCGACCACCACCCCCGTGCTGGTCGCAGACGTATTCGATCACTTTGTCCGGGTCAGCGAGCCGGACGGGCAGACCCGGTGGCTCATCACCTCTCGGCGGATCGAGAACTGCTTCCTGATGCCGGGCGACGTCCTTGCCGTCCCCACTGAATGAGGAGACCGATGACTCGTCAACAGGACCCCGCGGTCTTCCCCCTGCCCACCAATCGAGGCAATCTGCCAATCGTCGACTCTTACCTGTTCGACGACCTGCTTCCCCCGGCGGCAGCCTTCGAGCTGACCGCCGGCCTACGGCACCATCTCGAGCCTTTTGTCGGCGTCACTGAGAACGGCAGGCCGCGGCCAGGCCTTTACCGCCTACACAGTTCGGGGACGTCCCCGAACTCCGCCGTCTCGGCGGCACGGGCCTATCTCGACGGGCTAGCTCTGCATCAAAAGGTTGTTGGTGCCCTGCCGATGAACGCCCCCGAGTGGCGGTTGTGGACAAACGCGATCCCGACCTGGCACCCGAAGGGCCTGCGCCTGGAACGGCTCGCCGAATCCGACCGCGACCGTGCACTCGCCGTCGTCCAGGCTAGTCTCAGCCCAGCCGGCTACGCCCAGGTCCGAGCGGCCATGGCGCTCAACGCGAACCTGGGCGAACTCATCGACGACTACCGCGACACCCTCACGGAGTTCGCCTACTGGTTCACTGTCTTCGGGACCCCCTCGGGTGACTCCCCGTGGGGCTGGCAGCTGATGGGTCATCACGTGGACTTGCACTGCGTCTTCGTCGCAAGTCAGATCGTCCTCGCCCCTACGTTCCTCGGCGCCGAACCAACGACCGGGACGGGGCGGTTCGAGGGCGTGCACGCCTTCGACGACGAGACCGAAGTGGCGCTAGCGTTCCGCCGAACCCTCGATGCCGATCGGCACGCCGAGTTCCTGATGGGCTCGTCGCTACGCACACAGGACCTTCCCCCCGAGCTCGCTGGCCCGTGGAACGGGCGGCACCTCGCCGGCGCGGGCAGTGACAACCTCATCCTGCCTGCCGAAGGAATCGTCGCAGCGAGCCTGCCAGCCGACCAGCGTGACGGCCTGGTCAAGCTGATCCGGGTCTATCTCGACCGCCTCCCACCGGCACAGGCCGAGCGCACCATGGCGCTCGTCCGTGAGCACTTCGACGAGACGCGGTTCGCCTGGCGCGGAGGCCACGACGACGAGTGCGCCTTCTACTACCGCGTCCATTCACCCGTGCTCCTGATCGAATACGACAACCATCCTGGCGTCTTCCTCGCCAATCCCGAACCCGCCCGCTTCCACGTCCACACCATCGTGCGGGCGCCCAACGGCAACGACTACGGACGTGATCTCCTCGCCCAGCACTACCGTCTTCACCACGAAGGCCGTGGAGTCGGTTGACATCAAGCGACAAGGTGTACCTCTGCCGTCCACGGAAAGCTCCGCTTTTCGAGGACGAAGCAGGAGACACTAAAAACAGTGGGCCCGTCGCCGCTTACTTGGATGCGGCCCGAAACCGCACTACCTCAGCAAAAGCGACACCACCCGCCTGGCTCCAGGACGCGGTCCGAGACCACGCCAAGCCGTTGGTCGAGGGCCCAGTCCACTTGGCGGGGGTCACTGTCGTGGGGGTGGACCCGCGCTGCTTGCATTGACCTCCGGTCCGCGTTATCCCCGCCCCGGGCCAGGTACCCGGCGGACAAATTTCCCGGAGACGAGTCGGGCCGCCAGGGCTCCCTTCGACTGGTCGGTCTGGCACATCAGCACTGCCAGGTCGTGCAGCGACGCGCCGGGGTTCGCCCGCAGGTGCCGCAGCGCGTCCCATTGCACGATCGTCAGGCCGAACGGTTCCAGGGCCTTGTTCGCTGCCCGGTGGTGCTGCATCTGCAACGCTTAACCCAGCGGTCCTGCACCGACGCCGCGGTGACCACCACGGCCAGTGGGGGCAACGCGCTCGACGCCGAGACGATCGCCGCTCTACTGCGTGACTTCGGCCTGGACCAGGTCGACCTTCGCCCGACCGTGCCCGGTGGGCCGGTGCTGGTCGATGGGCGGTGTCGATTCCCATAACAGCACCACCAGGTCTATTCGGTTGACCAGATCGCAGAGCCCATCAGCCGGCGAAGCCAGGGCGTGCGATGACGGCGAGGTGCTCCTGCTGCTCGGTCTTACTCATGGGGTTACGGTCATTCGGCTGGCTGGGCAGGCGCAACGACTACGCCTCCTTGACGCGCCTGCTTCGTGAGCCCACACTACCGTTCGTCATGACTAACGCATCGGTCCTGTTGGACGCCTTGGTCGAGCCGATGAGGCGCACGATCGTCGAACGGCTCGCGTCCCGCCCTGCCGCGGTGACCGACCTAGCCCGGGATCTGCCGATTACCCGTTCGGCCGTCTCGCAGCACCTGCAGATCCTCAAGTCCGCCGGGCTGGTCACCGACCGCGCAGTGGGTACCCGACGGATCTACGCGGTGGAGCCCGAGGCACTGGCCGTGCTCCGCGCCTACTTCGACACGTTCTGGACCCGATCCCTCACCGCGTTCCGTGACGCGGCCGAACAACCGGAGGACACACCATGACCACCACCGAGACCACCTCGATCAGCACGACCATCGACGTCGACGTTGCCCCCGCGCGGGCCTTCCGCGTCTTCACCGCCGAGATGGGCACCTGGTTGGACGAAGACCATCACATCTTGTCGGCACCGCTGGCGGAGATGGTGTTCGAACCCCACGTCGGCGGCCACATCATCGACCGCGGCGTGGATGGCAGCGAACGCCACTGGGGGCGGGTCCTGGCCTACGCCCCGCCCCGCCGGGTCAGCTTCAGCTGGGACATCACCACCTCCTGACGGGTCGAGACCGAGCCCACCAAGTGCAGCGAGGTCGAGATCACGTTCACCGAGACAGCCCCGGGCCGCACCTGGGTCACCCTCAGTCACCGACACCTCGACCGACACGGCGACGGCTGGCAAGGCATGCGCGACGGAGTGAGCTCGGGATGGAGCTGACCCATTTCGCCGAAGTCGCCGCCCAGCCGGCCTCCGACGGCCCCATCCTCAGCGAGGTCGTACCGGTCGTCACCATTCAATGATCACAGTTCGCCGCAACGGACCACGACCGGGGTGCGGGGAGCACGGCCCTCGGGCTCGCCGCGTTCACTATCGCGCCCTCTGGGACGTCCGGGCGGATTCCGCCGCGGCCGAGGAGCTGAGCCACACCTTCTACACGGCCGTGGCGGCGGCCGTGCTCGGTGACCAGGTGTCAGGGTCCTCGCGGCGCGAGGCGCGGCGGGTGGAGGTGCTCCAACATGTACGTGAACGCCTAGCCGACCACAACCTCTCGGCCACGAGCGTGGGCCGCGCGCTGGGCATGGCGCCCCGGACCCTGCACGGGTTGTTCCACGGTCAGCAGGAGAGTTTCGCCGCCGTGGTGCGCCGGCTGCGGCTCGAGCGCAGCGCCGTGCTGCTCCGCGACCCCGGGGTGGACCGGACGGTGACGGAGATCGGGGCTTCGGTGGGCATGGCAGACCCGTCGGCGTTCAGCCGCGCGTTCCGCCGGCAGTTCGGTGAGAGCCCCTCGGACCTGCGCGCCCGTGCACGAACGGCACAGGCAGCCCGCGCGTCCTGACAAGCCGCGTCCCCGGGAGACGGGGGAGGGTGCTGAGCACCACGTCGTCCAGGACCCAGGAGTCAGCCATGGCCGTCTCGTTCTCGATCGCTCCCGAGCAGCAGCAGCTCACCCAGGCCGCCCGCTCGTTCGCCCAGACCCACCTGCGCCCCCTGGCCACCGCGGTCGCGGATGAGCCCGACGCACTGCGCCGGGCCATGCTGGCCCAGCCGGTCTTCGAGAAGGCCGTTGCCGCCGGTTTCCTCAAGGGGCTCATCCCAGTGCCGGCGGGCGGTACCGGCGGTGGGGGTGTCGACGCCGCCATCTTCGTGGAGGAGTGGGCCGTGGAGTCGCCCGACTTCTTCATCACCTTCGCGGGTCCATTGATCGCGCTGATGCCGGTCTACGAGGCCGGCACCCCGGAGCAGGTGCAACGTTTCGTCGCTCCGTTCCTCGCCGACAGCGGCACGCCAATCGCCGCCATAGCGTTCTCCGAGCCCGAGGGCAGCGCAAACTTCGCCGACCCTGCCCCCGGCGGTGTGCGAACCAGCGCAGTGCACGACGGCCAGGACTACGTCCTCAACGGTCGCAAGGCATGGGCCTCGCAGCTCTCCGGCTGGGACGGTGACGGCCCTGACGTCATGACCATCGTCTGCCGAGCACCCGGCGGGGTGTCGATCGTCGTTGCCGAGCGGGAGCACCTGGCGGGGCACATCGAGGTGGAGGAGCACTACGACCTGCCCGGGCTCCGGGGCTGTCTCACCTCGCGGGTGCACCTGCACGACGTGCGCGTGCCGCGGGCCAACCTCATCGGGGCGGAGGGTCAAGGCGTCGAGCTGACCAGGAACGCTTTCCTGCCGAGTGGCGCGTCCATCGGGGCCTTCGCCGCGGCCGCGATGCGCAAGGCCTTCGACGTTGCGCACACCTTCGCGACGTCGGACAGCCGCGGCGGGCCGGGCCCGGTCATCAACCACCAGTCCGTCGCCGACGTGCTGGCGAGCGCCAAGAGTAAGACAGAGGCCGTCCGGCTACTGACGTGGAGGGCACTGGACGCCGTGCTGTCGCAGGACCCGTCCGGTGCGGAGTGGGCCCTGCACGCCAAGACCCTCGGCTCCGACCTCGGCCTGCAAGTGGTCAACGAACTGGTCCAGGTCGTGGGGATGCAAGCCTACGACGCCCACCACCCGCTGATGCGGACGCTGAACGAGGTGCTCGCCACCCACTGATCGAGGGCGGCAACATCGGTGTCCGTCGTCGCCAGCTCCAGGCCCTGCTCTCGGCGGAGGGCTACAACCCCCCTGACTGCATCAGGACTCGCCTAACTCATCAGACAGCTGTCCCGCGGCGGTGGGCGCAAGAACAATCAGATCGGTGCTGCGGCCGCAGCCAGCGTGGCCGCGCTGCAAGGCGACGGGCGTTGTCTTGAGGCCAGGGCATCACTGACGCCCTGGCCTTGCTCACGAATCCAGGATGAACCTGGCCCAGAGCCGGGTGCGGCTGGTCAACCAACTCCACGCACTGCTGCGCGAGCTGCTCGCCGGCGGCGCCCCGACCGATCTCTCGGCGGCCCCCGCCGCCTCCCTGTTGCGCCGAGTCCGTCCCGCTGGCGACGTCGAGCGGATCCGTAAGCAGATCGCGGCTGGCCTGGTCAAGTAGATTCGCGCTGTCGATGCTCTACTCACCGCCAACGCACGACAGATCATCGATGGCGTCGCAGCCTCGGGCAGCACACTGACCGACACCGTGGGCATCGCCGCGATCACGGCTGACCGCCTCATCGGGCGCACTGGCCGCGCCGACCGGTTCCCCAGCTCGGCCTCCTTCGCCAGCTACTCCGGCGCTGCGCCGATCGAAGTGGCGAGCGCCGACAAGGCCCGTCACCGTCTCTCCCGCAGCGGAGACCGCCAGCTCAACGCGGCGCTGCATACCGTCGCGATTGCCCAGATCCGGACCCCGAGCAGCCGCGGCCACGCCTACTACAACGCCAAAATCGCCGAAGGCAAGACACCCGCGCAGCGAGGCGGTGCCTGAAACGACGGCTCGCCGACCACATCTAGCGCACCATGATCGCTGACGAGCGCCGCGCGGCGGCGGACCCGGGAGGACACACGGGGGCGACTCTGCAATCCAGCGCGGCTGGCTCCACCCCGACCGCCAGCGAGCACCCGCCCCTACACGTTGCACTTCGACTACCCCGGCGAACGCCTCATCGCCTGCCGCAACCCTGCCCTCGCCGCGCTCCGCGCGCACAAGCGTGCGGCGTTACTGGTGGCCACCGAGACCGAGCTGGCCAAGATCAGTGCCGCGGTCACCGCCGGGCGCCTGGTGGACGCCGCCGCGATCGGCACCCGCTTCGGCAAAATCATCGGCCGCTACAAGATGGGCAAACACTTCACCGTGCACATCGCCGAGGGGGTGTTCACCGCCACCCGCAACCACACCGCCATCGACGCCGAAGCCGCCCTGGATGGCATCTACGTTATCCGCACCTCCGTGCCCGCCGAGACGTTGCCCACCGACCGGGCCGTGGCCACCTACAAGTCGCTGGCCCGGGT
>JAABVA010001655.1_pt1 | contig 23441 bp, 18 predicted proteins | sample 5560331 | NCBI WGS metagenome assembly JAABVA01 (sample SAMN12812661, study PRJNA571458) | rock metagenome | isolation source: Antarctica rocks | place: Antarctica: Victoria Land, Mt New Zealand sud | collected 2016-01-07
TGCCGCATCGCATCATCGCCACGGTCACGAACGTCTGGCGCGTGGTCGATGGGATGCGTGCCGTCGCCGTTTTCGATCAGGATATCGACACGGGACAGATCTCCCAAGAATCGCTCGACTACCTGGCGCAGGATAGGCAGGGCAACGTGTGGGTCGTCGGCGCGTATACCGAACTGTACGATGGCGGCCGCTTCGTGACCAACCAGGACGCCTGGCTCGCCGGTGTCGGTGGGGGACAGGCCGGCATCTTGATGCCGGCGGATCCCCTCACACGCCGCACGCCGTGGTCGATCGCGCGACCGCCGGCGGCCGATGCGGACGTCGCGGAGGTCGTCCAGCGCGGCGTATCGACGTGTGTCCCCTACGGCTGCTTCAAGAATGTGCTTGTCATTCGCGAGGGCAAAGCATCCAGGTTCGACAACGAGTTCAAGTACTACGCGCCTGGCGTCGGGCTGATCTTCAACCTCCCCCGCTCGATGAGCGTGCACAAAGACCACGAGGCCGTCGTCAATGTCATACAGCTCAGCCAACGCGGGCTGGCCGAGATGAATGCCGAAGCACTCAGACTCGACGCGCATGCGCGCACGACGAAGCCGTCGGTCTTCGCGCGGTCCGCGGCGATGGTGCGCGTCCCATGACCCTGCGTGCCGCGGGTGCGAGCCCCTTGACCCTGAGTGCTCAGACCCCGACCCCGCTACTCGCGTTAGACCACGTCTCCAAGACCTATCATACGGGAGGCGCGACGAGGCCCATCCTCACCGCGGCCGCATGTGAGCTCCATCGCGGCGAGACAACCAGTCTCGTGGGCGCCTCCGGGAGCGGCAAGTCGACGCTGCTCTCGCTGATCGCTGGGTTGCTCCGTCCGGACGCTGGGCGGATCGTGTTTGACGGGCAGGACATCGGCCAGCTCGACGATGTCGGGCGGGCGCGTCTGCGCGCGAACCGAATCGGTGTTGTCCTGCAGAGCGGCAACCTGATTCCGTTCCTGACCGCGACGGAGAACGTGGAGCTGGCCATGGGCCTGGCCGGTGGGCGTCGGATCGCGCCGCGCGCCAGGGAGCTTCTCTCCGAGGTCGGGCTGGCGCACCGCCTCCACCACCTGCCCAAGCGGCTGTCGGGCGGCGAGGCCCAGCGCGTCTCGTTGGCCCTGGCCCTGGCCAACGAGCCCGATCTGCTCCTCGCTGACGAAGTAGCGGGCGCACTGGACTCTCGCACGGCTGAGCAGGTCGTACGCCTCATCTTCGATGCGTCGCGCGAACGGGGTCTCACGGTGCTATTCGTGACCCACAGCAGCGAGCTTGCCGCGCGCGCCCAGCGACATCTGCGGTTGGCGGACGGCCAGGTTGGCCCGACATGAGCGCTCGTATCGGCATCAGAGTCGACGCGGTGTCGATGCGCTACCCCACGCCGGATGGGGTCGTCTCTGCCCTCGACAGCGTCACGTTCGCGCTTGATCCGGGCGATAGCCTCGCCATCATGGGTCCGAGCGGCTGTGGCAAGTCGACCCTGCTCGGGCTGATCGGCGGCCTGGATGCGCCATCCGCTGGCCGCATCTGGGTCGGCGATCGGGAGATCTCAAGCCTGTCGGAGATGCGGCGCGCGCAGCTGCGCCGTGGAACTATCGGCTTTATCTTTCAGGCGGACAATCTGCTACCGTTTCTAACGGTCGTCGAAAACGTCGCGGTGCAACTCGCACTCCATGGGGACCGACACGGTTATGAGCGCTGTCTCGAGGCGCTCGCGCTCCTCGGCGTCGGGGACCAGGCCGAAAAGCTCCCCGATCAGCTCTCGGGCGGACAGCGCCAGCGGGTTGCCGTCGCCCGCGCGCTCATCGGCCATCCGGGCGTCATCCTGGCTGATGAGCCGACGGGCGCGCTCGACACCCACAACGCGCAAGCGGTCCTCGATCTCCTGCTGGAGGCCCACCATGCGTTGGGCGCCACACTCATCGTCGTCACGCACGACCCCCATGTGGCACGTCAATTGAACCAGCGGCTCACCCTACGGGATGGGCGGTTGGTGGAGGAGATGCATCCCGGCTATGCTCGTTAAGTACGTCTGGCGCGACCTGCTGCGCAACCCGCGCCGTACCCTCACCTCACTCGTCGGCGTAGTGCTTGGCGTCGGTCTCTTCTCCGCTGTCCTCTTCTTCATCGACGGCTCCGGCGCCTCGATGACGTCACGGGCCATTGCACCCCTTGCCCTCGATATGCAGCGGGTCTTGACCTCCCCGCTCGGCGACGACCTGCGGTTCACCGAGCGCTTGGCACACGCGGGTCCACTCCATCTCGGTCAGACGACGCGCGTGATCCTCACCGTGATCAACGACAGCGCCGTGCCAGCCCATGAGGTCGTCGTCCGTGACGTACCGCCGCCGCCGCTGGCCTACGTCCGTGGCACAGCCACGCTGGGCGGACGGCTGCTGCTTGACCCGGCTGACGGTAGTCCTCTGGCCCAGGGTGCGGTCCAAACGGGTCTCAATATCGGAACCATCGCGCCCGGAGCGACGGTGCGGCTGACCTACGTGGCGCGCGTGGCTGGACCTATCGCGTCACCTCGCTCGCTCGCCCTGCAAGGAACAATCTCCACACGCGAGCAAGTGGTACCGCGTCCGGCCAATACTCCCCCGCGGGCGACGCTCGAACAGTTGGCAGCACGGGTGTCGAGACTCCCGGGCGTGGTGGCCGCCGACCCCCTGGCATTCGTCGACCTCCCGGCGGGCGCTCTGCGGGGTGGTGGTGCTGCGAACGTCGGCGGTAGCGTTCGCCTATTCGCCTTCGATCGCCGCTACCAGCAACACTACCCGTCGATCCACCTCGTCGCGGGCACGTTCCGGACGGGCGCCGCGCTCTTGAGTGCAGAGGCCGCCCGCGCCACGGGGTCCAGACCGGGTGATACGGTGCGGCTGCGCCTGCCTGGGGTGTCGGCTCCCCTCGTCCTTCGCGTGAGCGGCATCGCTGACCTGTCGCGTGCCAACCCGCTCTTCTACAGCCGTCAATCAAGTAATCTGGAGGACTTCATCTATGTGCCCAACGCGGTGGTCGTCGACCCGGCCGTGTTCAGGCGGGTGGTCATCCCGGCCTATCGCGCCGCCAGGGCGCGGCAGGCGGTCATCAAGAGCCTCCCACTCCTCGAGCTCGACATCCTCGTCCGGCGCTCCCGGTTGCACACCGACCCGGCGACGGCCCTGGCGCAGACGCAGGCCATCGCACAGACCGTCAACCGCATCGCGCCCATCCAGGATTACCTGATCGACAACATCTCGAATACGCTGCAGGTCGCCCGGGATGATGCGGTCGTCGCCAAGAGGATGTTCGTCTTCCTCGGTCTGCCGGGCGCCTTGTTGGCGGCGTTCCTGGCCACCTATGCCGGGGGCATCCTCGCCAGCGCGCAGCGTCGCGAGCAGGCGAACCTGCGCATCCGTGGCGCGCACCGCGCCCATCTGCTGCGCATGCTCCTCTACCGGACGCTTGCCCTCGCCGGCGCCGGCTCCGCCCTCGGCTGTGCGCTCGGCCTGGTCTCGGTCTTGGTGGTGCTTGAGCAGGGTACGCTATTCGCGGCGGCGCCGGCCGAACTGGGCGTCTCCGCGCTGGTCGCCGGGGGCGTTGGTGTCGTGGTGACGGCGCTGGCCCTGTACGTCCCGGCACAGCGATCGCTGCGTCGGGAGATCGGTGGGGAGCGGGGAGAGATGGTCGTGTCCCCGCTGCCCGCCTGGCGGCGGCTGTGGCTCGACGTGGTCCTCGTGGCGGCGACCGGCGTGGCCGAGATCGCGGCGTTTCGGGCCGGCGCGTTCGATGCCCCCGCGGGCTCGGTCTACAATGGCCAGGCTGTCTCGCTGTCTTCGCATCTGCTGCTGGCACCGCTGGCCGCCTGGGTCGGGGGCCTGCTGCTGGCGGTGCGCCTGTTCCAAATGCTCGCCTCGCGGGTCCCTATCGCCGCCCCCCCGGCGTTCGGGCCACTGCTGCGCGGCATCCTGGCGCGCACGCTACGGAGGCGTTCGTGGGCGCTCGCCGGCGGCGTGGTTGCCCTCGGCATGGTCGTCGCCTTCGGCACGAGCCTGGCGCTGTTCGCCGCCACCTATGATGCCGCCAAGGCGGCCGACGCCCGCTTCTTCGTCGGCTCCGATATCCGCGTGACCCCGAGCGTCCTGAGCACCCGCAGCCATCCACCCGACCTGGCGGCGCGGTTCACGGTCCCAGGGGTGACCGCCGCCACGCCCGTGGTGTACACGCTCGGCAACTCGATCCTGATCAGCGCCTTCACCGAGGATCGCACCACTCTTGCGGCGATCGACCCCGCCACATTCAGACGGGTCGCGGCGCTATCGGACGCATTCTTCCCCGGCGCTACCGTCACCGGTGCGCTCACGGCCCTTGCGGCCGATCCGCGCGGGGTCCTACTGGAGTCCGGGACGGCCGATCATTTCAAGGTCCAGCAAGGTGACCGGGTGCAGGTCGTCTTCGCCCGTGGCACAACGCGGCAGACGACGGTGACCCTGCGCGTCCTGGGCCTCTTCGACCGCCTTCCGGGCTTTGCCCAGGGAGCGAACCTCGTCGTCAATCTCGGCTTCTACGAGCGCGCAACCGGCGTGAACACGACCGACTTCTTCCTGCTGCGGAGCGACGACCCTGGCCACGGAGGTCTCTCGCGCGCGCTGGCGTCCCTTCGCTCCGGGCTGGCCAGGACTGATCAGTTGCACATCAACACGACCGAGACCACGATCGCCAAGGATCAGTCGAGCTTGACGGCGCTCAACATCCATGACCTGCTCAGCCTGGACTCCTTCTTCACGCTCCTCATGGCCGCCGCCAGGGTCGGGATCTTCGTCTTCGGCCTGTTGCTGCAGCGTCGCCGCGAGTACGTGACGCTGTCCGCACAGGGTATGGCGACGCGTGAGATCCGGATCCTGGTTGTCGGCGAGTCGGTGGTCGTGGTCGCGTGTGGAGTAGTGGCGGGCGTCGTCGTTGGCGTCGGCATGGCCGCGCTGCTGGTACACGTCCTGCGGCCGTTGTTCGTGCTCCACCCTATCTTTACGCCGGCGGTGCGCAACATCGCGTTGCTGGCCGGCCTCGCGCTGGTGGCGACGGTCGCCGGGGCACTCGCGGCCACCGCGCTGCTACGGCGCTTGAGACCAACCGAACTCCTGCGAGAGGAATAGAGTCAGGGTCAGCGTCTCCAGCGCCTCGTTCTCGATCAGGTACTCGTTCACGGTCATACCCACGCCCGTGTCACTTTTGAGATGGATAGGAGACGGGATAGTGCGCTGTGTGTCTTGGCGGATTAATACAGCCGCCCGACAATGACAAGACGCGGGCAAACACTCCGACAATGACAAGACGCGGGCAAGCACTATCGCGCGAACGATAATGGCGCAAAACCACGTTATGCGCGCATCGCGCCCGTCCAGCCTGCGGTCTCCACACGGATGACCAGACAACTCGTCTCGTCCTGGCCCCGGACTTTCGTCCCCGTAGGTGTGGCCTTCTTATCGCACCTAATATGCCGATAATTGGAGACAAAATCGACTTTGCGAGGCCTCATCTCTGGTGTATCGTTCTTTCCCGCGCATAAAAGCGTGGCGAGGGTCAATGCACGACAGGGCCGTCCGACACATGGTCAAAATGAGGTTGGGTCGCGTGGGACGTGGTCCTCGGGGACGGCATCACGGCTGCGGCGACGCAAGATAGGCGCGCTCCGCTACCAAAGTCCTGAATGCACCGGCGCGCCTGATCGTGCGTCGTCCTCGCCGGCTGAAAAAGAAGGCGCGGCCAGGGACGATGGCCCGATCGAGGCCTTAAACTGGCGCGTCATCCCCTTCCAGCATCCTCGCCCGCGCTAGCGCTTCCTGATACAATCGATGCAGGTCGGGGTCAGTGAGCGGGCTCTTGGCGGCGAGCTTGCCGTAAAGCGCGTCGATCTCGCGTTGCTTCTGTCGAATGAGCGCGTTTTTGGCGTCCAGCTCTCGCGCCAGGGCGTCGATGCGACGGCGCAGGGCACCGAGGAGCACATCGCGGGCCATTGTGTCCGGATCTACCCGGACGAGCCCCGCCGTCCGCGCCTTCTCCGCTTCGTTGATGGCTTGGACCACGTCGGGGTGGCTGCGGATGAACACGGTAGAGACCCCCGCGCGACGCGCGACCGCCGCCTGCGTGAGGGGATGTCCCGGTGTCGCGTCCGCGAGCTGCGCGATAGCTTTAAACGTCGCCTGGCGCTTGCGGTCCGACTTCAGGCGCGCGATCTTGCGGCACTGATCGCCTCTCGAGAGTGTCGGCGAGGTGGACTCGTCCATCGTAGAATCCCTCCCGTTCAATAATCGCCACGACCTTCTCGGCCTGCTCAAGCTCCTGGCGGTGCTTGTCACGCGCCCGCTGCCAGAGCGGATCGTTGCCGAGGGCATCGACCGTCATCTGGAGGTGCGTGAGCCTGCTGTGCCAGAAGGGCAGATGCCGCCTGGACGCGGCGAGCTTCGGACACGTGGGGCAGTGTGCTGGCTGTTTAGTTCATCCGTGCAACAATGTAGTATCTATTGTTGCACGGATGAACTAAACAGCCAGCACAGGGACCAGCGGAGGCCGCTGCGCCCCCGCCCCACCCGCGCCCGCGGGCGTGACCTGCTCTCGCACGCTCGCGGCGCCATGACGCCTGCGTTATCGCCGGACCCGTTTTGGCGATGTCGTTGGGTTGGCGTGAGAGTACTACTCACGCGCCGATGCGAGAGCGTCATCGTCGATGATTCCGTTGGATTCTACTGACGTGACATGTTAGGACGCACAGCCTTCAGTCCAAATCGTCACCAGGCGCAGTATCGTGTTCTTTCCGCCCCCTGAGCGGACTCAAAGGACGCTATGACAGGTATCCGGCAGCGACCGAACCGAACGTAGGTCAGGCGCCGTCGCACAACCCAACGGAGCCCGCGGGCCTTAGCGCGCCGCGGCGGGAGCCAGGCTGGCGCGGCCGTGGCCGCGCCGGTAGGCCACGGCCACGAACGAGAGGGCGTAGGCGGCCACGACGACGAGCAGCAGCAGGTGGTAGCCGATCTGTAGCGAGACGTACTCGAGCGAGCCCCCGACAAAGGCGCCGAGCAGGTTGGAGGCCAGCGCCACGTCGGGCGCGACCGTGTCGCCGAAGAGGCGCCCGAAGATCAGATTGGCCACGAAGATCGGCGAGAACAGGACCGCGCAGCCCAGGGCGTAGCGCACGGCCAGGTTCGGCACGAGCAGCGTGTGGAACGGCAGCAGCAGGTTGAGCGCGAGCGCCGCGGCGAGCCCCACGTAGAGCAGCCGAATATTCAGGCGCAGGCGCGCGCGCACGTTGATGTAGTTGGCCAGCAGCACCGTCCCCAGGATGCCGATGATGACCAGCGCGTTCACCAGCCAGGTGACGCCGAAGAGCAGCGAGAAGTTCACGATGCTCTTGGACTCGAGCAGCAGGAAGGCCAGGCCGGTGAAGAACAGGGCCGGGTCGAAGCGGCGCAGCGCGCCGCCTCCGGCGCTCAGGAACACAGCCAGGGCTGCGACGACCAGCGCGACGGCGACGCCCTGCAGGTAGATCGTGGGGACGGCGTGGTCCTTCAGGTAGAGGAACGGCCAGTCGTCGGTGGCGTCGTCGATGCCGGGCTGGCGCGCGATCGTGTGCGCCCTGTACTGGGCGCGCGGCAACGCGCGCAGGCGCGGGCCGTCCATCAGCACGGCGGCCGACGCGCTCTTATAGATCGTGCCGTAGGGCGCCTGCCCGCCGAAGGCGTCGGTCAGCATGCCCGCGATCTTGTGCACGATCCAGGGCTGGCGGTAGTAGTTGTAGAGCACCAGCACGCCGTTGGAGCTCAAGTGACTCCGCGCCGCCGCGAAGGACTCTGTGGTAAATAGGTAGCTCTCCAGGCGCAGGTTGGCGAAGCTGGAGGTCAGGGCCAGCGAGTCGGGCAGCGCGAAGACGATCAGGTCGTAGGTGGCGCGTGTTCGCTCGAGGAAGGCGCGGCCGTCGTCGAGCGCCACGCGTACGCGCGGGTTCTGGTAGACGTGGTCGGGGTGCAGGTCGCGGCCCAGCCTGTAGATCGTGGGGTCGAGCTCCACGCCCGTGACACTCCCGATGCCGTTGTGCACGGCCATGTCGGCGTCGGTGCCCGAGCCGGCGCCGATGATCAGCTCGCGCGTGGACGGTGGGAAGCGGAACGTCTGGAACGGCGTGAGGTAAAACAGCGCGCGCGCGCGCGACGCGTAGGGACCCATGACCTGGTGCCCGATGTTGTTGACGAAGATGACATGGCTGCCGCCGCCGAGGTTCCGCACGTCGATGCGGTAGTAGGGCGACCACAGCGAGGAGGCGCCCAGCAGGGTGGTCCACACGACCACACCGAGCAGGATGGCCGCGTTGGCGACGCGGACCAGGCCACGCCGCTGGGGCAGCGCGAGTGCGGCGAGCGCCGCGATGACGAACCAGACCCCGGGAGGAGCCCCGAGGAACGATATGAGCGCGAAGAGGGCCGAGCCGGCGATGGAGCCGGCCACGTCGAGCGTGTAGGCCGTCAGGGGTGGCCGCACCGCCGCGAGCAGGCGTCCCAGGTTCTGCCCGAGCAGCGTGAAGAGCCCGGCCACCAGCACGAAGACGAGCGGGACGAGGAAGAAAGACTCGACGCCCTGCGCCTTGACCGACATGTCCTTGAAGAAGACTTCTTGCCCGGAGTCGACGTTGAGCTGCAGCTTGAAAGTGGCCACGATGGCCACGAGCACGGCCAGCGCGGCCGGGAAAAGACTTTGTAGGTCGGCGCGCCGGCGCGCCTGCAGGATGCCCAGCCCGATGCCCAGGAACGAGGCCAGCAGCACGAAGTTGGTGAAATAGCCGAGGTAGCGGATGTAGGAGGGTATCCAGCGGATGAGGGCCAGCTCCACGAACAGGATCGTGAACGAGCACAGGAACAGGTTCCAGCGATCCCGATTGGTCTCCGTCATATCAGCCCCTTCGACAACGGGAGCCGTCTGGCAACGAGCGCCGGCGGCGTGCCCTCTGGCACGATACCAGGTATCCGGTCATATCGCTCGCCACCTGTACCCGCGCGCAGGGCTCGTGCATGAGCGGCGAGCGTGCGTCTTGAGACGGAGGAGGCGGAGGGCGTTGCGCGGGTGGGCGGAGAGGGGGTGGCGGTCGGCAGCGGTAGCCGTTTCGCTGACGCGACGGATGAGCGTGGAGGCGTGACCACCATGCGCTGGGTCTCCCGCCACTCGCGGGGCGCCCAGGATGTCAGGGCTCAGTAGAGTCCTATGCGGCCAACACAATGGTAAGCAGGCGTAGCCTGCACCACTGCGACGAGGCCGTCGGTCGAGGTGTGTGAGGGTGATACCTGGACCGAGCAGAACGAGATGATGGACGGACAGGGGCACGACGTAGATCAGCACGCGATCGACAGCGCCGCGCGGTGGTAGGGGATACCAGGCCGGCGGCCGGTGGTAGAGCGCGGATAGGAGCACGGCAGGGTCTATGATCGAGCGACGCGGGCTCCGGGGGCCTGATGCTCGCTCTCCCGCGGAGTGCGTGAGCGCGTCGTCTCCGGAACAGGCGATCCGCACAGGCTGGCCCAGTGCGTCACGCCCGTGCGGCGCAGGGGGTGCGCTCGGGTCGTCCGGTCCGGGGGCGGCGCCCCCCGTGCACACGACGAGTCGTGTCTGCGCGGGGGGCGGCGGATAGATCCATGCCGGCCAGAGATACGACGTGCGCCCGGCCGCATCGGTGAGTCCGAAGGTGTAGCGGTGGAGGCTGCGCCAGCGGCGCGGCGACAGGTTGCGCAGCCACACCCGCACGATCGCGTAGTCACCGTACGCGCCGGACCGGTCGGCGGGATGCAGGCCAAACTGGACCGCCTGCTGAGGGGTGATGCCCAGCGTGCGGTCGGCTATGCGGACCCGCGTGCTCCCTAGCACCCGATAGGCCAGGGGGCCGTCGATCACCAGCGTGCCCAGGGCGACGGTCCGCACCATCGGTGGGACCCGGTGCGGCGCGCTCACCGCGCCGGCGGTGGCGATACTGCCATACACGAGCGCACCGACGAGGGCTGCCACGCCGAGTGGCCCCAGGCCCCCCAGCACGCGCGCTACTACGGGCGGTGTCGCCGTCCAGGCGACGCCGGGGAGCGTTGCCCCCCCACCGGCCGTCACGCCGGTTGTGGAGGGCGGGACACCCATCGTGCGCGGAGCCGCGCCGCCCGGCCGCACGCAGGCCGCGCCCACGATGGGTAGTCTCAGAGGCGCACGCTCGTCCTCATCAGCCCGGCTCGGGTCTCTGGGCGCACCATGGGAGCGACCAGCCTGTGCGCGCGCCGGGCCGCTGAAGTGTGACGAGAGGCGCAGGAGCGCGCCACCGCTGATCGCACACAGGGCCACCAGCATCAAGACAAGCGCGCTGACGGTCGGCCGCGACCACCAGGGGTACGTGTGCAGCCACCACGGGGTGAAGGTATTGACGCCGGCGCGGAGGCGCAACGCGTCGAGGTCGGTCAGGCAAAGCGTGGCGCGGTGGTACACCGGGAAGTAACACGACTCGTTGCCGCTCCCCAGGCGCTCGGTCACTGCGTGCCGTACCAGCGGGGCGTGGTCGACCGTCTGACCGGTGATGGCGGCGATGCCCTGCAACGAGAGCAGCACCGGCGACTGCTCCGGCGTCCAGAAGTAGTTCATGTTGAAGCCCCAAGAGTAGCGGTCGATCTGGTCGGGATAGTGGGCGAACACATAGTGGAAGGACCGCCAATAGCTCACCGTCACGGCGGAGAACTGCACCAGGAAGGAGAGGGCCAGCACGCCGACCAGCGCCGCGCGCAGCGACGGCCGATACGCCCGCCAGCGCGCGAAGACCTCGCCCAGCGGCAGGATGAGGTAGGGCAGCGTCGCGTAGAGGTAGCGCGGGCCCCAGGCTGGGTCGCCGTGCCAGTAGTTCACGTTGCTATAAAACAGGAGGTAGCCTCCGCACAGGAGGGTAAAGAGCAGCGTGGGCAGGGGGAGGCGACGCCGGAACGGGCCAATGGCCAGGGCGAGGAGGAGCACGGCGGGGGTATACCAGAGCAAGCCCTTGCCGGGGCTGATCAGCAGGTTGGGCAGGCCGAACCAGGGCGGGTAGCCGAACGACGCGTCCCCGTGCGGCTCCAGGCGCCAGGGCGCGCCGAAGCGGGCTACGTCGTAGAGGGCGGTGATCAGGAGCGCGGGCAAGACACCCCCGGCATAGCACGCCAGGTCGTGCCAGACGGGGCGACGCCCGGCGGGGACCCGTCGCCGCCACAGCAGGAGCAGGTAGAGCGCGAAAAGGACGGGCACGAACACGCCCGCGACGCGCGTCACGACGACGAGTCCGGCGGCCAACCCGAGCGCCACCAGCCAGAGCCGCCGCGGTCCCTCAGGCGCCCGTGGCCCCTCTCCGGTCAGCTGGGTCGTGTAGCGCAAGGCGGCGTAGGCGGCGGCAAGCACGCACAGGCTCTCCAGGGTGTGCTCAAGGTTCGACTGCACGTCCGGCCACAGCGAGGAGCCGAAGGCCAACAGCGCGGTCAGGGTGAGCGCGGTGCGCCGCGGGTAGACCAGCAGGCGGGCCGTGGCGTAGAAGAGTACGGCGAGCAGCGCGCCCAGAAGGGGGCCGAGCAGCTTGCAGGTCAGCAGCACGATCGGCGGCGCGATCGGGGAGGCGCAGTTCGTGTGGGCGAGGCCGGCCAGGCGACGGCCGAGCAGGTAGAAGGGGATCATGGCCGTGGTCTGCCCCAGCGTGTACTGCGCGTAGGTCTGACCGTGCAGGCCGGGGCCGGTGCGGTTGTCTCGCTGGTAGGGTGTGATGGCGACGCTGTTGTGCTCGACGATGGAGCAGGTCACCTGATAACGAATATACCAGTCGCCATTGTGCGCGGGCTGATCGACGTTGTAGGAGAGGAGATAGCCGGAAAGGACCCACACAAACAGCAGGAGCCCGACGACCCATGCGTGCGCGCCCGGCGCCGCGCCGCGCGGCGCCGGGCACGGCGGGTCGTTGCCCCATGGATCGTCTGATAGCCACCATGCGTCACTCCCGGCACGCGCCGCCTGCGCGGCGCCTGCTCCTGCTCCTCATCATGCTAGTGCGCCCGCTCTCGCCCGCAGACGGGACCCCTACCTCTACCCGCCCCCCGTGGCGCGCGGCGCGGGGAGCCCGAAGGACGGGGGGGCGTCGGCGCGCGCCGCTCCCCACGCCACGTTCGGCGTGGGGCCGAGCGCGACGTGGAGTGTCGTCCCCGGGTGGAGCGCGCCGAGCGGCAACCAGGCGTGCGCCTGCGCGCGCCCATCGAGGGCCACAGCCCGCACGTACGGGCTCCCCGCCTCGGCCCCACGCCCCTCGATCGTGAACAGGCGCACGCCCGGCACGGACACGTGCGCCTGGGGGAAGAGCGGGCCGTGCAGCACCAGGATATCGGTCCCCGGCACGGCAGGGTACAGGCCCAGCGCCGCCCACACGTACCAGGCGGACATCGTGCCGAGGTCGTCGTTCCCGGGCAGGCCACCCGGCCCGGCGCCGTACAGGTCCGTCATGATCCGGCGCACCACCGCCTGCGTCTTCCACGGCGCGCCCGCCCAGGTGTAGGCCCAGGGGACGAGCAGGCTCGGCTCGTTGCCCATCCAGGCATAGGGCGCGGACGGGCCAGCATTCAGGCGCGTGAAGAAGGTGTCCAGGCGCGCTTGCACGAGCGCGTCTCCGCCCATGGCCGCGATCAGATCGCCCAGGTCGTGGGGGACGAACCACGCGTACTGCGCCGCGTTGCCCTCGGTGTAGAGCCAGGGGTCCGCCGGCACGAAGTCGGGCCGCCACGTCCCGTCGGGCCAGCGCGGCTCGATGTAGCCGGTGGCCGGGTTGTAGAGGGTACGCCAGGCCTGGGCGCGCCGCAGGAAACGGGTGGCCGTCGCCCGCTCATGCATCGCCTCCGCCAGCCGGGCGATGGCGAAATCGTCGAGCGCGTATTCCAGCGTGGCGGACACCGGCCCCCCGCCCCCGTGCCGAGTCTGTGGCAGGTAGCCCAGGGACAGGTAGTCGGCCAGGCCGGGGCGTTCCACGTAGCCGCCCACGCCCACCCCTACGCGGGTCGCGCCGATGACCATGTGGGCCAGCGCGCCGTGCGCGTCGAAGCCGCGCGCGCCGAAGGCGTAGGCGTCCGCGAGCAGCGGATCGGCCGGGTCGCCGACCATCTCATTGAGGGAGCGGTTGGCGAGCAGCCACTTGGGCAACCAGCCGCCCTCGTGCGCCGCGCCCAGCAGCGAGCGCGCCACGTCGCTCGCCACGTCCGGCGCGAGCAGGGCCAGGAGTTGCATCTCGCCGCGGTAGATGTCCCAGCCCGCGATAGCCGTGTAGCGTGTGTGGCCCTGCGCCCGATGCACGCGGTCGTCGAGCCCGCGGTAGCGCCCGTCCGTGTCGCTGGCGGTGGTGGGGGCGAGCAGCGCGTGGTAGAGCGCCGTGTAGAACACCTGCGTCTGCGTCGGCGTCCCGCCCGCGACGCGGATGCGCCCGAGGAGACTATTCCAGGTCGCGGTAGCCGCCCGCCGCACGCCGGCGACATCCCCGCCGGACCCGGGGTCCTCCGCTCGCAGGTTGCGTCGCGCCCCCTCCGGGTCCACGTAGGATATCCCCACTTTGACCAGGACCACCGGGTCGCGCCGCGCGTCGAAGCCGAGCACCAGCGCCGCGCCCAGCCCCGTCGCCGCCCGCTGTCCGGGGTGCAGCGCGGCCCCATCCCAGGCGTCGACGCGCCGGATGGGCCGGTTGAGCCGCACGTCCACGTAGAGGGTGTAGGGGAACCGGTTATGCGCGCAGAAGCCACCGCTGGTGACCCATCCGCGCACCTCGTCGGGCCCGACCACGCGCAACGCCGCCGCGCTCGCCCCGTTCGCGCTGCCGCCGCCGTCCAGGAGCAGCCGCGCCGCAGTGGTGCGGGGATAGGCGAAGCGGGCCAGCCCCGTGCGCCGCGTGGCCGTGAGGCGTACGTCGATGCCCGAGGCCAGGCGCGCGCGGTAGTAGCCGGGGGCGGCCTCCTCGGCGGCGTGGGAGAAGCCAACCCCAGCCCGGTGGGCGGCGAGCGCGGCCGGCGCCGAACCGACGACGGGGAGGAAAGGCAGGTCGTGTTGGGTGGGGCACCCGACGCCGCTCAGGTGCGTCAGGCTGAAGCCGCGCAGGCGCGCATCGGCGTAGCGGTAACCGCCGGGCGACGGATGCAGGGTGTCGGGGCTCCACTGGACCATGCCGAAGGGGACGGACGCGCCCGGGAACGTATATCCGTAACCCGCCGTGCCCACGAACGGGCGCACAGCGCGCGACGGTCCCGTGCCCGCGTCCCCAGCCAGGCGCGCATCGAGCAACCGCGAGGGCACCGTGGGAGGAGTCGTGGAATCAACAGGTATGGCGCCTGGGCGAGCCGAGGCCAGTCGAAGCGGCGGGGGCGGGGCGGCGGGGCGGGCGTGCGACTCCCTCCCCGGGAGACATGCGACCACGATGCTGGTCAGGACGAACCAGGCCGCGCGGGCGCGCGCGCCGCCGCCCCGCCTACTCTCGTCGTCGACGTCCACGCAGCGCACTGGTCGCCTCCCATACCGCCAAGGGCTGCTCTGCGCCCACCGCGCTACCCACGGAAACCGTCCGCGCGGCGAGCCGTCTCCCGGCCGTTGCTCTCCCAACTCCCGCCCGACCGTCGCCACGTCGAGTGGAATGCCTGTCCGCCCTATTCCCGCTCGTCTCGTGTCTATCATGATGAGCTCTGGTCGTATATTTTCACGCGCCTATCGTGGGCAGGCGCGCCACACTGGCGCCAGGGATACGACGCCGGCCCGCGGGCCGGCGCGGGCCGGCGCACAGAGAAGACTCCGTGCGGCACACAGGGGCCGGCGCTCTGTGCTAGTCGATGAACGTCTGGTTGGTGGCCGGGCCGACCCTGTCGCCGGCCCCCCCATGCCTGGTTCCGTTCGGGCGCGGCGAGGGCATTCTCTACGCCGACCCCGACGGGGGCGCCGCGACGGGTCGCCCTCGTCGGCGCCCCGCGCCCTGTAGGGGGCCGTGAACGCTACGACGGAGCCAGAGCAGACGGTGGAGCGCACCGCCGGGGAGGAGCGCCACACGCACGGCCCTTCCTGGTGGATGCTGCCCCGGCGCGAGATCAAGCGACACCCTCGTCCTCGTCCTCGTCGGATGCATCGCTATCCCGGCGTCTCTTCGTGGCTCCAGCGACGGCCACATCCCGTCGCGTGACGCTCAGGTAGATCACCAGGCCCAAGATCATGACGAGGAAGAGTGCGCTCGTCGCGATCGTCCCCAGGCCGAGGCCGCCGTTGGCGCGCGGCTGCGAGAGGTAGTCGCCGAGGGACGCGCCGAGCGGACGCGTCAGGATGTAGGCGATCCAGAAGGCCAGGATCGCATTGAGCTTGAAGCGCAGGTGAGCGACGGCCACGAGCGCGATCACCGCGCCGAACATGAGGGCGGAGAGCGGGTAGCCCAGGGCGAGGCGCTCCGCGGCGAGGTCACCGGCCGCGGTGCCCATGGCGAAGGTAAACAGGATGGCCAGCCAATAGAAGCCTTCGCGCCGAGTTGTGTAGATGGTGTGGATCGACAACGTGCGCTCGCTCACGTACCACGCCGCGAAGATGGCCGCCAAGGCGACCGCGAAGACCGTGGTGGTCGTCGTGAGCGGGATTCCGAACGTGTCGATCAGGTTGTCCGTGATGAGCGTGCCCACGACGCTGAGCAGCACGACCGCGAACCAGTAGAGCCCGGGCACATAGCGCCGGACTTTAAACTGCACGACGAGCGTGCCCGCCAGGAGTGCGGACATGACATAGGTCGTGACGATCAAGCCGAGGTTGAGCTGGACGTTGAGGAAGTCCGCCGCGGTCTCGCCCACCGTGGTGCACAGGATCTTGATGATCCAGAAGTAGAGTGTGATCTCGGGGACCTTGTTCAACATCCGCCGGCCGAGTGAGGCGGTCGCGTCCTGCCGCGCCTCGGTCATCCCCATCCGAACTTGCCTATCCACCACGCATACCCTCCGTTACTGTTCCTGTCCTGCCATTACCAACGGCCTGCCGCTGTGACGGGCCGTCTATCCACGAGCGCGTGTGCTCTATCCATGACGCGTCGGTGGAACGCGTACGCGCCACCGACTCCCCTGCCGACGCCGATGACCTCGCGGGCAAACGACGGGGGATGGGACAACAAACGACGCCGGCGTGGACCCGGTGTCGCCCGACGATCTCGTCGGGACATCGGTGATCGGCGTCGGCGTCAATCCCAGAAGTAGCATAGCTGTGTCGGTTAAGAACCAGATGAAGTGGGGATTAAAAGATTCTCATCTCACCCGCGCCATCGCGCTATCACGCGCCCCTCCATGAGGAGAAGGGGGAGCCGGCGCCGTCACGCGCGGACCAGGAAGCTGATGGAGCGCGTCGCCGTTATTCCCCCGATGGATATGCGGCCCTGGAACGTATGTGTCCCGATGAGCGGGGTGGGGGCCACGGTGACGACGGTGACGCGGCTCCAATCGCCGTCGCGCGCCGCCGACGTGACGGCTCTGTGCAGGACCTCCCGGCGCCCGTAGAACACGGCCCACGTCGTCGTCTGCGTCATGTGGGCCGTCGCGTGGAGGACCGACCACTGGATGCGCAGCCGGATTACGCTCCCTGGGTGGAAGACGCTACTCATATGATCGCGCGCGTCCAGCGCGACGACGTGCCGCACGATGACCTGCGGACCAGCGGATGCGTGCGCGGGCCGCGGCGCCGCCAGGACCAGTGTGGTCCCAATCAGGGCCAGGGCCAGGTATCCAAAGTGTCTCGGGCTAGGGGCGTGGCGCGCTCTACCAAGCATGGGTGATCGATCCCTCCTCGTGCATCGTTCAGTGGCTATCGTGCTCATGATCAGTCGCACGCCGGGCTACTTGCCGGACTGGTCCGGGGTATCCGGGCCGGACTGGTCCGGGGTATCCGGGCCGGACTGATCCGGGGTATCCGGGCCGGACTGGTCGCCGGTCTCGGCGTCCGCCGTTTGCGGCCCGGTCGCGCCAACGATCAGGTCGGCCCGTGTGGCCGCGGGGTGCGCGGTGGCGTGGCTAGTGGCATGCGCGCCCGTGGCCGCGCCGCCCAGCAGCGCCACGCCCAGGCCGAGTGCCAGCAGTGTTCGCTTGATCATGTGTCTCACCTCCTCCCTTATCTGATTACGCGCGGGGACCGGACTCCCGGCCGTGGCGCACACCCTCATCATCGCGGCCGCGGATTAAAGCGCGGTTAAGGCGCGGTTAGAGGATTCTTAGAAAGCGCCGGCGCCCCTGTGCGCGTGCTGCCGCGGCCCACCGGGCTCTCTACCGCGCTGCGGCCGTCGTGCGCTGCAGCGCGCGCTGGCCAGGCGGGCCTCGCCGTGCCGCGTCCGGCCGGGGCGGTCGAAGCGCTCGACGATGCGCTCGCGCTCCTCGGGCACGCTGCCAGAGCACGTATCGCGCCTGGACAGGGTAGGTCTGGCCGTCGGCAACGGAGAGAGACAACGCGACGCCGCCACCGCCTGGTAGGCGGACGAGGGCGTTGTCGACGAGGTTGAGCAGCAGGTAGTTGAGCAGGTCGGTGTCGCCCACCGCTACCGCCTGGTCGTCGTGTCCAATAGCCACGGTCACACCGGGCGCCAGGGCCAGCACGCGCCTGCCGCGCCACCTCCGATAGCAGGACACCCAACTCGACCGAGCGCCGGTCGATGACCCTCTCCTCGTCGCCGCGCGCCCGCAGCAACAGGTTGGCGACCAGCCGGGCCAGTCGCGCGGCCTCGTCGCGCATCGTGCTGAAGCCCTCGCGCGTCCGGGCGTCCAGCGCCAGAGCCAGCAAGTGCACACCGCCACGTCTACGGCTTGTCGCCAGCGGAGTGCGCACCTCGCGCGCCGCGTCGTGGCCGACGCAGCGTGGCAGGGCTTGGACCTCGTGCAGGCGTCCCAGCATGGCGCCGCACGTGCACCTCGGGCGTGCCACGTCGGCCGCAGGGTGCGCGCAACGCCGGGGCCGATCGCGTTGGCGGACAGCAATCCCCTCGGTCAGGGCGGCCATGTCTGGTGCCCGGCCCTCACCGCCCGGTCTGTGTCTCCACATCGTCACCGTGCGCGTCGCCCAGTACTCTGATGGCCAGACACCGGACATCCCATCCACGATGAGCGCCAGGAGGGTGCGCAGGGCCGTCGTCATTTCATGGAGCGAGGCGGCCACTAGCACGAGTCCGATCGGTCGCCCGCCCGCCCGCCTGGCGAGGCTGTATAGACACAGCACGCGCGCTGTCTCGGGCGGCGCGATCATCGTCGCCCATGGCGCCGCGCCGCGCCGTCGGCGGCCGGCCGGCGCGCCCCGTTGCGGCCATCGGTCAATGGCAGCCGTCCGTCGTCGTCATCCAGGCGGGCGAGGGGCGCCGTCGCGGTGAAGACCGAGCCCACGCCGAGCCCGCTGCGTACCTCGATCCGCCCACCGTGCGCCTCGACGCTCCAGCGCGCGATCGCCAGCCCCAGCCCCGTCCCCCCCTCGGAGTGTGTCCGGGCCTCGTCCGCGCGGAAGAAGCGGTCGAACACGCGCGGCAGGTCCTCCGGCGCGATGCCGATCCCTGTGTCGGCCACCTCCAGGCGCGCCATGTCCCCGGCCGCCGTGAGCGTGACCGTGACGCGGCCGCCTTCCGGCGTGTAGGTGACCGCGTTGCCGAGCAGATTGAGCGCCAGCTGGCGCAGGCGCGCCGGGTCGCCGATGACGGCGACATCGCGCGCCAGGCGCGTGTCCAGGACGACGCCCTTGGCCGCGGCCAGGCGGCGCGGCCCCGCAGCGATGTCGTCGACGAGCGCGTCGAGATAGATGAACTCACGCGCCAGTTCCGCCTGCCCACTGTCGGCGCGCGCCAACGTGAGCAAATCCTCGACCAGACGGCCCACGCGCGTCACCTCGTCGGCGACGCCGCGCGCGACCTCCTCGTACTCCTCGGGCGCGCGACGCCGGCGCAGCAGCACGTCGAGGTCGCCCGTGATGATAGTCAGCGGGGTGCGCAACTCGTGCGAGGCGTCGGCCGTGAACTGGCGCTGCTGCGCGAACGCGCGCTCCAGCCGGTCCAGCATGTCGTCGAACGTGGCGGCCAGACGACCCACCTCATCCGCGCGCGGCATCGGGCCGAGCCGCCCGGCCAGGTTGCCCGCCCCGATGGCCGCGGCCGTGCGCGTGATGCGGTCGATCGGCGCGAGCGCCCGCCCGGCCAGGAAGACGCCGCCCGCGGTCGCCACGAGCAGCAGGGCCGGCATGGCCAGCAGGAGCACGGCCAGCAACTCATCCGTCTCGCTCGTCACCGTGTCGAGCGATTGCACGACCTGCACGACTCCGGCCACGCGTCCCCGGCCATCGCGCACGCTGGCCGTGTACAGGCGCTGGTTCCCGGCCGTCGCCCAGTCGTCGTGACCGCCGAGCGCGACGACGAGCGCCGTGGGACGGGGCGGTAGCTCGGTCGCGCCGGCGATGCGCTCGCGCAGGTGTCCACGGGCGTCGAAGAGGTAGACGGCCGCCTCGGCCTCGGCGGTTGGCGCGTCGCCGCCTCGGTAGCGCGGCCGGCCATCCGCCCCGACCGACACCTGGCCCAGCACGATCTCGGCCCGCGCCTGCAGCGCGGTGTCGACGCCGGCGAGCAGCGAGCCGCGCACCTGGACGTACACCCCGGCCCCGAACAGGGTCAGGATGGCGCCGAACACCAGCAGGTACCACAGCGCCAGGCGGGCGCGCAGCGAGGAGAGGGGCGGCAGGAACGAGAGAGGCGCGAACCGCATCCTCACGGCTCAGGCCTTCATCGTATAGCCCGCCCCGCGCACGGTGTGGATAAGGGGGCGGGTACCGTCGGCGTCGATCTTCTTGCGCAGGTAGCGGATGTAGACGTCGATCACGTTAGACTCGTTGTCGAAGTCCATGTCCCAGATCTGCTCGGCGATCTGTGTGCGCGTCAAGACCTGGCCCGGCCGGCGCATCAGCAAGGCCAGCAGCGCGTACTCTTTGTTGGTCAGCTCGATGGGCTCGCCGCCGCGGCGCACCTCGTGGGTGAGCGGATCGAGCGTGAGGTCGTCGACGCGCAGCAAGGGCGCGCGATCGAGCGAGCGGCGGCGCGCCAGCGCGTTGACGCGGGCCAGCAGCTCGTCGAAGGCGAACGGCTTGGTCAGGTAGTCGTCGGCTCCGCTGTTCAGGCCGGCCACCTTATCCTCGACGCTGTCCTTGGCCGTGAGCATCAGGATGGGGGCCGACACGTTACGCGCGCGCAGTTCGCGACAGACGGCCAGGCCGTTCTTGCGCGGGAGCAGGATGTCGAGCAGGATCACGTCGTACTCGTTGATCGTGGCCAGATGCACGGCGTCGTCGCCGTCGGGGGCCACGTCCACGGCGTGATGCTCCTCCTCCAGCCCGCGCTGGATAAAGCGCGCGATGCGCGCCTCATCCTCCACCACAAGCAGCCGCATCGCTCTCCCCTTCGCGCTCTCACCAGGACGGGCCGACGGCCTGCCCCGGCACGATCCACCCACAGTGTAATGGGCGGGAACAGCACGCGTCAGTCACCGCCCCCGTCACCGCGTCAGTCACCGCCCCATCCCTCGTCGTGTTCGCCCCACCCGAAGCCGCCACCGTGCTGCCTTTCACGCTTTACTTTAGTGGCCGCCCAGCAGGCCGAGCATGAGCGACTCGACGACGCCGATGAGCAGCACCGCGACGAGTGGCGAGAGGTCGATGCCGCCGAACGCGGGCAGGCGGCGGCGGATCGGCCCCACGACCGGATCGGTCGCCCTGTCCAACAGTCCGGCCACCGGTGCCAGGGCGCGGACGCCGGGGAACCAACTCAGGAGCGCCCGCGCGATGAGGGCGAGCGTGAGCGCCTGGGCGATGATTGACACGAGAAAGCTGAGGGTCATTGATCTGACTCCTTGGCGCCACGGTGAAAGGTATCTGGCGCCTCCGGTGGGCGTGTGCGCCACGTCCACATCTACACTCTAGCGCCACGACATGAGGGCGCGATGAAACGTGGATGAGAATTGCCTCATGCGCTCACGCCGGGCGCCGTCTCGTCGCACGCAAGCGGGCGTCGACCCGCCGACGCGCGGATGTCCAGCCGCGTAGACAAGTATGGCTCAGGACCAGGACCAGGACCATCTCACGATGCGAGCGGTGCGTATGATGTCACGGTCCGCAATCTTCAACAGGGGCGTTCGCCCCTTGACCTCGACGGCTTGGTGACCACATAAAGCCGAGAAAGAGTCACACATTTGTGGCAACATGGTTGTGCTGCGTGTGATCGGCGACCGTAGGGGCGAGGTACTGTTCTGGGACCACGAGCAAGAGGAAAGCGACGACGGCCCGTTGTTCCCCCTTGCATCATCATTCAGCGCGCTCATGCGCGCGCTCAAGGTTTAGATCGCTGCCGGTGCTTGTCCCCACGGCTCGCCCGCCTGACTTTTTATAGACCGTAGGGAGCCCTCACATCATATCGCAATATGCCGCCGGTCTGTGTCCGTGACATCGCCCTCTGAACCGGAACGCACCCTGTCGGCGGGGTAGCCAGATGTCGCCTGACATAATAGCGCGGCGGGGGCAGTCCGTCCTCGTCGCGGGCTGACCTCCACCGCATCCTCAACGCGTCGGCCACACCGGCGGCCACGCGGTCGGCCGCCTGACCCCACCAGGCGGTTGTGTATACCCGAGTGGGCGCACGCGCGCCCGTGGAGGCGCAGCACGGCCGCCGGGAGCGCCTCCACGGCAGGGACGTACTGGCCCCCTCCGTCGCGCTCGAGAGGCGCGACATTGCCCTCCTCCTGTCCCGGGAAGACGTGGTAGACCAGCGCCGGGCGTCCCTGGCTCCAGGCCTCGGCCAGCGTCACCGAGCCAGCCTTCGTGACCACGACGTCGGAGGCGCGCATCAGCCCAGCCATGTCGTCGCACCAGCCGAGCACCGTCCCGCCGGGATACCGTGGAGCTTCAGCGCCGCCGCCGCTTGCGGTGTGGCCGCGTAGAAAACGTCGACCCCCGGCGACGCCCGTCTTCGCCCTGTGGTACTGGAAGCTCGATCGCGGCGGTCCCGACGCGCGGCGCCGGCCGCGGCATCGCCAGCCGGATTTCCTGTTCCCGCAGATGGTCACGCCTGCCTGCGCCGGGCCGCGCTGGGCGCCGGGCTTCGTCGACTATCTCTACGTGTCGTTCACCAACGCCACCGCCTTCAGCCCGACCGACACGATGCCGCTGACGCCCTGGGCCAAGATGCTGCTGCTGCTGCAGGCGCTGGCCTCGCTCCTGACCGTCGCGTTGGTCGCGGCCCGTGCGGTCAACATTCTACCCTGAGTCGCCGGCCGACGGGGCCTGCATTAAAACTCTCTAACGACTATTTCATCGTGGCTTTAACCTGGCAGCCTATGCTGACAAAGGGAGAACCGCTCCCGCTTCTGTGCCATGGCACGGTAGGCGCGGCGCGCTGTGGATTACTGAGTATGGGGAGGAGACATATGGATAGGGGCATGAATGGGGGCAAGCGGGAGCAGCCGCGACAGAGGCGCGGGTGGCGCATGGGCATGGCGTGCGCGCTGGGCGTCGCCACGATCGCAACGATTCAGTCTGCGCATGGGACGGCCCGTGCGTTCCATGCCGGGACACGGCCATCTACGACGCTCGCGGCGGGGCGGCCGGGCGGCGATATTCCCGATAGCGCCGTCTATCTGCGCTACCAGGGCCGCGGCTTCAGCGTCGAGTACGTCGAGGGCTGGGTGCAGACGACCGGGGTGCGCGGCGTCGCCTTCGGCGACAAGGACAGCAGCGTGGTGGCGGAGATGCGCCCGCGCGTCGCCGGGGCGCTTCCTGTCTACGTGCAGCGGATCGACCTCCCACGCCTGGCGCACACCCCCGGTTTCCGGCAAGGCGCCTTGGGCCGCGACACGATAGGCGGGTATCCCGCGCTGCGCCTCGCCTATCGTGGCCAGTCCGCGCCCGACGCCGTAACCGGGAAGACGGTCACCCTGCAGGTCGACCGCTACTACGTCAACGGCCCGCGCGCCCTGGCCGTCCTCACGCTCTCCACGCCGTTGGGCGTGGACAACGCGGACGGCTTCCGCCGCATCGCGCACAGCTTCCGGTTTCGCTAGCATGCGCCGATATATCAGCCCGTCCGCACATCCACCGGACGCTGCGCCGGGTACCAGAGGCGCCCGCGTGGTTCGCAGCGCCCGCCCGCACCTGTGGACCTCGCCGGCTCCGGAGAGCGGGTACAGCTCCCCGAGCGGATATATGGACAGGTGAGGGGGGAGACGAAAATATGGTCACCCTGACAAGGACGCCGGCGAGGGCGACGATCGCGCTGGATCTGCGCGACGTGTTCAAGATCTACCGCGAGGGCGACGGGGACACCGAAACGGTGGCCTTGCGCGGCGTCGACCTGCGCGTGGAGCGCGGCGAGGT
>JAABVA010001656.1_pt1 | contig 23439 bp, 26 predicted proteins | sample 5560331 | NCBI WGS metagenome assembly JAABVA01 (sample SAMN12812661, study PRJNA571458) | rock metagenome | isolation source: Antarctica rocks | place: Antarctica: Victoria Land, Mt New Zealand sud | collected 2016-01-07
GGCTTCCGAAGCGCCGTCGTGTTGGTGTGGATGTTCTGCAACTTCGCACTGGCTGCGGTGGTGCTGAGTACGGCAGGCGTGGATAGGATAGATGTCAAGAACGCGGACACTCAACGGAGTACGATCTATATGGCTGTCGTCTTGTGGAGTGTGGCTGGCTTGTCGGCGTTTCGATTTTTCGGGGCAATGTGGTTTTTGGTTGTTAGGATGGTGAGTTGTCTGATTTCTCTTGGCTGTCAAGTCCAGCATACTGGAAGATGCCTTGTGGACCTACTACAACCCGAGACGCTAACATGTGTAATCCATCTAGTTCCGGGGTGTATGATCTAGCAATGGTCGGTGTTGAAGCTTCCACGAGCGAGCACACCTCTTTCTGGTATACCCTGTGTTACTTAGCCGGCGTATTTATGTCGACTCAAGAACTCAAACCTGGCCTGCCCTGAGATATTGTGAGATGTCCGAGAGTCCCAACGTAGCGACGGGTAATCCCAACTTGAACTGTTAGGGTAACAGTGTATTTGCATGAGATCTACCACAGAAGACGATATTCCTTCTGATAGTCGTTGGGTATTGAGAAGAACAAAAGAGGCACAGTATCGACATAATATAGAAGGGGTTTGGATCCTTTTCACGATTTACTGGACTGCTGTGCTGTGTTGTTATGAGCTTACACTTCCTCGCTCATCCCTTCCTAATACAGGTAGCGTTATCCGTAATAGTGTAAGGACTAGCGCACATCTACGCGTCGCCTAACCATCGAGAAATCATGGCGCGTCTCCTACATTCAAAGAGCTCATCCACTCAAACAACAGTCATTCACTACATAACTCCACCCCAGAAACCCTTGCAGAACAAGAACCTCACATGCATCCAATTGCAGTTTCAAGCCTTTAGGAGAGCAGATTCGTAGGAGCTCTCAATGTCCTCACCGGGCACGCCCTCCCGTCAACACGGCCCATCCAACACTGCGTCGCCCTCCTCCACCAGCCATGGATCTCCGTCCGGCGAACTTACACCGAGGAGTAAAGTCCGTGCTTTGATCGCTGCCATTAACGACGACTCGGATGTGGAAAGTGAGGCTGGGAAGGTTAGCAGTGCAGCGCGCGGAGGTCTAACAGGCTCTCTGGGCAATGCGGCTCCTGATTCAGAAAGGAATGGTGGCAGCGACGAGGATGGGGAACAAGATGCGGAGGATGAGGAAGTAATGCCGATTGTGCCAAAGGGGAGGTTGGCGGCGCGTATGCTGGGTAAGAAGGGAAGGGTGTTAGAGAAGGAGCAGCAGGAAGAGAGTGCGTATGAGAAGGTGAAGAAACAGCTTATGCGAGGTGCAAAAGGGGGTGGTGAAGGTAGTACCGGGTTGATTAAAGAGAGGCATGACCCGGCTGGGGTAAGTTCGGAAGACGATGAGCGGATCGCAGATGTCGCAGCTCGACGGCGGGAGGAAAAGACACCGGCACGAAGAAGCCGTCAGGGAACGCCGATGTCGTCTAGACTACAGTCTCCAAGAACCTCGCCAAGACTATTTGTGTCTCCAGGTCTTAGGCCACCCCGTGAAGAGGCAGAAGCCGTGGCCACCGGCTCCAACGACTCTGATTCCGATCTTCCCACCCGACCGACCGAGAACTCTCGGTTCCTCGCTCTAGTTGCACGAAAGCGTGAAGAGCGCCTCGCAAAGGAAGAGGCCGAATCTCGAAAGAAGGCAGAGAGGGAAGCGCAGGTGAAGGCACTGTCCACGCGAAAACACCGTGCAACAGAACTCAGCACGGTGGTAGGCTCAGAGGACGATAGCGATGGAAATGACGGCGGAAGGCGATTAACGCAACAGGCACGTCCAACGCGCAAGGCCAGTAAGAAGGCACTCGAGGAGATGAATCGCGAAACCCAGCGGATGAGTCGTAATATGCAACTGGCACATCAGGCTAGAACAAAGAAGAAGATTACGAAAGAGAGCTTCTTTGCGAAGTTCGATTTCAAACCGCTTGGAGGCGTGCCTACAGATACTGGCAAAGCAGCAAGCTCGTCAACAGCCGCGAGCTCGGCGGCGGTGTCGGATGCTGAAGGGCTGCAGTTGCGTGAGACGCCACCAACCAGTCCTGCCTGTGATGACGTTATCATGGAGAAGGTGGGCGCAGGAAATGGAGCACTTATGCCAGTGTCCCTGGAGTCTCGTGAGGAGACAAGCGTGGTGGTGGACGAAGAACTGCCGACCATGGAGGACCTCATGACGCAACCTATAAATCGACTGGATAAAGGAAAGGGCAAGGTTGCCGAGCCTAGCCCAACTGAGAAGTCACAAACCTCTGGGAAGGACGAGAAAGCGAGGGTTTCCCAGCGCCCAATAAGATTCCACCCGTCAACGCAACTTGTGCAACTTGCGAACAGGATGGCAGACTCGGACAGTGATCTCGAGATCGTGGCGGCGCCAGTTGTGAAGCCTAAAAAGACCGACATCTTCGACCGCCTGCCCGCAGAGAAGCCCACTGATGCCCGCTCTTTACTCACCTTACGGGCCCTGGCCAACCTCGCTTCCCCGGGCAAACAAAGTAACAAGACCAAGGCATCCATGAACCCCACAGACCTGCAACAATGTCTCCGGAAACGAGCTCGGCAGCAGGCGGCCCAAGAGCGCGCCGAAAAATTGCAGCAGCTGCGCGATAAGGGTATCGTTGTGCAGACCGCCGAGGAGAGACAAAGGGATCAGGCTGAAGTCGAGGATCTGGTGGAGAAGGCGAGGAGGGAGGCTGAGGAGATCATGAAGAAGGAGAAAGATGCGGCGAAGAGGGATGGAAGGGAGAGTGGAAAGACGGATGGGTTGGATGATACAAGTGATGAAGACGAGGAAGAGTATGTTGATGAGGTTGAGGAGGAACAAAATGAGCTTTCAGGCTCGGAGGAGGAGGAGGGTAGTAACAAGGATGAAGATGATGCTGATGGAGGTGAGGACGTACAGGATGATGAGGAAGATACGCTTGCTATGAATGAAGACTCGGAGAACGTTGGTGTGCTGATCGACCAGGAGGCCGCAGAGGACGTGGACGAAGACGTGCGAGGTGACGATGAGGCTAGTGAAGATGACGAGGACCAAACCTTGATTATACAAAATCGCAGAAAGACCAAGTTTGCCCGTGTCATATCTGATGACGACGAGGGCGACGACGATGCAATACCGGCGCCTCGATCTCCTGAGGCCGCTGTCTCAGCACAGAACCCTTTCATCCCAGGCTTGCCAACATCTGTGGGCATGCCTTTAGGGTTAACCCAAGCGTTCGCTGCCACCATGGCTGACAGCCAATCCCAAGCGGATGACACCGTGATGGCAGACGCGCTCGACCAAGAGCAGGATTCGCTGGCTTTCCTACGGGGTATGCCAGAACCCGACTTTCCAGTGTATGATACCACGATAGCTCAAGCCTCTCAAGACATGGTTCGAGATAGCCAGTTGAGTCAGACTCAGTCTCGAGTAGAGGAGAGTCAGGAAGGCGGCGTGCGACCGGGCATAGATCTCGACTATTCACAATCACAGATTCGGTATGACACCATGCTCGATACGCAGCGCATGCCAACGGCTACACAGTACTCCGAGTTACCAGACCCTACACAGGATGTTGGATTCGCAATTTCGTCTCCACCAACAGGTCGCTTTTTCGACGCACCTCCTTCGACTGTGGACACGGTCCTGCTATCTGGCGTTCCGAAGGAGACCACGCCAGTCATCAAGAAAAAGGGTCGTCTACGCCGAAGAGCTGAAGCGATTTCCGTTCTTGCCGACGCTGAACAAGACACCGTACCCGGTGAGACCGAAGGAGGCTTTGTGATCTCGCCAAATGTCTTCGACGTGATGCGCAAAGCCGCCAAGAAGCCAGCCCCGATAGTGGATTACTTTGACAAGGAGAAGAGCGAGGCCAAAGCCATGGTCGAAGAACAGGCCGAAGAGTCCGAAGACGAGTACGCGGGTCTCGGGGGCGCAAGTGATGACGAGAGCGGTGGTTCGGAAGACGAAGAGATGAAGAAGCTGATCGACGAGAGCGACGTCAAGGTCGACGAGAGGAAACTCGCTGCCTTCTACGCGTAAGTCCTCGCCGCCAAGGAATCTCTCATCGATGTTACTCTGCTGACATACACTCCCCAGCAACAATGAACGGGCTTCTGACGCCAAAGCCGTCGAAAAGCTCTTCAAAGACATGAACAGCGGCCTGCTGCGACGCAAACGGGGCGCCGACATCGACCTCTCCGACGACTCGGACGACGGCGATGCCCGCCGGCGCAGAAAGCAGCACGAATTCGCCAAGATGCGAAAAGCCCTGCTGGCGGACGAGAACATCGGCAAGATCGCTGATAACCCCAAGAAACTCGCCTTCCTGCGCGCCATCGAGGACCGGGAGAAAATCGACGACGACGAGGACGACGGTCTCAGTTTCCTCGATCGCGCAGACGATGATGCCACCCTAGACTCCCAAACAGCCGCTGGCGAAGACTCGCAGTCTCAGGCCCCGGCGCCACAAAACAAACGCAAACGGCCCCTCGAAGACTCCATCCCCGACGCCGGAAACCGTCGGCCGCCGCCACACCTCCGCCGTGCTTACAAACTAAAGAAACCGGCCACCCTAGCCGAAATCCGTGAGTCCGTCTCGTTCCTCGTCGAAGAACCGCACGCGGACACTCCTGTTGCCCTGGGCCTCGACTCTTCGGACGTCGAAGACAACGACAACAACAAGAACAACAACAACAACAACGACCCCGACAACGACAACGACACCCATCAACACGCACCAAACTCCCCAACCCGAGACCCCAGCGCCCATCACCGCCGCCGCGCCACGAACCCCATCATCGACCGCATCGCACTCAAACGCACCGCCTCCGCCGCCGCCACCACCGGAACCAACTCCTCCGGGACGAAACTCGCCTTCCACGACCCCTCCTCCGCCAGCGCGCTGCCGTCGGCCTTCCGCGTCCCAAGTCTGCTGCGGCGCGCGACGACGCAGGTTACGGGCTCGGCGACGGCGAATAATCATGGCGTGACGGAGCGGATGGCGACGGCGACGGCGGGCGGGGAGAAGATGAAGATGAAGATGGGGGGCTCGAAGAAGAGTAGTATTAACTATTTCGCGCGGGAGGCTGAGAGGAGGGCGTTGGTGGAGGGGAGGGTTAGGGAGAGGGAGGTTGGGAGGGTTAAAGGGGCGGTGGCGAGGGGGCGGGTTGGGGGGTTTTTTGGGCCGGGGAGGTTTGAGTAGGTTGGTTCTTTCTGCTGTGGGGATAGCTGGGTTGGGAGGGGTAGGGGCAGGGGGAGATGGCTAGGGTATGGCGTTAGAAAATCGAATGTCCGAAGTACAGCACTCTTGGCCATTCGGCACTACCGGGCCGATATCAATTCTTGTCTGCACTAATGCACCAGCGGTTAGGTACAATTCGTGATAACGTTCGAATCTCACATGCTTCGCTATCACGACGTATCTGCTGTTCGCGCAGACCCCGCAGTCCGCGGTCTGGTTTCTGTGTTGCCATCCACACTTGGCCGATTGGCAGGCGTGGCCTGACTCAGGGACTGTCTCAAGTCTTCTGCATAGTATATGAGACGTACCCGTTCGGCCGCGAGAAATGAAGCGCAAGGGTGCGAGAGCGAGAGCAAGTGCCACCACCACGTCCCACACCCCAGCCCATCAACCCCCACCATCAACCCTCCACTCCACACCAACCCCCCACCTCTCCCCCCGCACCTCCACCTCCCACACCGGCGCCCGCACAACCACCACCGCCCCCGCCCGCACCGCCGTCCCCCTCCCGCCCGAACCCAGCAACATCCATTTCCGCACCTTTCCATCCCCCCCGGTCGTTCGCACAAGCACCACATCCCCATTCCCATTCCCCCAACCACCCCGCACCTCCACCACCTTCACCCTCACCCCATCCCCCTCCCCCACTCCCTCAACCCCGCCTCCCGCCCCACTATGACCCTGCCGCCAACGAGCTGCGCTTCTTCGACCCATCGCCCCCTGCGCGACGGCAACGACCCAGTCGCGCACCGTGGCCGCGAGGCCGTCCGGCTGGAACTTGTGCCCGCGCCGGTGCGGGGAGAAGAGTTCGGGCAGCGGCGCCGGGGGCGGGTCGTGCGTGGCGGGGTCGGTGGCGGGGGGGGCGGGGCGGAGGAAGATGGATGGTGAGGACGGGGTCGGGGGGAGGGAGGGCGTGGTGGGTGGGAAGACGAAACGGTGGGGTGGGCGGTGAGGGGGGTTTGTTGGTGTTGGTCTGGGTAGCTCAGGTGTGGGGATGATGGCGGTTTGGTGCGGGTCGGGGTCGGCGTGGGCGGAGGGAGAGAGGGGCGAAGCGCGCGACGAAGAGGAAGAGGAAGAGGAAGAGGAAGAGGAAGAAGAAGAAGGAGGAGGTGGTGGGGACGAGCTGATAGCGATCACGTCGCGCTGCTTCGTCGTCGTCGTCGTCGGGAACGGTCCACCACGCATAGCAGCTTCGTGCGGCCCGGATTCGATTGAAAGACGCCGCCGTTTCCGACTTCGACTTCGACTCCGATCCCGACCTCTATCGTCCACCCATATCAACCTATCCCCATCCCCATCCCCGGACGTGACCTTTCGCTCATACCCAGCCCACTCCCCCCGCCCCTCGTCGTCTTCAATCTCCTCCCCATCCCGAAGCCCCACGCGCCATCGAGCGCGCGACACCAACGGCGACGCTGATGGAGACGAGGACGGCAGGGTTGCATCGTCCGCTTGGTCTGTTCGCGTCGACGACAGCGAGAAGCGCGGTGTGGGCGCGAACTGGGAGGACGAGGCGGCGGTGCGCTGGAGTGTGCGCAGCACGGAGGGCGGAGGGCGGGGTTGGGTGAGGAAGCGGTGGGGGGAGGGCGTCTGGAGTAGGTGGGCGTCAGCGTTGAGAGGGTTTGGGGATGGGGTGGGGTGCGTACGAACGTGGGGGGCGCCATTTTGGTCCGGGTTGTGAGAGCTGCTGGCCTAGGCTACATTGTTGGTAGGGAAGGGGAGGGAGGGCTGGTGGGTTGGTGGGTTGAGTGGGTGGCTGCTTCACCGCCTTTGGGGAGGGTTTGTGGTACTGCTGGCAGAATGTATGGTAGTATACCTAGGCTTCCCCTGTTCTTGAATTACCAATTCTTTTTCAGAGAAGGTTGAATACTTCCTCACAAGCACACCGCATCTCATCGTCTATTTAGAATGCATGCACTCTAATGGCAACTTGATCGTAGCTTGTTTGGGGTACAATCACACAGCATCGTGTAATCCATTCTAGATAACATTTTATATCCCCGACTAGTCTGTACATGCATAACCTGCCGGCTCCATATACGTGTTGTTGTGCTCCCACCAACACCTGCCCATGTTACATCTCCCAGATTAATCATCAGACCCACCCAACATGCAACCCTCTATACAATCAAAACCTGCTCCTCCTCGTCCTCCCCGACCCCGCACCGACCCCGATGTCTATCCTCCTCAATTCCTCGCTCAGCGACAAAGCGCCATAATCCTCCTGACCCGCCGCGATCGGCAGCTTAGCCGGGATGGGCGGCGGACCTGTGGGCGAAGCTCTAGCATAGTGAGGACTACCACCTCCGTAAGCGTAATTCTCATGCTCGCGCAGAGGATAGTCGGAGGTCGACGACCTCGGTAAGGAGCGAGGCATGGAGTGAAGAGTAGGCACGGCGGGGCTTGAATTCGGTTGGGTGGACATGCCCATTAACCTCTTCTGTAGTCGGTTTCGGGGCGCTGAAGACGGCGACACGCTATCCGGCGATTGGGCGTATATAGGTGTGGATATAGAATGCGGTCGAACGGCGCCGTCTCGTAAGGGTCGGCGTCCCACCGGTGGCATGGGTTGGGCGCCTTGTGGTGATGGCCTGGACCGAGTCATTGGCTCCGGTGCTTTCTTTGCATTCTTCAATTCTGGCTCGGGCGCCCAGGTTTCGGTGGGTAGATGATCGGATGGATCTATAATGCGCCCGTCGTCGCCGATAATCGGTTCCTCGTTATGTGAGGATTCGCGCAGAGCCTGTCGCGAGTTTTGTTTCGCAAGCTCAGGGGTGTGGTACGGGCCACCTTGTTTGTTGATGCTTGAAGCTGAAGCGACTTTGGGATTGAAGGCCTCGTATGAGTCGGGGGAGAAAGGAACGCTTGACTGAGGGTGTGGTCCTGGCTGAGGGCTAACAGATTTGCGGATTGGAGTGCGAGTGACGTGGCTAACGGCTTGAGGCTTGATCATTGGTGCAGATGATCGATGAGCTTGATTGCCGCCTCTGGCAGCTAGTGGTTTAGACATGACAGCATCTTGGCGGGAGTGGGCATATCCTCCCGCCTGCGCCTCATATGAGACACTATGCTGATGCAGTGGTGCAGGGCCTGGTGCGTTGCCATTTCTGGCGCTCATGCTCTGTTCGTGGTTCATGAAGGCTGGCTCGTCCTCGACCAGAGGAGGGTTATATCCTGGGACGAGACTCGGTGGCAAACCGTAGCTACCTTCATAGGTTTGCGACATCATCGTAGGGTCTTGAGACTGCCGACGTTGAGGTTGTGCGTAATGTGCGTGTTGTGCATGTGGAAAGTTCGATGCTCCTGGGTGTGAGAGGCCTCGCCCCGAAGACGGGGATGGGGTAAGGCCATACTCGTCTTGAGGGTGGTAGAGCTCCATCCCTTGAACGCTGTGTGGAGCTGGCGAGGCGCTGTTTCGAGTACTGCGAATATTCAATGGCGACGGCGCCGGTACCTGATGATATCTGTTTTGAACAGGCGGTTCGTATTGGGGTAGCTGAGAGCCACTAGTTCGATGAACAGGTGGCGGCGGCGGAGGCTCATCATCTTCGACTGAAGGTTGCATTGATCGTGGATCATATTCGTAATTTGTGTGGGACGAATCAAGTGGTGTCGGGCTGGCTTGGTAGCTGTGTGATGGGGATGACCCATAATAACCTTGGTCGTAGGATTGATCGATATGCCGGCGACGAATTTCTGGCGTGGTGTGGTAATCTCCTATCAGAGGTGTCGAATGCGAATGAGGTAGACTAGGAGGCTGTACTCGATGCCTTGATTGTTGAGGTAGGCTTGTATGACTGTTGTGTGGTGGTAGGCAAGCGGGTGAAACATCTCTGTAACCGTTTGCTTGGAACTGCTGTGGTTGTCTGAGCTCCACCTCCTCATTCTCAAACGAGTCGTAGCGCCCCAATATGTTGCCCGGGATGTAGTCGGTTTCTCCGGGGTCATAGATCTCAGGATGCGCCGATTCCATGGGTAGTGGTGACGGCGCCATCGCGATTCTGCCTTGAGCTGGCATATGGTACGATCGGCTCCCATCCGCTGGAGAATCATGAGAGTAGCCGGTTTCTGAGTATCGATGGGATAAAGTCTGGGGGGTCCGAGAATACTGTGGAGGTTGCTGGGATTGTGGTGGGGTGAAGGAAAGAGGAGAGGACTGCGAGTGGTTCGGCACTGTTGATCGCAAAGGAGAGGAGTCCGTAGGGTCAGCAGGCAACGGCCGTCGTTTCAATGGTTTGGGCTGTCTTGGTCCAGAAAGGCTCTCTCTTCTTATCTCGTCCGCACCGTTCCTTGTGCTTTCTCGTCTCCTCTCTGCTGGCTTTTCCTCCTTCGGTCGTGTGTCATAATACGTCAACTCGATCCTAATCTCCCCAGCATATTTCCCCTTGCAACTTAAGTTATGCCATAGGTCATTTTGACCTCCTCCAGGAACAACCAGGGTCTCTAGAGACACCCACGTCTCACCGATCAAATCGGTCTTCTTGTCGTCGTTGAAGACCGAGACTTTCAGCTGGTAGTAATCCGGGGAATCGTGAACAGTGAAACGTAATTCTTGATCCCTATAACGAAAATTCAACGATTGTACATGCGGGATCCTATCGCAGACCCACTCCCATATTGTACGTCGCAAGATCTTGAGACTTACCATCGTGGTGTTTGTCCACCTCGTTTGTCGGTCTCTGTCTTCTTGGCCCATTTTCCAAGACGGGCAGCACAGTAAGGATCTTGTTTACCCATGGTCTTCCTGTTTGGCAAGTTCTTTGCTCGATCGAAAACAACAACCAAAGTACCGATTTCTGGCCCATCCACCGTCATATCTGCGTAGATCCCAGACGTGTGCGCTCCACCGAGCGCCGCCATCGCAACTTCACCCAATGGCGCCATAGCTGCTTTGGTGGACTCGGTGTTGGAAGGCTACAGATGGCTCTGAGGTCGAAGGAGGAGTGACTGTTGACTCGCGTCGGCGTTGTCTGCGTCAGATCTGATGATTACTCAGAGACGTAATCACTTTGTCGAAGCTGCGTGGCTGCAATGCATTTGGCTTAGGGCGCAACAACGAAAGTACAGAAGAAGTTAATGCACTGATGCTCGTAAGATGGATCCCCAGATTTTCTAAAACATGCTAGATAGTCTCTCGGTGCTGTAACAGCTACGAGATATGCAAAGTTGAGATGCGAGCAGGAGCTTTCCGGGGAGTTTGTTGCCGATGTTAATCCTGGAGGCTGGCGATATGTACGAAGTATCTTACGCGAGCGTCCGAGGGACATCAAGCAGGTGTTGGTATAGAACGGCCAATCCAAACACACCCCTAGATCATCGAGCTGCTCCCAGATTACGGTATAAGAATCATTCGCAAAGAATGAGTCAAAGCCTTCAATTGACCATCCACTGGAACTGAGCCTGCGGTGATTATATGTATGTCCTCTATGTTTCAATGATCGGTCGAAGATCAACGACAGGGATGACCAAACAACACTCGTTTACAACCTAAAAAAAGATGGCGCTAAATACGGGGAGAACCCAGGAGGAAGTGGCTGAAGCTGTCGCGCGACACCGCAAAATATTTCCAGCCAGCCGTCTGCCTTTCAAGACAAGCCCAGTGCCAAATCCTCCAACAGCGGCTAGGCTGTGTTCCCGGCAGCGAAGTAATTACCCGTACCATCTCATCCTTCTAGACTCCTTCAGCCGCCAGCCCCGAGAGCCTGGTCTTTAGAGAGGTTGAATGTGTCAGGACGAGAGACGGAAGAGGGTCTGTGCATGATGAACTCAATGATGAGTATAACCGGCACTAATCATGACAGCTTGTATGCCGAATCCAGCGCCCATTCCGTCATTCAGAGCTGCGAGAATGCTAGGCCCCGCTTATAGGCTGAGACAGGCGACTGTGATGGTCGACCGTGCTTCATAGAACTTGTGCTCAAAGTGGCTCGGCTTGCGTTTCAGTCTGAACGTGGTGAAAGCGGCAATACATTGCTGGACTCGGACATTGACACTGCATTGCTGAAGTCATGTCGGGCTTCTACCTTAAGTCTTCCTCCGAACCCGGATTGGGCCTTTCACGTCCTCCAAAGCGACATGATCCCCCAGGGCCTCTCCGTGTTGCAAGATCTCCACCTCTCCGCGGTCTCTCATTTCCCACACAAGCTTCCGCACATCTGGCATGAGCTCTCTCCAATTCGATGCTCCCATATCCGCCAATTCTCCCGCCAAAAGAGCCCGAGGAACTTCAGAAGGGCAGATGGTTTTTGGATACGCACGAGTCTCGAGCAAGTGATTGAGATGCTGTTGCAAAACGTGGTCACTATTCTGAGTAGTAGACGAAGACATTTTTTTCGATATAGGGTCCCTAGCTCACGTTCGTTCTTCCTGCGGAACCATTGTGACCTCAACCTGCGGCGAGAAACTCCTACATAAGTTAGTTAAGATAATCGCGCGCTTGTTAGACGCTTCGGTGTTAAACTCAATCTTGGTGGCTTGAGACATTAGCGCTTCTAACCATCAATAGTTAGTCATTGACAGATGAGCCGCATCTTCCTAAGTACCCAGTACCTTAAGAAACAGAGTGATGTTGTCGTTGATGCCCAAGGCGGCCTTACCTTACTCTTCTCTTGCATTGGTAGATAGATAAAAAATCCCCATCCGTTACACATTAGTCGAGGTCCTGCCTCAGGATCTCAGGCCCCGGATTGATCGGCATCGCGGCACTCCGCCAAAACTTTATATCTGCTGATCGTGTTGGAAGGCCGCTGGCGGTCTAGAGCTAGACCTTTATTCAGTCTTACCTGGCCTTACCTTCTTAGGTATTTACCTTACTGTCATCATCAAGCCTACCTTACCTGAGCAGTACCTTACCTTAGGTAAGGTAGCGTATTGGAGACCTTCGCGCGAGGGTGCGTTCCAGAGGCGCTCTTCGAACCTGACACCACGACCTGCGATTCAATGCGCCGCAAACTACCGTCATTCATTATAGAGCTGTAAAGTTTTGAGGTGGAGCTATTCGAAATGGACATCAACTCGCTGTTGTCACCGCAGGAATCGCCGGTCCACGAGACAGCAGTTTCCGACGCTTCCGTTAGGAAGCCCCAGAGGACAAACTCGTCGAGCTTGACGGCGAAGACGACCTGCTCACCTCTATCACAGTCGACACTACCACCTCCAGTCCTGCCGCCGAATGCGATGGCCCTGGCGCAACAGATGATGCCCTCGCCGCCAATTGTTAGTCCTAATACCGGCAAGCTGAGCAGCGCCACAAGCACCCCCTCCGCGGATGGGTTACGCTCGATGAGACAACCATCAACACCGGGAATGGATACACTGGCGGATCTGGCGTCAATGCAACACCACCAGCAGACTACACGGGCAAATGCAGGCGGTCTACGGAGTACAGAAGTGTTTGACAGTCAGCTGTCGCCTTCTACCATCTACCCCAAACTCCACTCCATAACCCGAACACACTCTGGGACCCGGTCGTCGGTAGGCCTCAGTAAATCGGACACCCCGACACTAGCGACTCCACCTAGAGTATATTCTACAGCATCCCTTTCGGAGTCGGATCTACAGACAGTTGCTCTGCTGGTCGGATACCTCGCCGAGAACCCGTATGCATACGAGTCGCACGTGCAGCTCGTTCGTCTTTTGCATCGAGGATTTGACTCGCATTCAAGTGTATCAAGGGACGCTCACACATATGATCTATTACAAGATCTAAGGCAGGCTCGGGAAGCTATGGATTCGAATTTCCCAATGGGCGAGGACCTATGGGCAGATTGGATCAGAGATGAGAGCGCGTTGGCGCGTACACTTGAGGAAAGAATTGCAGTAATGGAGCTTTGTCAGAAAGCTGTCAGTGAGGAGGCTGGGAGCACGATTTTGTGGGTGCTTTACGGAGATTGGATGCAGTCGTTGTATCATGCGGCCCATGGTACTACGGAACTCGACGACGGTGCACAAAAAGCGGCCGATGATCACTGGTCAGATGATGATAAGCTAGTAGGAAGGGAAGTTTTCGGGTGGCAGACGATGATCAACGTCTTTGAACAAGGAGCCAGTGCCACAAAGTGGCGGATCAACGACAGTCACATCTTATGGAACCGCATGATAGAGCTATTAGTACAAGACTTTGCCCAATCACACAGCACAGAGAAAGGCCGACTCATTTGGGCGATGTTTGTTGATAGACTTCAAGTTCCGCATGCAACCTGGGAGCAGACTTTTCAGGCCTTCTCAACTTTCGTATCGGGATACGATAACGCTGCATACGAGGAGACAATGGTGAGCACGAATCGACTAGGCATGGACGCCAAAACTCGATACAGTTTACGCGAAGGCTTCGAGTTGAAGATACAGCAAGCGGCGGAAGCAGATGATAGGAGCATTGAACGGACCATCTTCGCAGAGTATCTTGAATGGGAACTCAGTCAAAGTCGAAAGAAGGGAATGTGCAGTTCGGATTTGACGAATGCAGTATATCAGCGTGCAACGCTGTGCTTCCCCACAGACACCAGCCTCTGGGAGGATTACGTGATCTTCGTGGTCGAAGAGGCTTGCGGTGAACGGCCCCACATCTCTGCTCTGGCAACATTGGAACGAGCAACGCGACACTGTCCCTGGTCCGGAACGCTGTGGTCTCAGTACATGTTGGCTGCAGAGAGGGAAGGTCGGGAGTTCCACGAAATCGAAGACATAAAGCACAAAGCAACCAGCACCGGCCTTCTGGACACTAGCGGTATGGAGGAAATTCTAATAGTCCACACTGCATGGTGTGGCTTCCTTCGACGGCGAGCATTTCAGAAAGATGCCACGGATGAAGAGTTGGACGTAGCCGAGGTTGGAATCAGGTCCGCTTTGGAGAGTGTTGATACGCTCGGCAAGAAGAAGTACGGCAAAGATTATCAGGGAGATCCTACCTACCGACTCGAAAGAATCTATATCAAATACCTCAGTCAAAGGGGGAGCTGGGACAGCGCAAGAGATACTTGGAAAGGATTAATTCCTCGGTGGGGAAATAGCTGGAACTTTTGGCTTAGATATTACGTGTGGGAGATGTGTATTTGGGGCTCCTCGACGCAGAGCGGGAATGAGACGGCCACAAGGGAGCGAAAAGCGCAAGCACAAGGCTACGCAACAGCCGTACTCAGACAAGCGGTTAAGCGGACAAACATGGATTGGCCCGAGAAGATTATGGAAACATTCATTCATCATTGCGAGGATCATGGAGATGTTGAGGAGCTTCAGCTCGCTATAGTCCAGGTCAATAAAGCGACGAAGATAATAAATAAGAGGGAGAAAGAGGCTGCTGAAGCGGCTGCCCTTGGTCAGCAACAAGAGCAGCAGCAACAACAACATGACTCCCCTGGTGACAGCTTGCAAACAGCGGACCACCCGAGCAGTAGCAAGCGCAAGAGAGAAGAGGACACCGCATTGGCCCCGGGCGGTGTCAGCAAGAGAAGTCGACCTAGTGAGTTAGATGATCACGTCGAGTCTCAGTCTGTGGGTACAACCTCCACAGTGAAGAGAGATCGCGAGAACGCAACGATTGTGGTCAAAAACCTACCACCTGAGACGACTGAGACTAGAGTGCGACAGTACTTTCGAGACGTAAGCGTCTCTTCCTGGACTGAATTATCCTGCAGAGCTAACGTTGGTGGCTCATAGTGTGGTACAATCAACAGCTTGAAGCTCTTGCCGGAAGATGGGGGAGCCTCTGCCACTGCGACTATTGAGTTCGACTCGAAGGAAGACGTCCTTTCAGCCCAAACGAAGGATATGAAGAGTTTTGACGGCAATGCTATCGAGGTTCAAGTAGGCACGGGATCAACGCTCTTTGTAGCCAACTATCCGCCCACAGCAGATGAAGCCTACATTCGCGACATATTCGCAAAGGTTGTTTGGACCCCAGCTTACTTGAACTAATGCTAACGATGTTTCAGTACGGCGATATCATCGATGTTCGGTTTCCTTCCCTCAAATACAACACCCATCGACGGTTCTGCTACGTGCAGTTCAAGTCCTCCACTCAAGCAGAAGCTGCCACGGAGCAAAATGGTAAGCCAGTCGATGGTAAGCTGAAGCTTGTTGCAAAGATTTCAAATCCTGAGATTAAAGAGCATCGTACGGGTCCTCTTTACGAGGGAAGGGAGGTCTACATTTCCAATGTCAATTGGAGCGCCACTGAGGAGGAGTTGAGTGAGGTGTTTTCCAAACATGGGCACATCGAGAAGGTGCGAATACCAAAGAAAATTGATGGGAAAAGCAAGGGGGTCGCCTTTGTAGTATTCTCCACTAAGGTAAATATCTCCTAGCCCAACATTCGGGTCAAGTTGCCAAGTGTTAATATCCTCTGCAGGAAGAAGCAAATGCAGCCTTAGCCTTGAACCACACCAAGCTCAAAGGTCGCGACATCAACGTCACTCTATCAACAACTAACCCCGCCAAGCGTCAAGCCACTAATATCATCTCGTCTATTGAACGCTCATCCACCTCGGCATCACCCGATCCGCAACCAAACAGTGACGCCGCCACGTCTCCCGAAATCTGCATACCTACCACAACCGCTACCAACAAACCATCAGCAAAAGAGATTCAATCTCGCACTCTCGCACTCCTCAACATCCCCGACACAATCAACGACGCCCGCATCCGCGCCCTCGTTGAACCCTATGGGCCACTCGTCAAGATAGTCCTTCGCCCGGACCACCGCGGCGCTATCATCGAATTCAAAGACGTCAAAGACGCCGGCAAGGCTGCTCTTGGCTTAGACGGGCACGAGATCGCACCCGGACGGCGAATTGGTACCGGGACCGTGGCGGAGATGTTGAGACAGGCGGCCGAGGTCAAAGTGGATAGAATAGTTGCTGGTGGAGGAAAGGGTAGACAGGAAAAGGAGGAGGGCGCGAAGAAGGGGATAGTGCTGCAGGGGGCTGGGCCTATCAAGCGGCCTGCTCAGCCTGGTGCTAGGAGGGGTGGTCGTGGTGGCTTGGGATTGAAGAGGGGAGGGGTTGGGTTGGGTGGTTTGAGAGCGCAGGATGGTGCTGGACAGGGACAGCACCAGGGCCAGGAAAATGAAGATGTGGGGATGAACGGGAACAGTGAAGGCCAAGGGAAGGCGAAGAGCAATGCCGACTTCAAGGCCATGTTCATGAAGTAATCAGCCATCTCCTTTTTGGCGGTCGGCTCCCCTTAGCTCAAAAGCCGTGTAGATATCTGCTGGGGCGCATGGCTTGCTCGTGGGGGCTTGTTTGCAGGAGTTTCTGTTTTCGATATACCACCATAGCGTCGCAAGTTCCGCTCTAGAGAACCAAAAATACCCAAACTTACATCCGTCCATCCCAACACCCTGAAGTAGCCCTAAACCGTGACTGACAAACCCCACATCACACCCGCCTCTAATTCAAAACGCCGGATTCTTCGACTGCACGCAAAGCGCGATCCCACCCAGCACAAACGCCATCCCGATCCATGTATCTGCCACACCATCATCAGCACAGTTTTCCACTCCAACACCACACCCTCCCTCCGACGCAGACCCGTCCCCCAACGAGCGTACATCCAGCGCAACAGACAGGCCAACTCACCCCTCGATATCACCTTCCCCTCCACCCACCACTCTCCCACAACCGTAAACAGAAACGCCAACGAATTCGTAATCGGCACCGTCAGGCTCAACTCTGCCCTCCAACGTCAGCCCTTTACCCCCCTTTTACCGCCCCCCTCCCTCTCTAAAACCCCCCCTCTCCCTCCCTCCCCGCCTCTTTATCCCGCCCCCCCCCTACCCCCTTCCCCCCCAAAAACCAAACAAATACCAAAAATCCACTCACCACTCCCCCCAACGAGCATAAAAAACCAAACACTCCCACTGAGATTAACCACCAAGGGTACCCAATACGCCGGACAGCGCGCGAGGTCGGCGGCGCGCAGGATCCAGCCGTAGAGGGTGCGGCGGACGGGGTCGAGCGAGGACGAGGAGGCGGGGCGCGGGCGCGATTGGAAGGTTAGTGCGGCGCGCCGGATGAAAGGGGTTGTTAGACCCCAGGCTAGGCCGACGAGGAGGAAGGCGAGGGTTTGGCGGAGGGGGGAGGAGCTGGTTGAGGAGGGGGGGGAGGGGGAAGAGGCGGTGGAGGAGAGGGAGGGGGTTGACATGGTGGTGCGATGGTGGGGTTGAGGAGGGGGGAGGGACAGAGGGTGTAGATGATATGGTTGATGAGAGAGAGGGAGGGGGGATGGTTGTTGCTGGAGCTGGGCGGGCGGAGGAGGTCGTTGCGCTTCGGCGGGTCGCTTGGCAAGCGTCACACCTGTACTTGGGGGCATCCACCCCACAGATTTAGGCGACGCTATACCTTAGGTACGTCAGTGCGCTCGGGTAATCCGGCGGCGGTGGTGCCTAAGCCCGCCTCAAGAGTACAATAGTCTTGTTTCTTGGGTTTCAAGCGGGGCACAATCAATTCTGAATGCCACGGCTCTATGTGCTATTCCAAAAAAACATTCCTGCCAGAACTCGAAATTTGACATCATTCTATAAGCCAAAGCCTTTTCCAGAACGCTAAGCACAATTCCTGCCTGTACCTCCAAACAGTATGGCCTCAGCATACTGTGGTATCCTGTAGATAGTTGCGCTTGCTGCAGATCCAACCACTGTTCATCCCCTTTGTATATATGCCAAAGCCGCTATGTGTATAGCACACAGTATATCCGTAGAACCTCCACTTTTACCAAGCCAAGAAACAAATATGGAAATCTGCCCTGAGCTCACCTTCATCAACTCGGGGATCTGATTTCGGCATATTCATCAGTATTTACCGCCGTGCTTTGCGCTCCCACCCGGTACGAAACTTGTCCTGCTTCATCCGAGGGAATATGTGCGCTTCCGTGCTAAAGACCACCTCATCAAGCGGGAAGAAGTCCGTTGGTGAGAACAGAAGATACAGATATTTCAGTGTCTCGGCCTGTTCGAAGTAGCAACATCAGTTCTGAAAAGGCAAAACGTTGTGTTACTTGAATCTCTCTTGGAGGTCTCTCTTACCAGCCAGAAACTCTCCATGTTGTCTCTCCGCGGCGGTGGGATCATGTTTACATTGTCAAGAGAGGAGTAGCCCTCCCCATCGTCGAGGATGGTGTGTTTCTCAAACGCCTTGAATATCTCCCAGCCCCATTCCCGGTAGATAGGATCATTTGTGACTCGCCACATCATGAAAAGGCTTTCCACGGTCTCCGGGCGCTGCAAATTGTGCGCGTCCAGAGGCTTGACGATGTAATCTTTCTTCCAGGCGGCGATGGAGTCTTTGCTCTTAGACCGTGGCAAAGCTCCGGGTGTGGGTTGGAGGGCGGCCTCGTCAGCATGGAACCAGGCGATCTCGGGCGCAAGCCCGGTATCTGTAACCTTGTACATTCCCCAGCATGTCTTCATGAGCTCTCGTGCAAGCTGCATCTGCTGTTCCTGTTCGGCACCCCAGCCAGGCGCCCTTCGTGCTTCGGACTCGGTAAGGCCGCCGGTTGCACCTAGAGCTATGGAGCCTGGCAAGAAGCAGACGAGGTGATCCATTTTTGGAGACAAGGGACCGCCGATGCCGCCTGGTAACTCGGCAACGAACTTGAGGTTCGAGAATTTCGTGGAGGTAACCAGATGCTTTTGGATACCAGCGAGCGCTTCTGACCACATTTCAAGATAGATGGGCTCCTGTCCGGACGTCTGTAAATACTGCTTGATAAGGTACTCTGTCAGATGTTAGCCACGGTGATGCAACATGCATGTAATGAACTTTGAGCTGGACACACCATAGTACGAATCGCCGCGGCTTCCAAGACGAATCTCCCGGGACATGAATCCACCTGTTTCCGGGTCCACATAAATGGGGAGAAGGCCCCCTTCCATAGCGTTGTCATCAAGGACCTTCATGACTTCTTCCGCTTTGCGCCAGTATATCTCTTTTCCTGTGAGGTGTGCAAGGTATTTCAACTCCATCTGTACGGTCCCGGCTTCAGCAGTCGACGAAGCTCCGCCATCTGTGTGCGAGGATATGCCCATCATAGTCCGTAAATTAACACTCGCGTACGGAACCCCAGACCTGGAATCATAGGCACCAAGGAGTCGGTCTGCCAGATCCACTGCCTTGGACAGATAGACATGGTCTCTTTGAGAAGAAGCATCGGGCAGCTGAGTAGCAAGATAGTGGGCAGAGAGGAGCCCTCCAAGCAAGCGGATTGTTGTTTCAAAAGTGTTCACGTCCTGATCTTGATCGTACCTCAGCTTTCTGTGGAGCCATTTGCGTGCGTCTGACAGACGGGAAGTCAAGTTCATGATCATCAAGGTATCAAGGCTGTCAACAATGATCCATCCTAAACCATCGGGGCTCATCTGCGAGCCCGTCTTCGAAAGTGGGTGGAACCGATCTTGGCCTAATCTCAACGGCGATATTTAGTGACTTCCCTGAGCAAATTAGGCCCTAGACAAAGCCGGTATAACTGAAGAACTGATCAACGACTGACCCCATGCGTGTTCCGAGTAGGCATCCCAACTTGAAATGAAAGCTTCCTTCACCTCCTCCCTGCGATCATTCCAGTCCACAGCTCTTGACGCATAGTGGTCCAGTCCAGTTCGAGGACCCTTCCACCAGAGCATCAAGCCCACAGCTAGAGCAACGACACCAGCCACCACGGCGTTACGCCTCAAGGATGGCGAAGGCAAGGGGACGTGAGGCTTTTTGATAAACATCAGGCTTTGATTGATATCTTCGCCGCTGGCTACCTGATATGCCAGGTACTTTTTAAGACATGTAACAAGCTGTCTCCGTAACCTGGCCAGTCCGACAAGATGGTACCCAGATTCCTTTGACCAGTTGCGTCGGCACACCCTGTTCTGCCGAGAGCTTGCTTGTTCTCGGTTTTGGAGGCTATCAATTCACTCGGATTGTTCAGGCGCAGTTCCTGCAAGCTGAGCTGCCCAAGTGCGAAGGCGGCAATTTCAGTTTGAAGACAAACAGATGTGATGATGCAAAGAGAAAGTGCAGCGAGATGCAGCCTATGTTTCCTTTCCATGGTGAGCCAGGGCGCAACCGGGAGGACGAAGAGAGGGGAGTATTGCTTTCTTTCTTTTTCTGCGGTAAGGTTGGGGCACAGCTGTTGTGAATGGTCGATGTGATGAAAGTGGTAGTGGAACTGGGGTTGAGAATGTCGTCCTAAACCCTACTTCGTACAGATTGGCGCGCGGCCCACTCCAAGCCAATCCAAACCTTCCGAATTTAGAGACCAGCGACACTATAAGTTAGGAGTAGCATAGGTTGATATATTTGGGGGTCGCCCGACAATTTTGCGTTTAGCCTTCATACTGTTAGCTGCAAGGTTGGGGGCTGACCGCTCCCATTAGTCGACCGCCCCCAAGTAAGGCGCTTAAGGGCAACATACAGACATATATGGTCTAATGTTACGCATTTTTGCTACTTCGAGTCGTCAATACACATAGACATACACACTAGCCTGGCGAGGACTCTACCATCCACACCTCCGTACCGAGGAAAACAAAACAATGAGTGACTGATGGCCGCAGCCTGCAGAATCCAAGGAAAGGACAATTTTATGAAGCCCCGATCCCTTCACTCGCTCGAGGCCCGCAAAACAATGCAGAAAACAAAGTTCAATTCCCTCGCTTGCTCGACGCCTGCAAACACATCAAACAGCAGTTTTGGTTTCCTGTCTTTCAGTCTCGTCCCACGTCAAACCAAGGACACCCACGATCCCAATTTTGCGACCACCTGAACGCGCCCAATCATTCAGATATCAATCTCAATCCCCAAGTCCATCGCAGCGATCAGGTCATCATCCATGTTCCTCTTCCTAATAGTCGGAATCCCGCGCTTCTTCTCCCCACTGTCCCGCTTCACTAACAAAGGGGTGCCGCTGCGAGACATCCCAGTCATCGGAGTCCCAACAGGCTTCGGCGTGGGAACCGTAAGCGGGGTATTCGTTCCACTGGGGTTCAACGGTGTGCCCGCACGGCTACGGTCACTGTTACCGCCATCAAACAACTCATCCAGACCCTTATTGCTTGGTCGCGGCGCCAGCGCCTCGTTCCTGACGTCGTAATGAATCTTGGCTCGCGTCTTGACCCGAGCAAACGGATTGGCGACCGCTTCACCACGCTCGATGGCAGCTTGGTTGAGTGCCTCGGCTTTCCTCTCGGCTTGTTGAGCTTTGCGGACTTCTTGCTGGTTTAGTTTCCGGTTGTTGCGGTTTAGGATGGCGAGACGTTCTTGCTCGTTAGGCCCAGTAGAAACAGGGACTTTGCGCGGGCTGGCGTTTAGACTCGTACCAAAAGCCAGCTTCGGCCCCTCCATTGCCGTCAACTCAGCGTCGCATTTGGCCACAGCTGCTTCGTCTCCACGGTCTTCCGCTTCCTTGCGGTGTCGTAGAATCTGGTTTCGTTCGAAAGCAGCGAATCGAGTTTGTAAGACGCCCGAACGTTTGAGCTTCTGCTGAATCTCATCCTCAGTCCAAGTGTGGTCCAGCAGGGTATTGATATCCCCGAGCTTAGACTGCAAAAAGGATCTGTTCGGCAATGGCAGCGATTCTGCCGCCATGGTCCGCTTGTAACGTCCAAACTCGGCCTGGAACGGTCAGCCGAGGCACAACATTGCATAATAACCTCAACAAACCTCTGTGAACTTGGAGTTCGAGCAAGCTATAAAGGGCCACTCCTTCTCCGCCTTGCCCACAGCCACCATGGCATACTGATTGGTAACGAACGGCTTTCCATTCACACCCTCCATCGCGTAAGGCTTGCCTTCGGTAAAACCTGACTCTTGGTCAGCGGGTATATGAAAAAGTACAGAGAAAGCTTACCTTTGATGTGCGCGATCCTATAAACGTTTTCACCTGTGGATTTGTCCGGTCCAATGCTGATACGAACCAAACAATTGGTGATGGCCTTCTCAAAGCCAGGGTAAAAGCATACTCGGGCAAAGTTGTCCCTCCCGACCCGAATAAGTTCATACTCTCTCAGCTCGGCTGGAGTGTCGTCTCGTGGAGCAGAAGTAGATCGACGTGCGGCCCTGGCCTTCGCATCATCCCATTCCACCTCACTCTCCCCTTCCGCGTCGGCAGATGAGTATTGCCCCACATCTTCACCACGCTTCGCCCTCTCCTTCCGATCTTCACTCGCCTTCCGTCTCTGCTCATCGCGCAGCCCCTTCTGCTCTCGCTGTCGTTTGTATGCTTCTATGGCATCAGAACTCTCCCCGACCTTCCTACCACCAAGGGTTGTCTTCTGCCTCGAGCTCTTCCTCTGCTTCTCATCCAAATCTGCGTCGCCGGCCTTGCGCTTTCTCTTGTCCGCTGACTTGGCCTCATCCCGTTCCCTCGCTTGTAAAAGCTTCCTTAGGTGGAGGTCCTGCGACTTGCGATCTCTGATTGCGGCTCGCTCAGCGAGGATCGATTCGCGTTGGACTTCGGACATGGCCATGATTTTAGCCTTATCCTCTTCGGAGTAGTAGAACTGTTCGAAAGGGAAGATTGGTCCATCAGCCTCAGCCCCAGCAGGGGAGCGGTCGGAAGACGATTCAGACATAGAGGCGGACTGGAGTGAATTCGGAGTGCCATGGCCAGATGAGCTGTGTGAGAGCGAATGTCAGTTATGCTAGGTAGTTTATGCCTTCCGGCCTAGAAGTGAAGTAAAGTGGAGGTGACAAGCTTACGCTTCTCCCTCTTCAGATTCCGGTCTCTTCGCCCTCTTGGGGATTCTCTTCGTCACTCGGCTCATTTTGGTGGTTTTCTTACGTGCAACACCGAGCTTGATGCCAGAGTCACGCTGTTGAGTGCCTGCTGGACTGTTTGACGAGGGTGGTGGTGATTCGGTCTTGGTGCGGGTCTTGGAGGTGTTTTCTTCGTCAGAAGAAGTGTCACCTCCCGCAAGTGCGAGGAGTTCCGCGTCAAGGTCTGCCATTTTTGCACTAGCGGAATCTCGAGCGTGTTGGAAGAGCAGTGAAGTCAGCGCACGTATGCTCAGAAGCGTGAGAGCCTTGGTTTGAGCGTTGTCGTTCAATGCTGGCTGGATGCAATGTAGGAAATGATGTATGAGTGGAGTGCTTCAACCGTGATGAAAAGAGCTAGAAAGCGAAGTCGATCCAGTTGTGAGTGTTTACTATTAAAAAAGGAGAGGTTGGTCGTTTCCAAAGTTGTA
>JAABVA010001658.1_pt1 | contig 23421 bp, 20 predicted proteins | sample 5560331 | NCBI WGS metagenome assembly JAABVA01 (sample SAMN12812661, study PRJNA571458) | rock metagenome | isolation source: Antarctica rocks | place: Antarctica: Victoria Land, Mt New Zealand sud | collected 2016-01-07
GCGATCCTGACATTCCTGCGCGAGGAGGTGCCCAGAAAGTGGCACCTCTATTGTGACGCCGTATCGGACAACTTCCGCGTCATCTCGCCCAAGGATTTTCGGATCCTGGCGTGAACGGGGTATATATAACGATACTATAATAGATATACGCGGACGAGATTGGCCTCATCCATGATCTCCTGCTTGTCCCGCACCAGTTTTGGCTGCAAGATTTTTGCGAAAGCCAGAGGTGGCCGCCAAAAGATCCGAGGTTGTTCCAATACGCAGAGTACTCGCCAAGCTGGAGGCATAGTTCATGGATCTCGGGCTCAAGGGGCGCCGTGCGCTCATTACCGGTGGCACCAAAGGGATCGGCCGCGCCATTGCGGAGTGCTTCGCGCAGGAGGGCACGGACGTCGCCTTCTGTGCACGCAACGCTTTCGAGGTGGATGAGGCAGCCAAAGCGCTCCGCGGCAGGGGCGTGAGGGCGTTCGGGCAGGCGCTCGACGTCGCCGACGGCCCGGCGCTGCAGGGCTTCGTGCAATCAGCCGCGGATGCGCTGGGTGGGCTGGACATCGTAGTGGCGAACGTGAGCGCGCTCGCGATCGGCCAGGACGAAGCAGCCTGGCGTGCCGGGTTCGAGACGGATCTGTTGGGCGCGGTGCGGCTGGTGAATGCGGCCCTGCCGCATCTCGAGCGGTCCGACGCAGCCTCGATCACCTTCATCTCCAGCGTGTCCGGCCGAGAGATCGATTTCGCCGCCGGCGCCTACGGGGCGATGAAGGCTGCCCTTGTGCACTATGCCCAGGGGCTCGCCTATCAGCTCGCGGGCAAGGGGGTGCGGGCCAACACGGTTTCCCCGGGAAACACCTATTTCGAAGGCGGCGTCTGGGCGCGCATCGAGCAGGATAATCCAGCGCTCTTCGCCCAGGCGCTCGCGCTCAACCCCACCGGCCGCATGGGCAAATCCGAGGAGATGGCCCGCGCGACCGTGTTCCTCGCGAGCCCGGCTGCAAGCTTCGTCACGGGCACAAACCTGGTCGTGGATGGAGCCCTGACGCGAGGCGTGCAGCTTTGACGGGGCGCCTCCAATCAGGCCAATTAGCCTCCCGAGTTGTTGGGGTCTCGCCAGGTTCTCTCGAAGGGCAGCCGCCAGGCATGAGGGGCGACGAGTTGGTGCACCGATTTGGGCCCCCACGAACCCGGCGCGTAGAGGCGGACCGGCGGAGGTGTTTCCAGCAGGGGGACCGACACTTCCCATAGCCGCTCGATACCCTCGGAGGTCGTGAACAGGGTGTGGTCGCCGCGCATCGCGTCGAGGATCAAACGCTCATAGGCCTCGAGCACGTCGCCGATCAGGCCGGTGTCATGCATGGCGAACTGCAGGCTCAGCTTGTCCAGCCGCATGCCGGGGCCAGGACGCTTGCCGTAGAAGGACAGCGACATCTTCGAGGCGTCCGCTAGGTCGAACGTCAGGTGGTCTGGCCCCTGCGCACCGACGCCTGAGCCCACCGGGAACATGCTCTTCGGCGGCTCTCGAAAGGCGATGGAGATGATCCGCTGCCCCTCGGCGAGCCGCTTTCCGGTGCGCAGGAAAAATGGCACGCCAGCCCAGCGCCAGTTGTCGATCGAGCATTTCAAGGCGATAAAGGTTTCGGTATCCGACTCCGGATCGACGCCCTCCTCGGACCGGTATCCGGTATATTGCCCACGCACGACATCCTTTGGCTGGATCGGCGACATGCTGCGGAAGACCTTGTTCTTTTCTTCGCTGATCGGTGCCGGCTCCAGGGCAGTCGGAGGTTCCATCGCCATGAATCCGAGAATCTGGAACAGGTGGGTCACCACCATGTCGCGAAACGCCCCGGTCTGCTCATAGAACCCGGACCGCTTGCCAAGCCCCAGCGTCTCCGGCACGTCGATCTGCACGTGGTCGATGAAATTGCGGTTCCAGATCGGCTCGAACAATCCATTGGCAAAACGGAACGCAAGGATGTTTTGCGCCGGCTCCTTGCCCAGGAAGTGGTCGATCCGGAAAATCTGGTCCTCCGAGAACACCTCATGCAGCCTGGCATTCAGCGACACCGCACTCGCCAGGTCGGTGCCGAACGGCTTCTCCAGGATAATCCGGGACCGGTCGACCAGGCCAGCGCGGGCCAGCAAATGGACGGCCGGCAAGGCCGCACTGGGCGGGACGCTCAGATAATGCACACGATGGCTCTCGCTGCCCAACGTCTGCTCCGCCCGTTCCACCACCGCCTTGAGGACGTCGGCGCCTGCCGCGAGCGGCACATAGTCAAGGGTTTCCGCAAAGCTGGCCCAGTCGGTCTCATTCACCTTGCGGGTGGAGAACTGGTTAAGCGCCTCCCGCGCGAACGCGCGGAAGGCGTCAGGGGTGAGGTCTTCCAGCGAAACGCCGATGATTTGGCATCCCGGGATGAACCCGGCACTCGACAGGTGGAACAGGCCCGGCAGCAGTTTCCGCCGGGACAGGTCGCCCGTGGCGCCCACCAGAACGACGACCTGCGGGTATTTCGGGCCGACGCCTAGGCGAACTTTCTTCAATCTACTCACCCCATCCTGTGGTGCCTCGCGCCGCGCCGGTGGCAGAGCTTAACCCAAGTCCATGCAGAAATCCCGCTGCGAAGGCCACAGGGTCGGCAGCCGTTGGCAAACGGGGCGTGCGCCGCGCATGAGCATGGGGCGGATCAGGGCCAGAGCAAGCTGCTGCTTTATTGGGCACGCGCATGTGTTTGCATCGCTGCCTTCAATCGAACGTCAGCGCAGATTGAGACACGTAGCGTTCGACGGCGGAGCGGGTCACCTTTTCATGGTGGCACGAAGTTTGCTCAAACCGTCTTAACGGCTGCGAAGCGGCGACCCGGCAAACGATCGCCGAGCTTTGGTGTGTGTGGCAATGTCGCCAAACTCACGCACCCATACCTGCAATGTCGTACCTATTGGCAAAGATGCCGGCGTCGATTGCGCACTTGGGTTCGTTTTGACAACGCGGACGTTCGATTGGCATCAATACCCGTTTCAGTTGGCGTATCGTTTTTTGTGGATGGCCCGTACGGCGTGGTCTCCCGCAGTATGCTCAACGGCGCCCTCCTCGCCATCGACGACGTCAATTCGACCGATGCTGCAACGATCCGGCTGAAGCCTATCGTGGTCAACCCTGCGGGCGATCTCGCGCAGTACTCGTCCCTTTGCGGTGAATTGCTGTCGCAGGGTGTGAGGCATGTGGTTGGCTGCTACACGTCCTCCAGCCGCAAGGAGGTTATACCGCTTTTCGAGAAGGCCGATGCGCTGCTATGGTATCCCTCGCATTACGAAGGCTTTGAGTGTTCCGAGAACGTGATCTACACTGGAGCAGTCACGAACCAGCATATACTTCCACTGGCTGACTATTTGCTGGAAGGCCTAGGCAGTCATGCGTTCTGCATTGGCTCCAACTGTATCTGGGCGTGGGAAAACAACCGCGTCCTACGTGAGCGGCTGGCCCTGTCGCACGGCAGGGTGCTCGCTGAGCGTCACTTCGCCATTGGTGAGACCGATTTCGGCCAGGTCATCGCCGCCATCCTGCAGGTCCGTCCAGCTTTCGTATTCAACACGCTTATCGGCGTCTCCTCCTATTGCTTCCTGCGCGACTTCCGCGCGGCGTGCGAGGCCCAGGGAATTGACCAAGCCAGGACGATCCCGGTTGCAAGCTGCACGCTTTCCGAACCGGAACTCGAAGCCATTGGCGCTCAGGCCGCCGATGGGCATATCACCGCCAGCGTTTATCTCTCCTCGATTGCGGACAAGGCCAATGCCCGTTTCATAGAATCCTACGCGGCCCGTTTCCCGGACGGGCCAGTGGTCTGCGCCGACGCCGAGGCCGCCGGAATGAACGACGACGAAGCCACGCAATGCTGCGCCGTGACAGCATGCGCCTCAGAATGGGGATTGAGGACTATGCCGAGGCCCTCGTTTTGCAGCCACGCGATACGCCCACGGCGGCCGGCAACACAAGCGACATAATCCAGGAGAGAGCTGATGGCACGAAACAGGACGACGCTGATGGCGGGTGTGGCGGTCGCCGCGACCCTGGCGATGTCGCCCGGGGAGACCAGGGCGGCGGAGCCGATCAAACTCGGTGTGCTTGAGGATCAATCGGGCGACTTCGCACTCGCCACGATCGGCAAGGTGCACGGGATCCAGATCGCCACGGACGAGATCAACGCCGCCGGCGGCATCGCCGGGCGGAAGCTCGAACTGGTGATCTACGACACCCAGTCCGACAACACGCGCTATCAGGAGTTCATGCGCCGCGTGCTGCAGCGCGACAAGGCGGATGTGGTGTTCGCCGGGTTCTCCAGCGCCTCGCGTGAGGCCTACCGCCCGATCGCCGACCAGCTCAACGGCTTCGTTTTCTACAACAACCAATACGAGGGCGGCGTGTGCGACGCCCACATGATGGTGACCGGCGCTGTGCCCGAACAGCAGTTCTCCACGCTGGTACCCTGGATGATGGAGCGGTTCGGCAAGCGGGTCTACACGATTGCCGCCGACTACAACTTCGGCCAGATCTCCGCCGAGTGGGTGCGCAACATCGTCAAGGAGAACGGCGGCACCATGGCCGGCGAGGAGTTCATCCCGCTCGGCGTTTCGCAGTTCTCTTCGACCATCCAGAACATCCAGAAGGCCAAGCCGGACATCCTGATCACGTTGCTGGTGGGGACGGCGCAGTCATCCTATTACGAGCAGGCGGCGGCGGCCAATCTGCACGTGCCGATGGGCAGTTCGGTCAACGTCGGCCAGGCCTATGAGCACAAGCGCTTCAAGCCGCCGAGCCTCGCCAACATGTATGTCACGACCAACTGGATCGAGGAGGTCGACGATCAGAAGAGCAAGGATTTCGTGACCAAGTGGCACGCGAAATACCCCAACGAGCCGTATATCAACCAGGAAGCCGAGAACTCGTACCTGGCGGTCTATCTCTACAAATCGATGGTCGAGCGGGCTGGCGGCTCGACCAAGCGCGACGACCTGCGCAAAGAGGTCGCCAAGGGCGACGTTTGCGTTGACGCGCCGGAGGGCAAGGTCTGCCTAGACCCCAAAAGCCAGCACATGTCGCACACCATCTATCTGGCGAAGGTCGGCGACGACCACTCGATCTCCTTTCCTAAGACATGGAGCGAAATCAAGCCGTACTGGCTCGGTGCGGCCGGGTGCGACCTGACCAAGAAGAACCCGAACGCGCAGTACACGCCCAGCAGCCCGCCACCGAAATAGCGGTGACAGTGGGCGGAGGCGGCGCGCCGCCATCCCCGCTACGCGCCGCTATCTGGGCCCGATCATCGTAACTCTGGAAACTGCATCCTGTGCCAAGCTTCGACACTGCATTTGGATTTCTCTACCAGTTCGGCGACGCCTGCGCGTTCCTCGTGCTGTGCGCCTGCGGGCTTGCGATCATCTTCGGCATGATGGGTGTAATCAACTTGGCGCACGGCGAGTTCATCATGTGCGGCGCCTATGTCACGGTCACCGTGGCCAAGGCCGGTCTGCCGCTGCCCTTGGCGATCCTGTGCGGCTCGGTGGCGTCCGGCGCCGCCGGGATCGTGCTGGAGCGGCTCGTCATCCGCCATCTCTATCATCGCCCGCTGGACACGATCGTGGCCACCTGGGGGATCAGCCTGATCGTGTCGCAGGGCACGCTGATCGCGCTCGGGCCCAGCCTTACTGATATAAGCACTCCGCTCGGCAGTGTCGCCATCGGCGACCTGTCGTACTCGGTCTACCGATTTGTCCTGATGGGCACCGCCGCCGCCATCCTGCTTGCGCTCTTTGTCCTGTTCAACCTCACCCGCTTCGGCGTGCTCGCCCGGGCCACCATCCAGATGCCGCATATGGCCGAGGCCCTCGGCGTCAACACGCGGCTGATCTACAGCCTGACCTTCGGCATCGGCGCGGCACTGGCCGGGGCCACCGGCGGGCTGTATGCGCCGACCATGACGCTGGTGCCGACGATGGGCGCGCAGTTCATCATGGAGGCTTTCGTAACGGTGGTGGTCGGCGGCGGCGACGTGTTCCTCGGCACCGCCCCCGCCGGCGTGCTGTTAGGGCTGGTGAAGGCGTTCATGACGACATGGCAGGGGCAGCTTGCCGGCCAGATCGGGCTGCTGGTCGCGGTGATCCTGGTGATCCGGGCCTTGCCGCGCGGCATCTCGGGGCTGATCCTGCGTGAGCGCGCGTGAGATGGCGATGACCGTGGCGACGACGCGTCGCCGCCCGAGGCTGCTGCGCCTGTTCGCGCGCCTCGAAGGCCCGCAGACGCTGGGGCAGGGCCCCTGGTTCTGGTGTGGCTTCGCCGCGGTGGCCTTGGCCGCAATGGCCTACCCGCTGCTCGAGGACAGCTATGCCGTCGGCAATACGGTCTATTTCCTCAATTGGGTGTTTATGGCCTTGGGGCTGTGCCTGATCTGGGGCTATGGCGGCGCGCTGAGCTTTGGGCAGACCGCGCTGTTCGGCATCTCCGGCTACGCCTACGGCATTTTCACCCTCAACTTCGGCGCCGATCACGCGATGACGCTGATCGGCGCCGTGGCCGCCGTCGCCGCTTCAGCGGTGTTCGCCGCAGTGCTGGGCTATTTCCTGTTTTTCGGGCGCATCAGCGGCGTGTTCCTCGGTATCGTGACCCTCTCAGTCACCTTGGTCCTAGAACGCTTCATGGCGCAGACCGCCGGGCCGGAATGGCATGTGGGCAGCGCGCGGCTCAACGGTTTCAATGGAATGAGCGGCATGCCGCCGCTGACGATCCCCTGGCCGGGTGACGACGTCGTATTGGTGCCAGACATCACGTTGTACTATGTCGTTTTAGGGCTTCTGCTGCTGGCCTATCTCGGGCTGCGCATCCTGGTGAACTCCTCGTCCGGCAACGTCCTCGTCGCCATCAGGGAGAACCCGCTGCGCGCCACCATGCTGGGATACGACGTGCGCAAATACCAGCTTGCCGCATTCGTCATCGGCAGCAGCCTCGCCGGCGTCAGCGGGGTGCTCTACACGAGCTGGGGGCAATACATCACGCCCTCCAGCATGGGCCTGACGGCTGCGTCGCTGCCGATCGTGTGGGTAGCGGTCGGTGGGCGCGGCGACCTGACCACCACGCTGCTCGGCACGCTGCTGGTGATCAGCGGCTTTCAGGCACTCACCATCTACGGCAGCCAGTATGCCCTGGTGGTGATGGGGCTGCTATTGGTCCTGACTGTGCTTCTAGCGCCGGACGGCCTGATCACCGCCGTCATACGTGCAGCCGGCGGCTTGGCCCGCCGTGCGCGCCGCGGCGCAGGATCCACATCATGACGATGCTGGAAACCCGCAAGCTCAGCAAGCATTTCGGCGGCCTGCAGGTCACGGTCGACGTCGACCTCGCGCTGCAGGCCGGCGAGCTGCACTGCCTCATCGGTCCGAACGGAGCCGGCAAAAGCACTCTGTTCCGGCTGATTTTAGGGGAATACTCACCAAGCAGCGGACAGATCTTCTACGCCGGCTCCGACGTCACCGCGCTGCAGTCCCATGACCGCATCCGGCGCGGCATGAGCGTCAAATTCCAGGTTCCCGGCATCTTCAGCGCCCTCAGCGTCCGGCAGAACCTGGAAATCGCCCTGCAGCACCATCTCGAGAGCCACAGCCTTGCTGGCGAGATCCGGCGGCAGCTTGATTTCATCAATCTCACGGCGGATGCGGCACAGCTCGCCGGCAATCTCAGCCATGGCCAGAAGCAGTGGCTGGAGATCGGCATGGCCGTGAGCCTGAAGCCCAAGCTGCTGCTGCTGGACGAGCCGACCGCGGGCATGTCCGCGGAGGAGACGCGCAGCACCGGCGAGATGATCAAGGCGCTCAACGCCGACGGCATGACCGTGCTGGCCGTGGACCATGACATGGAGTTCGTCCGCCAAGTGGCAAAGCGGGTCACGGTGCTGCATTTCGGCCGCATTTTCGCCCAGGGCAGCATCGACAGCATCATCGCCGACGAACGCGTCGCCGAGATCTATCTTGGGCAGGGCCACGCGCACGCCCAGCCGCACCGAGCCGGCCATGCATGAGCTTCCGCTTCTGTCGGTGCACGGCCTGCGCTGCGGCTATGGCGGCAAGCCCGTGCTGCAGGGCGTCGACCTCGATGTTCGCGCCGGCGAGATAGTCGCCGTGATTGGGCGCAACGGCGTCGGCAAATCCACCCTGATCAAGGCGTTGATCGGACTGCTGCCTCCGGACGAGGGGTCCATTCGCTTTCGCGGCGCCGAGATCAACGCAGTATCGGCGCATCGGCGGGCGCGGCTTGGAATCGGCTACGTTCCGCAGGGCCGCGACGTGTTTCCGCGCATGAGCGTCGAGGACAACCTTCGTGTCGGCGAGGCGGTCGGCGGAGGCGGCGTGGCGGACTACGAGCGTACTTATCGGTACTTCCCGATCCTGCGCGAACGCCGGCGGCAGGTTGCGGGCACGATGTCCGGCGGGCAGCAGCAGCAATTGGCGATCGGACGGGTCCTAGTGGGCCGACCGGCGCTGATGCTGCTGGACGAGCCGTCCGAGGGTATCCAGCCCTCCATCGTCCAAGACATCGCCCGCATCGGCATCGAGCTTAACCGAAGCGATGGTCTGACGATCGTGCTGGTCGAGCAGAACATCGACATGATCCGCGCTATGGCCCAGCGCTGCTACGTCATGGACAAGGGCCGCATCGTCGCCGAACTCACTCCGGAGATGCTGGAGGACCGCGACACAGTCCGACGTTATCTGGCCGTCTGACAACAAGGGAGACAAGAATGTCCTGGGTTGAAACATCCATCATGGCCCGCAAGGGGATCGCCGGCGGCAGGCCGGGCCACCATCACGAGATCACCGAGGCGACGCAGGGAAAATATCATTATGTCTATGGGCCGTTTGCCAGCCCCGTGCTGACCGTCGATCCCGGCGACGTCATCTCCTGCGAGACCCATGACGCGTTCGAGGGCAAAATCCGCCACGAGACGGACAAGCCGAGCGAGATCCTGAATTTCCCGTTCCTCAACCCGCAGAACGGCCCGGTCTTCGTGAAAGGGGCGGAAAAGGGGGATTGCCTCGCCGTCCACATCCAATCGATCCGCCCGCGTGGGCCGCAGCCCGTGGGGACCACCTGCCTGATCCCAGAATTCGGCGGGCTGGTGGGGACGAGCGCCACGGCCCTGCTGAACAGCCCGTTGCCGGAGCGGGTGAAGAAGCTCGAAGTCACCGTTGAGGGCGGCGTCAAATGGAGCGACAGGATCACCCTGCCGTATCAGCCGTTCATCGGCACGATCAGCACCTCGCCGGAGATCGAGGCGATCTCGTCGCTGATCCCGGACTACTACGGCGGCAACATGGACTTGCCGGACGTGGCGCCCGACTCCGTGATCTACCTGCCGGTGAACGCCCCCGGCGCGCTGCTCTATCTCGGCGACTGCCACGCGATCCAGGGTGATGGCGAACTCTGCGGCGTCGCCCTGGAGCATCCGACGCATACCACGGTGCAGGTCGACCTGATCAAGCGGTGGACCCTGGCCTGGCCGCGCCTGGAGACCGCCGATTTCTTCATGACCATCGGGTCCGGCCGGCCGATGGAGGACGCTGCCCGCGTCGCCTACCGCGAATTGGTCCGCTGGATGGCGGCGGATTTCGGCTTCGACGAGCTGGAAGCATACATGCTGCTGACCCAGTGCGGCCGGGTGCGGCTTGGGAACATGGTGGATCCCAAGTATACGCTGGGCGCCTCGATCCTGAAATCGATCGTCGGTGAGGCAACGATCCAGAACGGAGTTTCCTGATGAGCGACGATTTTTCGGCAGCCGGCGAACCGGCGATCGACCTCGTTGAAATGACCGTGGAGAAGGCGCAGGCCGGCTTCGCCGAAAGGTCGTTCACGTCGGCGGCGCTGGCCCAGGCGTTCCTCGACCGCATCGCGGCCTACAACCCGCACTACAACGCCATCATCTTCGTCAATCCAGATGCGCTGGCCGATGCGCGGGAGATCGACCGCCGGCGCGCAACGGGCGAGGCGCTCGGCCCGCTGGCCGGCGTGCCGGTCGTGGTGAAGGACACGATGGACATGGTGGGCCTGCCCAGCACCGGCGGATGGTCGCTGCTGTGCAGCCGTACCGGCGGAGTGGACCTGATGCCTGGCACAGACTCCCCTGTCGTGGCGCGGATGCGGGCGGCCGGCGCGGTCATCCTCGGCAAGACCAACGTTCCCGTGCTCAGCGCCACGGGGAGCCATGCCAACGACAGCTGGGCGGGGCCGACCTACAACGCCGCCGGACGCGAATTCCTGCCCGGCGGCAGCAGCGCCGGCACCGCCACGGCCGTCGCAGGCAGCCTTGCGGTGCTCGGGCTGGCGGAGGAGACTGGCGGCTCGATCCAGAACCCGGCCTCCGCGCAGGCCCTGGTCGGCGTCAAGCCGAGCTTCGCGCTGGTGCCGAATGCGGGCGTGATGCCGCTGGCCAGCCAGCGCGACGTGGTGGGGCCGATCGCCCGCTGCGTGCGCGATGCTGCGCTGACGCTGGATGTGCTGGCCGGCTTCACCATGGCGGACCCGAAGACGGTCGCGGGCGTCGGCCATCGCCCAAAGCATGGCTATGCGGCGGGGCTGGATGCGAAGGCGCTGCAGGGCCGGCGTCTCGGGCTGTATGGGCCGGGCTGGCGCGACCAGCCGCTCTCGGACGGAACCGAGGCGCTGTATCGCCGGGCGATGGGCGAACTGGAGGCGCGGGGCGCAACTCTGGTCGTGGACCCGTTTCATGGCTCAGGCTTTGCGGAGATCGGCCGTCCGGTAAGGGGACCGGGCTATTTCGACGCGCGCGGCCTGGAGTCGGCGCCCTACGACATGCAGCAATACCTCGAACGAATGGGGCCGCACGTTGCGCTGCGCAGCTTCGCGGAGTTTGCGGCCGCTACCGCCTCGGAGAACGCCTTCGGCGCCTCGGGCGTGTTGCGATACGTCACCGAGTTGCCCCAGCTTGCCGCCTGCCTCGCCGACCCCGCCACACCGCCGGACCTCTCCGACTTCCTTGCCGCCAAAGAGGCCTATCTCGAGATCTTTGGCAGCGTCATGCAGCGCGAGAGGCTGGACGCACTGGTTTTTCCGCAGATGCGCGACCCGCTGCCGCCGTTGCACGGCGAGGAGACGATCCATGAGACGACCGTCTGTGAGATCAATATTGCCGGTCTGCCGGGTGTCACGGTGCCCGCCGGCTACCACGCGTCGGGCGCGCCGTTCGGGCTGATCTTCGTGGGGCCGCTTTGGAGCGAGGCCATGCTGCTGTCGCTTGCCTACGACTACGAATGCGCAACCAGGCATCGGCGCGCCCCAGTGCTGTCCCCGAGCTGAGCCGTGGCGCCGGACCGCCCTCGGCTGCGCACGGCAGGACAGGAGACGTGATGGATTTCACGATCAAGTTCGCCTTCGACATCCTGGCATTCACCTCGGTGATGGTGCTGATCGTGCTCGGATTGGGCGTGATCGCGAGCATGATGGGCATCTTCAACTTCGCCCACGGCGAGCTCGTCCTGCTCGGCGCCTACACGGTGTATCTGAGCGACGAGCACGGGTTCGGGACCTGGCCCGGCGTCATCGCGGCGCCAATCGTCGTCGGGCTGGTCGGCTTCGTGCTCGAACGCACCATCATCAAACGGTTCTACGCCACCCCGATCATCGCCATGCTGGGCACCTACGCCATCGGGCTGGTCATCCGGGAGATCGTGCGCGGCTTGCTGGGCGGGCACTACAAATCGATCCCGGAGCCGATTACCGGCGCATTCAGTGTCGGCGGGCTGGATTTTTCGATCTGGCGCAGCTTCATCATCGCGACCACGCTCGTGGTCGTCGCCGGTAGCTGGCTGCTGCTGGCCCGAACCTCTGTCGGGCTGCGCGTGCGCGGGGCGCTTGAGAACCCGATGCTGGCGCGTGCCTGCGGCATTTCCACCGGCAGGCTCTACGCCCTGACCTTCGCATTCGGCGCGGCGCTTGCGGGCCTTGCAGGCGCACTGATCGTGCCGCTTTACCAGCTATCGGCGGATATCGGCATCCGCTTCCTGGTTCAGGCGTTCCTGTCGGTCATGCTTGGCGGGGTCGGCACCTTCGAGGGGCCGGTGCTGGGCGCCAGCGCGGTCGGGGCTATGGCTTCGGGCCTGCCATGGGTTGTGCTGCCGGTGCTGGCCGACCCACTGGTGTTCATGATCGCACTCGCGGTCGTGCGGCTGCGCCCGCAAGGCTTCATCGCCGCCGGTCGCCTTTGATGACTAAAACGGGGGAGATATCTACTATGAGCGGAACTGATCGGATGCGTGGCATGGGCCGACGCGGCTTTCTCGGCGGCGCCTCGGCACTCGGCGCGGCGGGCTGGATCGCCGGGTTCGCCGGCGGTTGGGTGCTGCGCCCCAGTTGGGCGCATGCGGCCGGCCCCATCAAGATGGGCATCGCCACCGACATTACCGGCGCCATCGCTCCTTCCGGCAACGCCAACTGGCAGGTGGCGCAGTTCGCAGTCGAGCAGATCAACGCATCGGGCGGCATCCTGGGCCAGCCGATCGAGCTGTATCTTGAGGACACGGCGTCCGACCCCAAGATCGCCGTGGGCAACGTCCGCAAGCTGATCCAGGAACGGCATGTCGACGTCGTGCTTGGCGGCATCACCAGTGCGATGCGCCAGGCGATCAAGGACCCGATCGTCAACCGCGGACGCACGCTTTACATTTACCCGCAGCTCTATGAGGGCCAGGAATGCACCAAGTTCCTGTTCAACACCGGGCCGTCGCCGGCACAGCAATGCGATCGCCTCATCCCCTACATGATCAAGACTCTCGGCAAGAAGCGGTTTGCCATGCCGTCGGCCAACTATGTATGGCCGCAGTTGCTCAATAAATATGCCCGCAAAGTCATCGAGGCCAATGGCGCCGAGGTGGTGTTCGAGGAATACTATCCGCTCGATCAGGCCGAATACTCGGCGACAATCAGCAAGATCAAGGATGGCAAGGTCGACTGCGTATTCAACACCGTCATCCCGCCCGGGCTGCAGCCCTTCGTCAAGCAGCTTTACGAATCAGGTTTCCAGAAGAACGGCGGCGTCCTCAGTTGCGTCTATTACGACGAGAATCTGTTGAACTACCATCCTGCAAATGAGATGGACGGGCTGGTGAGCTGCCTGGATTATTTCCAGGCGATCGACGATCCCTTTAGCAAGACGCTGCAGGACGGCTATGCCAAGCGGTTTCCCGGCACGAAGTATTTGTTCACGGCCGGCAGCGCCTCGACCGGCATGTATCGCGGCGTGAAGTTCTATGAGGCCGCGATAAAGGCGACCGGCGGCAAGCTGGGGCGCGAAGACGCGGCTGCGGCCCTGGATCATGCCGTGCTCAACGAGGGTCCGGGCGGCGGCGCGGAGATGCTGCCCGGCCACTACCACGCGAAGATGAACATGTACATCGCGGTTTGCAAAAACGACGGCGGCAAGACCCGGTACGAGGTCATCGACAAAGCCGACATGGTCGATCCACGGGAGTGCTGACCTGATGGAGGCCGCAACACGGCCGGGTGCGTCCCGCAAGCCCGGCCTGACAAGGCGGCCCTTGCGCGTGCTGCCCGCTGTCGAGTTGGCGGCGCTGGCGGCCCTGATCGCCGCGCCGATCATCCTGTCAGGCCGGGACGAACTCGTCACGTTGATGACGAACGTGATCATCCTGTCGCTGCTGGCCATCAGCTTCGATCTCTGCTGGGGGTTCTCCGGCATCATGTCGTTCGGGCAGGCGCTGTTCTTCGGCGTGGCGGGATATGTGGTGGCGCTGGTCGGGCGCGACCTCGGTTTCAGCCAGCTCTGGGGCACGCTGCCGCTGGCCATGCTCGTGGGGGGATTGCTCGCCGCGGCGCTGGCAGCCTTTCTGTTGCTCGGGCGGAAGGCGCCGACCTCCATCTTCGTGGCGTTCGGCACGCTGACCGGCGCCTATGCGGCCGAGCGCCTCGTCGCCGGGTGGCAATACGTCGGCGCCGGCAATGGGCTTTCGGCCATAAAGCTGATGGCATTCGGCGGCTACGAGTTCGTCGAGGGCGTCGAATTCTATGCAGTGGCGCTCACTGCACTGGTGCTCGTCTATGCGGCGAGCCGGTGGCTAGTGCGGTCGCAGCTCGGCCTCGTGCTCGCCGGCATGCGGCAGAACGAGGAACGCCTGGCGTTCTTCGGCTATCGGGTCCAGGTGTTCAAGGCGCTCGTATTCAGCTTCGCCGGCATGATCGCGGGCCTGTCCGGCGCGCTATACAGCTACCACCAGGGATTCACTGGCCCCAGCAACCTTGGTCCCGGCCTCTCCACCACCGCCGTCATCTACTGCCTGTTCGGCGGCAGCGGCACATTGATCGGCCCTATCCTCGGCACCGCCGCGATCGAGCTGCTGAGCTACGTGCTGGCCGACACCGCCGCCATCCGCCAGTTCTGGCCGGTCATCCTGGGTGTCGTGCTGCTGGTCGTCGTGATGTTCCAACCGACCGGGCTGCTCGGCCTCGTCGTCTCCGCACGCGAACGCATCGGCATGTTCGGTGTGCGGCGGCGGGCAGACTGATGGCACTGCTGGAGGTCTCGGGCCTGACCAAAGTCTATGGCCCGCTGCGTGCCCTGGATGGAGTGGACCTATGCGTGGAGGCCGGCACGTTTCATGGTCTGATCGGGCCGAACGGGTCTGGCAAGAGCACGCTGCTGAAATCGATCGCCGGCGCGCATCTCCCCAGCACCGGCGCCATCCGTTTCGACGGGGCCGATATCACCCAACTGCCGCCGTATCAGCGAGCCCGGAGTGGCCTGAGCCTGAAATTCCAGATCACCGCGGTGCTGGCCGAGCTCTCGGTCTATGACAACGTGCTGCTGGCTTTGCAATCGCTGGAGAGCAACTGGTCGCTGCTGCTCAGCCGGTCGCGCAGGCGTCTGGACGGGGATGTGATGGACGCGCTCGAACGCTTCCGCCTGGCGGATCGCGCGGGCGACCTGGCAGGCGAGCTGAGCCACGGCGAGCAGCAGTGGCTGGAGATCGCCATGGCGCTCGCGCCCCGGCCGAAGCTGCTGCTGCTGGATGAGCCGACCGGCGGCATGAGCCCGGAGGAACGCCGGGTCACGGGGGAGCTGCTGGCCCCGATCAAGTCAGACTGTGCGCTGGTGATCGTCGAGCACGATCTCGACTTCATCAAGAGCATCTGCGACCGGCTCACCGTGCTCGACCAGGGCCGTGTCCTGGGCGACGGGACCATCGACCAGATCGAGCGCGATCCCCGTGTGCAGGAGATCTATACCAGCCGTGTCTGATCCCACTCGCAGGCCGCTTCTCCAGGTGGACGCGCTTTGTGCCGGCTATGGCCGCAGCCAGGTGCTGTTCGACCTGTCCTTCGCATTGCCGCCCGTCGGCGCAGTGGCCATCCTTGGCCGCAATGGCGCTGGGAAGACGACGTTACTGAAGACGTTGGCCGGCGAGATCATCCCCATGTCCGGCAGCATCACCTTCGACGGCCGCCCCGCCACCGCCGATCCGCCCGAGCGGCGGTCGCGGAACGGCATCGGCTACGTGCCGCAGGAGCATGCGATCTTTGCCAAGATGACGGTGCGGGAGAATCTGCTGCTAGGCGCAGGACGCCAGGGCCGGGGCACGATCGACGAGGTGCTCGACCTGTTTCCAAAGCTGCGCGCGCGCCTCGGTCAAACCGCGGCTACGCTGTCCGGCGGAGAGCGCAAGATGCTGGCCATGAGCCGGGCCCTGCTCGGCCGTCCGCGGTTCCTGATGCTGGACGAGCCAACGGAGGGCGTCTGGATAGGCGTTATCGAGGAGATCGCCGAGCGCCTGGCCGAGCTGGCGGGCCGCATGTGCGTGGTCCTGGTCGAACAGCATGTCGAGCTGGCGCTGCGCGTGGCGAACTATGCCTACGTTATCGATCGCGGCACGATTGCACTTCAGGGACCGGCGACGACAGTACGCGACGACCCTGCTTTGCTGCGCTTCCTGGCCCCTTGACGATCATTAAAGGCTTTATGCCTTCGAGAGGACCTGCTGTTTTGCTGGGCTGCCATCACCTGTGCAGGGGTGCGATGCTGCTGGCGGCGGCCCAGGATGCCGGTCTCTTGCAGGAGCGACCCCGCCGTGTCCAAGTCAGAACACACCCTCATGATCCTGGTTGCCGGCCACTATCGGTCCGGCACGGGCGACGACCCGAGGCTAATAGCCCGTAACATGCGGGCGCTGGACGAGGCGGCCCTTGCTGCCATTCCTGGCGAATGCTTCGCCCTGCCGCTGATCGAGGGAGCGGCAGCGTGAGCGCCAGCGGCGGCGAGCGCATCCGCGTGCGGGAGGTGCGCGTGCTGTCCGACGACTGGTATGTACTGCGCAAGACCACCTTCGACTACCAGCGCCGGGATGGCACCTGGCAGACCCTGTCGCGCGAAACCTACGACCGCGGCAACGGCGCCGTGATTCTGCCCTATGATCCTGCCCGCGGCACGGTGCTGCTGACCCGGCAATTCCGATATCCGGCCTATGTCAACGGCCACCCCGGGCCGCTGGTCGAGGCTGTGGCAGGGCTGCTGGACGAGCGTACCCCCGAGGACGCCATCCGGCACGAGGCAGAGGAGGAAGCGGGCTGCCGCATCGCCCAGCCCCGGCGCGTGTTCGAGGCGTTCATGTCGCCAGGCTCCGTCACCGAGCGCCTGGTGTTCTTCGTGGCCGAATACAGCGCGGCGGACCGGGTTGCGGCCGGCGGCGGGGTCGTTGGCGAAGGCGAGGACATCGAGGTGCTGGAGCCGACGCTGGACGAGGCGCTGGCCATGGTCGGGGATGGCCGCATCATGGACGGGAAGACGATCATGCTGTTGCAATACGCCAAGCTGCATGGATTGCTCGCCTGACCACCCTGGCAAGCCCCGGCCCGGCTCAGCGTGGTTGCCTCAGGCGCTCTGCCCGAGGCGGCGCGAGTGCTGGGCATCAGCCCGGCCCATGGCAGGCCGGCGCGTGCGGCCAACCTCCGCAATATCCCGCTGCATCGCAGACCTGGAAGCTTCCCTTGGGCCCAAGCTGCTGAACCGGAACACCGGCCTATGTTGAATGCTGTCGAGACTCGGCGCACCCGGGAACACTGTGCGGGCACCACCGCGTTCACCTGCTGCACAAGGGCGACCGCAGGAAATGGCGCCTGGTCAAAGGCTGGAAGACGATCTAGGTCGCCGCAGGAAGCGCCGTGTCGGCCAACACCATGTCCGTGGTCATGGGTGAAGGTCTGCCCTCCGACATTACCGCAAACAGCCGCCGCGCCCGTGCTATCTCTGGCATAGCCGATGTGCCCTCAAAGGCGGCAAGGACCGATGCAAGCAATTTGCGCGCTGCGGCATCGCGTCCGCTGGCGCGCAGTAGACGCGCTAACGGCAGCACTGCTCGAAGCTCGAATGTCTTCGCTCCTTGGCGCTGGGCGACTACGACCGCGTGGCGGAAAGCAGCCTCGGCCCCTGCAAGGTCGGGCGGCGCCCGGCGTAGCAAAAGTTCGCCGCGCTGACGGTGCAGCTCCGACTCCGCCCAGCGTTCACCGGTGCGCTCCAGGGTTCTCTCGCCCTCATCCAAAAGAGCCAATGCATCGTCCATCCGCTCTGCCATGGCCAGCACGGGGGCGTGGATGGCGTCGTAGAACGGTTTGAAGGCCAGAATGCCATGCTGCACTCGGAACGCGCGCGCTTCGATCATATCGGCCGCGCCAGCGGTGTGCTCGCCCGCCAGCCATGTCGTCCAGCCGTGCAGGCCCTGCGCCCAGACAATGTATTGCGTATTCCCCAGCTCTCGGGCTTGGTGCAGCAGGCGAGCGGTCTGTTCACGTCCCTCTGCAAACTTGCCCTGCATCCCTGCCACGAGACTCCTATGCAGCAAGACGTAGCCCACACTGCCCTCGTTGCCGCAGGACTCGGTCAGGGCCAGAGCCTCGTCGAATATCCGCTCCGCTTGCTGCAGCTCACCGAGCGCCCAAAGCGTCAGGGCGAGGTAGGTCAGGGCACCCACACCGGGAGCGACGTCGAAGTGTTTGGCGATCTCACGGTCGCGTTCCGGGTTATAGAGTTCACGTGCGCGCTCCAGGTGCGTCCGCGCAGCGATGAAGTCACCGCGACACCAGCAGGTTGTGCCAGCAAGCCAGTGGGCGACGGATACCTCTGGCACTCCGGGTTGGTTCTCGGCTTTATCCAGGAAGGCCGCCGTGAGCTCCTCCATCAAGCAAAGCTCGCCGCGCATCCAGGCGTTCATCCAAAGCCCGTAGTATATGGCGTAGCGCTCGGACGCGTCCTCAACGTTCTCTGCCAGCTCGCGGGCGCGCAGGAAAGCTGCCGACGCTTCTGGCGCGTTATAGCTGTGCGCCGCCATGACGGCCTGTCCGTAGGCGACCTGCAATCGAAGCCGCAGGAGATTTTGCGCTGGCCCTACACCCAGATTTTCCGCCAGTTCGATCGCCTTGGTCAGATGGCTTATCGCCTCATGGCACGCGCCACGGCGCAGCGCCGATTCACCCGCTTTGCCCCACCACTCCACCGCCAGCCCAGGCAGGCTCGCACGGGTGAAGTGCTGCGCCACCATCTCCGGCTCGGCGTTTGCGCGGGCAGGAAAGCGGTCGCACAGAGCTTCGGCAATGCAGCGATGCAGGATCTGACGCTTGCGCTTCAGCAGTCCTTCATAGGCCGCATCCTGGATCAGCGCGTGCTTGAAACGGTAGGTCGCCCTGGACGCCGAGCCGGAACATAATACCAGCCCGGCTGCCTCGAGCTGCGCAAGCGCCGCACTCAGCGTCGCCTTGTCCCGTCCGGCAACACTGCTGAGCAAGGCGTAAGAGAAGTCCCGCCCAATAGCGGCGCCGATCTGCGCCACCTCCTTGCCCGGCGTAAGTCGATCAAGCCGATCGTTGAGCGAATCCTGTAGCGTCGCGGGCACGGCCGGCTGCGGCGGCAAGCCGTTTACGTGCCGATTTGCCGGATGTCCGGCCAGCGTTTCCGCCTCCAGCGCTGCTTTGGTCAGCTCCTCGGCAAACAGCGGGTTTCCGTCCGCTCTGGCCACGAGAGCCTGAAGCATCTTTTCGGGTAGGTCCCGACTGGCCGCGACTTGGCGCACGACCGAGATGACAGCGTCCTGATCGAGACGATCGAGCACAAGCCTGGTCACGTTGGGGAGCTGGGGCCAGGGCGGTTCGACCTCCGGCCGGAACGTAATGATCGCCAAGATCCTCAGGGCGCGGACCCGCTCGCACATCAAGCCAATCAGTTCGATGGATGTTGCGTCGGCCCAGTGCGCGTCCTCGAAGAGCAGCAGCACGGGCTGCCGGCGCGCCAGAGCCTCGATCAGGTCGAGGATTGCGATGAAAGTGGCCTGACGCTGCCGCGCCGGGCTGAGAGCCGGCGATGGACAGCCGTCGCTCAACGGTATCGCGAGCAACGCGGCGAAGGGCGGCACCGCCGCTGCTGGCTCGGGAAGGCCCATTGCCAGGACCGCCTCGAGCTTGTTGAGTTTATGCGCCGAAGGATCATCCGCCTGAAGATCGGCGGCGCGCTCGATCTGGATGGCAAAGGGATGGAGGGGGCTGTCGCGATGATATGGCGAGCACTGGAAGCGCAGCAGCAAATGCGGCTCGCCGGTGATGTGGTCGCAGAGCCAGGCAGCTAGGCGGGACTTGCCGATCCCGGGCTCGCCGGATAGCAGCACGACTTGGCCCGCGCCCTGCCAAGCCTGTTGCTGTCGATCAAGCAGCAGGCCAGCTTCCAGCTTGCGGCCAACAAAAACCGCATTGCGTGTGCCGGCACGCATCGCCTCGAAGCGGGTATCAGTCACCAAAGCACCCGCGAGCGTCCACGCTTCGATTGGCTCGGAGAAACCTTTAATCGCCTGCGGGCCGAGCGGCCGCAGGTGGAACAGATTGGCGAGCAGCTGTCGGGTCGATCCAGCTACAACGATGCTGCCCGGCGCCGCCGAGGACTGCAGCCGCGCCGCGATATTGGACGCATCGCCTATCACCGCTCGCTCCTGCGCGGCGCCGTCGCCGATCAGATCGCCTATCACGACTTGGCCGGTTGCTATGCCGATGCGCACCTGCAGTTCTTCATCCGCAGGTGTGCGCAGCCGCTTCATCGCGGCTAGTATTTTGAGTCCGGCCCGAACTGCGCGTTCGGCATCATCCTCATGGGCTCGCGGGTAGCCGAAGTAGACCAACACGCCGTCACCCATATATTTGGCCACGAAGCCGCCGAAGCGGATGACCTCGCCGGATACGGCTCCCTGGTAGTGGAGCATGATCTCGCGCGTGTCCTCCGGGTCGAGTTTCGAGGTGAGGGCAGTGGAGCCGACCAAGTCGCAGAACATGATGGTGACCTGGCGCCGCTCGGCCTGCGCGATCGTTCCGGCCCGTAGCACGGCGACAGCGGCGAGCAGCTTACGGCGGTGGCCGATCGACGTGACGCCAAGGCCCGCCAGGTCATCGGCCGTGAGATCAGGCAGCACCGTGACGTCGACGTTGTGTGCATGAAAAGCCGGAGCATACCGCTCCAGATCGAGTCCACGCAGCCAATGCATAACGTCCATTGCCGTCTCCGACACATCACATGCAACGGCATCTCGATCTTAATGGAGATGGCACATGTGGACGATACAGTATGACAGCCCGAAGCGGTTCGGGATTTCGCGCTGGGTGTGACCGGGATCACAGTTTGCTGCCGCCGGCTGTGCCATCGCGCCGCCGGTCAGCAGGGTGGCAGCCCGGCGCGGGCTGAAGGTGTAGAACACTCGCGGCGGCTGGCCGCCGACCCACACCCGCAGCTCGCGCGTTTGGCCGTGCCGAAAGCCTGCCGCACCTGTCAGCTTGATCGGGGCAACCAGCGCTGCCCAGGAACGCCGATCCTACACTACGCGGCGGGGAACAACCGTTGTATCATGTGAATTCTTGGGCAGAATGCGACCGCAATCCTGAACATACCCGGTATGGTTGATGGAACACCGCAATTGATGCCTCGGCTGATTTTTGCCAATCAACTGCGTGGTCTCGCGGCGCTGTGCGTGGTGCTTACGCACTTGGTGGGCGTGTTCTGGATGGAGCGCGGCCTTGTCAGCCTTGCGACCGGTTCGCCGGTACAGGAAGGCAGCCCGCCGGCAGCGTTGCTGGGGCTCTTCACCCATCGTTATCTGAACTTTGGCCCGCTCGGCATATCCGTGTTCTTCCTGATCAGCGGGCTCGTCATCCCGATCTCGCTTACCCAGCACAGTCGCATCTCGTTCATGCTGGCGCGCCTGTTGCGCATCTATCCGACCTATATAGCGGCCCTGCTGTTCCAGGTTGGAGTTGTATTCGTGGCAGCACGTTATTGGGGCACCCCTTTTTCACACTCGATCTTTGGCTTCTTCGTCAGTGCCCTGCTGATCCAAGGCTTCGTGGGGGCATCCAGTATTGATCCGGTCAGCTGGACGCTCAGCATCGAGCTGAAATTCTACATGCTGATGATGCTGCTTGCGCCCCTGATCCGGCGGGGTTCGGTACCCGCGCTCTTCGCGTTGGCGGGTGTGCTGCTCGCGAGCAATGTGCTCGCGCCTTGGACCCACATGCCTGGCGTCGCAGGAGTCGAGGCTATGTTCCTAGTGTTCATGCTGAATGGCGTGTTGTTCAACTACCGCTGGCGCGGGCTGATCGGCCTGGCCGCCTTCCTCGCCGCCTCGGCGGCAATGCTGGCGATCTTTCTGACTTGCTGGCGGTTCTCGATTTTGCGCTGGCAGTTCTGGGTGGTTCCGGTCAACTATTTCTATGGCATAGCGATCTTCGGAACGGCATACGTCTTCCGTAACCGCTTCCGCCCGATCCCCTTGCTGGACTTCCTCGCCGATATCAGCTTTCCGCTCTATGTGATCCACTTCTTGGGTGGTTTGTCACTCATAATGCTGCTGATGCTCCGCTTTGGGCTGGACTATCTGGTTGCACTCGCGATCACCCTACCTGCACTGCTCGCCCTCGCGACGCTGCTGCATGTCACGATTGAGAGCAGAACCATCGCCATGGGCCGCGCCCTCGCCCAATCGGCCTGGGCCAGGCCGAAAGTCTTTTCGTTCCTCTCACCCTTCCTCCCCATTGCCGGCGGGCTTAGCCTGATAATCCCTGGCCGAACCGCCCCTGCACTCCGTTCCGGCGATGCCAGGGACAAGCCCGAGCCTGACGGCTAAAAACATCACCGTCATGCGCGTGCCAATGCCCAGCCGAGTGGATGGGAACTGGTTCAGGATCACGGGATCGACAACACCCTCGATGCACGTCAACCTTTACTTGCAGGCGTGAGCGGCCCGCAGGCTGGCAAGCGTCGGGGGCACAATGGCAAGGAAATCGCGCGATCAAAGCTTTTTGAGGCCTCCTGCGCCGTTCTGCACGAATGTTGAACTGACGAGCTTGTGCAATCAGAGATGCATCATGTGCCCGCTCACGGCTGGCAACACCATGTCGAGCCGGCGTCCCGGGCACATGAAGCCCGCAACCTGGGCGCGGGTCCTACCGGCCCTGCGGACGATCGGCCAGGTCCAATGGATCGGCTATGGCGAGACCCTGCTGCATCCAAATGCCCTGCAGTACATGGGCGAAGCCGATGCCCACGGCGTCTGGAGCAGCCTAACGACCAATGGCACGATGCTGACGGAGCAGACCTGCACCGCCCTAGGTCGATTGCAGCACCTGGTCCATGTCAGCGTCTCCATCGACTCCCTGGATCCCACCGTCTATCGCAAAATCCGCAAGACGCCGCTCGCTCCGGTTCTGAAGGGATTGGAGACGCTCATCCAGCATGTGGACAGGCGAAAGATCACCGTCGGGTCCGTCATCATGAAGGACAATATAGAGGGTCTGGACGGCCTGCCTGAATACGTCGCGGGTCTCGGTCTCAAGAAGTATCAGATCAATGTCCTGCATGAGCACAAGGGCAAGCACTTCGACGGAGAGCTCGGCCTTGAGGCGCGGCACGCGCTGGGGCGCCTTGCCACGGCCTGCAACGCGAATGCGGTTCAGCTCGTGGTCGACGTTCCTGCGCGCCTGGCCGCCAATCTGAACGACGGTGCGGAGTATCACGAGACCTACACGGGCACTCCGCGGGACACGCTGACCCGGCGTTGCCTTCTGCCCTGGGAGTTTCCATTCATCGACAAGGACGGAAACGTGTTCCTATGCAGCAACGCCACTGGCCGAGAGTCCGAGCTGCTCGGCTCCGTTCGGGACGATCCTTTCATGGATATCTGGCACACTGAGAAGTTCCAGGACATCCGCCGGCGTTTCCTGACTTCGGAACGGCTGCCCGAGTCCTGTCAGAACTGCACAATCCAGTCCCTGGGCACTCACCAGCTCCACGAATATCGTGCGGAGATCCTGTCGGGTCCTATCGCCCT
>JAABVA010001661.1_pt1 | contig 23409 bp, 24 predicted proteins | sample 5560331 | NCBI WGS metagenome assembly JAABVA01 (sample SAMN12812661, study PRJNA571458) | rock metagenome | isolation source: Antarctica rocks | place: Antarctica: Victoria Land, Mt New Zealand sud | collected 2016-01-07
GACTTCATGATGATCGATATCAGCTATCAGCATTGATACAGTCAATTTCTTATGACTTTCGATGATGAGATTGAGTAGAATTTTATGAGTGATGATCTTCTTAGATATCTTTCCATCATAATCTCTTATTAGCTTCTCTTTTGCCAGTGATATAGATTGAATTTCCAGTTTCTCGCATACTTTATCGACTAGATTAGAATGTATGATCGTGTAGACGACTGAATCACTGTCTATTAGAAGACGAAGGCTGAAAGATCGATTCTGAGAGATGAGGTGAGCGTCAATTAGAAACGACTTTTCAAAGTAATTTTCTTTCGATAGAATTTCGTCTAGTTTGCACAAAGATATAATCTCTACCTCTTCGATGACTTTTGAAGAGATGACTAGTTTTTTGAATCGAAATCCGAATCGAAATCGAAGTGATCATATTCATTGTTCACTGCATTGATTCTAGTAGGTCGATTGAAGCACTCTTTAGAGCTATGGTCTGATTTATGACATATGAAACAGCTTTCGACTAGAATGTCTGCTTCTTTGACGCTAGTTAAAACCGCGCCGCGCGACTTTAGCTGGTCAGACTTCGAGTGATCGACTGACTGAGTGACAACAGTCGCTCTATGAAAGATAGTCTTAGAAAGATCGTTGACGCGTTTGATCTTGTTCTTGATCTCTCGAATGACTCGCTGATCATTATTCAAACGAATCAGATAGGAATGAATTTCTTTTAGAGAATCAGGTTGAACTAGTTGATCTACTCAAACGGATCGAAGACGAAGATGTATTTTATCTTTCAGATCAGCGATCAGTTGCTTCTCGTGATAGTCTAGATAGAAAGATAGACGTTGAAACTGAGTATAGAATTCATTGAATTTCTTGAACTCTTGAACCAAGTTGTAGTATTTTCTACGAAAGTTGACTTCCTTATTCGAATCATCGAACAACTGAGCTAGCTCTTTCAAAAGATCGTCGACGATCTTATAGAGATTGACACAGTCACGTTCGCGTCTAGCTTGAGTGATCTCAGCTGCGTCATCGAATAATCTAGAATGTATATAGCTCAATTTGACTCGTTCATTAGGAAAGAGATCGACGTTGATCTCTAGTTTATCCTGAATTTTTCCATACCAGTTCTCTCAAGTAGAGTTCTTTTCATCAGTAAACAACGAAGAATCAGGTATTTTTTGAGATCTAGAACGCTCAGAGTAAATGAAATCAGAAGAAGTGTTTTCTTTAGCTTGAAGCCTAGTCTTTAACTCTTTGATTTCGTCTTCTTGTTGTTTATCTAACTCGTAGAGTCGATCTGTTTCTTCATCAAGGACTAGGCTTCGAGCCTTTCAGATTTCGTAGAACACGAGGGGTATTATCGTTTCAGCGAATGATTCGTCATCTTCATGAATGAATGGTGCAGCACTTGATGATTTCGTTCGTGATTTCGATGAATCAGCATCAGAGATTTGAGAGAAACGATTTCGAAATTCTTCGAAACGCTCTTCAGTAGACGAACGACTAGGCATGATGAGGTTTGTTTGAAAGAAAGTCGAACGAATGATGATGTTCGACGATTTGAAAAAGAAAGACGTATAGAATGATGTTTAATCTTCAACAAAGAAGATGAGATTTGTTTGTTGATTGATTTGATTGATTCTCTAGCAAACAACGAAGATTCTTTATCGTTGAATCTATCGATTGATTTGATTCTTGAGCAATTCACGAAGATTCTTTATCGTGATTCTCATAATCGAGTGAACTTTGCGTACTTAATGAGCGATAAGTAGTCTAGCAATTCAAACAGTCTCGTTGTTGATTCTATTCAACCCTCTAGTGTTGTTCTATCTTTCGATTATCGTCGATCATCAGATAAACGAATTTCTTTAGACTTGTTCTGTCTAGACGAGTATGTTGAATGAGTAATGAGATCAGTATCGTGTGATTAACGAATTCTTAATATAATGTCAGAATCATGCCTAGATGATACAATCAATGAAGATCAGAATTGATAGTGCTTGATCTTTAGAGATAGCTATAACTGAATATTAAGAATACAGAAGAAGATTGATACAAAAGCTTTTATTTATGTAATGTTCAGAGACTGCGCTAGACCTGAAAGAAATGTGTTTGTGACACGAAAAGGATGTGATGTAGATGAACAAAATGTTGGTGAAAGAAAAGAGTGTTGAGAAAGAAAAAGAATGTTGAGTCATATCTGAGTCATATCTGAGTCATATCTGAGTCAAACCTGATGCGAATTGATTAGAGCTTCAGCCTTGTTCAGTCTTAGTACGCTCGTAACAATGATCGCAGATGAAGACTCGTACATTCATGCGAAAGATCTATCTTACATTGATCAGATCGTCATCGAAGTGCTGAAGAAGACGAAGAATTATACTCAATTCGAATGAGACGAATTGTCTGCTCACGATTCTTTTGATAATCAGTCAGCGCTTCGAACAGATCTGAACTTCAGAAATCTGAAGCTCAAGACATTCAAAGACGAGCAAGTTCAGCGCTGAAGAAAGACTCAATCTGACTGAAGTATCTGATCTTTGTTAAGAGATACATAATAGAACAAGAGCGCTGAGTTCAGACATAGCGATTTTATTGAGTCAGTCTTCGTTTTTCACTATTAGATCTACATCTCATCTCAATTCTAGAGCGTCAGAACTGATCATAGTTTAGCAGTAAGCGAACTATATAGCTATTTATAGATGAAACATTAGCTGAAACGTGATAAAAGAGTTCTTTCTCAGACACAGCTTTCTTTAAGCATTTGAAAGTGAATTGCATGACATTCATTTTTGTTTCGCGATTCTGATGACTGAGCTTTTCGATAAGAAATGCGGCATTGTTCTACAATTAGAGACATTCAAAAAAGAGACGACATTCATTCACTGCTCTCGAGAATTCGTTTATTTTTCAAGAATATATATTATCATTGTGACTTCAAAAAAGAACGATCAAAGCATCTCTCTATATCTTCATGGCAAAAGTTAGAACTCAGCGACACATTGATCGAGAGAAAGTCAGAAAGCGAACAAAAAGTCTCTTCAAAAAGATGAACGAGTTGACACAGATAACGAACGCAAAGATCTACTTCATCATGAATCGCAATGAAAGATTTCAAATCTACAAATCGACTGATCAATTCGAATGATCGTCGTCGAAACAAGAAATGATAAATCGTTCAATCGCAAAGATTCGCGCACTGTTTAATACTATGATTCTAGAAGAAGCGTTATCTCATTTCAAGATATAAAGGCTCGACGAACTTTGAGCCTGCAAATGACGAGGCAAGAAATCAGAGAAACACTGAAGAAATCAACGATGAACATCTGATGAAGCTCAAGCTTGAAGATGACGATGATTTCATTGATTATCAGCGACGTATTTTCTCTGTTTTCAAGTCTTCAGTTCTGTCGAGATCATCAGCTGAATGAATGTATTTCTCGTCTCGACTTTCATCTTAGATGATGTGCAGATCAAACATCTATCTGTCATAAAGACTCAGATTGCAATCGTCTCATCTGAATTCTGAAAGTTCTCTGTGAAATAGCTTCATCTCGATTCTCATTCAATTTGACCTATGCTCGACTAACAAAATGTGAGCTGTCTTCTTCGTGCCTCGTATCATATGAAACACATATTGCTGTTCAAGACTAATGCTACTCGTATATTTGACATCGCACTGTGTGACAATGCTCAAGATTCTTCGATCACACTTCAAAGAATAATGCAATAAAGTGAGATCATATCTTTGCGAAGTCTTCGACATGAAGTTGTTGAAGCAGAGACATCACATTCTGAAACTTCTGAATGAAGCGACGAGAAGCAAAAACGAGAATCATCGTCAGAATGCATGATTAGTGATTGAAGTTGAGATTCTGAATTAGATAGATTTCACAATCGAAAAGCAATTTTAGATCTTTCAACGTCATTTTTACGTATTCACTAACGCACTCTTGTATGATGTGCATTTACATGCTTAGTTGACTTGCGTCTATACCTTAAACAGAATTCTAGTTGCGAGAGAATGATTGACAGCGACAGAGACTCGAAGTTGAAATCGAACTGTCTGATTGAATGACTGTCAGCATTTGCAGTGTCTCAAATAGAAACGCGCACGATCTTCTTCATCAGAACGCGCTCTGCTTCACATGTTCTAGATGCTATCAAAAATAAACTTCTTGATTTGAAATACATGTTTTGACTTTGACTGCGTCTTTCTTCTTCTTAACAATGTAGCACAACATCATTTCTGAATGCTCGTTACTCGTTTCTTACTAAATCTCACTTTTATTGTCTTTGAGATTTCTGCTTTCAATAAATGAAAGTCAAATTACATTCTTCTACTTGATATCAAATTCTCTCATATGTCAATCTCAGTCAATTCTTTCTTTTGCCGTCAGTGCCTTTCTTCGAAGTTCTCTGATCATCACGTCAGCATTGTCGCAGAAAGCAACTGCAACTTTCTGTGAGTCATCAGATTCTTTCTGGACAGAATATGCCTAGTTTTCTTCGAGTGCATTTGAAGCAGCTCAGAAACAAGCTTTTTCGAACGATTGAAATGAAAAGACTTCGTCACAGAATCTTCAAGAATGATGCTGATATTATATTGCGATCAACAGTCTGAAGAAGCAACTTCGAGATCTTTACACTCAGTATCAATATTTGTGCGCAGTCTACAATCAGACTCAAGAAGACGTGAATACTCAGATTCGACGATTCAAATCTATTGATTCAGCTCTCAATATGAAAAGAAATGCGCAGATGAAAAAGAAAACTCGATATGAAGCAGACAAACAGCAAATGATCATCATTGTCAAATTCATCAATATTTTTCACGCTTCGCGAGTTCTCGATGAGAACGTAAGAGTCTGACTCAAGACAGAAGCACTGAAACTTGATCTCTTAATCGCGATGAAGATTGCTGATGCTTCAATGATGTGATAGACGATTGATAGACATAGAGTGAATAACATAGCATACTGAGGAATCGCGATTGTTCGAACACATCGTATGCATAAAGTAATCACGATCGCAGATTAATGAAGCTTATTCTGCTTCGATTTGATCTATCTATATTACAAAATTTCTATGACATAGTAGTAGATAATAAGCAAAGAGATCATGTCTCTAGATACTTTCTTCATCGCAGCTCGATCAGAAAATGAAGTCTCTGACGATCGTATTTCAGAACTTGAAACATTGATTGCTCAGATATTGTTGTTCGTTGATCATATACTTAAAGAAGAAATCGCGATGAGCACTGAAGTGATTGATTCATTTTCAGTTCACGACAGATCGAATGTTCGCGAAGCGCTCGTAGAAATTGTCTGCGCAACGCTCGTTGTGACGCTGTCGTTGACTGAGTGACGATTTGAAAAATTTAAGCTGAAGATTTCTCTGTCTTTGTCACGAAGCGCACAATTCTGCTGTGATGATGAGCGATAGAATCATGCTGAATTATTCATTGTTATCAAGTAAAAAATCATCAATCTGAAGAAATTGACAACGCTTAACAAGTCGTTTGCTTGACAGAGTTGATCTAAAGAGATCTGAGCTATATGATCTCTGAGATTTACTGAAGTGAACAAGATGATATCATCAACGAAAGCATTCAATTGATTCGAAGTGAACACAGTCTTCACGTTGATGTCAACGACAATGTGATGAATTGATGAATTCAAAGACATAGCTTCTGAACTATATTCTAGTGTTGTTGTTTGCATGCTGACGTTGAGACTTGTTGAGTTTCAGCTCACGTTCAACTCAAACGATAACATCTCAGACGCACTATCGACATGACTGCTAAGTAGAATATTAGCTGACTCGATCTGCATGTTATTCACTTACATTTCAGCGATCAACGCGATCAACAATGTCAATGATTTCAGCTCGTTCATGTCTTCTTTTGCAAGTTAAGATATTGATGTTGTCAAAGTTGACAACATTGAGAAAGAGAGTTCTGACTGTTGTCAAATGAAAAGATAGAAACTCTCAAAAACGAAATTTCGAAGAATCTCGATTTATGAATGTTCAGAGTGTATCTTTTGCAAGATTCTATTCGCAGTCAGAAAAGCTCACAGAACGATGCAAGAACTGATGATCATGAAAGTCTGAGTTTGCTTATCAGTGATTTATAAAAGAACACAAATCAATGATTCAAAAAAACATAACATTACACAAATAAAATTCTCAAAAACAGATCGATTGATTCGATTCTTGAATACATCTACTCGAGCAATTTTATCATCTCAAAAGACAAGTAATACTGCTCTTTCGTATGAGAACAGATTTGAAAAGAAAAAAGAGAAAAAGGGAAAATTCTTTCGATTGAATTATGATTGATTTCGAAATGAAAATTTCATCGATCGTAGAAGTCGAAGAAAAGACGCTGAGTTCGAATTTCAAGCGAATTGCAATCGACGAAGCACGTAAACAGGCAGAGCAAGCAAAGACGTTCAACAGTCTTTCAACATCAGAGAGCACGTTGAGCTCAAACACTGCTCGTCTTGAAGATGACAAGGCACGTTGACAGACAGAGCAAGCAAAGACGTTTCAGAATCTTTCAACGTCAGAGAGCACATCAAACTCAGACACTGCTCGCCTTGAAGCTGACAAAGCACGTCGACAGACAGAAGCGATAAAAACACTCTTCAACGAGATAAATTCAAAGAAGACATTGAATCAAGACACTGCTCATATCAAAGCGAACAAAGAAAAAGATCGAGCAGAAGAGTCTTCGAAAACAGCTTCTTCAGAATCATTCAATATCTTCATCGATAAACTCAAAGAGTTTGTCGAAAATGCTTACAAGAATGAAGATCAAAATGACGAATCTGATCGCATGAAAATTGAGCAGAGCGAAGCTTCAAAGTCAGATGATCTTCGTCAGCAGATATATGAAAAAGTCACATCGTATTTGAGAAAGCTCATGAAGAATTTCAAGAACGCTGAAGCGACATCAGAATTGAACAAATTGAACAAGCAGATAAAGAAGCAGAATCTCAAAGACAAGCTCTCAAAGAAAGATCTAGAGAACTTTCTCATTCAGATCTTCACATTCGTCATCAACTTCAAATTGACGAAAGATTATCGCGAATCTGTAGTCAAGAACTCAGCTGATGATGTAGCGAGAGAAAAAATAAACAACATCAACAACATTTTGAATCAGTTAAATGAGCGACATGAGTATCTCAGAATCTGACTTATACATCTTGTATCTCGATCAGACACTGATGAAGCAGACTTCGCAGTAGCAGAGTCATTCGAAGCAGCAGAGTCATTCAAAGCAGCAGAATCATTCGAAGCAGCAGAGTCATTCGAAGCAGCAGAGTCATTCGAAGCAACAGAATCATTCGAAACAGCAGAGTTCAAAGTCGTCAATCAAGCTGATCAGACTTTCATCAAAGATGATGTGAAGATCAAAGTCAGCGTTGAAATACTCAATGAATCAGACGACTTAACGTCTTTCGAAAAAGTCGTGATTGTTCGAAAAGCTGAGTTTGAGTCGCGAATCATCGTGAATCGTGAAACAGATGTGAATTCATATTTTGAGATACACTCTGAGATTGACTTTGAAAAAGAAGTCATCAAAGAGTGACTGAAAGATGAAACATATGAAAGCGAAGATTTGTCAAAGAACGCAAAGATCAATCAGATGCAAATTCATGAGCGAGTCAAAGTCAAGAAAACAGGTAGTAAGTGTATTAACAAAATCGCACGTACTCAAAGTGAAATTCAATACTACTTAATCAAAGTTCTGAATACAGATTACATAAGCATCAGATCGATGTTCTCTGAAATGAAAGAACTCAGTTCTGTCAAACTCAAATGTATCGATGCACAATTGAATCGTCAAAATGAGCAGTTGCTTGCGAAACTTGATCAATGTCGTGAGAAGAATGAGCATTCGAACATCGAAAAGCAGCTGACGAATGATGATATTAAAAAGATGTCGTGACTGTCGTCGAACGCGATTTTCGAGACTAAGAAGAAGAAGAAGAAGAAGAAGAAAGAGAATGAAGATGTAAGAAATATAGTTTCTCAGAGAACAGATCTGAAGCGCAGTTCAAAGTCGAAGATCACTTCACGCATGTCGAAAACGTCTTGAATTTTCAAATATTTCATCATTCGAGCATTATAGCATGTTGTGAAAAAAGATGAGCAAACGACAGCAAAGATGAAGACGCGAGAATTTCTTCAAATTTGATTTTCTTCAGTCAGTCTTTATCAAGTTATAGTAGAGTTAGAACAAGAACAATAATAGATCATTGAGATGAAAAGCTTTCATACACATATTTTTGTGATCAACTGTTGTATCTTCTTTAGCGACAAGTGAAATCACATAGAATGCTTATGTAATATCTCTCTGTTTCGTCTAGCCTTGACATAAGACTAGCGCTGACTTATTTGATTTTCGTATTCAAAATTGAGTATACTCTCTCTACAATCATTTATTGCAATCAAGATTCTTGCTCATGAATTCTCAAACATCAATCTTGAAACATTGTTTTGATGAACTCAAGAGCGAACGACGTCAATTCAAGAGCAGAAATTGCTTATATGTCAAAGTCAGATCTGAGTCGAGAGATTTCACATCTCGATCACACATGATCAGATCGAGATATACATCTACAGTATTTGAGCAACAGAGACATAAAAGAAAGAGTTCTTATGTCAATCAGCAACACGATGCAAAGCGAGCTCGTCATGTCGTTGCACAATCAACGCACTTGATCACGACAGCGCTTCAGAGTATTCAAGATGAACAGAAGAAACTCGATGATAGCAACGACTTCAAGACAAGTTGAGAGAATTTTTCTTTAGATGCAATGCTGACTAGAAACAGTGATTCTATGTGATGAGCTGTAAAAATGAGACACGATTCGTATCGAGTTATTTCAACAGCAAACGAAAAGAAAGCATCAGTCTTCTATTCTCAAAACTCAAATCTGTCATCGCTTACAATGTTGATTTCGAAGACATATTGAAGACGCATCGCGTTATAGAGACAGATGATGAAGAGTCGAAGAACTAAAGAAAGCTTCAATTATTGATGAAAAGAAAACGCGCATCTGCATCGTCTGAAAATCATGAAATCAAGAATATTCGAATGACTGTGCGATGCAGCTTCAACGAGAACAGCGTTTCTTTCAGTGTGTTTTCAAGAATTTTTCTTGTGAGCAGAGTGAACATCTGTAACACGCTGAAGAAGCACTGAAATCATCAATGAACACATTGAATATCTTCTTACGCAAATCACAGTTCTAAAGTTGCATCTTCACAGTCGAATTATGTCATTGAATATCATATTAAACTCTTTCTCGATGAAGTCATTCGAAGACTACAAGAACTCGCAAGCTTTAGTAAGAACAAGCTCTCGTTTCTCGTATTCTTCGTTGAGCTGAAAGAAACATCGAACGCGATGAACGTTGCAAAACTACAAAATCTGCACAATGAAGTGAGTGTGATCTACAACATTTTAAGATTGCATCAGATGATAAATGAGAAGAACGATTTCTACGATAGAGTCTGAATACTATCGCTTGATATCAATGACGAGATGTGAAGACTTCGATGTCATTGAGTTTCTAAGAATGATCATGAATATGATATCTATTACTCAAAGATTCTTAGATGTTGAGCAATCGAAGATTCGAAAGTGACTACTGTCTCGAAAACAAGAGCTTCAATGAGAAATGTTGTGAATCGAATGCGCGATGTGTTATTCAAAGATCTATACTCTGCAATAAACATTTACGAGAAAACTTTCAATTCTCAGCTCTTGAATTTCAAGTTCTATCAGATCAGCTATAACGTACGATCTGAATCAGAGAATGACAGCGTTCTTCTAGTATCTGATCACTTCTTTGTCGATGAAACGCAGTCTGTTGAGTTTGATGCACAGCTCAATACTGCTTTGAAATCTCAAGAGATTCTCGAAATCGACAGTGAATCTGTACATGAATTCATTGAATCAGCATGAATTGATATCTCGATATCAACTCAACAGTCGAGTCTCTTCAATATTAATAACGATAAGAAAGAACTTAGAAAGAAAGAGTGAAAACTAAAAAACCTCATGAGAAGTTAGCGATAGCATACATACGTTGATAGCATCTAGTATAAATACTTAGTTGCACGAACACTTAATATTTGATTCTTTCGCTAGACGATCACACACAATGAACGAAGCTGCAAAGAATGTGCTTGATGATCTTGCAATTTCATAATTATTATACATTAGATTTATTGTTTTCGATTTGTCAGCTATTCATCTTGACGTTCAAACAGATTATATAGCGAAATGTCATCTTGAAACATCAGTAATATTTTGTTTCATCATGTCAACTAGATTGATTCTTCTGAAATCATTAATAGAGACTCGATAGACTGCGACTCAAGTCGAGACTTCTTGCACATTTATGATCTCTAATGATCATCAAGAGTTGATCTCTTCAGACTAATATTCAAGATACATGATTTACAAGATCGATTCAGCAAGTTTCTATGAAAAGTCATCTCAAACGAAGCGTTGAGCTTTTGCTGATTTTCAAATCATTGCATTGTCTGAGAAAATGCACTAATCTTTCGTCGTTCTTGCGTAACGCTTTGAGCGTAAATGATCACAAGTTCGATTGAATGACGAATCAAAAAGTCAATCTTCTTCTGATATTGATGACACAACAGACACAAATCTAGATTATCTTCATAATGTTTCAAAGTTTCGACGTCAGTGATAAAATCTAAGTTGAATATATCACATCTTGCTAGTAGCTTGATGATCGAATTTTCTGAAAGACGACATCGTATCGTATCACGACAGTGATATTGATCTTCTCGAAGACGTTTCGAAACGCTTGTCAGCTCAAAATAGAATGCGAAAATGAGCAACGCGTAAAGTGTCTTTGCACAATCTCGATACATCTGTGATACGTGAACACTTTCTCGCAGCTCATTCATGCGATCAATGTTGTCAATCATCGACTCGTCGCTGAGTAAGACGAAATTCAGTCGAATGAAGTCTTCTCGCTTTCTGTCATTCACGAAGTTCATGAGTTCATCCCAAATTTTTTGCTCATTGAAGAAAGACATGTAAGATCGTCAAAGTCAAGATAAATAGTCATCGAGAATCACGTGACGAAAGTCGATAGTTCTGAGAGATGTCGAGATCTTCTGAGCATCTGTGTCAAGAAACACAACGACATTCGAGATCGAAAGAGAAGAATCGTTGCGTAGACGTTTCGACAACGCAATTCTGACAGAGTTGTTGTGTTCGCTCATTTCATCATTCTGAATCGATTCGAATGTCTTGATTTGTGCTGATCGATACAAACTGTTTCACATCAATCGTGTTTCGTCATACAACTACGTCAATGTACTCACACAGATGCAGTCAAAGTAGCTCGATCACTGAAAAATCAGTTTCTAAGCTTCTGCAAAGACGAGACACTCACGCTTCTCATATGCATGATTCATTCTCAACTTTCTTCGAACGAACGTGTGTATATTCTAATCTTTTGTTCAGTCTTTTGTCTTCGAGCACAACATTCAATCTTATCGCATTCTTTTTTTCTTGCGTCAGACTTGTTGTAATTGATGAAAATCATCGAAGAGACATTATCAATGATAGCGACAATAATATCGACTTTGATGACAAGAATTCTTGATTGATAGTCAAACATGCAATCATCAATTCTTAAGTACTTCTTCAAACAGTCTTCGAAAGCGTTCGCATCATAATGATCGTTTCTATATCAATTCTTCAAGAAGAGATGAAGACGTTTAATGAAATTCGTTCGCTCTTGAGATCGTTCAAAGAGTTTTCGCGTCAATGCATTGAAAACGTGAACACATTGAGAAATTGACATGTCACGTAGAAACAAGATACAGACAATGAGATCTTCTGTTTCATATTTAAGCCTGACAATTCGTGAGATCTGAACGTGAAGCTTATCAACGCTAGTGTCGAACGCAATATCAAAAAAGTCTTGAATTTGTAACTCACTTTCTATCATATTCTGAATGATTGTCATGATGTCTAGTGAAATAACATCATGCGTGTCTTTCTCATCGATAGTCAACATTCGTTCGTCAGCGAAGAAAGGTTTGAGTCTCACGATGCGATTCTCAGAACAACATAGAAAACAAGTCTCAATATGATATTGACAATTCATAATGAACATCTCATTCTCATAGATTCGTACACATACATTACATATGACATGTTCGCAGAAGAGTGTGTTCTCTGACTTTCGACGAAGACATCAAAGACAGATGCTGTTGCTCTGAAGTAGCAGTCATGATATGTCAAGATTGCTCACGTTTTCTCGATGCACTTATGTCGCGAACTTGCTCAACGTCATATTCACAAAGTACGCGATCAGATGTCTTTTGATACTTTGCTTCTGATTCTCGATTCGCTTCACGATCTCTTTTTTCGCATATGATCGTTCTTTGAATGAGTCAACGAGTGATCTAAGGCACGAGAAATGATAGATGACATCATATATCGTCTTCAAATCAAAGTCTGAGTTCTGAATCAGCTCGTAATTTGTAGAATGTCAGTGCAGCACTGATAATGCATATTGAAAGAATAGACGTTCAGCACAATACTAGAAGCGATGAAACTTGTCATGATGTCGTTCGAAAGATCACGATACATTTCAAATCGTAAGAACGAAGTTAAATGATCGAAGTGATTCAAATCAACTTCGTTATCTAGTCGACTTGTCGTAATGAAGTTAAAAGATTGAAGAGCAGAGACTGCTGTCTGCGATACGACAATTTGAAAGAATTTGTTCAGATGCACGATCGAGTAGAGACATCGACAGCGCAATCGAACGTTTCACATCTTATTCATCTGCCTTCAAAGTAGCTTCTTCAATTGTTGAAAACGTGTCAACGAAGATATTTGCTCGTCTGTCAGATGTAGAATCTTGATGAAAGAGTAGAAATTTTTTAGAATCTTCTGATTCAGACTGAACTGCACATCTTGCATTTCAAGTAGATCAAGTGTAGAACTAGCGCTCGTCTCGTCATCGCGTTTGATGATCACAACACTCGATCGAACTTGCTTGAAGAAACTCGATTCTACTTCGACAATGACTCAAATTTTCAGATGATTCACGACACTTTTGAAGTTGAAGAAGTCGTCGATGAAAATGCACAGTACATCGCTGAAGAAACAGAATATTCGCGCATGCAGAATGTCATAGACATCGAGCATGATCGTGACATTCGTTCATCGAATAGAAAAAGACTCGATTTCGTGACAGAATGCGTTCAAGACTGATATAATCATCGCAGATGAATCACTTTCGACAAAGAGCATCGAATGATCGAAGTAGAGACTTGTGTTATCGACTCGCAGAGTGACAATGTCTTTATTACGCTCTTTATTGACGTGATTTGAAAAAAGCTCTCGAAGAGCTAGATTTTTGACTTTTCGACCTATAAACAGTAGAACAGAGAATTGCTGAGTTGTCGAATTAGTCAGCTCTCTCACGATTCTAGTCAAGCGATCTGTATTGATCAACGCGATTTCTTTTTCACTCGTTACGTGTAATCACTCTGAATGCTTGCAGATGATCATGTTGATTATGCTTACAAAACGACGATTGTACAACATAGAGAGATAGAGATCACGACAGATCTTATATGCTTCTATGATTATTCAAAAGTTGACTTCTCTCAGACATTCTTTTCTGACAGTCTGCAGAATGATCTCTCATTTGATAGTTTAATGATTACTGAGCATGAGCACTCGATCTTAGTTTCAGATACAAATGACAGAAAGTGATCGAGTCTTTGTCTTCGACGTGATCATGTTCATCTTACGTGATCTAGTGAGAAAAAGAAGCTGTTGACCTTCTCAATTACGTTCATTCATGAGATCTGAATCATGTCTTTTAAAGCAATATATTTTGAAGGTACAGCATCGTATTCAGCGAGTAACACATCTATGAAAAAGACAAACGAGTCAAAAGTCAATCTTCGCAGCAGATAACTAAAATCAAACAAAGGTTTTTCGTGAGCGCAACAGCGACATTGCAAACAACATTTGCTCTTCTTCTCATTCAAGTCGTCTTCTCTTTTCTTGTGTCGTGAGTACTGACTGCAATTTGACTGTTTCTGTGTTGATTTTCTCGTCGCTGTCAGAGAAAGACGTTTCTGACATACTCTGTGATTGAATCTTAAACTTCTTCGACAGATTATCAAGAACGAGTTGCTTGTGCTGCAGCTCGTTGATCGTGCGCTGTAGCTTGTTTCGCAGACTTTTCACTTCTGACTTTGTACTCTTTCATTCGTGAAAAAGAGTATCAAGATTTATATTGTTCGAAAGATCAATGCTCAAATCTTCTTCGTTCGAAAGCTCAAGCTTGTTGAGAATGTCAGTCAATGTCTGAACGATAGCTCGTTCATGCTCAAGACATCTCTCTGTCGCTTCACAGCGAATTGATTCGTGTTGCAGCGATTGAATCGTGAGAGCGTGCTTTCTTCTTTTCACTTCGAAAGTCGCTTGTTGAATGTCAAGCTGTCTCTGAAGATCGACTGCGACTTGTTTCGATGACTCTACAAATTCAACATACTCTTCTCGTTCATGATTTAGAATTTGAATACGAAGCTCGTTGAGCTGATTGACGTGATCGACTCGAAACAACTGATCGCTCAGAATGCCGTGCTGATTCTGAAGAATATTGATCTTTCGATGAAGATGCTGATTTGAAAATCATTCAATATCACACGTCATGCAGATTGATGAATTCATCTGTCACTAATGTCAGCTTCACGACTTCTAAGAGAAGAGAGAAGTCTTTATCACTCGAAACGTCTGATGTTCGAAGCTCACTGCATGATCTTGCGATGTCATGTCTGCAATGATTGAGCTTTGTTCAAGAAAGTAGAGATAAAGAATTGATGAATTGCTGAACTCTATGATCTTTTCAATGAAAGCAGTCACGTCAAGATATACTTCGAAAGACGCAGCGTGTAATGAATGCTTCAAATTCTTTGCAACACGTTCTGAGTCTAATGTCTACAGAGATGAAGTCAGAACTAGTCATTTCAATCGTGATAGTGTGTTGATTAATTCTAGTTTGTGATGCTTTTAGAAGCATCAGAGATTTAGATCGAACTTTCAAGAGCATCAAGATTTGAATAGCGCTGAATGACTGATAGAAATACGAAGCATGAATGAGACGTAGATCTAGAAATATGATTCGTGTGAAGTAAGCATTTCTGATGAAAGAATTCTGAATGTTAGAACTAACGCACATAATCACACACGTGATGCAATGTAGAATTGACGCACGTCAGACGTCTGTAAAGTTCGATTTGCATGAACTCTTCATGCGCTCGCAGTCAGTCGAACAAGACTCAGTCGCAATCTTTCATTCATTATCTCTTCTCATTCAAATATTGCTGCTTCGGACAAGCTGATAAGAAAGTCGATCTCAATGAAGCAGTCCCTCATAATTTTTCTTTTCGTTTCTCGAGATGACTTTCATCAAGCAAGAATCTTTGTCTGAAGAGCAGTGAGATCAATTCATAAAGAACTTTGAAAACGAATTCGATGCATACTTTCTCAGCTACGAGAACATCACATTGAATCAAGATGAGTCGTTCGCAAACAACACAGCTAACTCGAGCTTTGATGAAGTGATTGATCAAGCGACAGAGAATGTGAAAAGCGAATCAGTTGATTCAAATGTGAATTGAACAATCATGAATTCAATCAATCAGACGTTTGAGATATCGAGAGATAATGTATCTGATATAAATCTTGATTTCGATCAAATATCATTAAGACTCGATGAAATTAAAGCACTGTATGAACACTGTATCTTCTTTAGATGATAATTGCTTACAATATGACAGACTAGAAGAAAATTCAAGGTATATCGAGTTCAAAAATCTACAGAAAAACGAAAGTTGATCTTCGCGAAAAACAGATTCACGATCTTCGTCAGCATCTGACTGCACTTCATTCATTCTTTCAGAGAATGAGAGCGATCTTGAAGATGTTAACACAACACGTCAATTCTCAATGAAAGATCAAGACGCTCATCATCTTGATCAACATGCAACACGACAAAAGCTTTGATCATGACTGAATGCAACGTCTGCGTTGAAATACACAGTTGATGTGATCAAGTTTGACAGTGACAAGACTGAGCGAAAAATCAGATCATGTTTGATCTAGAGTGCTTTTTCACTGCATGATTATTGATAACTGTCTTTTCACAACTTTGCATTCTAGAAAGATATCTCTTTCGTGAATCTAAGAGATTCTGACGATCTTGTTGCTGAAAGAAAGCGAGCATCTTCAAAGCTTGATGACGTTAACGTAGTGCACATATAGCACATCTGCAAAGCGATAAATGCGTTTATCGTCGCAACACAAAAATAGCATCTGCAATCATTATGTTCTCTATGCAATCGCGTCATGCTAAATCTCGAGTCATTGAAATACATGAACAATTTCTCTATCTTCACAGATTCATCGTGAGAGCGCAATTTCTTCTCTTGTCTATTAATAGAATTGTTTCATGATTCTCGAAGATGATCACTCTGACTTCACAATCAACTCTCTGTTAGCGTGAGTATGCGATTTCAAGTCATGCGCGAATCTGTGTTGTCACAAAACAGTGTCTCTATCGCTTCGACACAAACACATAGAGTCAGTCTCAAGTGCTTTGAGAGAAATGTGACTTCAGAGCGATTTGAGAAATCAGTATCTGCATGAATAATGATTTGCGATGAATCAATAAATTTGCATACAGAGGAAAATTCATTCACTAATTTTCACGAGAGAAGATACTCGACGAAAGTCATTTCATTTATGTTCAAATCACAAGAGTAGTTTACAATGATTGCTCTCATTCAAATTTCGCTAGAAATCTGAGAGAAACGTGCTTCATGTCAATTTATTTCTTATACATCACGTCTAGCTATAATCACATGAGATGTCTTCATCTCAAGTTTGCGATCAGCTTGACATCTCAAACGTCTTCGAGTCTTGATTGTAAGATGAAGAAGTCGTCTTTGATTCGTTAGACTTATCATCATTGCAAGATGTTTCAGAGTCGTTCGAAGTTCATTCTAGTAGAAAGAGAGCGTGCTCGTGTAGTAAAGCACGAAATCTTGCTCGTCGAATCTTCTTTGCTGCTTGACGAGAATTCTGTGAAATGAAATCGTCGTGAAGCGTGTTCTGCGAACGTGTGAAGAATTTCGAAGATACGATGATGCACATCATCGTGAAACTTTGCAGTGAGACGTATTAAATCAGAAATACAGAATCTAATTTTTCTGTAGAACAAGAACTTTGAGTTTCAGTCAGCATGATCGCTTCACTGTTCATACGAGATAAAATATCTTTTTTTCTCTGAGACTCAAGTATCTGTATAGCTAGACTTTGAGAATTCAGCACTCTTTAAATGCTGTTGAATTCATATTGATCTCTGACTTACGTCTTGAGCATCTCAACATATGACTCTCTTCTCAGATTCTAATCTTCAACTAAGCTTGCGTCGATCAGTCGATCTGTGAAGATCTCAAATTCTGACTCTTCTTCTCTTCTGTTTTAATCACTGTTGAATTTTTGACTGACAGTTCAAGTTCTGAACTGAGAGCATTCATTTTTGCGCGCAAGACTTTGCATGATTTCTGACAGATGAACAAATTCGACTGTTGCAGAAACATTTTTGAATATGACGTTTTCTTATCGTTCGTTGAATCAAACATAACTTCAAGATCTAATCACAGACTTGCATTATATTCGACCAATTTTAGAAGATGCTTCTCAAGATTGTTTGACACAGATACATTCTCATCATGTTCGCATTTCGACGTCAAATTCACTCTCTTCTGCGCCAAGATCAGACTACAGTCAAGTGACATTTCATCTTGACAGACTCATCATCAGCAGAACTGCTGCGTCAAGAAGATAAAAATGTCGCACAGTTACAAAACATGTTACAGAAACTATCTGTTTCTGAACGTGAGATCTTCTTCTTCGTTATCATCTTGCTCACGACGAAGATATGTATTGTCGAAAACAATGAGATTCTCTTCTCTTATATTCGAACTGTTCTAGAAGTTTTCATTCTTTACTCTCTCACAATTTCTGACTTCGTCTGATTGTGTGACAGTCGCGCTGCATACATAGTACGACAGACGAAACTCATGTCAGAGCTTACATTTTCTTTCATCAAAGTTCTCTTCTTTTTGAATTCTTGTTCAGACAAAGATTGTCTTCGATTAGTCGCGCTGTTTGAGATCATGTCACGTCATGAACGCTGTCGTGTCAAGATCATCAGAAGTATTGTCGAATTGATCAATGCTGTGTTGTCAGATTCTTCATTCATGACGTATAATCATGAAAGTCATTTTCATCAGCTTAACATCGTTGCTTTTCTGAAAGATATTAGATCGACGAATCATTATTGAATTGAAATGACTTACTGTCTTGCTACAGAACAGATCGTGAGCGATGTCTCTTTGAGATACATTGTCGAATGTGACTCATAGAGTTCTTGAAGTCGCTTTCAGATAATCTGTTGTACTTTCAATTCAATGTCACGTTTCTGTTGAAATTGTCACTAAAATGTTCTTCTTTCTGTATCGTCTCATTCTTTTGAGTCGATGATGCTCGACTCGCGTGAAACGACGTAGTAAATGACGACGACAACGTTGCGTAAAGTAAATGATGAGTTGTCGAATTTGATTCTTTATCATAGACAGAATTAATATAAAGATGTTGAACTTGTATCTATTTTATGTGCATATGATGTAGTTGCGCAAATGCGTCGCATATACAGTCTAGCATTCTGCTGACATTGTGAAAGACTACGATCTGATAACTGAGCAATTTGCTTCATGATCTTTGATGATGAATTGATATTCATTACGCTGCTTCAACCTTCGACTTCTGAGATATGCTCGAATGCTGAAGTCGTTCTAGCAAGTCTGCAATGTCGTCTTTTAGAATCTTAAGATGATCGTTTAACTCAGAAACAGTCTTCTTTAAATCTGATCGCAGTTTCTGCAGAGCTTTGATGAAGAATTCACGTTTTCTAGATTTCATCTTCACGAATCTGCATCAATATCAATAATGAGTCTTCGTAAAAGAAACTGATAAGTTCTTACTGTTCATTGTAGATCGCGCATTCTTCTTTGATACGCTGTTTCTTTGAGATGAGTAATAGAATGACAGCATCAAATGCATTATACAAATAGACTCATATCTGATCGTCACGCCATCATCTTCGATACTTGCAATACTGTAATTCTTGCTTCTTCGCTAGACTTGACTCTTGAAGCTCAAAATGAGCTTCTTTAACGAATTTTGCAAATGTCTTTGTCGATGCTTTTTTTCCTTTATCGTCGACTTCAATTTTGAATGTACTTTGCTCAGATGATGCACATTTTCTTTCGATTTCAACATCTTGCAAAATCTTCATTGTAAAAATTCATTTGTCAATACGTAAAAGAATCTTATTCTTGAATGATCTGATCTGAGTTTTCTCGATAAGTTGACAAATGACTCTAGTCGTTGAATCGATTTTCGATGTTTCGAGCTTGATGTGACTTTGCTCTCGAATGATTGCTTCATCTCAAGCTGTCATTACTTTCTCACACTCGACTGTCTCGATCATTCGAAGCAATTCTTTCGCTCGTTTCAAGTGTTTCGACTCAGATTGTTCATACTTCGAGCTGATAGCGACAAGATGATTTCGCTTCTTAAGTCAAGCATCTTGAGAGTCTAAATGCGATGAAGACTCTCAGTTTAATCTTCGACTCTTCTTGAGTTCTTCTTGATTTTGATCAGACTCATCATCTAAAATGTCTTCAGATACACGACGCTTTTTAATTCTAAGCTTCTTGTTTGATGACAGAATCATATTTACTATCTGTCGTTCACTTCTTTCTCGACTTTCTAAATCGACTAGACGCTCAAGATAATGATATCAAAGTAGAACATCGTCTATCTGCTTTTCTAATGTGTCTCGATTTGAGGCGAGGCAATCTGCATTGTACATCATGTATATCTCACAGTCAGAATCGTTTTCTTGCTGTCGAGATGACTGCAAACCTTTAGTGATCATAAAGAAAAACACGAAAGAAATGAAAATTCTCACTTATCTCATTGACTGCGATAAAACCTCGATTTTGATTCTTTCATTCTGTCATGACGTGAATCAATCACTCTTTGATGATCAACATCATCTCTGAATTTGATATGTCTTCAGCAAGAGAGTCATACTGTCGAATGATGACACGTTCGAGATTCACATCAAACAGCGTTCAGTGACTTTGAAAGCAGCATGAAAGAATGATGCGATCGTGATCGCGACTCAATGATCATCGCATCTTCAGATTGAATTGCTGATTGCTGCTCTTAAATGATGCATAGAAGCTGTGTAATATCAAAGTCGTTTTTGATCAATTGAATGAAAATAATAACGACATCAGGTTGAAATTAGTGAGTCATTCTTTCTGTTGAAAACGAAAGAAGAAATAACTGATTTCATTCGAGTTGACGATCTTCGAGCGTTCATCGTCGTTAACAACGAAGATTTTTCCGCGATATTGATATTTACAGCGTTGAATCTCTTGCTTCAGCTTGTTTCGAGTTGAAATTTCAACATTCGTTCTAGTGATCTCGACATCAGTTGTCGTGATAGAGCTTTCACAAGAAACAGCAGTCACATTGAACTGACTATCAGATGCTGATGATCAATCAACGATAATGATTTTCTGTTCAGAGACGAAAGATTTCTGAAAGATTTCTGACATAAGCACTTCTGACTTCAAGTGTGAGCTTAATGTTAAAGACGATAGATCGTTCACTGATACTGTCTTGCGTGATCTTGTGATCATGTTTGAGAAATTCTGAAGTGAGACATTAGTGATCTCATGATTGAACTGCAGCTGCTTGTGTTTCTTCTTTTGACGCTGCTGTTTCTGCCAAGCTTGCTCTTTGAGTTTCATTGTCACATTTTTCAGACTGTCAAGAAGTATGACATAGTTTTTCTTTGAATTCAACTTCGAGTATGCAAAGAGAAGCTTCACTATCTCGCTCAATGTCTATATACGAGTCAGCTTGAGAATTATTCAGACTGCATAGCGTATCAGAGATGAATCTTTCGACATCTGACTCATTTGTGTCATCATCAAACGAAGATTGATCTCACGAAAAGAGGTACAGAAACACGTGATTGATAATGCGCGCGCGCATTATCAGTTACGTGATATAGGTTTCGTACTGTGCAAGACAGAATTTCTTTGAATCTAATCATCAAATGATGAATTTATGTCGACGAATTCATAACTTTCTTGCCTGTCTCTGAATTTGTCTCTGTGAATGTATGAATTCTCTAGATCAGATATCAAAGCATGTACTTTGAGAGTTGTAAGATTTCTGCGAAAGTTCACTTCATCGTCGATAAGCTTGAATTTTCATTGAGAGAAGCTGAGCAGAAAACAATAAGTTCATGACTCAGTCTTGACTTCGTCTCAATGCGCAGTCACTTGAAAAGAGAATGTGAAAGAATTGCTGATCGACAGAACAAAAGTCAATGAAATTATGCATATGTCTATTAATAAAATGCTGGTATTGTTCTGAATGTGTTCACTCTGCTATCGCGATCATATGCTTCAGACAGTTCTATTTTTGCGTTTCATTCTCTGCTGTTCTTCTCATGATTCTCTTACTGTTAATCTTTTCTTCTGTAACAATCTCTGTCAAGCTCGTCGCAAAGAACGTCGAAAAGAACGACTTGTGCAAGATTCACGCTTTCAAGCGATGATTTTGCATCGCTTTTTCGACTACTAGATCGCTACGAATTCTTTCATCAATCATGAAGAAATTTTATTCTGCTCGACGATCATTTATGAAACTGACTTGTCACTATCGTTCATATTTTGTTGTATTGAATCGATCTAGAATTCTGATTCGATTTTTCAGATAGCGTTCACAAATTACTGCATCGATTGTGCATCATCTCTGTCTCAGCTCTTATCTTTGCGTCGATCGTATTGCTGTCGCTCTTTTTTATTTCACTTTCTAGATAAAAATTCTGAAAACAATGAAGATCAGAACTGAATTTTCGAGCATTCAAAACATGCAAGATCGTGATCGATTTGTGCTTCTTTCTGTCTATAAAATTCTGGTCAGCTTCGTTGATTCGATATATCATTGTTTTTTTGATCACGTATCTCAGAAGTCTGTCATCGATGATTTCTAATTCTAACTTCAGTGTCATTGCAGCAATCAATGCGTCTTCTGAAGCGACTCAAGATAGTCAGAAAACGTCGTTGCATTCATTTATAACGTCTCTTATCATTTCAGCATCGACATTCGACGCTGAGATTATTCTTTTCATTTTATTAAAGAATAGACTTACGCAGTTGTAGTGAGTCTTCATCATGTTGAAGTCTACGATTATTGACTAATGAATGTCAGTCAGTCTCGAACATATCTTGTATCTGAAAAACAGCGCGCTGAAGTATTTTCTTTCGAGTTATTTTTCTGAATTCTCGTTGTATTTCGAACATCAGATTGAATTATTCTTCAGAAGTTTGATCTTGACGCTTTTTTCTTTCTTCGCTATCTTCGTACACTTCTGAAAATATTTGTTTCTTTAAGTCTAATCATAATCTTCATTCTGATGTCTTTGAATCTTGTTTATGAAAAAAATGCATCAAATGAAGTTCAAGATCTGAATAGACTCAATTGAGCAAACGTGAAACTGATACACATCAGCTTCTACTGAGCTCATCTGATAATGATCTTGATCGTGATCATCTTCGTATGTCACACAATATATGCAAAATTAATCGAGTATATTCGTATTCAACAGACGTATCTCACATCATCAGAACATCGTCTTCAAGCCTTCGCAAACACTATTCTTGTGACGAATATTCTCAGAAGATTCTTATCTATTCTCGTTCTGATTCGTCTCTACAACGTATTCTCTGACGAAGTACGCGTCATATGAATCAACAGAGATCTTTGCAAGCTATTCAAAAAGATTCTAGAGCGAAGAAAGATAGTTTGCACACTGAAGATCGCGAAGACGAAGCTTTTGCGATTGACGATGAAATTCACTGATGATCGAAAAGATCATGATCTTACGAAAGTCGAGATGAGCGATTCAAGTCACGCGTATGTTGAAAGTGAAGAATCTCTCTGAAAACGATATCTAGACGAAAAGAATCGCGATTACATGCGTCTTTCAATTTTCAATCTCATCTGAATGTCATCAATATCTTTCGTGAAAACAAAAGTGTCACGGACTGAGGGCTGGATGGAACCAGGATGGAATTCTAATAACTAGATTTTAGATACAAGACGTTGCACGAAGAAGAAAGGAAAGAAAGAGATCATTCAGAGGTTCTTAT
>JAABVA010001663.1_pt1 | contig 23405 bp, 20 predicted proteins | sample 5560331 | NCBI WGS metagenome assembly JAABVA01 (sample SAMN12812661, study PRJNA571458) | rock metagenome | isolation source: Antarctica rocks | place: Antarctica: Victoria Land, Mt New Zealand sud | collected 2016-01-07
AGGGCGGGCAATGCACCGCGGACGGCGTGCCACGGGACGGGCGTGACGCCAGGCCAGGGCGCGTTCCCCGGGCGCAAAGGTCACATCGCGCGCTTCCATGGCGCTGAAGGCATGCGGCGAAACGACTTCATGCCCGAGTCCTGATAGGGACGACGCTTCCGTTACCGTCGTGGTCCGCTCCGCTGTGCCCGCTACCCTCTCCGCGTAGCCGGTGGCCCGTGTATGGGACGCATGGTGGCGGGCACACGGGAGCCGTTGATGATCGTGGCGCAGTGGATAATCATGCAGCAGCGTCGCGACCGAGTAGACGGCCCATCATTGGCGCGTGGTCTATTCTCGGGCAGCCGTTAGCATGGCGACGCGCGTGATGTGCGCCGATAGTGCGCCACATCACCTGGCGCTAATAGATCCCTTTCATAGGAAGGAGAGGTATGGTACCTACATCGCGCTCGATACGTCTAGCGCTGAGGGAATGTGGGAGGGCCTACGGGGCGCGAGCCCTAGGGTCACGGCGCCGCCGTCGTACTCGGAGGACGGGAAAGCCGTCTACAGGGGAAAGGGCCGAACTCATTGATCGTCCAGTCGGCCTCCTCCATCGTGCCCCTCCTCCCCTGAAAATAGCGGCCCTCACTAGTGTCGCCGGCGCGATTTTCATGGCCGCTGGTTGCGCCGCGGCGCGAGGGACCCTCGTCTGTTAAGAGTCGGAGCGGCACTGCTGACCGCTCCCTATACCTCCGGCCATAATTGCTCCACCATACCACGGCACACGGGCAGTCACGAGCTGCGGGTAAGGATCAGAGCGCACCCCTATGAGGACAACCTGCTGCACCCCTATGAGGACAACCTGCTGCAAGGATAATCCCACGGGTACCGACAGCCATGTGTGGTTCGCGCTCTTGCCGGACATATGCCCGGCGACCCCGGGCCACATCAAATGCCGCTGAACGCGCTACACCCTCCGTCCACCGCAACGACGACGCCGTTAATGAATCCGGCGCCGGGGCCGCACAACCAGAGGAGTGCGCTCACCAAATCGGCCGGCTCACCGAAGCGGCCGGCCGGGGTATGCGCGATCACGGTCTGGCCACGCGGCGTCAGCGCGCCATCGTCTTCCACGAGGAGCCGGCGGTTTTGCTCACCCAGGAAGAAGCCGGGTGCGATGGCGTTGACCCGTAGCCCCGCCCCGTGCGACCGCGCCAAGTCCGTCGCCAACCACCGCGTGAAGTTATCGATAGCGGCCTTTGCCGCCGCGTACCCGACGACGCGCGTCATCGCACGCCCCGCGGCCAGGGAGGATACATTGACGATGCAGCCACGCGGCGCCTCCGGGTCGTCGTCCAGCCGTCGCTGTGCCATGGCCGCGCCGAACACCTGGCTGGGTACGACCGTGCCGAGCAGATTGAGGTTGAGCACCTGCTCGAACGCTTCCATAGGCAGATCGAAAAACGTCCGGTCGTCGCCGAGCGTCGCCGCCGCCACGTTACCGCCGGCGGCGTTGACGAGGATATCGATATGCCCCCAGTGGTCCAGGATCTGATCCCGCACCACGACCAGCTCATCCTTGCGCAAAACGTCGGCCGAAACGGCCAATGCCTCACCGCCGGCCGCGACGATGTCGGCGGCGACGGCGCTCGCCCGATCGTGACGGCGGCCCACGACGCCAATTCTGGCGCCTGCCCGTGCGAGCCCCTGCGCCATGGCGCCGCCGAGCACGCCCGTCCCTCCGGTGACAATGGCGACCTGATCGCGCAACCCGAACAGCTGCGTCAGGTACTCCGCGGGGGCCTGTTGCGCTCTATCATCCATCCCCATGACCCATCCTCATCTGGTCATCTGTCCCTATTCCGATGTGCATGTTTAGATATGCACGGCGTTGCGGAGGACAACCTCGCGGTGTGTGGCGGCCGAGCGGTAAATGGCCAGGATGAGCGCGAGGGCCTCACGCGCGTCCTCCGCCGTGACGGTCGGCGCGCGCCCTGCCGCGATCGCCTCGATGACGTCGGCTATCTGGTCGGTATGCCGCCCACCGTACGGCGGAGCGTGCGGCGCGGCCTCTGGCCTCTCCCGCACCATCGCGCCCTCCCATGGGCTGGGGCTGCCGTGGCTGCCGACGGCGCCGACGGTTTCGCGCGTGGCGACGTAGACGAGCTCGCCATCCTCGAGGATGGCCGAGCCGTCGCTCCCGCTGATCTCCAACCGCTCCGATAGCCCCGGGAAGATGGCCGTGCTGCCCAGGATCGTGCCCATGGCGCCGTTGCGGAAGCGTAGCGAGGCCGTCGCGATATCTTCTACTTCTAGCTGGTGCGCCGCCGTCGCGGTGTACGCGATCACCCGCTCCACCGGCCCGCACAACGCGAGCAAGAGATCGACGTAATGGATTGATTGGTTGATCAACGCGCCCCCGCCGTCGAGCTCCCTGGTCCCGCGCCAGGGCGCGCTCTCGTAGTACGCGGCGCTGCGATACCACTTCACGCGCGCTTCGCCCAGCAGCAGGGCGCCGAGCGTCCCTTCCCGCACCATCGCCTGCAGCGCACGGAAGCCCGGATCGAAGCGATGCTGCGAGACCACGCCGAGGGTGACACCGGCGTCCCGGCACGCCGCGATCAGCCGGTCGGCCGCCTCCAGTGTGACGTCGATCGGCTTCTCGACCAGCACGTGCTTGCCGGCCCGCGCGGCCTGGATGCCAATCGCCGCGTGCAGCCCGCTGGGCACGCACACGTGTACGAGCTGTATGTCGGGCCGGGCCAGCGCCTGCTCCAATGAGCTCGTGGCCGGCACACCCCAGGTCCGGCCGAACGCCTCGACTCGGGCGGGGTCGCTGTCCACGACCCCGGCCAGATGGCCCTGGCCGCGTTGCGCCAGTTCCCCCAGCGCGCCGGCATGCACGGCGCCCACAACCCCGCACCCGACGAGCAAACTCCCAGGATCTGATGGTACCGCGGATGACATCGTCGTTCTTGGCCCTCTTTCTGCTACTGGCCCACTCGTGCTAGCCGGCGACGCTCTTGAGCCAGGCGATATGCTGGGGCAGCGCAACCTCCGGGCCGGCAATCTCCGGGTGCCATTTCTTCTCCCACTCGACCGAGACCCAGCCCGCGTAGCCACGGCGCTGCAGCGCGGCCAGCTGTTCGCGCACGGGGACCTCGCCCTCGCCCAGGAGCACGAGCTCCCAGTGGGCGCCCTCGGCGTCAAGCCGGCGCGCGTCTTTGACGTGAACGTGCGCGATGCGCCCGTCCAGCGCGTCGACCACGTCCCGCGCCGTCTCGCCGACACGATAGGGGTGGTGGCTATCCCACAGCGCCGCCACGTTCTCCGAATCCACGCGGCTCAACACGGTGGTCACACGCCGCGCCGAGGAGAAAGCGTCGTGCGTCTCCAGCACGACGGTGACGCCCGCGCGCTCGGCGTCGGGCGCCGCCTGGCGTAGCGACTGGGCGACCCAGTCGTTCGCCTCGTCGCCATTGGACTCAGAACCACGATCAGTCTGATCCGGGCCGCCGAAGACGCGCAGCAGCGGTGTCTGTAGGCGTTGGGCCAGCGCGATCCAGGTCTGTAGCTCCGCGACCTGCCGCTCACGCTCCGCCGGATCGACATAGTTGAAGCGGCACGAGGTATCGAGGGCGCAGACCTCGATGCCCCGCGCGCGGCACAGGTCGACGGCGCGCTCGACCTTCGCACGGTCGGCGACCGGATCGATGACGTCTCCGTCGAGCAGGCGCAGCTCCACGCCGTCGTAGCCCAGACGCGTGGCCTCCTCGACCACCTGCTCGATAGACCACGCCGGGCAGGCGAGAGTGCTGAAGGCATATTTCATCGCGCCCTACCCCTCCGCGCGGATGCGCGTCTTCATCCATTGGTTGCTGTTGTGGAAGTCGCTGATGGCGTTGCCGGGCGGGTTGAGCTCGTCCAGGCGCGCGCGGTCGTCGTCGCCCAGGTCACGCTCCAGCACGCCCAGCGCATCGCGCAGCTGGTCCATCGTGCGCGGGCCGATGATGGGCGAGGTGATGCCGGGTTGGTCTTTGCACCAGAGGAGCGCCAACTGGCTGGCCGTCAGTCCCTGGTCGCGGGCGAGCGCGGAAACCTCGCGCGCGGCCTCGACGCTACGGCGCGTCACGCGCTCCCCGAAGGGGCTCTCGCGCCCGTTGCGCTCGAGGCGCGAGCCCGCGGGGACCGCGTCGAGGTTGTTGTAGCGCCCGGCCAGGATACCGCCGGCGAGGGGCGACCATGGCAGCAGGGCCATGCCGTAGCGTTGCGCCAGCGGAACCAGCTCGTTCTCGATGCGCCGGTCGAGCAGGTTGTAGGGCGGTTGTTCCGACACAAAGCGCGCCAGGCTGTAGCGATCGCTGATGGACAACGCTTCCATGACCAGCCAGGCCGGGAAGGTCGAACAGCCGATGTAGCGCACTTTCCCCGCGCGGACCAGATCGTCGAGCGCGCGCAAGGTCTCGTCCTGGGGAATGTCCAGCGCCGGCCGGTGCAGCTGGTAGAGGTCAATGTGGTCGGTTTGCAGGCGGCGCAGCGAGTCCTCACAGGCTTTGATGACGTGGTAGCGACTGATGCCACGGTCGTTCGGCCCCGGTCCCATCTCGCCGTTGACCTTGGTCGCCAGGACAACCTCGTCGCGCCGGCCGTTACGGTGCAGAGCCCGACCCACGATCCGCTCGCTCTCGCCGGCGTTATAGACATCGGCTGTATCGATAAAGTTGATCCCGCCGTCCAGCGCGGCGTCGATGATGCGGATCGACTCGTCCTCCGGCGTCGGCTGGCCGAAGTTCATGGCACCGAGGCAGAGCGGCGACACCTGCACGCCAGTGCGCCCAAGGCTGCGATAAGGCATATCATCCTCCTGACATTGACCTGCGACTGAAGTCGCATAGCAGGGAACGGCGACTGAAGTCGCTTGGGTGACGTGTGTCCAAACACGTAGGGGCGTATTGCATGCGCCCTTGGTCTGCCATGCGATTGAAGTCGCAGGCTGATCTTAACGTTGTAGTACTCCTCCTTTATACAGGATGGGCGGGGCCGTCGGCGGGGGGTACATGGGCCATCAGGCGTACGCCCAGTCCATCGCGCGCAAGAGTCCCTGCAACGCCTGCGAGGCGCGCCGAAACAACTCCGCTCCGCTGAAGCCGCCGGCCTGGCCGGCCAGGGCCAGGTGCGGCTCCAGGGAGAGAAACCCGTCGTAGCCATCCGCGCGCAGGCGCCGCAGCAGCTCCGGCCAGCGCCCCGCGCCGTCGCCTGCCGGCACGACGCCCCCGTCGTCGCGGGCGTCTTTGACATGTACGTAACGCAGCCACGGGCGCAGCGCCTCATACCCGTCCGGGTAGGGCGTTTGTCCGCACTGGATGAAGTTGGCGGGATCGAGAATGGCCTGGAAGCGCGCGTCGTCAATGCTTTGCATCAAATCGACGCAGCGCGCGATCGTGTCGCCGTAGATATCCTTCTCGTTCTCGTGCAACAGCGTGACGGCGGCGGCGCGCGCCCGCGCGGTCATCTCGCGCAGACGGCGCACCACCTCATCGCGCCACGCGGCCGGATCGGCCGCCGCATCGCCGGTTCCGTCCGCGGCCCCGGCCAGCGCCGGCGGATAGAATGAGAAGATGCGCATGTAGGGTGTCTCGAACGCGCGCGCGACGGTGAGCGCCCGCTCGAAGCGGCGCAGGGCCGCGTCGAACGAATCGTTGATAGGCGTCTTGCCGATGGGCGAGCCGATCGCGGACACGCCGATGCTGGCGGCGTCGAGCGCGCGCTTGACCTCCGCCACCTGCTGGTCGGAGAGGTCGAGGACATTGGCGCCCCAGACGCCGCGCAACTCGAGGAAGCGGATGTTCTCGCCGCGCAGCACGGCAATCTGCTCGTCCAGGTCGGGCGAAATTTCGTCGGCGAAGGCGGAGAGGCGGATCATGAGAGCGTCACCTCCTGTCCCGTCCGCGCCGACTCATAGACGGCCAGGATAATCTCGACGGGATGGCGCGCCGCGCGCCCGTCGACAAGCGGCGTGCCGTCGTCGCGAATGGCGCGGATCATATCGGCGATCTGCATGGCATGCGTGTTGGCCGAGAGCGCCGCCGGGTCCGCGGCCGTCGCCCCGCCGCCCTGCTCCTGGCCGGACGCGGCGCGTGCGCGATCCTGCGCGCCCATGCCGTAGGCCCCGACCTCCTCGCGGTCGTCGCGCGCCAGGCGCAAGAAACCCAGGCGGTCGTCCTCGATCACGGCCGATCCCTTGTCGCCGAACACGTCGATACGCGTGGTGACGCCGGGATAGGCGCCGGTCGTGGCGGCGATGGTCCCGAGCGCTCCGCTGGCGAAGCGCAGCACAGCCACGGCCACGTCTTCCGTTTCCATGCGGTGCGCCAGCGTATCAGTGTAGGCGTGGACGCCGCAGACCGGCCCCATCATCCATTGCAAGAGATCGATGGAATGGATGGACTGGTTCATCAGCACGCCGCCGCCGTCGAGCTTCCAGGTGCCGCGCCAGGCGCCGCTGTCGTAGTACGTCTGCGCCCGCCACCAGGGGACGTGGGCGTTGCCGAGCACGAGGCGGCCAAGCGCCCCCTCGGTCACGAGGTCGTGCGCCTGCTGGCTGGCCGCGTCGAAGCGGTGCTGGCTGATCACGGCCAGCTTCACGCCGGTCTCCTCTTGCACACGCAGCATCTGGTCCATCGCCGGGCTGGTGATCTCCATGGGCTTCTCCACGATCACATGCCGGCCCGAGCGCATCACCCGGCAGGCGTGCTCGCCGTGCAGTCCACTGGGCGTGCAGACATCGACGACGTCGAGTTCCGCGCGGTCGAGCATCTCCCCAATGTCCGTGTACGGCGTCGCGCCATGCTTCTCGGCGAGGGACTGAGCGCGCGCGGGGTCGAGATCCGTCACCGCGACGAGTTGGGCCTCGGGTACGGCGGCGATGGCCGTCGCGTGGGTCGGCCCGATGACCCCGCAGCCGATGATCCCGAACTTGAGTCTATCCACCATACGCACTCCTTCGCGCTATGCCCGGCCCGCGGCGCCCCCGTGCCAAGGCCATGGCATTCTCGGTTGTAGGGGCGTTTGACGGGCGTGTGGTTGTATGATACGATGCCTATAATGCAATTGCAAGCGGTTTCAGTGGGTAGCGCATACGCCTACACGGGCTCGTCCACGCGGCTGTGACGGGCTCGTCCACGCCGCAGTGGATGGGCGCGACGCTCGGCCAGAGCAGCCGCTCACGGGCGTTTTCAGCCGCCCACCATGCCGCCGCGGCGGCGCTGGAAAGGGGGATAAGGGAGAATAGACGATCGGGAGCCGGCTCTGGTCAGACGTGGTTTCACTAGTTGCTCTCATTGTAAGACCGGCGGATACCACCGGATAATACTGTCGTAGTGGCGGAATGACTAACGACCTAATGAAGAGGTGCGTGATGATGACCACACGAATTGGCGCGCGACTATCTCTGTTGATGACGGTGGCGCTCGTCCTCGCCCCGCTGGCGCATGGCGGCACAGTTCAGGCGCGCGGCGCGCGGTCCCCGCAAGCGCCCGCTGCTGGCTGCGGCGGCTGCGGCAACGGCAAGACGCTCTCGGTTCTGGTCGGTAAGAGTTTGGTCTACCCACAGTTGCAACAGCAATGGATGCAGCAGATGAGCCAGCAGTTCCAGCAATTGACGGGGGCCAAAGTCGCCTGGGACACCTTCAACGGCAGTAGCGAGGAGCAGACGCGCCTGCAGACCGCCATCGTGAGCGGGCACGGCCCGGATATCTTTGCCTTCGGCACGACGTTCGTCCCGACGGCCCAGTCCACCAAGGGCTTCCACACGCTCAGCGCGGCGGATTGGGCGCTCGCCGGGGGCAAGGGCCGCATTTTCAAGCAGCAGCTCACCATGTCCGGCAAATCGCCGAGCGCGCAGATCGCCGTCCCATTCGTCATGCGCCCCTTTGCCATGGTCTACAACACGGCGCTGTTCAAGAAGGCGCGCATCTCGTCGCCCCCGACGACGTGGACCCAATTCGTGCAGGACGCGCAAAAGATGACCGACGCGTCCCATGGGGTCTACGGGGCGGAGATTGACCCGTCGGATACGTTCGACCCCTGGAAGATCTGGTGGACGTTCGCCCGCCAGATGGGCGGTGATTTCGTTTCCAAAGACTTGAAGACCGCGACGCTGACCTCACCGCCCGCGCAAAACGCGGTCCGGTTCTGGTTTGATTGGGTCACCAAGTACCACATTGCCGACCCGCACGCCATGACCTGGAAAGCGGCCGACGTCACGCGCGCCTTCGCCGCCGGCAAAGTCGGCATGTATATCATGACGACCACGTCTATTATTCCCGTGCTGGAGAAGTCGGCGCTGAAGGGGAAGTACGCGTTCGCGCCCATGCCGACCGTCCCCTATGGCATGACACAGCGGCCAGCCGGAGGTGTCCCCGCCTCGACCATCGTTTCCGGCGATATGATGGCGGTGCCCGAGTATTCCACCGTGAAGGACGTGGCGTATCGCTTCATCAACATGCTCACGACCAACCAGAATCAGCTGCAATACACCAGGGACTTCGGCGACCTGCCGGTCAATACATCGGCCGCGGACGCGCTGGCGCGCGCCAGCGCGACGGATAGGGCCTTCATCAAGGCGGAGCAAGGGGCCTCTCCGACGCCCTTTACCGGCGCGTGGGGGCCGATCGAGGTGACGCTGGCCGGCATCAGTTCGAGGCTGGCGGACGAGGTGGCGACGAATCGTTACGATCCTTCCCACGTCGCGCAGCTGCTGACCGCCGCCAACGCCCAGGCCCAGGCGCAGTTGCAGCAGGGCTCCTAGCCCGTCGCCCGCACGGGACAGTGGGATAGATCTTTGGCGGTGTTGCCGTCAGCGAGGTGTCGCGTGTCCGTACCATCAATCTCCGACATAGCCGGGGCCGCACAACCGGGGGTTCGCTCGCGCCGCCGCGGCGCCATCGGGCGGCGGCCGCTCTGGCTGCTGGCGCCGAACGCCGCGCTGCTGGCGCTGATCATCGGCATTCCCTTCCTGATCGGCATCTACATCAGCTTCCTGAGCCTCACCCAGTACACGTTGCTGCACTGGATTCAGGCCCCATGGGCCGGGCTTGACAATTACGTCACGGCTTTGCAGGGGAGCAATGTCCTGGGCGCGTCGGCCCTGCAATCGCTCGGCGTGAGCGCCGCGTTCTCGCTGTTGACGACCGTGTGCATCACGCCCATCGGCATCCTGGCGGCGCTGACCGTCAACACCGCCTACCGCGGGCGCGCCATCGTGCGCTCGCTGTATCTCATCCCCTACGCGATCCCCACGTTTGTCACCGCCCTGCTGTGGCGTCTGATGTTCCTGAACGGGACGGGACCCATCGACCGCTTTCTGTCCGCGATCCATGTGGCCAATGTGAACACGTATTGGCTGCTGGGTCCCAACAGCTTCTGGGCCATGGTGATGACCGATGTGTGGGCGTCGTGGGCTTTCATCTACATGATGGTGCTCGCCGGGCTGCAGTCGATCTCGGGTGAGATGTACGAAGCGGCTGAGGTCGACGGGGCCAACGCGTGGCAGAAGCTGACGCGCGTCGTCTTGCCGCAGTTGCGCAATGTCCTGGGGCTCGCGCTGTTGCTCTCCACGCTGCATCACTTCAACAACTTCACGCTGCCGTTCGTGATGTTCGGCACGCCGCCGCCGGTGCAGGCCGATGTCCTGCCGCTCAACATCTATGTCACGTCGTTCCAGCTCTTCAACTTCGGGTTGGGCGGGGCGATGTCGGTGATCACGCTCATCATCATGCTGATCCCCGGATTCTTCTATATCCGGGCGCTGCGGTTGAGCGAGGTAGGGGTCACGGAGCTATGAGCGCACGTGTAAGGCGCCGCGATCCGCAAGAGCTGCTGCCGCCGGCGGTGCGCGCCGGCGCCACCGTTGTGCTGGGCCTATTTGTGCTGCTGCCAATCGCCTACATGCTCTTGCTCTCGGTCACGCCGGATGCCGAAGTCGGCGCGGGCGCGCTGATCCCATCCCACTGGGCGTTCGACAACTACCGGCAGATGTGGTCCACGGTCGAGCTGGGGCAGGGCCTGTTCAATAGCATCGTCATCTCGGGCCTATCGAGTGTCGCGGCGGTCATCCTCGCCATCGGCGCGAGCTACGTCGTGACTCGTTTCGTGTTCCGTGGGCGGCTGTCGTTCCTGTACTCGCTCATCGTCCTGCAGACCATCCCCAGCGCGATGCTCTTGCTGCCGCTCTTCGTGCTGTTCGCGTCGATTCAGCTGGCAATCCACTACACGCTGATCGGGTCGTATCCGGCCGTGATCCTGACGTATCTGACTTTCGCCCTGCCGTTCGCGACGTGGCTGATGGTGTCGTATCTTGGGAGCATTCCGGTGGATCTCGAGGAGGCGGCCCTGGTCGACGGGGCGACACGCGTGCAGGCGCTCTGGCGGGTAATCGTGCCGCTGGCCCTGCCGGGCATGGTCGTCGCGCTGGTCTTCTCGTTCCTGACGGGCTGGAACGATGTGTTGTTCGCCACCGTCTTGACGGCGCCGGGCACCAGGACGGTGTCCGTCCAGTTGCAGGTTTTTAGCGCGGCCCAGGAAGGCGGCGCCCTGCCGCTGTACGGCCAGTTGATGGGCGCGGCCGCCATCAGCGGATTGCCCGTCGTCATCCTCTACATGGTGTTCCAGCGCTACCTGATCGGCGGTTTGACGGCCGGTGGGGTCAAAGGGTGAACGAGGAGCCTACCGATGCCGGCGCACGATGAGACGCCACGGCGGCAGGGCTCGGACGACGGGGACGTCGCGCCGGCCCTGCGGCGGTTGATGGCCGACGACGCGGTCGGGCAGCTGCGGCGGTGCGAGGGCCGCATGGCGCGACTCGGCAGCGAGGGCGACGCCGTGAAACTCGACTGGGTCGAGGGCGTGGCCCGCCTGCTGCAAGACGACGGCGCTCTGGAAGAGGTCGAGGCCGAGGCGCGGGCGTTGTGGCAGCGCGGTATACGCCACGTCATCTGGGCCGGCATGGGCGGCTCGGTCATCACCGTGCACGTCCTGGTCGAGTTGGGGCTATGCCAGGCGGGCGCGGACGCCGTGGCCATCTACCCGCTGGACAGCACGGACCCGGCCGCCCTCAACAGCATCGTGCGCCAGATCGCCCACGGCAAGGACGTGACGCTGCCGCTTCCGGGCGCGCCGGCGCCGGCGCGCCCGGCCATGCTGCGTGAGCTGCTCGGCGATGTGCTCATGGTCGGCGTGTCGATGGGCCTCACGTCGGAAGAGCCCATCACCCACCTGCAATGGTTCGTCGAGCTCCTGGCGCCGGCGGGGCTGGAGCCCGCGGAGCATCTGCTGGTCATGACGCTGCCCGATTCCTACCTCGATCGGTTTGCCCGCGATCGCGGCGTCACACGGCGGCCCTTACAGTTGGACGGCGGGACCGGGACGGGTGGGCGCATGAGCGCCCCGGCTACCCGCGTCTTTTTGCTGCCGGCCGCCCTGGCCCTGGCGGGCGCCTCCCCGCAGCCGGGCCTGCTGCGGCGCGTCCTGGCGCGGGCCTGGACTGAGTACGATCTCGACCTGGCGGCCAGCGACCCGGCCGCGCACCCGTTCGTGCGCCTGGCGGCGGCGCTCAGTACGGCCAGCGTCGACGGCGCGTGCCGGCTCCTGCTCGACCTGCCGCGCCCCTGGCGGCCGCTGTTGGCCTGGATCGAACAGCTGATGGAGGAGAGCCTGGGCAAGGGCGGCAAGGGCATCGTCGTCTTCGACGATCAGCCGTTGAACCCACGCGCCCCCGGCTACCGTACCGAGGGGACCGTGCGCGTGCGGGTGGCGGCGGAGGCGGAGGCACCCGACGGCGACGCGGATTTTACCCTCGCCCAACCGTCCCTGGCCGGCGTCGATCGGACCGATCGCCTGGCCGCCGCCGCGGCGAGCTTCCTCGGCTGGCAGCTGACCATGGCGTTGTTCGGCTACCTGCACGACATCACGTTCGCGGGCCAGCCGGCGGTCGAGAACTATAAGGCCCGCGCCCGTGTCCTGCGTGAGCAGGATGCCCCGCTGCGGACGGCGGTGGAGCAGAACCAGCGCGCCACGGCTGGGCCGCTCACGCTCCTGGGGCCGTCCGCACAGGGCGGCGCCGATGCGGCCGCGTGGGTCGCCGGCGCCTTGCGCCGGATGGTGGCGGATGGGCACGCGCAGCGCCGCCTGGGCTATCTCGACGTGACGATGAACGGCGAGCTCCCCGCCGGTTGGGCGCCCATGCTGCGCGCCGCGCTGCGCACGCTCGGCCCGACCACACTGGGCATCCCGGCCCGACTGCGGCGCGCGCCGGCGGCGTACCACTCCACCGAACAGGGTGAGATGGACGGGCCGCCCGATCTCGTCAGCCTGCGCCTCTTCGCGCGCGGCCACGAACAGATCGTGCTGGGCGCGTACACCGACACCTTCCTGCAGGCGCAGGCGGTGGGGACCTGGCAGGCCATGATCGAGCAGGGGCGCGCCTGCTTTCTGCTGATCGTCGATGGAGACGGTGAAACGGGAGGCGCCGCGCTGCGCCGGTTTTTCGAGGCGATCGTGACGCGACTAGGCTAACCACCTATCACCTATCACCCATTGCTACCTGCTCAATGCGGCGCCAGGCCCGTCGAGGCGCGCACAATCAACGTCGGCGCGAGCCGCACCAGCGCCGGCGCGTCGCGCGCTCCGTCGCGCTGTTGGTGTTGGAGGTGGGTATGCAGCAGCCGCACCGCCCGCTTGCCCAGGTCGCGCATGGGCTGGCGCACCGTCGTCAACGCCGGGTGCAGCGCGGCGGACAGAGGGATATCGTCATGGCCGACCACGGAGAGGTGAGCGGGGATGGCGATGCCGTCCGCCTGCGCGACCATGAGCACGCCGACCGCGATCAGATCGTTGTAGGCCAGGATGGCGGTCGGCCGTGGGTGACCGCCCGCGCGGTGTGACGACGCTGCCCCCAACAGGCGACGCCCGGCGTCCTGGCCGCCGGCAATGGTCGGGTCTGCCGTGACGATGTCGTGGTCGAGGATAGCGATGTCGTGGGCGGCGCAGGCGGCCTGGAACGCCGCGCGCCGGCGCTGCTGTACCTGCGACGCCTCGGGACCGCCGATATAAGCGATGCGGCGATGGCCCAGCGCGGCCAGGTGGTCGACGGCGGCATGCGCTCCGGCCTCCTGATCGACATCGACCGTCCCGATGGACCACACGGCCGGCTGGCGATTGATGAAGACCAGCGGCGTATCGGAGGCGGCCAGGGCAGCCAACCGCTCCTCTGGTAGGCGCGAGGCGCAGATGATGACCCCGTCGACCTTGCGCTCGCCGAGCAAGCGCAGCGCCTCCGCCTCGCGTTCGCTGTCCTCGGCCGTGTCATACAGCAAGAGGCTCATCCCATGCGTGGCGGCGGCCTGTTCGACTCCGCGCACGATCTCGGGGTAGAAGGGGTTGGTGATATCGGCGATGACGAGGCCGAGCGTCCCGGTGCGGCGCGTGGCCAGACTGCGCCCGAGGGAACTGGGCCGGAAGCTCAGCCGCTCAATCGCGTCGAGCACGCGCTGGCGCGTGCCCTCGGCCACGATAGGGCGATTGTTGATGACGCGCGACACCGTCGCGGGCGACACGCGCGCGGCGGCGGCGACGTCGTCGATGGTCACCGTGCCGGTGGCCGGACGCCACAACTCACGCGTGTCAGACACTTCTTCCGCCATGGAGCGGCACTCCTCTTTCCAGGGCGGCGCGTGGCACAGCTAGTGATGCCCTACCACGAGCAGTGCCTGTGCTACCGCTATCCCTTCTGACCGGCGCTGGCGGACCATTGCTGTTTGAGCCTGGCTATGGCGGGGCCAGCCTCGCCCGCGAAATCCTGCCAGCGACACTCGATAGAGATGCGGTGGCCGTACCCGGCCTGATGGAGCGCGGCGAAATAGGGTCCAAAGTCGTCCCCGTATCGTCCCGGCGCCGCGCGGTCTCTCCGCTCCGCGACGTGTACGTGCGAGAGCAGCGGCGCCCAGGGCGGCAGGCTGCCGGCTGGTTCGCCATTGCAGGCCATGTGATACAGGTCGGCCAGGAGAGTCGCGCCGGACGAGGCGATACTTTGCACGAGCGCGCCGCCCTCCGCCACGGTATTGAGCGTATTCGTTTCCTCGTAGCGCAGCGGTTCGAGGGCTATCCGTACATCGTGATCGCGCGCCCAGACGCTCCATGTGGCCAGATGCTCCCCGATGCGCCGCACGGCCTCGGCGTGGTCGACCCCGGCGGGACAGGCGCGCGCGGCGCCGCTGCCGAAGACGATGACGCCGATACCAACCCGCGCGGCGCGCTCCAGGGTTGTCTTCATGTACCGCTCCAGACGCCCCACATCCATGGCCCGCTCGGGTGTCTCGATCAAGACCATGTCCGGCGGCAACAGGCCATTGGCCGCTTCGATCGGGATCGGCAGCGCGCGGGCCTGCCGCCAGTTGTCCGCGAAGACGTCGGGCGCCTGTTCCGGCGCGAGAAAGTGTTGCACGTTCACTTCGAGATAATCGCACGGGATAGGATCAAGCGCGGCGACATCACCATAGGCGGCGCACAGGCCAAATTTCATCCCTCATCCTCCCCCCTTCGCGGCCCGGCGCGGTATAGCGCCGGGGGCCGTGCATGACTCGTGCGGCTGGCGGCTGGGGCTGGGAGCCGCGCGCTGCGCGGCTTCTAGTCGATGGTCCGCCGCCTCTATGATAGTGGCTCGATCGTGTTCGTGCAACCGCTTTCATGGAGCTAGGTTCGCGCTGCGATTGTGATTGTGTTTGTCAAGCGAGCGGCCAATAAGGCGGATCGCCGCGCGCGGCGTCCAGCCCGTCACGCCCGCGCTGTTCTCCACATACGCCCACGCCCCGCCCAGACGCAGGACGGACAAGACCGCGCCGTGCGGCTCGATCAGGATGAGCGGCGCCGCGGTGCTCGGCGCGGTGCGCAGATGTGCCCAGGGGCCGCCAACCTGGCCGAACGGCGGCGCGTACCCGGCCACGCCCGGCGAGAGGTCCACGCCGGGCGCGTGTAGTGCCGTCGTGGCACGCCCGGCCGTCGCCAACGCCGGGAGCGCCGCCAGGAGGCGCCACTCCTCGGCTGTGGCGTGGCGCCACTCGAAGAAACTGAGGCCCAGGCTCCCGCTGTCGCGCGCCGCCGCCGCGCAGGCCAGGATCTCCGCCGCGCCGGGGGTCTGCGGGGTAGGCGCGGCGGAGAAGGCGTCGAACATCTGCCCGATCACCGCGACCGGCATGGCGGGGCGCGTGCGCGCGCGTATCCCCGCCACGCTCTCCCGCACGTAGCGATAGACCTCGGCCGGGCTGTAGCGGCGCGGACTGGTGTGCCAGTAGTCCATCGGCACGATGGCGTCCCAGCTCAGCGCCGCGCTCGCGAAGGGGTAGGCGGCGCCGGGGAGCGACTGCGGCGGGTACGTCGCGATCGCCATCAATGTGCCGGACCCGAGCGCCGCGCGCAGCAGCTGCCCGTAGGCGTGCACCTCGCCCTCGCCCATGTTCTCCTCGACGTCGGCGATCAGGCCGTCCGGCCGGTCGCCGGAGGGGGCGACGTAGCGCGCCGCGGCGATGGAGAGGGCGAGGTCGGCGGGCAGGTCGCGCAGGGAGGGGTAGACCCAGGCAATCACGGCCAATCCAGCATGGTGCGCCGCCGGCAGCAGCGCGGTGAGACCCGGGGCGCCGTAGAAGCCGTCGCCGGAGATGCCGACCTCCACGTAGAGGTGCGCGAGGCCGGCCGCCCGCGCCGTCGCCACGAGCGCGGCGGCGGAGGTCCGCCGCAACAGCGGGTAGGTGAGCCACATGCCGGTGCGGCGCAGCGGCGCCAGCGTCGCCGCCGGGCCCGATGCGTGGGGGCGCTGGAGGACGACGTTGTCGGCGTAGATCCATCCGTGCAGGTGGGCGTCGGCGCTGTGGTACCAGGCCGCGCCGCCTGTGCCCACGGCCCAGCCATCGAGCGCCAGCATGGCCTCGGCATGGAGCAAGGCGAGGCGCGGGGCCTGTGCGTCGGGGGCGACACGCAGGTTGGTCGGCCGGCGCAGGGAGCCGACGGCGTGAAGCGGTCGCACGGCGCCGGTGGGCTCCACTGGCAGGGCTGCGGCCTGGCTCGGCGCGGGACTGGCGCCCAGGGCGAGTGCGAGCGCGAGACAGACGACAGCGAGCCATCGCCAACGCATTGTCTCCCCTCCTCTACTGGCTCGCTACTGGCCCGCGCGTGCTGGGTGTGCGCGGGAACACCCCAGGCAGGGCCGCCGACGCGGTCACGCATCAGCCCTAAAGTAGCGGATGCGGGGCATCACGCCTAGACACGTGGTCACGTCCGTCACGTCCTCTCGCTCGCGCGGTGCCCGTCGCGGTGAGGCACGAGTGCCCCCGTCGCGGGCGTGGTCGGCCGCGAGAGCCAGAGCCGGGGGCGCACACCCTGGAGGCAGGCGTCTGCGCGCCACTTGATCGCGGCATGGATCGCCGTCATCGTAGTTCTCTCCCCCTGGGCCAATGCAGCGTACGTCTCCCCGCACTATACTCGCTGGGACCACCGTGTGCAGGTGGTCGCGCCGGACCACACCCGGCGGCGCGCCACGCGCGGAGCCTGCCGAGCGGGAGTGCGTCAGCAGGCGGTCGCTGAGTGGGTGGACCGGATGACGCGCCGCGCGCCGCGCGGACAGGTGCGGCGGCCCACGGGACACGGGAGTGATCAAGTCTGACCGCATCGCTGTGTCCGGCTCGGGGCGCGGCGCGCCGGTCTGTCTCGCCCACCCACCAATCGATGCCGCCTGTCATGGGGGGAGCGCGTCAGAGCGGGACGGTCAGGTACAGGCCGATCCACCCTACGCGGCCCGCGCGCGTGACCACGTGCGCCCACGTCCCCGCAACCCCCAGGACGGCCAGCGGCGTCCGGCGGGGCAGCGCCGCCACGACCGGCGCGCTGCGCACGGGGGCCGCCCGCACGTCCGCCGCCGCGACGGCCACGACGCGATACGGTGGCCGGAAGGCGACCTCCGGCGCGGGGGCCACCGTCGGGGGCGCCGGGGGCGCGCCGGCTCTTAGGGGTAGGTCTAACACAGTGCCATAGTGATAATGGACGGCAAAACGTGATGCTGAGTCGTTCTGTGGCCCCATAAAGGGGCATTATCCCCTTCGACCCTCCTACTTTGCTTGGATAATTATATGGCAGTATGGCTAACCTACCTTTGAAAGGGGCGCGCCGGGGGGCGCCGACGCCAGCGGGCGCACGTCGTAGCGGTCGACGTAGCCGATCGTGTTGTCGGGCGTGGTGACGGCAATCCAGCTCACGTGGTAGAAACGGACGCGCAGGATGGTCCCGCGCGCCAGGACGCGCACGATGGGGGCGGACGGGCGCGGGCCGGCGCGCAGGTTGAGGGTTGGGGTGGCGACGACAACGGGGCGTGGGGCCGCCACCACCGGGGTGGTGGCGGCGCGCCATCAGGGCTGGCTGGCTGGCCAGTCCGACCAGCGCGACGGCCAGCGGGAGAGTGATCATAGGATGCCACATGCGGACCTCCGAGCGTGGGACAGCGCAACAGCGGGACGACATCCGCAGTGTCGCGCACAGGCCGCGTTGCCGCAACAGAGGGCCTTGATGCGCTGATCCGAGGGTGCGCTGGCCATTTAATTCATCCCGCGACGAGATGGCGGATACAGTCGAGCGCATAACCTGGCTGTAGCTGCGGCATGTGTTGGACTGCTGGCTAACAGACACGAGCCCGCTCACGGTGCGCCTTCTTGACAGGCAATGCAGGCGTTGCGCCGCATCCTTTCGGCACCCCTTTGAGGTACTTCGGCGAAAGGCTTTCACGCCGGAGCACATGATACGCACGCCCCACAACTCTTACCGCCGGCGGCATGGCAAAGCGCATCATGGCTGTTCCGACACGCAACAGGCGAATAGGTGGACCGGCTCGCCTGCCGGTACGGCCCCTGTTGCCTGGGCATCGCCGCGCTCAGAATCCGTTGGCGCGGGCGATGCCGCCCAGCCAGCGCGCGCTCGGCTTGACGGTGCGCCGCTGTGTGCGGCGGTCGACCGCGATGAGGCCGAAAGTCGGGCGATAGCCCAACGCCCACTCGAAGTTGTCCAGCGCCGACCAGTAGGTGTAGCCGCGCACGGCGAGCCCGTCGCGCAGGCAGGCGGCCACGCCGCGCAGCGCGCGCGCGACGTAGGCGATGCGCCGCGAGTCGTCGTCCGTGGCCAGCCCGTTCTCCGTCACGATGATCGGTACCCCGGCCACGGCGCTGGCCTCGCGGATCGCCGCCTCGAGCGCCTCCGGCCAGAACTCGTAGCCCATCTGCGTGCGCTCGATGCCCTCCTCGGGCGGCAGGAGACCCTCCGGCCCGACGCGCAGGCGACTGTAGATCTGGACGCCTACGAAGTCGTCGCCCCGCGCCGCCTCCAGGTAGACGGTGTTGAGGTCGCGGCGCAGCCGCGCGACCGTCTCCGCGCCGCCGGGTCCGGCCTGGATGTCCTGCAGCGCCGCGGTCAGCCCGACCTGGCAGTCGCCCCGCGCCGCCTTGATCGCCTCCACCCCGCGCCGGTGCGCGGCCAGGATGGTGTCCCGGCCCCGCTCGGAGACAGCGTAGAGGAACGGGGTGAAGCGCGCGGGATCGCTGCCCACGGCTCGCGCGGCGGCCGCGTACCAGGGCGCCGCGCGGAACGCGCGCAACTCCGCGACGCCGATGGCCGCCAGGACCGGGCCGAGATTGACCTCGTTGAGCGTGCAGGCGAACGGGATCAGGTCGCCCAGGTGGGCCATCGCCCGCGCGCAATAGCGCGCGAATCGCGCGGGCGTCTCCGGCGCCTCCCAGCCGCCGGAGGCGGCCAGCCAGCGCGGCGAGCTGAAGTGGTGGAAGGTCACCATCGGGGTGAGCCCGTGCTCGTGGCAGGAGGCCAGCATGCGCCGATAATGGTCGAGCTGCGCCAGGGAGAACTCTCCCTCCTCCGGCTCGATGCGCGACCACTCCAGCGAGAAGCGGTACAGCGTGAAGCCACAGTCCGCGAGCAGGGCGATGTCGTCCGGATAGCGGTGGTAGTGGTCGCAGGCGTCGCCCGAGGACGCGACGTAGGGGCTGCCGGGCGCATGCTCGAGCACCCAGGAATCGTTGTAGACGTTGCCGCCCTCCACCTGATGCGCGGCGGTCGCCGCGCCCCAGAGGAACGTCGGGGGGAAGGTGACCTCCATGGTGCGTTGCCTCCACTCATCTCATCCGCGTCGCTCTAGCCGCCGCATGACCAGCACACGACGTGCCAGCCCACCGATGGGACGGCGGATATGCGCCACGCCGATCCATCGCCCCGGATCGCGATACGCATGCCACGGCGAAGCCGGCGCACAACCGGATCGGCAGCGCGGCAGGCGGAGGGTGAACACGCGGCTTTCGTCAGGGACGCTATCCGGCCCTGGACGAGAAATGCTGTCACCAGCCGCACCGATGGAGCCGCATCCTCCCATCGATGTACGACACGTGCATCCGGCGATGGATGACATGGCGGCAGTTCCCGGTAAAATCTACACACCACGACCCTGAACGGGGAATTGTTACCCTCCTGTCGCACGCGTATGCTCGATACTAGTTCGCGTCTCGCCTGGCATCTCCCGGCGATGAGCGCAAGGCAACGGGATAGGATGATGCGTGACCAAGAGGGAACGATAGCGACGACACATGATACGATGAGCTGCGTCCCGCCCGTCCGCGTAGGGCGACACCTCGTGTTCGTCCTCGGCTTCACTCTCGCGTATCTGGCGTGGGATCTCGTCAAGCCAGCTCCGTTGAGCGTCGTCGCAGAAGTGAGCGCCCTCGCCGCCGTTTTGGGGCCCTCGCTCATGCTGCCGCTGTTCTTCACATGTCCCGCCGACCGACGCCGGCACCTGCAGCGGCGTCGGTCCTGGAGTGTCCCGCTCCTGGGGCTTGGTCAGCTCATGTTCATCGTCGGCACCCTCATCACGGGGCTACTGTTAACGGTGGCCTTCGTGCAGCAGCACCACGCCGCCCCATCGCCGTCTGTCGGCGATGCCGCCTTCGCGGTGGCCAATGCCCTGGGGCTCAACGCCATCATGCTCTTACCGACCCGCCACCAGTCCCTGGCGGGGCGTGCCCGGATTGTGCTCGACGGCGCTATCCTCGCGGCGGCGGCGGTGATAATCAGCTGGTATTACCTGCTGGGGCCCGCCCTCCTACAAACGCACGTCAACCCGCTCACACGCGTCATCGCCGTCGCCTATCCCGTGGGCTTGGTGGCGGAAGTCTTCGCCCTGATGCGGTTGACCGCGACGTCCGTCGCCCTGCGCCCGGCCGTCACGCTGCTCGGCGGCGGCTTCGGGCTCATCGCGCTCGGGAGCGGCCTGTACGGGTATGAGCTGCTGCACCGCCTCTATCATCCAGGCGAGTTATACGGCGTGCTCATCACGACAGGAGCGATGCTGGTCGGTGTGGGCGGCGGTGCCTTGCGCACCATCGTGGCGTCGGGGGCGGCGGACCTGGATGTGGACGAGATGTCCCCCTCGCCCGACGCGATCGCGCCGCCGCTGTGGCGCGCGCTGCTGCCCTACGCCGTGCTGCCCGTCGTCGGCGTGTTAGTCTTCTCATCGCACGACGCCCATGGCTCCCAGGCCCGCACGATCACCGCGGGCGTCGACCTTGGCGGCCTCCTGTTGATTGGGCTCGTCGTCGCGCGCCAAATCCTCGCTCTCGCCGAAAACCACCACCTCTATCGCAGTGTCCACGCGCAGAACCACGCGCTGGCCGCGGCCAACGGTTGCCTGGAAGCGCTCGCCACCTCCGACCCGCTCACGGGCCTGCCCAACCACCGCGCGCTGGTCAATGCCCTGGACCGCGAGGTCGAGCGCGCGCGGCGCTTCGTCCGTCCATGCGCCCTCCTGTTCCTCGACCTCGACCATTTCAAGGCGCTCAACGACAGCTGTGGCCACGCCGCCGGCGACGCCGCCCTGCGGGAACTGGCCACGGTTGCGCGGCGCGCGCTGCGCGGGGTCGACCTGCTGGGCCGCTGGGGAGGGGAGGAGTTCGTCGCCCTCCTCCCGGAGGTCGACGGCGCGGGGGCGCTGGCGATCGCCGAGCGTGTGCGTGCGGAGGTGGCCGCCCACTCCTTCGACACCGGTGGGGTTCAGCTGACCTGCTCGGTTGGCATGGCCGCCTACCCGGTCGACGCCGAGACGCGTGAGGGGCTCATCGCGGCGGCCGACCGAGCGATGTATGCGGCCAAATGGCTGGGGCGCAACCAGGTGCGCAGCGCCGCGGATGCGGCGGCGTAGGCGCTGGGCATGGTGGGGACGGGGGACACCTCGCGCGCGGAGATGGCGCTGGCGGGGACGGTGGAGGCGCTGGTCCGCCTTGTCGAGGCGCGGGACCGCCGGGCGAGGGCGCAGACGCGGGAGGTCGGGACGCTCGCGATGCGCCTGGGAGCGGCCCTGGGCCTGGACGCGGCGACGACGCGGCTGGTGGGGCTGGCGGCGCGGCTGCGCGACGTGGGGATGGTGGCCCTCCCCGATGCCATCCTCCACAAGCTGGGGCCACTCACGACAGAGGAGTGGGCGACGATGGGCACGCATGCGGCGGTCGGGGCCGAGATCGTGGGGCAAATCCCCGCGTTGCGGGCCGTCGCCCCGCTGGTGCGCGCGCACCATGAGCGCTGGGACGGGCGCGGCTACCCGGACCAAGCGGTAGGCGAGGCGATCCCGCTGGGGGCGCGCATCGTGGCGGTGGCCGACGCGTACGTCGCGATGACGATGGACCGCCCGTATCGGGCGGCGCGGAGCCGGGCGGCGGCCGTTGCCGAGTTGCGGCGGTGCGCGGGGACGCAGTTCGATCCGGCCGCCGTGGAGGGGCTCGCCGCCGTCCTCGCGGGCGAGGGCGGGGATTGGCCGGCATCGGTCGCGGCGTCGTGAGAGCCCCCTACGGGTTTCCCTGCCCGTCTGCGCCGCCACAATGCGCGGTAGCGCGTCGGACATTGGTAGCCAGTGACCGTGGGTACCATAAGCGACACGCGAGCGATGCGCGCATCGCTGACGGCCGCTTCATGCCGTCGTCAGGGCGATGCGCAGCCCATCCTAACGCCGTCGGGTGTCATCCGCCCATGCCGTGTCCATGCGTTAAGGTGCATGATCATCCGTCGGCGTGAGTGGTCATCGGATTGTCAAGGCGGCTGCCGCTCGGCTCGGGTAGGCGCGACGATGTCGCTCACCCGGCGGTAGCTCTTCCCCGATGCTGGCACGCTGGCGAACGCATGCCGATCCATTCATGGCGTGCCTTCACTGCCTTCACGGCAAGTCATGAAATAGTTGCGCCGAAGTACTGCGATGCCCCGAGAAGCCAAGGCAATGCACTCCTTCGGGGCGGGGGTAACGCACGAGCCCAAGGATTACATCTCGGGAGCAAAGACCTCATGGCGCCGCTCGCCGTGACGGTGGCGATACCATGAGAGCCTCGGGCGCAAGGATTGCGTGTGTCAATGGTCACGTTAATACCGTGGCCAGCGACATGCACTCCGGGGCATCCGCGGGCCGCGGGGACGACATAGAGAACCATGTGTCGCTGGGAGGGGTCCATGCAGACAACACCCGAGATCGAAGCATTCTGGGAGACATTCAAGGCTGCGGCGGGCGTCACGCACAATGAGTACGTCGTGGTCTCCTTCGGTGATACCCCGGCCATGGAGGATAATCTCGCGGCCCTTGTCGGTCGCGGGACCAAGCGCGCGACCGCGTCGCTGCTGCGCGATTACGTCGGGGGGGACGAGCCCATGCCGCGCGTCGGTGATCTCGCCCTTGTGGTCGACGGCTCACGCGCGCCGTGCTGCATCTATCGCATCACGCGGGTGGACGTAACGCCCCTGTCAGCGGTCGATGAGCGCTTCGCCTGGGATGAAGGGGAGGGCGACCGTACCTTGGCGTGGTGGATGGATGCCCATCACGCGTTCTTCAGGCGGCAAGCAGCGCGGGAGGATTTCCTCTTCCATGACGAGATCGAGGTTTCCTCGAGCGATTCGAGGTTGTGTGGACGGCGGAGGTCGCGGATTGCCTCCCTGCGTCACCATGACGCGCTAAAGCGACGCCGTCTTAGCCGGCCTGAGCCCATTTCTATGGGCGCATTGAATACGGACATCTATGCCTCCTCTCGCCCGTGAGCAGGTTGTAAGCGGGCGGCTTGGGTGAAAAGTAACGTAGCCGAATCTCCCAGCCTTGGGTTGCCATTTCGGTGCCCGCGTCGAGGAAATAAATCCATCGAATCGACCCGTTCCCGCTTAGTGGTGCATCCGGCAAGTCCACACTCGTTTTCTGGACGGCTACGGACACGTTGTATAAGCGTGATACGGGAGGAACGACGCCTGTGTGATCGGCACATGGGCCGTCAGAAATGTGCATCTCACTTGATGGATGGACCACTTAG
>JAABVA010001664.1_pt1 | contig 23384 bp, 25 predicted proteins | sample 5560331 | NCBI WGS metagenome assembly JAABVA01 (sample SAMN12812661, study PRJNA571458) | rock metagenome | isolation source: Antarctica rocks | place: Antarctica: Victoria Land, Mt New Zealand sud | collected 2016-01-07
TTGTAGAAAAAGGGGTAACCCCTCAAAAAGGCGCGCTATCGGATTCGCGCGTGTCTACGGAGGTGAGCAAGGTTTGCATGGCGCTGACAATCTCTATTCGGAAATGTCATACCTTGCTTACTTTCACTTCTCAATTGCATCGACGATAATCTGAGATGCCAGATACGCGACGAATCTCCATGCGTCGGCGTGACGGCCGCGGCGATGTCACGCCGGCGCATCGCGGTGAGAAGCTGACGGTGGATGCGGGAGAACAGGCGCCGGGGGGGGGCGGGGCCGCGCCCCCCCCCCCCCCCCGCGCCTGTTCTCCCGCATGGCTTACTGCTTGTGCTTGGTGGACGCGTCGGTGAAGTGGGACTTGGCGGCCTCCTCGGCGTGCTCGGTGGCGTGCGTGGCATGGCCATACGCGTGGTGGGCCTCCTCGGCGGCCTGGGTGTGCTCACCCTTCGCGTGGTGCTCGGCGGCCCGCTCGTGGTGCGCGGCCGCGTGCTTGTAATACTCGGCCGCCTTCTGATGATGCTCGGTCGCGGAATGCTGTTCTGTCGCCATTAGAGTCTCCTTCCTGATGATGAGCCGGCAAGTGCGCCGGCCTATCCTCATCTCAACTGCATGAAAGGGGCCGTGACGCCGGGCCAGCGTGGGCCGGGAGACGGCCGCGGCGCTGACCGCGGAGAATATAGATGGCCGCGCGGTCAGCGGACCGCCATGAGCACGCGGCTCTGCCAGTGTTGCCAAATCGCGTCCACCTCGCGGAACCCGGCCGCGCGCAGCGCCGCCTCATGGGTCGCGGCCGTGGGCGCGCTCATCGTGGGCGACCTCGGGGAAGCGACGCGCCCGCTCAGCCAGGAGCCCCTGCATGGTCGGTTCCGCGGCCAGGGCGTCCCACCACGCCTGCCAGTCTTCCCCTCCCGGCCGCGCGAACGCCTCCGCGCTGGCGCCCGCGGCCACCGTTTCCGCGACTCTCTGGATGGTCGGCAGGCGTTCTCCAAACCGCATGCGGTCGCCGTTGAGCACGACGCCACCGGGTCGTACCAGTCGCCCTAGCTGCGTGTAGACGCGCGCCAGCTGCTCGTCCGACAGCCAATGCAACGCCGTCGTGCTGAGCACGGCGTCGAACGTCACATCACCGATGCGGTCGGTCCAGTCCTCCCGCCGCAGATCGGCCTCGACCCATCGCAAGCGCCCCGCGCACGTCCCCAGCGCCCCCTGTCCAAGGGCCAGCAGGACGGGGTCCAGGTCGACCGCCACACAGTGCGCCCGCGGAAAGCGCGCCAGCACGCGCTGGCTGATCGCTCCCGGCCCGCACGCCAGGTCGAGGACGACGAACGCGGCGGGCAGCAGCGCCTCTAGGACATCGAGCATCGCGCTGAAGCGTTCCTCGCGGTCGGGGATATAGCCCGTTTGCTGCGCGTCCCAGCGCCGCAGCCAGTCCGGCCAATCGAGTGTCGCCCGCGCTGTGACCATCAATCTCGCGCTCCTTTCCAACTCCCCGCCAGCGCCCGCTAACATGGGCGTCGGTCCTTTGCATTCACGGTATCATGCTGTGCAAAGATTTGCAAGTGACAATGATTGCCCATTGCCCTTGACAAGTAGAAAAGTTGGCGAGGTATGCGCCGTATAGCGCGGAACGTGTCTGTCCCTCGTGAAAGCGTGTGCCGTCACAGCCCGATGCGGTAGCGCACCTCGGGCTCACCATGATCGCCGATGTAGCTGATACCCTCTCCATCGGCGACGCCGCCCCGCCGCTCGTAAAAGCGGCGTGCCGGGAGGTTGCGGGCCAGCGTCCACACCTGCATCCGCGCACAGCCCCGGTCGCGCAAGGCGGCGAGGGCGGCGTCCCACAGGGCCAGACCGATGCCCCGCCCTTGCCACACGGGGAGGACGTAGAAGGCGGCCACCTCCCCATCGCCCTCGCCCTCGTCGCGGTGGACGACCAGGCTGGCCAGGCCGACGATCGTCGCGCCGGCCACGGCGACGAGGGTACCCACCGGCTCGCGGCGCTGTCCGATCCAATCGCCCGTGAAGGGCAGGCGCCCGTCGAACATCCCGTCTATCTCGTCCGGTGTGTAGATCGCGGCGTAGGCGACGTGCCAGGTGCGGCGGCGGAGTTCACGACAGGCCGCGCTCTCGTCGTCCGTCGCCCACCGCACGAGTGGCGTCGATTGCTCTGTGTTCATACACGCGCGCCTCCATCAGGGGGGTGTAGGGGACGACAGCCATACCGGGCCATCACCGGACGACAAGCGCGCGCTGATGGCCTCAGCACCCCCTCGCGGACAGCATCGTCCGTCACGCGCTCCAGCGGCGTGCCCGTCGACGATACGGGCACGATACCACGCTATGTAACGAGTTGCAAGTGCGGCGGTTGGCAAATGGGCAGAGTATGCATAGGCTCTGACCTGTTCTCACCAGTGTACAAGCGGCACAACCCAGGCGATCCGCGCTGCGGAGGGACACGCGGCGTGGTGCGCCGCTGGCGCTGTGTCAGGACAGATGTGACGGGTCGCGATCCGTTCAGGGTTTGACTGACAATCCTATCTGCTATCATTCACAGCAACGCGTGAACGGGGAGGGCATGGGGACAACGGGGAGGGCATGGGGACATGGAAGAAGGCCACGGGCAGAAGCCGGAGATGCAGCCGACGGCCGGCGAACGCTTCGACGCGATCTATTCAGGAGGCGCGCACAGCCCCACGCTGCGCCGGGTTCAGCGTGACGTATTTGGTGACGAATATCCGGCAGAGGTCGAGCCCTTCAGTCTCGTCACCATGTCCGACCTGCGCCGGATCGCGCGTGACCTGTGCGTCGGACCCGGACACCGCTTCGTGGACCTCGCCTGTGGCGAGGGTGGGCCGGGTCTGTGGGTGGCTCGCGCCACGGGGGCCAGCGTGACCGGTGTGGACGCGTCCGCGGTGGCCGTGCAACGGGCGCGGGCACGCATCGCGGCATTCGGCCTGGAGGGCCGGGCCGCATTCCAGGTCGGAGACGCTGCCGCGACCGGCTTGCCCGCGCACGCCTTCGATGGCGCGATGAGCATCGACGCGCTCTGGGCGTTCCCGGATAAGGTTGCCGCGCTGCGTGAGGTCGGCCGACTCCTGCGTCCGGGCGCGCGGTTCATCTTCACGACGTGGGATTTCGGCGTCAGTCCGCCTGACGAACCTCAGGTTGCCGACCACCGCCCCCTGCTGCATGAGGCCGGGTTCGCCGTGGACGCCTACGAGGGGACGGCGCACTGGGAACACTACTTCCGGGCACTTCTTGCCGGCTACGAGGCAGCGCGGGACGACTTGGCCGCTGAATTTGGCGTGACCTCCGCGGACGACCTCATCGCCTACCACCGCCGGCGGGGCGCACTCCTGCCGCACTGGCAGCGTATCCTCGTCGTCGCACGACCGGTGTAAACGCTGTCATTACCGCTCCCATGCACCCCCTTCCGTTCGACGACGTGCCTCCGTTGTGGTAGCAGCGAAGGCTCCCATCCCGACAGCAGGAATGAGTGATCCACCGCGCCCCTTCTACCCCTTGTGGTCCGCGGCGCAGTCCTGGCACAGGCCGAAAATGGCATGGTGGTCGATGCGGGCATGGAACCCGTAGTGGCCGAGCAACCGCGCGCGCAGCCCGTCCATTTCCGCGTCGTCCAACTCCTGTTGCCGTCCGCAGGCCAGGCAGACCAGATGGTGATGGCGAGGGCCCGAGGCCCACTCGTAGTGCTCGTTCGCGCCGCCCAGATCGGTGCGCGTCACCAGCCCCAACTCGCGGAAGGTCTCCAGCCCGCGGTAGACGCTGACCACGCTGATGCCGGGATACGTGCGCCGCACCTGCTCGTGGACGGTCTTGGCGGTGAAATGGCCTGGCAGGCCGCGCGCTATCTCCACCAGCAACAGACGCTGCGGGGTAACGGTCAGGCCATGGGCGCGCAGCAACTCGATCGCCGACTGCAGCCCTGGGCGCGCGCCGGCGACGGCACGAGTGCTCCGCACATGCGGCGGTCGATCTACCTTATCCTGGTTCGCCGTGTCCATCGTGATCGTGACTGTATCGTGGTCCGCCTTATCCATCGTGACTGTAGCATAGCACGTCGTACGCCGGACGGATGGGCGTGACATGCCTCACGTTCCTCCTCTGCGGCGTTGGTTACTGTTTGCGCTTGCAACTCTTCACCAACATGCTATGATAGCGGTGTATGGCGACGATAGCCCACATGGCCGGTATGGCCAGCGAAGGGATGAGCATGACGACCACACCTGCGCGTAAGACCACACCCGCGAGTGATCAGACGGACCTCTTGACCGCCATCCGCGCCAGTTGGGACGCCGATGCGGCCGCCTACGATAGCTATCCCTACCATGGCCTGCACTCCGCGCCTGAGCGCCGGGCCTGGCAGCGGGCGCTCGGCGAGGCGTTCAAACCGCTGGGTGACACGTCGTCCTCACGCATCCTGGATGTCGGCAGCGGCACTGGTGAGATTGCCGTGCTGCTCGCCGGCAGCGGCTACCAGGTGACCGGCGTGGACCTCTCCCCTGGCATGCTGGCCGTGGCCAGGCAGAAGGCCGACCGCGCCGGCGTGCCCCTGACCCTGCTAGAAGGACGGGCCGACCACCTGCCCCTGCCCGATGCCTCCTGTGATGGGGTCTTCAGCCGCCACCTGCTCTGGACGCTCCCCGATCCGGATGCCGCCTTGCGCGACTGGGTCAGGGTGGTCCGTCCCGGCGGGATCGTCGCCCTGGCCGACGGCTGGTGGAACGAACCGGCGCCATTGATGCGCCTGCGGCGGGCCATCGGCGCGACGTTGCGCCGAGTCTTGCAGCCCACGGGGACCACGCATCACACGCATCACGGCTACGCGGAGATCGCACCGCGGCTGCCCCTGGCCGATGGCATCTCGGCCACTGGCGCGCGGGAACTGCTGGAGGGCGCGGGCCTGATCGGGATCAGGGTACGCGACCTTGCTGTCGTGCGGGCGGCGGAGCGCCAGGGGCAGCCGGCCTGGCGGTGGGTCGAGCAAGCCCGACACACCTGGCTGGCCAGCGGGGAGCGACCGGCATAAAAGTGAGCGCGCCATCTATTCCCACGGCCTCGCGGGCGGACATCGCGACCGCGCGGGGCAGGTCGCCGGGCGATCCGCCGGCCGCCACGCGGTCGCTGGGCCTACTCGGAGCCGTCCCGCTCCCGCTCTTGCTCCTGGCACTGGCCGCTGCCATCGTGGCCTCGGTCGTGATCTCGGTCGGCATCGGCGCCGTGCCGATCCCGGCGGAGCGTGTCGCGCGCATCCTGCTGCACGACCTCACGGGCGGCGCCCTCGGCGGCCGCGTGTCCTGGTCCGCGACCGAAGAGCAGATCGTGTGGAACTTCCGCGCCCCACGCGTGCTGCTCGCCGTCGTCGTCGGCGCCGGCCTCGCCGTGGCGGGGACGACGATGCAGGCCGTCGTGCGCAACCCGTTGGCCGACCCCTACATCCTGGGCGTCTCCGCGGGCGCGGCGCTCGGCGCGGTGCTCGTCATCGTGTTGGGCGCGGCCGCCGTGGGCGGGGCCGCGCTCTCGACCGCCGCTTTCCTCGGCGCGCTGGGCGCGTTCGCCCTGGTCTACCTGCTCAGCCAGCAGGGCGGGCGGGTGACGCCCACGCGCCTGGTGCTGGCCGGGGTGGCGCTCTCGTACCTGTTCTCGTCGGGGACGAGCTTCCTGGTACTTAAGGCCGCGTCGGCCCAGGACAACGCGGCGCAGACGATCCTCTTCTGGCTGCTGGGCAGCGTGGCCGCGGCCGACTGGTCGTCCCTCGGCATCCCCGCCGCGGTGGTCCTCGTCACGGTCACGCTGCTGCTCTCCGTACACCCTGACTTCGTGTTCGACAACGATCCCGCCTACTTCTACGATGCGAGCCAGGGCTTCGCCACGCGGCAGCAACTACGCGCTGCGGGAGCCAAGATCTTTACCATCTCGGCGCGCTGTAACAGCGACACCGGCAACCCCAAAGCGACGATTGAGGACGTGTACACGGACATCCTCAACCTCGGCCGGATCTTTGGTGTCGAGGCGCGGGCGCGGCAGGTCGTGGCCGGGATGCGCGCGCAGGTCGCGTCCGTGCATCGGCGCGTGCTCGCCTACACCAGGGGACGGGCGCCGCTGCGGGTGTTGGTCTACACCGTGGGGCGCGGGCCGATCGGCGTAGCCACCGGGGGCATCTACCGCGACGAGCTGCGCCTGGCCGGCGCCGCGAGCGCGATCAACTCCTCCACGCATGATATCGAGCTGCTCAACAAAGAAGTGATCGCGGCCAGCAACCCCGACGCCTTCATGGTCCTGGACTCTCCCAATTTCAGCGCGACAGCGGGCGTCCAGTTCCTGCTCAACACCTTTCCGAACACGCCGGCCGGGCGGCACAAGCGCGTCATCGTGATCCTGTACCAGCGGGTCAATCCGGGGGGCGAGAATCCGCTGGCGGTGCAGGACATCGCGCGGGCGCTCTATCCCGGCGCGTTCAAGTAGAGAGCACGCGCGTTGAAGCTCGCGGTACAGGACGTCGCGGTCGACCTCTCGGGGCGGCGCATCGTGCGCGACGTCGCGCTGGAGGTCGCGCCGGGCGAGGTGGTCGGGCTGATCGGCCCGAACGGGAGCGGCAAGTCGACGCTGCTGCGCACGGTCTACCGCATGCTGCGCCCGGCCGCCGGGCTGGTCACGCTTGGCGGCGACGACGTGTGGCGGCTCTCGGCGCGCGCGTCGGCGCGCCGCACCGCCGTGGTGGTGCAGGAGACGCCCGGCGAGTTCGAGTTCACCGTGCATGAAGTCGTCCTGATGGGCCGCACCCCGCACAAGGGGCGGCTCGAGGGCGACACACACGCCGACGCGGAGATCGCGCGGGACGCGTTGGCGCGCGTGGACATGACTGCCTTTGCTGGGCGCGCCTTCAATACGCTCTCGGGGGGCGAGAAGCAGCGCGTGCTGATCGCCCGCGCGCTGGCCCAGGAGCCGCGTCTGCTCGTGCTCGACGAGCCGACCAACCACCTGGACATCCGCTTCCAGCTGGAGGTGCTCGAGCTCGTGCGCGGGCTCGGCGTCACCATCCTGGTGACGCTGCACGACCTGAACCTGGCGGCCGCCTACTGCGACCGCCTCTATCTGCTCTGTGAGGGGCGTATCGAGGCCGCGGGGCGGCCCGAGGAGGTGCTGACGCCGGCGCTCGTCGGCGCGGTCTTCGGGGTCGAGGCGATCTGCACGCGTCACCCGGCCACCGGCCGCACCCAGCTTGCCTTCCGACCTCTATCTCGATCGACTGGTTTGCCAGGAGGACCAGGAGGACCATCATGACATTGTCGGGTGGTTCTCTCCCCTGCGGCGCCCGGAGTCGACCACCCTGTCGGGCGGACGGGATGAGCGGGCAGGCACGACGCGACATGGGTCACATGAAGGGGATTAGTTGCGCGTGGGCCGGGTATGCAAAATACAGCGGTCATGTCGCCGCCGCGTCCTCGCACGCGGGCGCCGGGCCGGCGGCGGCACGGTTCCTGAGCGGTGAAAACCAGCCGATGGCGGCGCTCAGGGCGATGCCATCGGCCATCACGAGGAGGGCGATGCGGACGGTCGTGGTCTGCGCCAGGACGCCGCCGATGATCGCGCCGGCCGGTGTCCCGCCCCAGGCGATCATGCGCGCCGTGGCGTTGACGCGGCTTTGCAGGCGCTCCGGCGTCACTACCTGCCGCAGGGTGATCCCGTTGATCACCACGAGCGTGGTGCAGGCATCCCAGAGGAACAGCGCCGCCAGACCCGTCGCGAACGTCGGGGCGAGGGCCAGACCCAGCAAGCACACCAGGTCCAGGATGAGTCCCGCCAACGTAATCGGACCGGGCGCGTAGCGCCGGTTTAGGCGTGGCAGGAGCAGGGTGGCCAGGAGGGCGCCCAGCGCGCTCGCCGTGAACAGCAGGCCCAGGCGCGCGTCGTGCAGGCTGAGTCCCAGCGCCCGCACCCCGTAGACGACCAGGAGGCCGTACACGGCGCCGCTCGTCGTGCTGACGCCGACGCCGAGGATGGTCATGGTGCGGACCAGCGGCTGCCCCCATACGAAGCGTAGCCCCTCGCGGATATCGGCCAGGGTCCGGCTCACGAGCGAGCCGGCCATGGCCGTCGCGGTCCGCGTCCCGCTGAGGGCGCGCGGGATCAGCAGCAGCGTCAGGGCCGAGGCGGCATAGCTGAGCGCGTCGAGGCTGATGGCCGGCGCCGGCCCTATGGTGGTGGCCAAGATGCCTCCGACGGCGGGCGCGGCGAGTTCCACGACAGTGCTCGTCGACCAGATCGCGCTGTTGGCGACCACAATGCGCTCCCGGCCGACCAGGGCGGGCAGCGCCCCGAAGCTGGCTGCGTCGAACAGCACGAAGGCCGCGGCCGAGAGCAGCGCGACGAGGTAGATCTGCGCGAGGGTCAGCGCATGCATGACCGCCGCGAGCGGGATGCTCCCGAGGAGCGCGGCGTTGAGCGCGTCGCAGAGGACCATGACGCGGCGTCGATCTACGCGGTCGGCCAGGGCGCCGGCGAGCAGCCCCAGGAGGAGGTAGGGGATCGCCCGCAGCCTGGTCAGCAGGGCGGTCTGCGCGGCCGACCCGGTCAGGCGGAACACCAGGATGGGGAGGACCACGCCGGTGATCATCGTGCCGGCACCGGAAACGATGCGCCCGCTCCAGAAGAGCACGAAGGCGCGGTCGCGCCACAGGCTCAACGCCGCGACCGGCACACCGTCGTCTCCCACACGCCTGTCCTCCGACGCCAGCCGCACACGTTCGGTCCTACGTCGCGGTGGCCCGCACCCAAGCACAAGCCGACACACTGCGCCTGCTCACGATCTCACGATCGACGGCCGGGTCTATGCGGTGGCCTCCCCCGTCGCTGCGAGCCTCCCGGCCCGCGCCGCATCTGGCGTTAGGGCCTGCCGGCAGGTCCATCATCTGGCGCGGGTCTCGCCGCGTGATCGGCGACCTCCCAGCCAAGCGCGAAGACGATGTCCCCGTCCTGGGCGTCCAGATCGGGGCGTCGGCACAGCCCGGCCCGTTCGGCGGTCTTTATGGAAGCGATGTTCGCGGGCCCCGTGCGCACGATCACGGGCCACGGGGGGAGATGCGCCCGCGCCAAGGCCACGGCCCGCTGGGCCAGTTCAGCGGCATAGCCGTTACCCCACGCGCTGGGCGTGAACCGATAGTACAGATTCAGCACCGCGCGCTCGCGCCAAACCTGGCGCATCACCCCGCCGAAGCCGATAATCTCCTCGGCCGGAGGGCGCACGACCGCCCAGTAGCCGTAGCCGTTGTCCTCCCAGTCCTGCAGCCACCGGCGCAACACCTGCTCACTGGTGGCCAGGTCTGGATCGGGGCCAGCCGAGTTGTGTTGGTTGGTCGCCGAATCGCCACGCACCGCGAACAGCGCGGGACCGTCTCCCGTCCGGAGACGACGGAGCGCCAGCCGGTCGGTGCGGACCTCCGCAAAGACGGCGGCCAAGTCACGCGGTGTGGGGCGCCCAGCCCCGGTCATGCGATGGGGCAGACAGCGCTCGTCCCTGTCGTCTTTTGCCATAGACCTCGTCCCTGTCGTCTTTTGCCATAGACATAGATAGACACACTCCTTTACGCGCGCACTCCCTGGACAGCCATCAGCGGACCGCCATGAGCACGCGGCTCTCCCAGCGCTGCCAGATCGCGTCCACCTCGTGGAACCCGGCCGCCCGGAGCGCCGCCGCGTGGGCTGCGGCCGTGGGCGCGTACTCATCGCCCCTTGCCTCGGCCTCGGGGAAACGCCGCGCCCGTTCGGCCAGGAGGTCCTGCATGGCCGGCTCGGTCGCCAGGGCGTTCCACCACATCCGCCAATCCTCTCCGCCGGGCCGCGCCACGGCCGCGGCGCTATCGCGCGTGGTGATCGTCGCCGCCACCCGCTCAATGGTTGGGAGCTGGCCGCCGAAGCGCATGTGGTCGCCATTCAGCAGCACCCCGCCGGGACGCAGCGCCCCTGCGACCTGGGCGTAGACGCGCGTCAGGGGCTCGTCCGACAGCCAGTGCAACGCCGTCGTGCTCAGCACCGCGTCGAACGACAGACCGCTGATCTGGTCCAGCCATGTGTCGTGCCGCAGATCGGCCTCCACCCAGCGGAGCCGGCCCCCATAGTCGCCTAGCGCCCCCTGTCCCAGGGCCAGCAGCGCCGGGTCCACATCGAGCGCGACACAGCGGGCCTCGGGGAAGCGCGCCAGCAGGCGCTGGCTGATCGCGCCCGGCCCGCAGGCCAGATCGAGCGCCACGAACCGCGCGGGCAGCAGCACGTCCAGGACGTCGAACATCGCGCTGAAGCGCTCCTCGCGACCGGGGATGAGGCCAGTTTGCTGGGCGTCCCAGCGCCGCAGCCACGCCTGCCAATCCATTGGTATCTGAGTTGCCGTCATCGCGTCTCCTATCCTCTCTTTCTCGCGCGCGCTGTCAGCGCCTGGCGCCGCGCCTTCGCCATGTCGTCGTTGTGCCCCATGCTCACGATGGCGCGTCAGTGTACGGGGCGACATCAGTCATGGCTCAGAGTTGTCCTCCCCGCTGACGCCTCCGGCGTGGCCCGCGCGAAGGCAGTGACCCAGTCGCACCAGGCGTCGAGTCCTTCACCCGTGCGGCAACTCACCTCGAAGATGCGCAGATGCGGATTGACCGCCAGCGCCTGGCGCCGCACCTTCGCCATGTCGTAGTCGACGTAGGGCAGCAGATCGATCTTGTTCACCACCAGAGCCTCGGCGACCGCGAACATCCCCGGATATTTGGATGGCTTGTCGTCGCCCTCGGTGGCGCTGGCCAGGACGACACGCGCGTCTTCGCCCAGGTTCCAGCCGGCGGGGCAGACCAGGTTGCCGACGTTCTCGATCACGAGCAGGTCCAGCGACGCCAGCTCCAGGTGCGCGAGGGCCTGACGGATCATGTGCGCCTCCAGGTGGCAGGTCCCACGCGTGTTGATCTGCACCGTCTGCGCGCCCAGGGCCTCGATCCGCTCCGCGTCCGCGCTCGTCTCGAGATCCCCCTCGACTACGCCGATCGCCAGGTGTCCACGCAGCCGGGCGATAGTTTGCTCTAGCAGCGTTGTCTTGCCCGCGCCCGGCGAACTCATCACGTTGAGAGCGCGCAGGCCCTGCGCCCGCAACTGCCGCGTGATCTCCGCGGCGACCGTGTCGTTGTTGGCCAGGATGTTCTGGGCGATAGTCACGGTGGGCATGGTCATTCCTCCAGTTCGCGGTTAGGTAGCGTCATGTGTCCCACGATACCACGTTATGCAAAAATATGCAAACGACATTTGTTGCGAAGGTCGATTAGCGGTTAAGTTTAGTCGGAAGCGGCCTGCCGCGCCTCGCCCCGCGGGTCATGGCCCGTCGCGGAGCACGATGGGCAGAGGCCACGCAGGGCCAGATGTCGTATATCGACCCGGACGCCGTAGGAGCGATCCAACTCGTCGGCGAGGCGCTGGAACGGCTCCGCCGCGAGTTCGATGGTACGGCCGCACTCCCGACAGACCATATGGTGATGGGCGTGCGTCGCCTGCCCCCAGCGCACGAGCTTGTCGCCCAACGTCACTCGATCGGCGAGACCATGCTCCTCGAACGACTCGAGCGTCCGATAGACCGTCACTACGTTGATGACCGGATAGTACGCCAACACAGACGCCCTGATCTCCTCGGCGCTGCGATGTTCGTGCCCGTGCCCCTGTGCAGGTCCATCCTGGAGCGCCTGTAGCACGGCGATGCGCGCGGTTGTTACGGACAGGCCGTGGTCCTGGAGCAGGCGCTTCATGGAAGCGATGCGATCGTTCATGCGTGCCTCCTCTTGCATAGTGGATAGGCGAACATAGCCACGTTTGTCCGGCCTATACGCCGGCCGCGCGTCGCCGGTCGCCTGACAGGGCGGCGTCAACCTCGGCCTCATCCGCGGCGATGCCCGCCCGCTCATCCGCGGCCAGCATCATGAAAAAGAGGATAGAGCCCGCGCCCATGAAGACCAGGCTGCCGGGCAACCACATGATGATGCCGCCCAGCCGCTGGTCGTCGAGCGGCGCCCAGCCCTGCAATGGCATTTGCGTCGCGTAGAAGGGGTACCACAGCACGCCGGAGAAGGTGTAGACCGCGCCCAAGAGGTTCATCGGCAGCATGGCCGTCACGGTATGCAGCAGCCGCGCCCCCAGGTGCAGGCGCGGCCGCCCCGGCTGCGGCTCGATGACCACCCACCAGAACAGCAGCGCGGTCGCCAGGAAGCAGAGGTGTTCCAGCAGGTGGACGCCCACGTTGGTCAGCGTGGCCTCGTAGGGCGCGGGCATGTGCCAGAGCAGGAGGTCGCCCACGAAGAGCGGCCACGCCACCAGCGGCGACGTCAATTGCCGTGTCGCGTGATGGAACCAGGCGGTGCGCCGATGCGCGCGCGCCACGGCGCGGACCAACCCGCGCGGCAGTCCCACGAGCAGCACGGGGATGGGCTTGCCGAGCAGCAGCAGCGGCGGCACGACCTCCAGCAGGGCCAGGTGCTGTATCATGTGTACGCTGAAGAGCCGCGTGTCGTAGGTGTCGAGCGGCGACAGCAAGGCCAGCGCGAGGGCGAGTAGACCCAAGGTGAAAGAGGCGGCGTGGCGACGCTTGACCACGCGCCAAAGCTTGCCGCGGCGGCCCAACTCGCGCAGGCCGGCGATATAGACGGCGGCGGCGAGGGCCAGGCCCAGAATGACCTGGGGATCGGCCGACCAATCGCCCAGCAACGATACAACGGAAGAGGAGTTGCTCAAGTGGACCAACCATGACCCCCTCCGAGCCGGCCGTGATCGCGTCATCACGCCATAGCCCATCGGGATCGCTACAATCATCGCCGGGGCGGCGAACGCAAAGCGGTGAAGGGGCGAGGATGCCGACTACTCAAGCATGCCACGTCTCTCAGTTAAGCATAGCAGGGCGCGCGGAAAGCGCGACATAGCGGGACTTGCTATGCTACGCGAATGAGCAACTGCTGCTGAAAGGATTGTTCTCTCATGCGTGAACCGCCCGCCCATCTCCCCGACGAGACGCTGCGCGCGTGTCTGCGTACCCACTATGGGCTCGCTGTCGACGAACTCACCTTTCTTCCGTTGGGACATGACTCCTCGGCATGGGTGTACCGCGCGCGAACGGCTGGCGGCGTCTATTTCCTCAAAGCCCGCACGCGTGTGGACAACGAGCCCGGCCTCCTGGTCCCGCGCTATCTCCACGACCACGGGATCGCGCGCGTGATCGCGCCGCTTCCGACCATTGCGGGGACGCTGTGGACGATGGCGGACGACTACGCGCTCATCCTGTACCCCTTCATCGCGGGGACGACGGGCATGGAGCGCGGGATGTCGGAGCGGCAATGGGTCGATTACGGCGCGCTGCTCCGGCAAATCCATGCCACCGCCCTCCCGCCCGACCTCATGCGACTAATGAGGCGCGAGTCTTTTGCACCGGCGGGGACCGATGTGGTCAGGGACCTGGATATGCGCATCGGCGCGCAGGCGTTCGATGATCCCGCGGCCCGCGCACTTGCGACGTTCTGGCGGGAGCGGCGAGAGGACATTCGCACGCTGCTGAGACGCGCGGAAGACCTGGGGCGCCGGTTGGCTCAAGCCGCGCCGGCGTTCGTGCTCTGCCACGCGGACATCCACACGAACAATGTGCTGCTGGATGCCGGCGGGCAGGTGTGGATCGTAGACTGGGATGAGACAGTCCTGGCGCCGAGAGAGCGCGACCTGATGTTCGTGGTCGGCGGCATCATCGGGGGGCTGGTGGGGCCGCGCGAGGAGGAGTTGTTCTTCCAGGGCTACGGCGCGCCCACCGTCGATCCGCTCGCGCTCGCCTATTACCGCTATGCGTGGGCGGTGGGAGACATCGGCGCCTGGGCCGAGGAGGTCTTCTTCCGGCCGGATCTCGGTCCGGTCACGAAGCGTGCGGCGGTCGAGGGGTTCATGAGCCTTTTCCTGCCCGGCAATATCGTCGCGCTGGCGTTCGCGTCGGGCGACCGGGCGACATGACCACCCGCCAGTCCATACTAATCGCGGAGCAGGGTGCGTGAATTATCTGCGGGGGCCGGGGCACGCCCGATACAGGCGTGCCCCGGCCCCCGCAGCGTGGCTCGATCCTCTTACCGCGTGTGCGGGGCTGTGACCACCCGTCCGTTGGCCGGCGCGTGCAGCGAGAAGACCGTGGGCGGCACGGCGGCGGACGATACCACTTCATGCCGGACAACCTGCAACGTGGCGGAGTTCAGGATATCGCCCCTGGCGTTGAACTCCACATCCTCGAATTTGTGGATAGTGTAGGAACTCTGATCGACGTAGAGAGTGACGGTGTACCGCCGCATTGTCGTCGCCGTGGCGCCCTGAGGTGGGGCGGGCAGCATGTGATTGACCTGGACGACGTAGACCGCGGCCCCACCAACCGTTTGTTGCGGCAAAACACTGGCCTCCTGGTTCGTCCCCCCTTGGGCGTCGAGGACAAATTGCCGCAACGCGGCTGTGTCGAACGGATTGGGAATGACCTGATTTTGGGGTGGGATCGACAGCGTCACGGTCGTGACCGCCGTCTTTTGCGTCTGGACATCATAGGACTTGAGAGTCTGGCCGTTCTGAACGGTGTGCTGGAGCAGCGTGCCCGCCGGATCGGTGAACGTGGTATCTTGCCGTACGATCTCGTCCTGTGCGTCGCGCTGGGTCCACTCGTCAACCGTGACGTCAGGGGCAGTGAGACCGGACACGCCGCCATTCATGCCGGGCGCGTTGACGACGTGGACCGTGCTCACGTCGTGGACGACCTGATCCGCGGCGACCGGGTGCAAGGCCGCGGCGGTGTGGCGCAGGATCGACTGCGCGGACACCGGCGTCGGGGTCTGCCAGTGCAGATAGCCCGCCAAGCCGCTCAGGGCGAGCAGTACGGCCGCAGCCACCGAGGCTACGCGCAGGCGTATCGACGGGGGCCGACGCGACGCCAAGGTGCGGGGGCGATCGAGTGTCGTGATCATGCGCGGAATCCTTTCATCGTGCGGTGTTGTTTGTTGGTGGGCCTGTTGGAGCAGGCGCGTGCGCAGGTCTTGCCCGAACGCCTCATCATGAGCGTCGAGGCGCCCGAGTGTGCGCAGGTCGTGGAGCAATGCGCGGGTCCTGTTGTCCTGCCCGGAGCCGTCTTTATTCGTCATAAGGGTACCTCCGCCGTAAATCTCTCAGGATGCGATGCACGCTCACGCGCACGGCCACGGCTGTCTTGCCGGTGGTCTGCCCGATCTCACCGAAACTGAGCCCCGCGCCGTAGCGGAGCGCCAGGAGATGTTGCTGCTCGGGCCGCAGCGTCGCCACCAGGGCGCGCAGGCGCGCGGCGCGCTCCCCGGCCAAGGCTTGCTCCTCCGGCCCAGGGGCGGCGTCGGGCAAGGCGTCGAACACCGCGTCCGCGGCCCAGTCCGGCCGCCGTGCGCGGTAGGTGTCGGCCACGGCGTTGTGCGCGATGCGAAACAGCCAGGCGGCGAAGCTGCCTCCGGCGCGGAAACTATGGATTTGGGCCAGCGCGGTCATGAACACCTGGCTGGTCACGTCCTCGGCGGCGGCCGCGTCCCGAACGCGCACACGGACATACCCATGCACACGCGGGAAGTAGCGATCATAGAGGGCCACGAACTGGGCCGGATCGCGTTGCGCGGCGGCCACGAGCGCGGCCTCGGGGTCACCGCCCACGCGGCGCCCCTCCATGGGAAGGCGCATCAGCGGGGCGCACGGTAAAACCTTCACCTCCATAGCTGCTCCATTCGTGTGGTCATCCTCTCTCGTCGTAGCGATGTCGGGTACCCTGACACTTTGTTTGACGGAGGAGACGCCAGAGTGTTACACGAGCAGGCTAACAGCATCATTTGGCTGATCCATTCCGACGTATAATGATTATATGAGTCGGCCTGGGTCGGCGCGCCAGGATTGGCCCACCGGCCAAATTGCTGCTACTGGAACGGCCGCCGAAGTCGGGCGGCGCCCACGTTGTCGGGTGCCCGATGGTGTGATGAGGCCGGGCGCCCCAGGGGCGCGGATCCGTGAGCGAGGTCCATTTTGGGCGCGGCGTCGGGGTGAGGGGCGGCCGTGCGGCGGCCCTGGGGAGAAGGGAGGGTGCGCGATGCTATCTTTGATGGACCCCAAGGGAGGCGAGCCTTATCAAGGCGGATCCACAGGCGTCGGGATGTGGGATATGGAGGCGCGCCGGGTGCTGCTCCTGGCGGCTGAGTCGGGCTTGACCATTGACACGACATCGCTGCTCTATTGCGATATGCGCGACCTGATAGCGCTACGGGAGTGCCTGCGCGCCCATCTGCGAGGGTCGGCGCGGCGCGTCCCCTGGTCGTCGTGGCGCCACCCCTGCTGCGCCAGGGCGCATACCCTGCTTGATCTGCGCCCCGTCCGTGGCGGCGGATTGGAGCGGCGGCCATGAAGACCATCGGGCTGATTGGGGGCATAAGCTGGGAATCGTCGGCCGAGTACTATCGCATCATCAATCAGGGGGTGGCCCGACGTCTCGGCGGCCTGCACTCGGCGCGGAGCCTCATGTACTCCGTTGACTTCGCGGAGATCGAAGCGCTCCAGCGCCAGGGGCGGTGGGACGAGGCCACCGCCCGCATGATCGAGGAAAGGCTATCATGACGCGACCAACCCGTTTCATTGTTATAGCGCGCCTCCTCTGCGCGCTGCTCCCGCTCCTGGCCCTAGCGCCGCGCGTAGCGTCCGCCTGCGCCATCGACAACACCGCTTCCTTGAGCGCCGATGGCGTCCGCGCGCAACTCACCACGGACGCCGTCACCGACCCGAGCCGTTACGCTCCGTTTACCTTCACCAAGGCCTTCGCGAGCGGCTCCCCTCTACACATCGTCGAGAACGGCGCCGACCTGGCCCGCACCCTCTCGGCCGCCGAGCGCGCGGCGCCGTTTCGCTGGGTCCTTGGCGATGGAACGACCGTGGTCGGGCATACCGTGACGCATCGCTACGCGCGTCCTGGGACGTACCGCCTCGCGGTCTGGGGCTACGACAAGGCCAGAGGATGGTTCCAGTTCGACGCCGCGCTGCTGCATATCGTGTCGCCCGGCCAGCTGACGCAGGATAACCTGGGCTACTACGCCCTGCGCGCCCTCGACGTCGCGATGTCCGGCATCTTCTGGCTGATCGACGGCGTACTCATCGCGCTCGTGCTGGCCGCCGTGCTGCGCCGGCGCTCAATCCGCGGCCGGCCCCGCGCGTGAGGCGCCGCTATGCCCACTGATCCCAGGGTCTGTGAAAAGTCGCCCTCTCTCGCCCCCCCCGCCCATGGCGACTGGCCCCTCGGCCCTACCTGCGGGCCGACGGTCCAGCGCGCCTCCGGGGGAGCCTGGGGAGATGCCTCCCCCCAGACCCCCGCCAAACACGGTGTGGGTGGATCGACGGACACGGCCATACCTCGACAATTCACGGACCCTGCCGCTGATCCATCCCTCGTGTCCACGCTCACGGATTGGCGGTTCGAGCCGCCTATAAAACAGACATCGCGGGGCCAGCGGCTTGCCCACTGGGTATTTGCGGCCACGATTGCCCTGGTCGTCGCGATCCTGGCCGGGTTCGCCCTCGTTCGCGCCCGCCCGCCGGCCACGGCTACGTCCGTGCGCCCGGCCCCGCCCCGCGCGGCGAACGCCTCTACCTGGATGCTTGCGCACGGACTGCACACCCTGGTTCATCAACTCATACGCGCGCCCTGGGGCGTGCTCTACGCCGCGACGGCGCAGGGTATCTCCAGTAGCGCCGACGACGGTGGAACCTGGCGCGGCCTGGGACAGGACTTTCCTGGGCCAGGCATCGCAGCCTGGGGCGTGGTCGCGCTCAGGGGACCCGGCGGCGACGCGGTGCTCGCCACCGGCGCGGATGGTTTCGTCTACCGGCTCCCGCGCGCCGGTTCACGCTGGACGCGCGCCACGACGCACATTGGGACCTACGCCACCGCCATCTACGCCCTTCCCGGCGGCGTCGTGCTGGCCGGCTCGGACGGAGGTATCTACCGCTCTACCGACGGCGGGAGCGCGTGGACACAGGCGGCGCGCATCTCCGGCGGCGCCGTCGCTGCCTTCGCCCGCGACCCCGTGACCGGCGCGATCTACGCCGGGCTGGCCGGGCTCCCCGCCTCGCTGCGCGTGAGCGCCGACGACGGCCGAAGTTGGCGCGTCCCCGTGGGGGTCTTGCCGCCGCCGAGCGTCGAGGCGCTGCTGGCGCTGCCGGGACACGTCTACGCCGGCGTGATGGGCGCGCGGCAACCCGTCTGGACCGGCGCCGCGCGCGGCTTCGCCTCGGTCGGGCGCGGCCTATCGTCCGATGTGCATGGCATGGCTCTGGCCGCGCTCGACGACAACGAGGGCAGGGGCTTGTTGTTCCTGGGCAGCATGGGCACAGGCGTTTATATGGCAGCCTACGCCTCCCTGCCTGCGACGGTTTCAGGGAAGGGCGTCGTCGTCTCGCGCGGGTACGGCCCCTGGGTCCCGCTTGGCCGCGCCCCCGGCAACGGCGTCGTGACCGCACTGCTCGCGCTCCCCGGAGCGCCTGGCGGACGCGGCGCGCCCCCCACCCTACTGGTCGGCACGAGCGAGGGCGTCTATCGCCTACGGCTCCCACGGAATCCCGCCATCTCCGCGGCTTTGGGGTAAAGGTCGAACCCAACGGCGTGATACGGATGACGCTCGGCTACGATTCTCTGGCATATGCGGGCATTCCTCGGTTGGACGGGGCGACGACGCTGTGAGCCACCATGATCATAGACGCACGGAGGCATGATGGGGATAGCGGGGACCGGCTAGCTGGCGCCATCGGCGACGCCGCCAGCGTCCGCCGCCATCTCGCCCGTTGCATGCAGCCAGCGCGCCAAGGCATCGGCCGTGACCGGCCGGCTGATGAAGTACCCCTGCGCGATGTCGCAGCCCATCGCGGTTAGGTGCGCCCATGTCACCTCATCCTCGACCCCCTCGGCTACTACGCGCAGCTCGAGCGTGTGTGCGAGACCAACCGTCGAGCGCACGATCGCCGCGTCGGTTTCATCATGGGCCATATCACGCACGAAGCTCTTGTCGATCTTGAGTTCGTCGACTGGTAAGCGCTTGAGGTAGGCCAAGCTCGAGTACCCCGTCCCGTAGTCGTCCACCGACACCCGCACACCGAGGGCGACGAGTTGCGAGAGCACCGCGACGGCACGCTCTGTGTCGGCCATGATCGCGCTCTCCGTCATCTCCAGGCGCAGCCAGGCCGGTGGGACATCATGCGCCTGGAGCAGCTCCGCGACGGTCTGGACGAGGCGCGGATCGCGCAGGTTCCAGGCCGAGAGGTTGACCGCCACGGGGAGCAGCAGACCGGCGCGCCGCCACGCGCGACATTGGCTCAACGCTAGCGCCAGCACGCGCTCAGTGAGCCCCTTGATCAACCCCGTCCCTTCCGCCAGGGGGATGAATTCGTCGGGCGGGATCAGCCCCCGCTCCGGGTGCTGCCAGCGCACTAGCGCCTCCACACCCACCAGGCGCCGCCGATTCCTCCGTGGGACATGGTCGTGAGCGCCGGGCGGTCCGTTGACGAGCGCTAGCTGTGGCTGGTAGTGCAAGGTCAAGTCGCCCGCTGGGATGGCGCGGCGCAACGCGGTGACCAGGGCGATACGCCGGGGGCTGTGCTGATCCTGCGCCGCGTCGTAGACGGCGTACCCGCTCTGCGTGCGCTTGGCCAGGTACATGGCCACATCGGCCAGTCGCATGAGCGTCGCCGCGTCGGACCCATGCGTCGGGTAGATCGCGATCCCGACGCTGACGCCGACGTGCATCGTATGCGCATCCAGGCCAAAGGGGGTGTCTAACGCATCGATAATTTGATGCGCCACGCGCACGGCCCCGGCCGCGTCGGCCTCCGGCAGCACCACGGCGAACTCATCGCCGCCCAAGCGCGCCACCGTATCTGTCTCGCGCACGAGCCTGCCCAGCCGTTGCGTCACCTCCCACAGCAGCAGGTCGCCGTGGTGGTGCCCGAAGGTGTCGTTGACCTCCTTGAAGCGGTCGAGATCAAGCAAGAGGAGCGCGACGGGCGCCTGCCCCCGCTCCGCCGTGAGCAGCGCCCGCTCCAGGCGGTCGGTGAGCAAGGTGCGGTTGGGCAGGCCGGTCAAGCCGTCGTGCAGCGCCTGATGCGCCAACGCATCTTCGGCCTGCTTGCGCTCGGTGATGTCGCGGCTGTTGACGATGAAGCCACGCACCGCCGGGTCATCCAGGCGGTTCACCCCAGCCGCCTCCAGGGTGCGCCAGGACCCATCAGCGTGGCGATAGCGCATCTCGTAGCGCGCGCCCGTCCCGCCCTCGCACATGTTCCGGGTGAAGAGCCCGTGGATGCGCGCGGCATCCTCGGGATGGATACGCGCGAAGGCGTCGGTCCCCTCCAGGTCGGCCGGCGTATAACCGAGGAGCGGCAGGTGCGACGGGCTGGCGTAGCGGATCGTGCCGTCGTGATCGAGCAGGGTGACGAGGTCGCTGGCATGCTCGGCAAGGGCCTGGAAGCGCTCCTCGCTCGCGCGCAGCGCGTCCTCCGCCGCCTTGTGCGCGGTCACATCCCGGCTGTAGATGATCGTGCCGCCCACCGCCGGATCGTCCCGGTGATTGACGGCGGCGGACTCCAGCCAGCGCCACGAGCCATCGCTATGGCGGAAGCGCACCACAACTATGTCCGTCGCGCCGGGCGTGTGCAGCACGGCCGCCAGGCGCGGCCCGGCCCATTCCAGATCGTCGGGGTGTATATGCGCCGTTGCGGCGACGCCCATCAGATCCTCCGGCGTGCGGCCCAAGAGGCGCAGGTGCGAGGGGCTGACGTAGCGACACGACCCATCCACATCGAGGATGATGACGCTGTCGTTGGTATGCTCCCATTGCGCGCGGAAGAGCCGCTCGCTGCGCCGCAGTTCGTCTTCCGCCTGCCGCCGCGCCGCCTCGGCGCGCCAGCGCGGCGTGACGTCCTCGGTCTGCACCAGGACGAGATCGGGCGGAACAGGCACGTAGGACACGACAAGGACGGCCTCCCGGCCGGTCGAGATGAAGCGCCATGGCATCTCCCGGTGGATCGGCACGCCGCTGCGGGCGCAGCGCGCGAACTCCTCCAACATCAGGGGGTGGTCGGCGTACAGGATCCGCGCCGACTGGCCCACGAGTGCGGCGATGCCCCCCTCTGTGATGGCGATTGCCGCGTCGTTGTAGTCCGCCAGGATCCAGTCGTCGCCGCTTTGTCGCCAGGCGTAGGTAGGGAGAGGCATGGCTTTAAACAGGGCACGGAACCGCTCCTCGCCCCGCGCGGCGTCCAGGGCCGCGGTGATGTCGCGCACGATCACCATGCTAGCGGGCCGCCTCGCGTAGGTCAGCGCACGCGCGCTGATCACGACGTCACGCAGACGTCCGTCTTTGGTCAAGTGTCGCCAGGGACGCGCTGTGAAGCCATCGTCGGGCGTACGCGCGCGCTGCACCGCATCGAGGAGGGGCTCGACATCCATGGCGGGCCGGATCGCGGTGATGCGCAAGGCCAGGAACTCGGCGCGCGTGTACCCGTAGTGCCGTACGGCCGCGTCGTTGACGAGCAGGAACCGCAGGGTCTGGTGGTCGTAGACCCAGGCCGGCTGGGCGAGCGCGGCCAGGAACTCCTCAATCCACGTATCGGACGGCGCGGGCGACGGGGCTGTCCCGCTAGCACGGGCGCGGGCGTAGGCGTCGAGGGCGACGCGGCCGAAGCGCAGATGGCCCCCAGGGGTCCGATGGGCTGGGGCGAGAGCCCCGCGCCGCACCGCCCGCAGCAACGTCTTCGCGGAGATTCCAAGATATTGCGCGGCGGCGTGGGTTGGAAGGAACGCGTCGTCCATCCGTGCGATCTCCTCCCCTTCATCACCCGAGCGTCCGGCGCACGCTGTCCCCGTTTGTCCACCTTGTCCCTCTAGCATACGCGCATTGACGCCACGGCGACATCACCCAGATGGGGTATCGTCTGTCGGTTGCATCAGACGTGCTATTGTAACAATGTGATGGACGATAGCATGCGGCAGGAATCGCGTAACCTCGCGGCGCTCGTAGCGCTGCCCCGCCTCGCCGGCGGGACAGGGCGCGCGCCTGCCTGCCGCAATCTGCTGGGACTGTTCCTCGCCGCGCTCATTGGAGCGGGGCTCGTGCATTTGCTGGCCTACCATGTGCCCTTCGACGTGCCGCTCGGACCGCGATGGTTCGCGGTCGCGGGGACGCTGCTGGCGCACTGCCCGCTACGCGGCCCCCTCGGGCTCATCGCTGTTGTCGCCATACTCGCGCCTATCCTCGCCTTGCAAGAGGTATGGCGGCTGGAGCGGCTCAATGAGGCGCTCAGGCGCGGGCTCGCCGCGCGCCGGCTGTCCGTACCGGACGGGCGCGTCGCCGTCCCGCGCTCGCCGTGGCGGCTGCTCTTCATCATTGCCGCCGTGCTCGGCCCGCAGGCCGCTCTGCTTGGGGCCGCGGGCCTGATCTGTCCGATGCGGACCACTATGGTCATGAACGGCGCGCCGATGGTCATGCCGCTCGGCACCGCGCTCCCGCTCGGGATGTTACAGCTGGCGGTCGCCGCCCTGCTCGGCCTGCTGCTCTGGCGCGTCGAGCGCCGCCTGACGCGGCTCCGCGTGATGGCCGCCCAGCGACTACGCCTCTTGCTCCGGGCCAGTTCCTCCGCGACGCCACGGCTGCCTCGTCTTGACGCCGCGCGTCTTCCCCGCTGGCGGTACGGGCCGGCCCTCTTCGCGCGCCCTCCGCCCCGGCCCGTCGCGGCCTGACCGCACGCGTACCGGCCGGCGGTCTATCAATCACCGGCCAATCGTGCCCGGACCCTATACCCGCGCGTCCCACTCCACTAGCAGTCAGTGTCGCCACGCCATGGCCAAGCTATAGCCAAATCGCGACACCGGACGTTGGTCGGCGACGCCCATTACCGTCTACCGTCATACTACTCACAGGAGACTCTACAAATGACCACACGATTCGCCCCTACACGCATCGCCCTCGCCGCCATCGCGGCTGGCGCGCTCATCCTCTCCGCTACCGGCATCGCGTCGGCGCATGCCTCGCTTGACCGCGCCAACATCAAGCCCGGCCAGGTCTTCGCGGCCAAGACCTATCCGCGCACGCTGACGGGCTTCTTCGCCGAGAACGTCAAACCAAGCGCCTCGTTCCTCCACGTCTTCGAAGCCGATCCCAAAGGCGACCATGGCATGGTCGATACGGGCAAGAATTCCTTCCCATTTAAGAATCCTCGACTGTTGTGATTTGCGCTGGCAGGCGGACCCTGCTACCCTGCAAGGCCAGAACCATGTGCCATGAAAGGGAGACCCTCCGATGCAA
>JAABVA010001665.1_pt1 | contig 23370 bp, 28 predicted proteins | sample 5560331 | NCBI WGS metagenome assembly JAABVA01 (sample SAMN12812661, study PRJNA571458) | rock metagenome | isolation source: Antarctica rocks | place: Antarctica: Victoria Land, Mt New Zealand sud | collected 2016-01-07
CGGCCGGACCTGGGCCGCATGGTCAGACCCAGCCCTTCTCGGTGAGGTAGCGGCCGTTGCGCAGGCGGACGCGCTGCTGTCCTTCGTGCAGGTCGCGGTGCAAAACGTCGCAGACCAGGATGGTGTCGGTCAGGCTGGTCACTCCGTCGTCGGCGTAGCGCCGCAGGTGGTGCGGAACCAGCTCGGTGGGGTCGGTCCCGCCTCGGCAGCACCCGACGCCGGCGCATCGATTTCGGTGTTCGATCGCCGCGGCCCGTCGCTCCAGCGCGGTAAGGGTCCGGCCGAGGTGGACTGCCCGCAGGGCTTGGCCACCGCGGTTCAGGACGTACGCGGTGACCCGGCTGTCACACCACCAACGTTGCAGCATGCGGCGCGGTATCGCAGCGCCGCTGTCGGCGATGGCGGGTCGGGCGCCGGGCTGGTCGTCGATCAGCGCAGCGCTGAGCGTGACGTTGACCTGCACCGGCACCTTCTGGCTGCTGCCGCCCAGGCCGTGCTCGAGGTAACGGCCGAGCAGCGCGTTGAACGCGTCGTGCATCCGCTGCCGGCGCGACCGCGGCCAGTCCAACGGGCTGACCTCAGCCCGGTCCGCGAGGTCCATTCCGCCCGCACTGTCAGCCGTACCGTCCCCACTGCCAGCCGTCCCGAGCGCACCGGTGTCGGGATCCCACGGGTCGATGCCCTGCGCCCGCAGCGCAGCCGCGGCCGCGGTGTCCAGCCGGATGGCCGGGTCGCGTTGGGGCTCTGAGCGCAGCGCCGTGAACAACCGCTCACCGCACTGCAGGTCCAGGTCAGCGTCCAGGCGCCAACCGGAGCCGTCGTCCTTGAGCTGCAATGACAAGCCGGCGTTGTCCCGGCCGCGCTGCGCCCGGTCCTCCAACAGACTCGGCACGACGGCCAGCACCAAATCCTCCAGGCAGGACGTGAGCAACGACGGCGGAACGTGCCCGGCGAGCAGCACGAAGGCTGCTTCGAGCCGGTCCAGCTGCCCAGCCCCGGCCGCGGCCGGCCCCGTACGAGCCGGCCCAGCGCCAGAACCAGCCGGATCACCCCCAGCCGGCCCGCTGGCGATGATCTGCTGGGTGGCGATCTGCAGGTGGAGCAACCGCGGGTCGCCTTCGCCCATCCCGAGCACGCACCCGCACACCAGGTCCACGACGTGCCCGACGACCGCGGCGATGACCTGCTCCCCGGGCTGGCCGTCGATCCGTTCGTCGAGCTGGTCCACGTGGAGACGGCACCGGCCCAGGGCGAGTACGACCTTGCGGGCAGCCACGAGCGACAGCTCACCGCCCTCGACCGCGGTGCTGAGCCGTTGATATCCCTGCAACCTGCGGCTCAGGCCCGCATCGGAGCTGTCCGCGTCGGGCTGGGCGTTGCGCAACCATGCGGTTGTGGAGCGAAAGCCCCGCAACGTGTGGCTCATCGCCTGCTCCGCCGATAGCGACGTCGGGTCGATCGCGCAGACCACAGCCGCGGCTGCCTGCAGGGCCCGCACGGCAGCAGTCACTCCGACCGGCACGGGCGACGCCGACGGCTGCTGCCAGGTCACACCCGGAATCGCCCAGCCCGCCGCCTCAGGCCCTCGGTCAACCAGCTCGGGGTCAACCAGCTCGGGGTCAACCAGCTCGGGGTCAACCAGCTCGGGGTCAACCAGCTCGGGGTCAACCAGCTCGGGCGGGGGGGACCGTAGCTCAGGGTCAACCAGGTCGGGGTCAACCGGAGTTGGCTCCGCCAGCTCGGGCTCCGAGTGCAGGCAGCTGCAGGCCGAGGGCTCCAGCGGCTCGAGCCAGTCCGTCAGCACCCAGTCCGGGATCAGCTCGGGCAGGCGCATGTCGACCTCGTCTTCCAGCACCGCCGACACCTCCTAGACTCAAACACTTGTTCGATAATACCGCTCCTCCCTGCCCGCGTCCAGGCTGCGACAACTCTGTGGGAAACGCACCGCTCGTCGCGGCGCGCCCGAGGTCCCGTGGGATCGACACTCGCGTCCGACCTGCTGGTGAGCGCGGTACAACGGCCGACCCGTCCTGTACCGCCGCCCGGACCACCCGCTGCGTGGAGTCGGGTCCTCGACCCGAAGAGGCACCGCCCGATCTTCTGATCGCGCCGATGGTGCTCGACGCGCCCGCGTGTCGTAACAGCAACCACCGGATCAGAAGATCATCGCTCCGCCAGACGAGCGGACGGCCCGGACGCAGCCGGGCGACAGCACGTGAGGCGCCGGGCTACGACGGCTGGAACGTCTCGATCCGGCAGGTGGGGCCGGTCGCCAGGGCCAGCCGCTGATCGGTCGTAAGCAGGACCGCGTCCAGCGCCTCGGCGAGCGCGACGTACATCACGTCCCAGCCACGGACGGTGTCCCGGAGCTCCCACGCGCGAGCCAGCAGCTGTCGGTGCCCGAAACGCTCGCCTGGCCAGGCCTGCAAATCCTCGACAGCCAGGCGGGCCGCGGTGCGGTCGAGCTGCCCGCGCAGGTGCTCCCGCCGTACGACGGCGAAGACCTCGACGTCCACGACGTGAGGCGCCGCGTGGTCGACGTCGTTGGCCATCCGGCAGCGGATCGCCTCGGCGCTGGACCCGCCGAGCAGCACCTCGCACAGGCACGAGGCGTCAATGACCAGCATCGGGCCAGGCGCCGCGCTGCTCGTCGAGGGCAGCCAGGACCTCCACGCGCCCGGCGGGCGCCGAGGGCCTCCGGGTACGGCTCAGCCACGCCTCGACGCTGGGCCGAGCCGCGAGTCGGGCGGCCTCGGCCCGCAACAGCTCGGGCACGCTGACGCCGGTCTCGGCAGCCCGACGCACGAGCGCCGCGTACACCTCGTCGTCCACGTCACGGATCTGCACGGTCTTGGGCACCCATCGACATTACATGCAGTTCCGCATGACGTCATGCGGTCACGCACCGAAGCGGGATCTGTACGACGCGGCCAATCAACCGTGATCTTGTAAGTGCCGCGGTGGCAGGGCACCGCTCGGGCGGACCGAACGAAGCGGGACGCGGCTATCCAGTTGGCCAGGCGGCTCTCTTGATCATCAAAGGATCTGATGACCTGGGGAGCGATCTCGAAGGGGCCAGGCCACCGATGCTTCTGATGGTCACGCAACCAGTCCCGGTCGCTCTTGCGGGCCGCGCGGCACTGGTGGGCGCGGCGCCGAGCGGGACGCCGTCGACGCCTCGGGCAACCGTGTCGACCAGGTGGGACAGCGGTTTGCCGAGCTGAGTCAGGCTGACCAGGCCGGCGCCGAGCAGCAGCTTGGTGAGCCAGTCGCTGACCTTGGCCAGTTGCTGCTCGGGCTGAACTGGACCGGGTTCGGAGCGTCCCCGACCGGGTCGACGGCCAGGGCGGTGGTGGTCTGGGACGTTTCCGGGTCGTTCTCGCTGATGGCGACGACGTGCGAGGACGTACGCCGCAGCTGCCGCTCCCCGGTGGTGTGCCGCAGCGAGCCGGACGAGACGACCTTGGGGATCCCGAACAGGAAGCCGATCAGCGACCCGGCGACCAGCGCGGCGAGCGCGGTCAGGAGCCCCACGCCTTATGGACTGCAGGTGCGCGCCGGTGTAGAGCAGGACCAGCAGCAGGCCGCCGCCGCCGCCGAACAGGATGGCGGACCCGACCATCAGCGCCCGGCCGGTCCCCGAGGCACGCTTGCCCTTGCTCGAGCTCATGAGACAGCGAGCAGATTCGGCGTACGGCGGCAGGTGCCGTCGTGGGCTCGACCCCCGTCGGGCGTCCTGTTGATGAGCCGCATGAGCGACCTCCCCCAAGATCTACCGGTCAGGGTGCCGCTGTGACGGTGCGCCGCCAATAGCCCAAATGGACCAGGGCCGGCACATGGTTCGCTCGGTGGGATGCGGTCCGCTGGACCGGCCGACCTACCAGCCGCCAAGGTGCTACATTGTGCGTCATGGAGCAGGTCGGCGTGCGCGACATTCGGCAGAACATCAGTGTCTTCCTGCGGCGGGTCAAGGCCGGCGAGACGTTCACCATCACCGAGCACGGGTTGCCGGTCGCCTTGCTCGTCCCGGTTCCCGCAGACTCCGACGACCGGCTCGCGGACCTGGTTGCCGCCGGTCACGTCCTTGCGGCACCCGACCGCGGGGGGGTGCTGCCGCCTCGCGCGGGGGCACCCCTGGGTCGGCCGTCCGCCACTCAGGCGCTGTTGGACGAGCGCCGTGCCGACGAGCGGTGAGCCGGCCGGTCTGCTTTCTTGATTCCTCTGCCATCACCAAGCTGGTGGTCCAGGAGACCGAGTCCGACGCGCTCGCTGACCGGCTTGCCGGTTGCGACCTGGTGGGAAGCGCGTTGGTGCTGACGGAGGTGCCACGGGCGGTACGCCGGGTGCTCGGACACGACCGCGACGAGCTGCTCGGTCAGGTGCTGGACCTCATCCATCTTGTCGCCATCAACCGGAGCATCCTGCTCAGCGCCGCTGACCTGAGGGCGCCCGGCCTGCGGACTCTGGAGGCGATCCATCTGGCGAGCGCGATATCCCTAGCGCCGCGCTTGGATGCCTTCATCGCCTACGACGACCGCCTCCTTGCTGCCGCTGGTCAGGCTGCTCTCACGGCGGAGAAGCCCGGGCATTAACGCCGTAGGGGCCGTGGCTGCGGCGCATACCAATCGGTTGACACGCGGGGTAGCCTGCGGCCATGACCACGCAGATCGCCATTCGGCTGGATGAGCGCGAACTGGCGGCCTTGGACGCCGAGGTCGCCGAAGGGCGAGCTGCTAACCGCTCCGAGGCGGTCCGGCGCACCATCGCCCGTCTCCAGCGTGAGCAGCGCTACCGCAGGGAGGAAGCCACACTCGTCGAGCTGGCTGGTAGCCATGAGGCGGTCTATCCCGAACTGGACGGTCTGCTCGACCTTCCGCGCCCGCCGTTGGACTGATCCGCACCCGTGCGGACCATCGCGTCGGTCCAGCTGGACACGCGACGACCAGCCTTGATCTTGACCCGACAGTCCACGCTTCACCGGCTGACCGGGGTCACCATCGCCCCCATCACCCGCACGATCCGGGGCCTGACCAGCGAGGTGCCCGTCGGGCCCCGCAACGGCCTGGACCATGACAGCGTCGCTAGCTGCGACAACATCACCACTGTGAGGGTGGACGCCGTCGGCGACACGATCGGCATCTTCTTCGACGACCAGGAACCGGCACTGGCTCGTGCCGTCGCCGACGCCTTCGACCTCTTCCTGTCGTGACCGTGGGCGCAGAGGCCAGCAGACTGGTCCGGACCGGCTCAGTCGATGACGACGGGGGTGCCGTCGGGCACCGTGCGCTCCAGGGTGAGTGAGTCCGCATTCACCATCCGGATGCATCCGTGCGAGACGCTCCGCCCGATGCTGGACTGCTCGTCGGTGCCGTGGATGCCCAGCACCCCGTCGCCGCTGCCGAACCGGGTCAGGACGTCGGAGTGCCCGGACAGCCCGAGCGCGGCCGGCCCGTACGCACCGCCCGGGTCGTTGGTCTCGATCAGGTCGGTCACGAAGAACAGCCCGGCCGGCGTCGGGGTGCTGGCCTTGCCGATCGCAACCGGGTAGCGCGCGGTGACCAGGCCGGCGCGCCGCACGGTGAGAGTGTGCGTGGCGCGCGTGATCTCGATGCTCCACGGCTCGGCCGCGAGGGTGACCTGGCTGCGCCGTACCCAGCCGGTCGCGGTGTTCGGCCGGACCGGCAGGCGCACCTGGACCCAGCCGGCCGTCGAGCCGGAGACGAGCAGGATGCGTGGTCCGCTCAGGTCGGTCCTCGGGCCCAGCGTCAGGACGGAGCGGCCACCTGGCCGGTCGTACACGCTGAGCACTGACAGGACCCTGGCCACGGTCCCACCCCTCAACGGGCTCGGTACGGCGGGGCGGCCAGGCACGGCCGGTCGACGCGCGACAGGTGCCACTGCTCGACGCGCGACAGTCCTGGGGCGGGCAGCAACGGGCTGGACCTGCGCAGCGTGGGTCGAGGTGGCCGCCGCGGCGACCGTGGCGGAGCAGCCCGGGACCCGGCTTGGGCGCACCCCGCGACGGCAGCGACCGCGCCGAGGGCAGCGGCGCCGCGCATTCTGCGGAAAGGGCCGGCGGTCATCGCCGGTGCTCCTGCGTCACGACGCTTCCACCGGGCCATACGCAAGCATCACCCTCCGCTCACGAGCGGTCAACGCTGGGTGAGAGTGGCGGCGCTGTCGGCACGTACACCGAGCTGGCCGCGTCCGACGTCTCCGCGCCCATCGTGGCGCTTTCACCGAGCCATTCGGGTGAGCGTTCGACGCGTCGAGGGCATGTCTACGGTGCGCCGTAGTGCAGGACGAACTCCTCGTGCGGGTGGACAGTGAAGGCGCCTTCGGCGTCCCGCACGATCCAGTCCCCGACCTCCGCCGAGGCAGGGCCCGCCGTCGTTGGCACGGTGATCGTCAGCCCAAGCAGGCCGCCGCCGCACCACAGGGCAAGTTCGTCCCCGGTGGCCGGCTCGTCGTAGCGCAACGCCAGGACCTCGTCGTCGTCCAGGTTCTCCAGGCTCACCCGGCCATCATGCACCGGTTGTTCACCACCGCAAGCTTTCGCGCCGGTCGGGTGCGCCCTACTCTGCGGCTGTGCCCCTCGCGGGCACGGCCTTGGGGGGCTCTCATGGTGCGCCGAAAGAAGTCAGTGGGGCGAGCGGAGTACGCCTGCGCTGAGTGCGGCGGTCGGCGCTGGTTCCGGCTCACCGAGTCCTGGACCGAGCGGCGCTACGTGTTCATCCCCGGACCACGCGAGGACGTCTGGCGCAAGGGCACCTGCGAGAACTGTGGCAGCCGCTACTCCGTGGGGCCAGCCCGCACCTGAGCTCTACGGTCCCCAGGCCGGGAATGCCGAGATGCCTCAGCGGCGCAGCAAGCGCGCCAGCGACCCGATCCGTGGCCATGACTCCGCCTGAGCAGGCAGGATCGTCGTTGGAGCTGGGCGCGGCTCGCAGCTGACACAGCGTCGCGGAACAGGGTGCCCCACCGACTGGTGAATGGGCCTACGGCACGACAGGGTTCACAGGAGGCCAGCCGACCCGGGTCACAACGCAGTCCGAGGGACAGCTCCCCCCGATAGGCTCGGCAGGATGAGGGCAACCCCGCCATATGCGATCCCGAACGACGCCAAGGTGTACGTCGCTGGGCACCGCGGCCTGGTCGGCGGCGCCATCACCCGGGCCCTGGAGGCTCGCGGCCTCCCGGTACTCGGCCGCGCGTCCAGCCAGCTCGACCTGCGTGACCGGGATGCCGTCGATGCCTTCTTCGACGCCGAGCGGCCCACCCACGTCGTGCTCACCGCCGCGAAAGTCGGTGGCATCCTGGCGAACTCGACCTACCCGGCGGACTTCCTGTCCGACAACCTGCGGATCCAGGTCAACGTGCTGGACGCGGCCGCCCGCACGGGCGTGGACCGGCTGATCTTCCTGGGGTCGTCCTGCATCTACCCCAAACTCGCCGAGCAGCCGATCCGCGAGGACAGCCTGCTCACCGGCGCGCTAGAGCCGACCAACGACGCCTACGCCATCGCCAAGATCGCCGGGATCCTGCAGATCCAGGCCCTACGCCGCCAGCACGGCGTCAGCTTCATCAGCGCCATGCCGACCAACCTGTACGGCCCCGGCGACAACTTCGACCTCGCCGCCAGCCACGTACCGGTTGGCGTGAGCGTGGCCGACTCGGTCGGCACCGGTGTGGCGCTGGGGCTCGCGGGCAAGGCGGTCTCGGCGGGGGCCGCGGTGCTCACGTCCGCCTGCGGCACTCCAGACCCCTGCTTCACCGTGTACACGGCCCCAACCACGACCAGGACTGCGAGCAGGAGCAGCAGCGCGTCGTTGCGGTGCAGGCGCGGGCGTTGCATGGGATTACGTTACGTGGACATGCGCCTGCAGCGCCGTACGACGAGCCGGTTCAGGTCGACTGGACGAGGTCCGGATGGGAACGGAACCAGGCCAACGTGCGCTCGAGCCCCTCCTCATGGCCGATCGTCGGCTCCCAGCCCAGGGCCGCCCGCGCCAGGGTGATGTCCGGCTGCCGGACGGTCGGGTCGTCCTCGGGCCGCGGGATGAACACGATCTCGCTGCTGCTGCCCAGCAGCCGCTTGATGGTTTCGGCGAGCTCCAGGATCGAGACCTCGTACGGGTTGCCGATGTTGACCGGGCCGGACAGGTCCGAGCGGACGAGTCGCATGATCCCCTCGACCAGGTCGTCCACATAGATGATCGAGCGGGTCTGCGACCCGTCACCGGCCACCGTGATCGGCTCACCCCGCAGGGCCTGGCTGGCGAAGGCCGGAATGGCCCTGCCGTCATTCGGTCGCATCCGCGGGCCGTGCGTGTTGTGCGCAAGCACGCCCCCGCCCGCCCAAAAGTTCTCTCTCCCCGGAACGCAGAAGTCGTAGACCAGCTCGGTGGCCTCGACCTGCGTGATCCGGTGCACCGGGGCCCAGACGATGTCGCCGGTCCGCTTCGCCTGCAGGTTCTGCTGTGTGCCGCGGTGCCACTGCAAGGGGCTCCACGGGCTGACGTGGCACACGGTGATGCGCCAACGCCCGTCCCCGGACTGGGCCTTGTTGATGGTCTCGTAGCGCCCCACACTGGGCACCAGACCGAACCGAGCCAGTGCGACCACCAGGTCGTCCTTCAGCTCGGTGCTCGTCGTGGACCACTCGTGCCGGTTGCCCTCGTCGAAGATCGCCCCAGAGTGCACGCCGGCGCCCTCGCGGTAGCCCTCGATCACCCGCCCGAGTCGGGCAAGGGGGAGGCCGAGCACCCAGCCGGGAAATCGCTTCGCACCGGCCCGGAACCCCAGGTGGTCCATCAGGTGCAGCAGGAACGTGCTGTGCACAACCAGGTGCGGGGCGCGCGCCGTCGAGCCAGCACCCCTGGCTGCATGCACCCCCAGGTCCCGCTCGAGGATCTTCTGCGCGAGATCTAAAGTGTCGTCGTCGCACGACACGTCTACGTATGCGCTCTTGCCCGGCGTCTGGACCCGGCAGCCTACGGCGACGTAGAGCCCCAGGAACCACAGCAACTCGTCGGTGACCGGCTCGAACCTCGGCAGGCTCGTCGATCGTCCCACCGTGCTCGGCCGCACCCGGGCACTCGCCGACACCGCGATCCCGCAGGCCTGCAGCGCCCCCAGCGGTACGGCGCCCGTCGTCGTCCAGCGCAAGACGGTGCACCAGGCGCTCTGCCGGGTGGGGCCGGTCGAGCCCTTGCCGCGGTGCGCGAGCAACGCGCCCAGCAGGTCCTGGCGCCGCTCGTGCAGCGCAGCGCTCTGTTCCGGTGCGACGACCACGACGGACCACGGGTCCTGGTCCTGGAGCACCTCGAGGAGGTCGACGACCTGCTTGTCCCGCTCCACCACGTCGAGCCGGCCGGCGATCGCGACCGCGTCGCCCACCTGCAGCTCGTTCACGGTGCGAGCGACCGGCTGCCCGTCGGCCCCCCGAACGAACAGGCTGTGGTCCCCCGTGACCCGGATGCTTCGTCCATAACGGGTCGCGATCTCACAGCATCGCCGCTCAGTCGGGTGGCCCACGAACCAGCTGGCCTCGCTCGGTCCGATGCCGCCGCGCTCGTCGAACGCCGGTACCGACCAGCCCTGGAGCGCCGTCGTCGGGCCCCCAAGCCGTGCCGCCAGCTCGCCGGCCGTCGTACGGCACAGCTGGACCCCGTCGTCGTACAGCACCTGCTCGTCAGCGAGCACGCTGTTGAAGATCCGTACGATGCCGGCGTCGACCTCGTGGAAGCGGCGGTAGGCCATGGTGAGGGCCTCGGCGTAGCGCTTGGCCTCGTCGTAGACCCCGCGCGGACCGACCGGATTCACATGCCCCCAGTAGGTCTCGGGCTGCGGGTGCACCTGCGGGTCACCGTAGGTCTCGCTCGTGCTGGCCAACAGGAACCGCGCGCCCTTCTCCTTCGCCAGCCCCAACGCGTGCAGGGTGCCGATGCTGCCGACCTTCAGCGTCTCGATCGGCAGCAGCAGGTAGTCGATCGGGCTGGCGGGGCTGGCGAAGTGCAGCACCTGGTCCACCGGGCCGGGCACATGGACGTACTCGGTGACGTCGACCTTGATCAGCCGGAAGCCGTCACGCTCCATGAGGTGCGCGACGTTGTTCGGCGTACCGGTGAGGAAGTTGTCCAGCGCGACGACCTCGTGCCCGTCGTCGAGCAGGCGCTCGCACAGGTGGGAACCCAGGAAGCCGGCCCCGCCGGTGACGACTGTGCGCATGCGCAAAGGCTAGTGGCCTCGTTGCGTCTGCCCGGGTGCCTCGCGGACAGTCGGGAGCTGCCGCGCGGGCAGTCGGGTGCTTCGGCGTTGAGCGTCGGGCCGTCGTCGCGCGAAAGGTCCGGGCCGCCAGTGCGCACTCACCCACCCCGTCGCGGGTCGGGAACCGCCCGTTCCGTAAGCCCGCGATGGGGCCGATCCCGACCCTCAACCGCCAAGCCACTCACCCACCCCGTTGAGGGTCGGGAACCGCCCGTTCCGTAAGCCCGAGGTGGGGCCGATCCCGACCCTCAACACGCGATCAGCTGGTGCGCTGGAGCCTCGCCGACAGGTGCGACTGCAGCGGCTGGTCCACCGCGGCCATGTCGATCGCGTACGCCAGATCGCCCTCCACCAGTCCGTACAGGCGCTTGAGACCGCTGACCTGCTTGGCTGTCTCGGTACGCGCGACCACGTCCGTCGCCAGGTCGATCCGGGTGAACGCGACCTCGCCGACGTAGACCTCGACGATGCCGGTGGGGTGCGCGAGCAGGACCTCCACGTCCCGCGGCTCCTTGCCCGGACGCCAGAAACCGGTCTCGGTCGCCGCCGGCCTGATCCGCGTCCCGTCACCGTCGATCAGCCAGGTCCGCGAGCTGTACGACAGGAAGGGCCGCCCGTCGTGGGTGAAGCTCAGCTCCTGCTCGTAGTTGGCGCTCTCGATCGTCGGGTAGCCCACGACGCCGACGCCGCGCCAGGTGCCGACCAGGAACGCCAGGTGCTCCAGCCGGTCGTGAAGATCGTTGTGCCGGGCTTCCGGACCCGTCGTCATGCCAGGATCGCCCGACTGATGATCATCTTCTGGATCTCGGTGGTACCGCCGCCGATCGAGGCGAGCTTGGCGTCACGCAGGGCCCGCTCGGCCGGGAAGTCGCGCAGATAGCCGTACCCGCCGTGGATCTGGATCGACTCCAGCGCGTTCTCGACGGCGAGCTTGCCGGCCAGCGCTTTGGCGACCGAGGCCTCGACCGTGTGCGGCTCACCGTGCTGCTTGAGCCACGCCGCCTTGTACACGGCATTGCGGACGACCTGGCAGTTGATCTCCATCTCGGCGAGCTTGTGCGCGATCGCCTGGAAGTGCGCGATCGGCTTGCCGAACTGCTGGCGGTCCTTGGCGTAGCGGATCGTGTCGGTCAACGTGGCCCGCATGCCGCCGACGATCCCGGCGAGCATCACCGTGCGCTCCCAGTCGAAGCACTCGAACGCGATCTTCCACAGGGCGCTGCCGAGCTCGCCGAGCACCGCCTCCGGGCCGACTCTGCAGTCCTGCAGGACGATCTCGGCCGTCGGCGAGGAGCGGCAGCCGAGCTTGTCCAGCTCCCGGCCGACGCGGAAGCCGGGGTTGGTCGTGTCCACCACGAACGCCGTCGGGCCCTCGGGGGCGCGCGCCAACACCGTGCACACGTCGGCGATCGGCCCGTTGGTGATGAAGATTTTCGTGCCGTCGAGCACCCAGTCCTGGCCCTCGCGCCGGGCGGTGGTGCGGATCGCCCCGGCGTCCGAGCCGGCCTCGGGCTCGGTGGAGGCCCACGAACCGATCAGGTCGCCGCTGCACAGCCCCGGCAGCCACCGCCGGCGCTGCTGCTCGGTGCCGTGCAGCCAGATCGGCACCGTCCCGATCACCCAGTGCGCGCCCAGGCTCAGCCCGAGCCCACCGTCCCGGCCGCCCTCGGCGAGCGCCTCGTTGACCAGGCAGCAGTCCAGGATCGAGCCGCCCGACCCGCCGTACTCCTCGGGCACCGGCATGCCGGCGACCCCCGCGGCAGCGAGCGCCTTCCACACGGTGGGGTCCCAGGTGCCGAGCTTGTCCCGCTCGCTCGCGCCCGGCGCGATGACCTCACTGCCGAGCCGGAGCATCGCGTCGTACAGGACGATCTGGTCGACGCTGAGGGAGAAGTCCACGCTGGCGGCGGCTAGCGCTGGCCCTGGTAGAGCTTGTACACGACGTAGAACGAGAACCAGGCGATGAACAGGAACGCCACCACCAGGATCGCGGTGTAGACGATCTCGAGCACGGGGAGCCTTCCTCCTGGGTGGGTCTGCTCATGCTAACCAGTGCCGTCGGCGAGCGCCGTGCAGACTGGGGTCATGCGCTCGCGGCTGGTGGTCAAGGTGACGGCCGGTACGGACGCGCCCGAGCGGTGCGCGCAGGCCTTCACCGTGGCCGCCGTCGCCGTGGCCAGCGGGGTCAGCGTGTCGCTGTGGCTGACCGGAGAGGCGAGCTGGCTGGCGGTGCCGGGGCGGGCCGAGGCGTTCGAGTTGGCGCACTCGGCGCCGCTGTACGAGTTGCGCGACGCGGTACTGGCCGACGGGACCCTCACGGTCTGCACCCAGTGCGCGGCCCGGCGACAGCTGCAGCAGTCGGACCTGCTGCCCGGCGTACGGCTGGCGGGTGCGGCCGTGTTCGTGGCCGAGGCGCTCGAGGACGACGCGCAAGCCCTCGTGTACTGAGGCCAGCGCAACGGCTGGCGCCTGCCCCGGCATGCCACGCCATGATCGGCGTGCCACGAGTGAGCGTGGGAAGCGACCCGAGCCGGCACGGCGATCACCGAACTCGCCTGGTCATGATCGGCGTGCCACGAGTGGACGCGCGAACCGGCCCGAGCCGGCACGGCGATCACCGAACTCGCGCCGCACCCGCCTGGTCATGATCGGCGCGCCACGAGTGAGCGTGGGAAGCGACCCGAGCCGGCACGGCGATCACCGAACTCGCCTCGTCACCCGCATGTGCAGGCGGACGCTGAACGGCCCGGCACCCGAATGTGTAGGCGGGCGCCGGGCCGACGTACGCGTCAGCAGGTCAGGCTGCGACCTCGATCGTCACGCCGATGGCCTTGCCCTGTACGGCGTCCACGCGCGCGTCGGTCGACTGGCCGCGGGTCAGCGCGCGGACGGTCCACTCGCCCGGTGCAGCGTAGAAGCGGAACATGCCGGTCGCCGAGGACTGCACCTCGGCGGTGAACTCTCCGGTCGCGTCGAGCAACCGCACGTAAGCGCCCGCGATCGGAGCGCCGCCCTTGACCACGGTCCCCTGCAGGACCGACTCGTTGCCCACGTCCAGGCCCTCGAGGTCGGTGACCTGGGCGGGAGCGCCGCACATCTCAGACCCCCGTCGCGACAGGAACGCCGACCAGGGAGCCGTACTCGGTCCAGCTGCCGTCGTAGTTCTTGACGCTCTTCTCGCCGAGCAGCTCGTGCAGAGCGAACCAGGTGTGCGAGGAGCGCTCGCCGATCCGGCAGTACGCGATGGTGTCCTTCGCGGTGTCGAGCGAGGAGTACAGCGCGCGCAGCTCCTCGTCGCTCTTGAACGTGCCGTCGTCGTTCGCGGCCTTGCTCCACGGCACGTTGGCCGCCGTGGGGATGTGCCCGGGACGCTGCGCCTGCTCCTGCGGCAGGTGCGCCGGCGCCATGATCTTGCCGCTGAACTCGTCCGGGCTGCGGACGTCGACCAGGTTCTTCGCGCCGATCGCGGCAATGACCTCGTCGCGGTAGGCCCGGATCGAGTTGTCCTGCTCCTTCGCGGTGTACGTGGTGGCGGGCCGATCCTGTACGTCCTTGACGAGCTCGCGGCCGTCGAGCTCCCACTTCTTGCGGCCACCGTCGAGCAGCCGGACGTCGCCGTGCCCGTAGAGCTTGAAGTACCAGTAGGCGTACGCCGCGAACCAGTTGTTGTTCCCGCCGTACAGCACGACGGTGTCGTCGTTGCTGATCCCCTTGGCCGACAGGAGCTTGTCGAAGCCGGCCTGGTCGATCAGGTTGCGGGCAACCGGGTCCTGCAGCTCCGTGGTCCAGTCCAGTCGGACGGCACCGGCGAGGTGGCCGCCGTCGTAGGCGGACACGTCCTCGTCCACCTCGACGAACACGATCTTCGGGTCGTTCAGGTGGGCCTCGGCCCAGTCGGCATCGACGAGCACGTCAGCGCGGCTCATGGTGCAACTCCTCTACTCGGTGTTCTCGGTGTGGGGTGCTCAGGACGTTCGGGTGCTCTGGCGGTTCAGGTGGGAGGACGTTCCAGTGCGGTTCAGTCACGCGAGGGAGTGCGGGCCACGACCTGGCCTGGCTGGCGAGCGGCGCGACCGAACACGGTCGGGCCCCGTCTTTCGCGGACTCCGGGCGCAGACCTCAGGAGCGCGGACACAGGCAGCCGGCGATGCGGCAGAAATCCACCGCGCGTCGCTTGACCAGCACCATGGTCCCGAGGCTACCGCCACCGTCCAGCCACGATCGGGCCGGTCGAGCTGCTCGGGTCACGATCGCGGCAACACGCGCCGGCCCGCAGCCCTTCCCCGCGGTCGCGCCCGACCGGAACGGGCGCAGGTCTCAGACGTCGGGCGTCGAGACGACCTGGCCGCGGCCGAGCTTGCTGTGTCGGTAGCCGTACAGGCCGTACACCAGGGCGCCGAGCACGAACCAGACCAGGAAGCGGATCCAGGTGACGGTCTGCAGCTTGCTGACCAGCCAGAGGGAGAAGGCGATACCGACCAGGGGCGTGACGGGCATGAGCGGGGTGCGGAAGGTCCTGGGCAGGTCCGGGGAGCGGTAGCGCAGCACGATGACGGCGATGGACACCACCACGAAGGCCAGCAGAATGCCGATGTTGGTGAGCTCGGCGGCGTCTCCGATCGGAACGACGCCGGCGATGCAGGCCGCCAGAACTCCTACGATCCACACCGGCCGCGAGGGCGAGCGCCGAGCGTTGAGGTGGGCGAACCAGCTCGGCAGCAGCCCGTCGCGGGCAATCGCGAACCACACTCGGGAGGCGGCCAGGGTGAACGAGAACAACACCGTGATGATCCCGATGATGGCCCCGATCGAGACGATCTTGGCGAAGCCGCCCTGCCCGACGGACTGGAAGGCGAACGCGAACGCTGCCTTGTCCGAAAGCTTCGTGTAGTTCTGCATCCCGGTCAGGACAGTGGCGGCGAGCAGGTACAACACCATCGCGATGCTCAGTGACAGCACGATCGCCTTCGGCAGGTTGCGCTCTGCGTCCTTGCTCTCCTCCGCCGCGGTGCTCATGGCGTCATAGCCGAAGACCGCGAAGAACACCGTGGCCGCGCCGGTGGCCGCGCTGCCGAACCCGTTGGGGAAGTACGGCGAAAGGTTGTCGGCCTTGATGTAGAAGGCCCCCACGACAATCACCGCCAGCACGATGGCGATTTTGATGAAGACCAGGTACGTCTCGATCCGGGCGCTGGTCTTGATGCCGCGGTTCAGCAGCGCCGCGACCCCGAGGCACAGCAGGACCGCGAACAGGTCGACCTTGTGCCCGCTGCCGGTGCCCGGCGCCCCCAGCATCCAGGCCGGCAGGTCGACGCCGAAGCTCTGGACGAGGTAGCCGACGTACTGCGACACGCCGATCGCGACGACGGCGACGATCGCGGTGTACTCCAGCAGCAGGTCCCAGCCGATGAACCAGCCGACGGACTCGCCCAGCACCGCGTAGCCGTAGGTGTATGCGGAGCCGGCCTTGGGGATCAGCCCGCCGAACTCGGCGTAGGACAGCGCCGCGCAGGCACTGGCGACGCCCGCGATGACAAAGGAGATCGACACCGCGGGTCCAACCGCGGGTGACGTGCCACCCTTGGCGACAGGCCCTGCCAGCGCGAAGATGCCAGCGCCGATGATCGCGCCGAGCCCGATGGCAGTCAGCTGCCACAGCCCGATCGTGCGCTGCAGACCGCTGACCTGCCCGTCGTCCTCGATCGGCTTGCGCCGCAGGATCCCGGTCGCCGGGGGCAGCCCCCGGCGCGGTCCGGCCGGATGGATCTGGGTCATGTCGCTCCAGCGCGTGCCGAGGGTCAGGGCCGGCAACGACTCTGCAGGTCACCACCCGAGCGGTCAATGCCCCGCGACCGCGCGGACTCAGCGCGAGGTGAGCACCGTCGGACCGCTTCGGGCGCTGACGACCACGCCGCCCGGGGTCGCGCGCACACCCGTGAGCTTCAGCCCGTACGGCAGCCGCCCGATCGGCACCCGGACCCGGAACGCACCCCTGATCGCGTCGCCGACGAGGTTGCTGGACTGCCCCGCAGCGCTCACCGAGTGCGGGGTGAGCACCAGGTCGTTGCCGTCCAGCGACACCGTCGAGATCGCGCTGGCGCTGAGGTCCTGACCCAGCACGGTGATGCTGCCGGCGACCTTCACCCGGTCGCCGGCGGGGGTAAACACCAACATCCGGCTGCCGGACTTCAGGTCGACATAGCCCACCACCGCCTCGGCGGTGAGCCGGTCGACCGGGATCGACTGCACCCGGCCGCCGATCGCGTCGGACAGGGGCAGCTGAACGCCATACAGGGAGGTTGTGAAGTGCGTCAGCCGTACGCCGCCGCGGTCCACATCGTCGGCGGTGACGTCGATCCGGTCGTATCGGCCGGCGAACGCCTGGGTGAGGAACGGGAAGCCGGCGATCTTCACCTTCGGGTCGGCAGCGAGCATCGCGCTGGTGCGGACCTTGCCGGCGACCTGCTGGGCGGCGACGTACGCCGCGACGCGGTCTGCGGCGACCAGCAGGGCCAGCAGCACGACGACAAAGACCAGCAGCTTCTTCACGGGGTCCTCCGGTCGGCGCGGGCGGCGTGGCCTCCGCTGGCGGGCGTCACGTGCCGGCCAGGACGAGACGGGCGGCGACGTACGCGACGGGCCCCGCGGCCGCGAACGGCAGGAGCAGGCCGACCGGCCGTCGGGCCGCGGCGCGCCGGCCGTCGTCGGCACGCAGCGCGGTGGCACCGGGGGGGGCGGCGGCTACGTCACCGGTAGCCACCGCGGCGTGGGGGGCGACGGCCGCGAGGTCGACGGCCACGTCCCCGGCCGCCGCGGCGGCCGCCGCGGCTAGGCCGAGCAGGGCGGCGGCGCGGGCGCTGAGGTGGTCGCCGCCGAGCAGCGCGGCCACGGCGACACCGAGCCCGAGGGCGAGGACGAGGCCCGGCCAGCCGCGAGTGGCCGCCGGTGTGACCGCGGGCCGGGCGACGAAGGCGTCCCCGAGCCGGCCGACCAGCAGACTCACGCCGACCGCGGCCAGGACGATCGCGGCGAGGCGAGCGCCGCCCAGCTCGCGGACGGCGAGCAGGCACGCGCAGCCGCAGACGAGTACGACCACGAACAGGGTGTCGGCGAGTGACTCGGTGACCCGCGTGCGCGCCCTGCGCCCGAGCTGGTGCAGCAGGGCGGCGACGAGCGAGAGCGCGACGATGCCGGCGAGAGCGCCCAGCCGGCCGTGGTCGTGGAGGACGGCGAGGTCAGCCGCTACGGCGGCCGAGACGCCCACCACGAACACCCCGCCCGCGGCCGGCGCGTCGACCAGGGCGAGCAGGCCCAGCACCAGCACCACCTGAAGGGCGAGCACCACCGCGCCCAGCAGCAGCGGCGAGACCAGGTCGCACAGCAGCAGGGCGAGCGCCACCAGGACGGAGGCGGAGCCCTGCACCACGAGGGCGGCCCGACCCGGTCGCTGCCGCGGCGCGGGAGCCTCGGCCTTGGTCACTGCGGCATGGTGCCAGAGCCGCCTCGACGCAGGCTGCGGTCCTACGGCTGGTGTGCCGCGATCCTGCCCGGCCGTCAGCTCGGTCAGCGCGGACTGCAGCGGCTGAGCTGACGTGGCGCGAGCCTGGGCAACCGCGGGCCGCTGTGGCTGAGCTGACGTGGCGCGCGCCTGTACAACCGCCGGCTCAGCCACCGGCGAACGGCGGGAGGCAGTCCAGCAGCGCTCCGTCGACTAGCCGCAGGCTCGCGCGGTCCCGGCCGCCCACCGGGTCGCCGTCAAGCACGAAGGAGCACACCGACAGCACCTGGGCGAACCGCCCGTCATGGCGACCCAGCACCTCCTCCAGGGCCTGCGCAACCGTGCCGGCGGCGACCTGCTCCTGCGCGGCACCGGCCGCGGCGCGGATCGCCGCCCAGTACCGCACGGTGGCGGTCACAAGCCACCTTTCGCGAGGTGCCGGCCGTACGCCGTCTGCTGGTCCACGCAACTCAGTGTGCCGTGTCCGCTACCTTTGCGTTTCTGCACGCGAGGCAACGGCGCCTCTCCACGGCTTCCCCAGCCGCACCGGAGGTCCCCATGGCCAGCCTGCTCCTTCTCACAAATTCGATCACGCCCTCGGCTGACGTGCTGCCCGCACTCGGCCTGCTCGCCCACCGCGTCCGCGTCGCGCCGCTCGAGGTCTCGGCGCTGCTCGACTCCGGCCCGGGCGCGGGGCCGGTCGACGCGGTGCTCGTCGACGCCCGCCGGGACCTCGTCCAGGCGCGTTCGCTGTGCCGGCTCCTGCGTACGACGGGGGTCACCGCGCCGGTGTTCGCGGTGCTCACCGAGGGCGGGCTCGTGGCCCTGACCGCCGAGTGGGGCATCGACGACGTCCTGCTCGACAGCGCCGGGCCGGCCGAGGTCGACGCGCGCCTGCGCCTGGCCGTCGGGCGGGTCGCCGCCGTGACCGACACCCCGACGAGCGAGCCTGGCGTCGTACGCGCCGGTGAGCTCACGATCGACGAGGGCACCTACACCTGCCGCCTGCGCGGACGGGCACTTGACCTGACGTACAAGGAGTTCGAGCTGCTCAAGCACCTCGCGCAGCACCCCGGACGGGTCTTCACGCGCGCGCAGCTGCTGCAGGAGGTGTGGGGCTACGACTACTACGGAGGCACCCGCACAGTCGACGTCCACGTACGCCGCCTGCGCGCCAAGCTCGGCGTCGAGCACGAGCAGCTCATCGGCACGGTCCGGCACGTCGGCTACAAGTTCGTCGTCCCGCAGCTGCCCGCCGCGCTGCCCGATACCGGGGCGGCAGAGCGGGCCGAACCGACCCGCCGGGCCGAGCCGGACCGGCTCATCGAGCTTCCGCGCGGCTGAGCCACCTGCCGCGCGGCGGCTGCGGCCCGGCTGCTCCGGCTGCGGCGCGGCCGATCCGGCTGTGGCGCGGCTGATCCAGCACCCGCACCGTGACAGGGTTTCCGGCAGGCAACGTGCTCCGGGCCGACACCAGCGGCCCTCGCCAGGCCCGGATGGCGGCGGGCGTAGGCCGCGCCAGGTGCTGGCCCCGACGCCACGCCGCCCCGTAGCGTCCGTTGCGTGACGACCCCTGCCCCCTACGTCCAGACCCGGTTGAACGCCAGTGATGTCGCGGACGTGCGCGCCCTGGTCGAACGGGTGGGCGCCGCGGACGGCACGCCACCGCTGTCGGACCACGTCATGCTGCACCTGCCGCAGGGCGGGGACGCCGACGTACGGCACCTGCTGGTGCGCGGCGAGCAGGGGCTGCTGGCGTACGCCCACCTCGACGTCACCGACCGCGTCGACGGCTCCAGCGGAGAGCTCGCGGTGGACCCGCCCGCACGCGGTCACGGGCTGGGCCGGGCGCTGGTGGCGACCCTGCTCGAGCAGAGCCCGGACGGCCGGCTCCGGCTGTGGGCGCACGGTGAGCACCCGGCTGCGGCGAAGCTGGCCGGCGCGATGTCGTTCAGCCGCAGCCGGGCGCTGTGGCAGATGCGCCGCTCGCTGGAGCAGCCGCTGCCCGAGGTGGCGCTGCCCGAGGGCGTCACGATCCGCACGTTCGTGCCCGGGCAGGACGAGCAGGCGTGGACCGAGCTGAACAACCGGGCCTTCAGCGCGCACCCCGACCAGGGCGGCTGGGGCGTGGAGGAGGTGCTGCTGCGGGAGCAGGAGCCCTGGTTCGATCCCGGGGGGTTCTTCCTGGCCGAGCGGGACGGCGCGCTGGTGGGGTTCCACTGGACGAAGGTGCACGGTCGCGTGCACACCGACCCCGAGCGCGGCGAGCACGCGCACGACCCCATCGGCGAGGTGTACGTCGTCGGGGTCGACCCGTCCGAGCAGGGGCGTGGGCTCGGCCCGGCCCTGACGCTGCTGGGCCTGCACTCATTGCAGGAGCGCGGGCTGCCGTCGGTCCTGCTGTACGTCGATGAGGACAACCCGCGCGCCGTCAAGGTCTACGAGCGGCTGGGCTTCACCCGGTACGCCACCGACGTCTGCTTCTCCCGCGGATAAGGCTCCGGTGACCCGCGCCGTCCGGGGCGGTCGGCAGCCGGCTGGCCAGCGCCGTACCGAGCAGCTGACCGGCCACTGCGGCCCCGAGCACGAGGGCGACGACCGGCCCCGGCGCACCCCGGCTGCGCAGCTCGAACGCCAGGAACACCGTCAGCAGCCCCGCGAGCACCCGTAGGACGACGGTCGCGACCAGAGCCCGTCGTACGACGGCATCGTGCACCAGCCGCCAGCGCGGCCCGGCGACCGCCACCGAACGGGCCTCGTCGACGTGCCCCGGCAGGCGCAGGGCGGCCACCGCGGCGGTGAGCAGGACCAGGCTGGCCAGCCGCAGGGTCCAGGGCGAGCCGACGGTCCGCGAGACCCCGAACCTCACCGCGCCGGCCGCGGCGGCACAGGCCGTCGCGGCGATGTTGAGCCGGGCGTTGGCCGCGACCAGTCCGAGGGCAGGTGGACGCACGCGTACGACGGCGGCGTTGCGCGCGACGCCGTACGCCCGGGTCAGCACGAGCAACGCGAGGGCCTGCGGGTAGAGCGCGAGGCTGGCCAGCGGGCCGGCCATGGACCAGGCGATGAGCCCGCGGGCACCGCTGGTGACGGCGAGCACCGTACGTCGGCCGTGCCGGAAACGGTCCAGCAGCGGCCCGGCGACCGGGACCAGGAGCGAGAACGGCAGCAGCGTCAGGACGAGGTAGAGCGCCACCCGGCTGCGCGCCTGGCCCAGCGGCACGGAGAAGAACACCGTGCCGGCAAGGGCGACCGCGATCAGGGCGTCCCCGGCGGCCTGCAGCGCATGCGTCCACAGCAGCGCGGCCAAGCCGCTCTGTCCGGCGCCGTCGGCCGAGGCCGCCGCCCGCAGCCGGGCCAGGACGCGCCGGCCCGCCCGGCCGACCGCACCGGAGAACGCGGCCGCGCGCCGGGCCGTCGCCGCGCGCTGGGCTGCCGCCGCGCGCTGTTGCGAGGTCCTTACCGCTCCGTCGTGGACCACTCAGGACGGGGCAGGCGAACACCGCGCTGTGAACACTGAACGGGGCCGCTCGACCCCTCGCAGAGTGCTCCGGCACGGGGGGTCCTCGCCAGGCCCTGATTCGGCTGATACGTTTCGTCGCGCGCCGCCATGACGGCCGCCACTGGGGTCGTCACGCCGAATCCTGCCCATGACGCTCAGTGCCAAACCAGTTACCGGGGGCAGGAGCGGGGGAACCAACGCACGCGGAGGACCGGCCCACGGGCCGGGCTTCCTGGGGTGAAGCCAACCGTCGACGACGGCCGGCCGGGCAGTCTCTCCGCCCGAACCCGACAGCTCACCCCGAAGGCGTGGAGAGAGGATCTCCATGTCCAAGCACGCCCGCCCGAGCCGCGCAGGCCGACGCCTGGCCACCCTGTCTGTGAGCGCCGCAGCCGTCGGGACCGGCGGTGCCGTCGCCCTGGGCGCCAGCCCCGCGCAGGCGACCGAGAGCACCTCGGTCGTGACCGTCGCCAGCCAGTACGCCGGCACTCCGTACCACTTCGGCGGCAACACCCCTGCCGCGGGCTTCGACTGCTCCGGATTCGTGCAGTACGTCTACAGCCGGGTCGGCGTCGCCCTGCCGCGCACGACCAGCGCGCAGTACGGCGCGATGCAGCACGTCAGCAAGGCGCAGATGCGTCCCGGCGACGTGCTGTTCATCCCGGACAGCAGCGGTGGGATCGAACACGAGGGCATCTACGCCGGTGGCAACTCCTGGTGGGTGGCGCGCCACACCGGCACGGTGATCACCCAACAGACCCTCTACACGAGCAACTACCTGGTCGGGCGGGTCACTGGTAGCGCGGCCGGTGCCGTGGCCACGCAGGCAGCCAGTACCGCTGCCGCGGTGAGCCAGCCGCTGCTCAGGGTCGGCTCGCAGGGCACAGCCGTGGTCACCCTCCAGCGCCGGGTCGGCGCGGGACCCGACGGTGACTTCGGGCCCATGACCCGCGCGGCCGTCCTGCGTCAGCAGAGCGCCCACGGCCTCGTCACCGACGGCATCGTCGGACCGAAGACCTGGGCGGCGCTCAGCCGCTGACAGCCCGCACCTGGTCCGGCCCGCGGCTCCTCACCCAGCCGGGGGTCGGCCAGCGCGGGTCGGCCACGGCGGATCGGCCACGGCGGATCGGCTAGGAGCTGCGGCTGGCCTTGGCCTTTGCCTTGCCGGCCTTCTTCTTCGCGCGGCGGGACACCCGCCCGGCGGCGTGCGGCAGGGACTCCCGGCCGCCGGTGTCGGCAACCGCGAGCAGCAGGCCGCCGAGCAGGCCGACGTTCTTGAAGAAGTGGATCTGCTGCTGCGCCCTCGCGCCTGAGTCCTGCTCGCTCCAGAACGCGTGCCCGACGTACGTCGTCGGGAGCAACGAACCTGCCAGGGCCAGGGCGGCCACTCGTGGCAGGCGCCCCGTCGCCAGCGCCAGCCCCCCGACCAGGTGCGTCGCAGCGTTGGCCTTGACCAGCTGCTCGGGCGCGGACAGTCCGGCACTGCGTACGGCCTCCACCCGGCCGCCGGGCTTGCGCAGGGCGTCGAGCCCACCCGCGATGAACATGCTGGCCAGCAGCGGTCGGGCGAGGGTGCGGATCGGACTCACGGTTGTCCTCCAGGGATGCGGGCGGCCACGGTGCGGCCAGAAGCACGGCTTCTGTCCAGAAGCCATGCCGGTGCGGACATCGCCGCACCCGGAGCCCTACCCCGTCCGTGCCGAGGATCACTCGCGAGCGCTCCCCATCCCGCCGGCACGAGCCCGGGCCGCGACGACCCGGCGCCGCTATGGCTATGAGCCGGCGGCGGCGCCCGCGGACTTCAGGGCCCTGAGCAGCGGCGCCCCGTCCTTGACCTGCGAGGCAGGGGGCGCCTGCACGTCGAGCTTTGTGCCGAAGTCGTACAGCTCGATGGAGGTGGTGGAGTCGATCGGCTTGCCGCCGGTCTTGGTGGTGGGGGGCAGCATGACCACCTGGACGTACTTGCGGAGCCGGCCCTGGTCGTCGACGTAGGCGTCGAAGGGCAGCACCTTCAGCCCGTTCTTGATCAGCGCCTGCACGAGGTCGTGCGCGACGCCGGTCGTCTTGGCAGTCGCCTTCACGACGTCGATCGAGCCCTTGT
>JAABVA010001666.1_pt1 | contig 23339 bp, 24 predicted proteins | sample 5560331 | NCBI WGS metagenome assembly JAABVA01 (sample SAMN12812661, study PRJNA571458) | rock metagenome | isolation source: Antarctica rocks | place: Antarctica: Victoria Land, Mt New Zealand sud | collected 2016-01-07
ATTCTGAGCACGGATTCGGCCATCAAATGCTTCCCTTCCGCGTTCGCCTGGGCGGTTGCGTAGAAGAGATTCAGGAGCATGTACCGGGTCGCCGACTGCTCACTCAGGAGCAGCTCCATCGGGTCCGACGGACGCTGCCGTGCCGCCTTCAATGCCAGATCCCGCAGCCACTCGGCCAGAGATTTTCCCTCGCGCTCGGCGGCAGTCTCGACCTCCCGCAGCTCCTCGGGCGTGATCCGCGTGGCGACAGTTTTGGTGCGAAAGCCGGGCTTCTCCTCCGCTTTGCGGAGGCGTTTCGGGTCGTCGGAGTGCTCGTGCCGGGAGTGCTCAAGTGGTAGATTGTCCTGCTGGAAAACTAGACCGCGTCCGCAGAGGCCGTCAAGTCCGCTGGATCGCGGTTCTGGGCTAAGTAGTTGCACATCAATGCGTTTACGCCAGAGTAGCCAACCCGTTTCTGCTGGGAACCGCGTGTAAACAGGTGTTAAACGCGATTTTTCCAAGTTGCTCATTGCAAACATGTTTACTTTTGTAAACGCGGGATCCCCTTCGCGTTTACCTACAGTTCCCATTTGGGGGTGATGTGTCAGACCTTCTTCCGCTGCAAAGCAGCGCGTTGTTGCCTGCCGAGAATCCCTCCGGTAGGGTGGAGGCGAAACAGGTGGCTTAATGCTCCCTCTCACTTTAGCCGGTCTGGCGATCTTCGTACCGGGGGGCCAGGCAGCGGGTGTAACGCAGATCCTAGAGATTGCGACTCTCGCCACGGCGATCGATCAGCCCGCCTACATCGGTGAGCCAATCTGGCTAACCGCGACCGATGGACCCCTCCAGAACATTCGCTATCCTTTCCACGCCGCAATCGAAGACATCGGCTGCAACCAACTAGAGCTGAAGCGGGATGGAGCTTTGTTGAAGCCGCTTCCTCTGGCCGGCTATGCGAACCAAAGCGGTATTCTTTGTGGGTCTGCCGCGCCTCGCGGATCACCTCCGCACCGCCTCCCCTTGCATGCTCTTTTTGTCATGGATCAGCCAGGGACGTACTCCGTCCGGTGGACGGAATTAGCGCCAAGCTCACACGCAGGTGCTGGTCGACTTGAGCCTCTGGCGCAATCCGGCTGGATGACATTTCAAGTCCAGCAGCCGACCCCAGAGCAGCGCGACAGTTGGCTTCGAAGTCTTCTCGCCAGCCCACCTCAAGACCCCGGTCATCTTGCGGGAGATTTCCTTCCGTCGCTGGTTGCAGCCGCGCCCGACTCTCGCGCTCTACAAACGTTCGTCGAGCACCTCCAGGCCGAGGACGCCATGGTCTCGGGGATGGCAGCCGCCGCCCTCACACGGTTCCCTCTGCCCGACGTTCGCCATGCCGTCGTCGAGACACTGGTCCACCACGGGCCGAGCGACCAGCTCGCTTACTTCGCGACCCACAACAGGGGTTGGACGCTCGAGGATGAGAGCAGAGTCGTCCATGCAGTGATTCCCTATCTGCAGCCCTCGAAGGCGCCTCTATCCCCGGCCAAAGAAACGGTCCCTTACGCCCCGACGCCGAACTCCGCCGCGCTCACGTTGCTTCGTTTTATCTTCTTTGTCCCGAACGGTGCGTGGCCAGCTGATCCCAGTCTCGAAGCCTATGCCAACGCGCAGGTATTCCAGGCTGCTCCCAACATCATCGCCAATGCAGATGCTCGCACCGTGCATGAGTTATCCGAGAGTCTTGGGTCCATGTCGTCATCCAGCCGCGCACATGAGCTCCTCCTGGAGATTGCGCAGCGCTCTGATACGGCCGGCGAACAGGCGCGGATCGCTCTCACTTGGCATCATGAACTCTCGGATCTTCCTCGTTTGGCAGCAGTTCTTACAACACCCGGAGACGCTGATCCTAGAGGTACAGATCGCAGTAGTCTGCCGTACTCTCTAATCCAGGGTTTTGGGGATGCCGCTCTTCCGTATTTGGAGCGTGCCGTTGCGACCTCCCCTTATGTCTGGGTGCGCACTCAATCGGCTGAGCAGTTAGCCCTGCACAACCGTCCGGCCGGTTTCAAGTTCTTGCTCGAAGCCGTGCAAGGTGACCCGCCGTACAGAGCTGAGATAGTCCGCTGGGTGAGGGACAGCTTCGGAAATGATCTGCCTCGGAATGCAACCGAACAGCAGATTGCAGTCTTCCTGCGAAAGCGGATGAGCGACCAGGGCGGTTCTCACTGATCGGAAGTGCAAGCATTAGTACTGCCGAACGGACCCCCAATCTGGACATTTTCTGTTTCCGCGTGCGTCCCCCGAATGGCTTTTCGAGCGCGAGGAACGATTGCAATACACTGGCCCGGTCCCGCGCTGTGAAAGAAATCAAACAACTGCAGTTCAGAGAAAGCCTGATCACCCACCATGACATTTGCGTCGTTGACCGTGGAGGCGATCAGTTCGCGTATAACCCAATTGGACATGCTGGGTAGGCCGTTGGGCCCACTCCTCCGAATGCCGATCGGCTTTGCCAAAGGTTCCAGCCAGCGAACACCCTCGTATCGCTCCTGAGGTATTTTGCTTCCCAGCAATTGACTTGCGCTCCTGACGAAGCTTTCGACGCACGGAGGCGACTCGGAACACAACGGAGAGTTAATTAGCTGACGCGCTGCAAGATCTCGTATCCAAGGGACGGTGTCATCGAGAGCGCCCACATACGGTGCTACGCTCGTGGTTCCGGCTGCGGCTTCCATTCCGAGAACACGCTGAACTTCGGAGAAGATCCGCGCTTCCTTCTGGTCTCCGAGATTGAAGCCTCCGACGACCCAGGCGCGGGGACCTTCACTTTCTTCGAACAGGGTGTAAGCAAGAAGGAGACGGTCGCCGATCCGAGGCTCCGCAATGTCGAGTACGGTCTCATGCGGTCCGCCTCGCATTCGCTTGCTCCACTGTTCGGGGGGCATCGGCCTCCAACTAGAATCTGCTCGGAGCTCACTCTCTCCAGAGATCCCTCGCAGAGTCTGCTCTACATGCATCCTGACTCGAGTGTAGGGGGGGCCGTCGTCGGTAGGAGGTTGAACACCAGTCACGGCAACGATCGAAACAAGGAAGCGGGGATGTGTGAGAGCGCCGGCAATGTCGGGACTGGAATACGCTGCCCAGTTATTCCAAATCTCGGCCGCCGCGACATCGTACGGTTTGTTCAACGTCTGGATCTGTTCCGGGCTCAGGCCGCTCACCACCTTGGACGTGGGCGCACTGATCCCCTGCGTCAGTCCGGGTCCGGCGCTCAGCAGCGCAACAAGGAGCAGGCTGGTCCCGCGGATGCGTCTCATGGAAGTCACTCGGTCCCGAAGCATTGAGCCACTCGTGCCTCTTCGGAAGTTTCCCTCGGCATGGTAAACCCCCGTCTCTGGTCTGAGCCCTATCGCTTTCGTTTCAACCTCTTCAAAGGCTTCCCGTCCGGCCCCAAAATACTTTTCGCCAACTTTTTTGTAAACGTGAGTTGCTGCAGCTGCTCCTATCCCTAGTGCTGCTCCGTCGGCCCCCTTCATGGCTAAACGGACAATCAGGTCAAAGCTTTCAACTGACGCATGTATCGTCCCCGGCTCCAGGGCGTGATCTCGAGTATGATCGGAATATCGGCGTTCTCGACACCTTGGACAGCTTTGAGGATCTCCAGAAGTTCCTGACCCTCTTTCCAGGTGACACCTTCGCATCTGATCGTGAACTTTGGCGTGAAGTGCGGCAACAAGGCCTCATTAAATCTGCTTTAGCGACCAACAGGCGATAGTGCTCCCTGAGAACGGTTAGTCTACAGGCTTTGCTGTTCATGGCCAGCGGAACGTGGACGGCCAGGGTGTACGCAAAGCGATCACCCAGAAGATCCCGCGTGGCCTCCCGTGCCAGCTCCTGGCGGCGGGCAGGATCAGGAACAGGATTGAGGCAACAGCACAAGACGAGCTTAGTGGTGTCTAAGTAAACATGAGAAGGCGAGTTTGGCTGTAATCGTTCTTTTGAATTCCGCTGCCTGGTGTCAGCAAGTCTCTGGCTGAACTCCTCGACGGTGTTGTCCTTGGCCCGCTGTGCTTCCCTCTCGGCCAGGTGCTTGCGGAGTCCATTCGAGATATAGGCCCGGATGAGCGCCTGGTAACCACCAAAGCCGAGCGACGGGGCGACCTCCTTGAGATCCTCGATGACGTGATCGGGTAGCCGGAGCGAGATCAGGGTCATGGGTTTGTCGGTCTGCATGTTGCGCTTGATGCGATCAGTCATTTTCATAGCGTCTCCTTTCCGCCGGCTCCGCAAGACGTGCGGAGATGAGGCGGAGCACATTACCTTCCCGAACCACATGGACGACGTACAGAAGCCGGTATTCGTTGGTGAGGCCACGCTCGTCTTTGGGATCTCGGCACTTCAGCGGCGTTGAGGCGTCCTCGGCGGCTAAGTGGAGAGCAGCCCGGCCCGGAACTCTGCGGGGTCGCCAAGCGCCATACCTGCGGCACACAGCGGACATTCCCCTGGCGGTGAACGGCGCGGCGATGGAACAATCTGCCTTTCGCACTTATTTCGTGTGCGCTTGCGAAATAACGTGAATGATTGTATCTAAAGTATAGTCCTAAGGACTATACTTTAGACGTGGCCGACAGATCGGACAACCCGCTGCGGATCTTCGCCACAAAGCCTTTCATGCGTTTTGCCGAGCAGATGGGAGTGAGCTCGGCAGAGCTCTGGGACGCACTGCAGCACAAAGTGATGCGGATCTGGGCGGCGGGGTGATGAAGTACCGCATCGCTCGGCCAGGCGAAGGCACGAGTGGCGGCGGCAGGGCGATTGTTGCCGTGCAGAGGAGAGAGCGGATATTTCTAATGTTTGGCTTTGAAAAGAAAGACTTGGCAAACATCAAGCCGGACGAGCTGAAAGACTTTCGCAAGGCGGCGAAGGCGTACATTGCGCTTTCTAAGGATGCCCTGACGAAGCTGGTAAAGCTGAAGACACTGACGGAGATCAAGGCGGCAAACGCTTCGTTTGAGCTATAACGTACGACCGATATCAGTAGCCATCACAGCAATGGAGTGCGAGCATGGCAATTCAAGTGAAAGCTGTAAAGGAAAAGTTTCGTGTAGCAAAGCAGGTAACGTCAAAGCCTGCTGAGAGTGCCCGCAGCGTTGTGGTGGGGCGAAGCGGTGGGGCAAAAGCGTATCGCAGCCCCGCGCTCGCGGCGATTCACGAGGGCATGTCAGATCTACACAGCGCTGGGTTTCTCGACTCAAAGACGATGCGTGAGTTCGATGAATCGTGTCTCACTCCGGTGCTCAAACTGTCAGCGACTGCCATCCGTGGCATTCGGATCAAGGCGCACATCAGTCAGGCGGTGTTTGCTGCCCATCTTAACGTGACACCTGGTGTCGTTAGTAAGTGGGAACGTGGAGAGAAGCAACCAAGTGGACCAGCAGCGAAGCTGCTGACCTTGGCCGCAAAGAATGGCATCGACGCTATAGCGTGAGGTCATGCCAGCGAATAACAAAAAAACCTCCAGTGGAGTCGCTTTAGATGCAGGGTCAGGTCTCAATGACCCAAATGCTTCAGAAGTACAGAAGCGTCTTGTAGGGTCCGCACTGTCGCAGCGCATGCGACGGCGATTCTGGCTCTCCTGGCGGCGCTCAGGGTACGCTTCCCTGCTGGCTTGGGTGTGTCTTTCGCAGAGCCCTTGGGTCTTCCCGGGCCTCTTTTCGGAGCGGGATCATCGGAGAGTAGAGTACGGGCGCTTTGCAGGCGTGCGATCTCAGAGTCGAGAGCGGCGAGAAGTGCGGAGATCCATGTGGGATTCAGTGCACGGCGGCCGGGGAGGGCTGGTGGAGTGAGAGTACCGTATGCGCTGTAGGCTTCAAGTAAAAAAGACGCTGGATGTGAACCTTGGCGTACGCTCCGCACATCTCTATGCCGTGTTTCCGCGCTCTCACAGCCTCCAGGCTTGTTTTGGGGGGTTGGATGCGTCTGGGGCTTCTCGAAGCCGTCTAGGTGTCTTTCTGCTTCTCTGCCCTAGGCTCTAGAGGTCAGACCAAGGCAGTTTAGAGAGCCCTAACCTTCATCAGGAAAGTTTTGGTCGTTGCTTGTTCTGTCTTTATGTTTGGTGGGGGGTTTTTGCACGCTGTCCACAGGAATAACTACCTGCGACTGTTTTGTAGCTACTTGAAACAACTTGCTTCTATATAAAGAGTGTACCCGGAACATCGATGGCTTGTACCCGGAACATCGATTAGACATACCCGGAACATCGATGGACGTACTCGGAACATCGATAGAACGAGTAGATCGTTGTACTTAGGTGGAAATACCGTAAACCTTTGATAGAAGAAGGTTTGCGTAATTCGCGTACCCGGAACATCGACGAAACTTCCACACTATACGTTGCACTCTGCTCAAGCGCCGCTATTTATTAGCTAACATCTTTTACAGCAACAAGATAGAGGGTTTTTGTACCCGGGACATCGACGGCTAAAAGTCGCTAGTAAAAGCCCTTAAGCAAGGGGCTTTTCTGTCTGAAAATGCGTGGTTTTGTACCCATTACATCGATCACCCGTGTTTTATTCCCCGTTATATGCCGGGAATAAATGCTGCCCTCGCTTGGGAGGCCCTATGCGGAGTCCGCGGCTATCTGCTGAGGCGTTGAGCTCGGGCCATGCGGTGCGGAAAGCTTTGATCGCCTCTGCGAAGCGAGGACGAATACGCCGTGGATTGCTGTCGCCCTGCCAGAGCTGATCTCTCATAGCCACCCAGGTAATAAGCGTCTCCGATTTAGCTGCGAAGCTCCGCCAATGTAGGAAGAGCATATAGTCCTGCATCTGGGGTTTCTTGTCCAGGGCGCGGAGGATATTCCATGGGAACGGAACGGGATTAGCATTTATTTCTCGAAAGAAGTCTTCCCCGAAGCGAATCCCGGCCGGCCCTTCGATGGGGATACCGTTTGGCTGAATGCTTTGTGGAAGGTGCGAATGCGCGATGATCGGTAGGATGGAGCGGGTCTCCCCTGCCCTCGCATGACGCTCAACGACAATCGCTAAAGAGGATACTCGGCGGAAGGAATCGCGTAAACGCTTGTAATTCTGGCCGCTTGGCTTCTGCCCGATGTCTTTCATGAAGTCGATCCCGTTCGAAAGCGGCACAAACGGATTCTTGAGTTTGATGGCGCGATCGACGCACCAGTGCAGGAACGTCCGATCAGCACCATAAGCCATCGGTATGCGCTCTCCGTTTTATTGGGGTTACCATTACGCTTGTGCTCCCCTCTGTAGTGGCCATTCTCATCTTGTTTCCGTCAGACATCCTGATGTCGCTGGGACATAAACGAGGGCCGGACAGGACTCCGGCCCTCAGAAGAAATCAAACCAAACACAATTGTCCCGCGATGGAGCGAAGGCTCCCGATCGTCTGGGAGCCTTCCTTGACTGCAGGGTTGGGTATTGCGGATAAGGGGAAGCCGGAACCGAGGAAGTAGCAATTCCCGCTCTATGGAACAGGGTCAGTATGCAGGAGGTTGATGCTTTAGCCTCTGATCCTTTTGTGGTACTTGAAGCGGACGACTAACATCTTGGCCAGCCTCGCTGCCAACACACACTTCTTCATGCTTGTGGCTGCGTGGGCTTGCCTGTCAGAGACCTTTCTGCCCCACAGTCGCTTCTGCGCTTCTGGCTCACGTGGGCCAATGAACGGTAGAAGTCGAGCCAGCTGCAACCATTACTGCAAGGGAGTTCTGGGCGAATGAGATCTCAGAACGTCACGCGCCGCCCTGGTCAGTGCGTCGGCAAGATCTAGGCACTGTGGAGCTGTGAGGACAAGATGGATTGACTTGCTGTCTTCCCTTTCGAACGCCTCTGGGGTCTCTGCATACTGAATTGCAGCGACGGCGACTCCTGCTGCGTCACTTACCGTCCATCCTTTTACAGGTTTCGCAATAACGGTTCCGCTGTTGTCGGTTTCGGATAGTGGCAAGGCGTCTCTCTCCTTGGAGCCCAGCGTAGCGGACACAAAAAGAATGGCCCTCCGAAGAGGGCCGCGTATGGATTACCCAACCAGACTAACAGGTCGACGATGGCCTGCCCAGCAAGGGCTGTCACTCCTATGACTGTGGACAGGGCTTGCCGTGGTCCGGCCGATCGCCTTCAGCCTTTGCCTCCGCCTCGGAGAGGTACTTCCCGTTCTTCGTGGTGCCGTAAGATTTTGTTCCGGAGCAGTGGTAGACCTTGCTGGTTGTGTTCACCCAGACCATTCCCGGACCTCCACCAGGAGCCTGCGCCCGCGACGCTGCCGGCGAAGAGCTCTGCGGTGCGCTTGCCTGCGCTGGAGAGGGCTTCTGTACTGGGGCCGGTGCTGATGCGGGTATTGGCGCCGTTGTAGGTGCTGCCGTCGGTGACGGTGAGGTCTGCCGGGGAGTTTTGGCCGACGACGCTTGCGCTGGAGTCGCGTTCGACTCCGCGTACCAGGTCTGGACGCCCTTGTGACCGCCGCAGGCTCCAGCCTTCTTCGCTGCTGTCGAATACGTGCCATCTTTGCAGTAACCGGTTGAACCTGCCGGAGCCTGGGCCATGGCACCTGCCGACAGCGCCGCCACGGTAGCGAGCGCGCCGAGCCAGAGGTTGATTTTCATACGCTTTACCTCACGGTAGAGGTGTGATTCCAGCAGCAAGCTTACGTGGCTTTAGCCGGACATCGTCCCTAAATTCGCGCGCTCCTCTCCCGGTCCGCGATCACTCTTCATCTACACGCAAAACGACTCCCCGCCTCGAGTAGGTATGGTTCTGGATTGGGTATCGTTCTATTGTGGGACGGGCGGATCAAAACGGGGAATGGATTCCAAGCTGTCCGAGAACTAGGTTCGTGATGCGCAACTGCGCTCAGGTCCACCCTCCCATGCAAAAACTGTTTCGCTTGTTCGCACTTGTCGTTGTTATGGCCTTTTCAGTTGCTTCTACACTCTCCGCCCAAACAATGGGCACCAATCCGAAGCCGCGTCCTCCCCAGCATACGGTTCTGGAATACCTTCAGCAGATCGCTCTTGCTTACCTCGGAATTTAGCCGATAGACTTACCATCTACCGAGGCATGTAAACCTCGTGACGGTAGATGAGTAATGGGTCTGACCAATCTGGAAATTGCGCTCTGGGCGGCCGGCTTTGTCGGCCACGTCGCCCTTCTCGCTGTCTTGTTCATACGTTCTCGCTGGCGCAAGTTCCCGGTGTTCACTTCCCTCATTGCATACCAGGGGCGGTGACACTGGCCTTATTCCTCATTTCTCGGCACGGGAGTCGACACACCTATTTCGTTGCGTATTGGAGTCTGGCGCTGGGGGATTACTGCTTTCAGGTCGCGCTGGTCTTCGAGATCGCACGAAATGTCTTACGCTCGGTCGGAACCTGGGTTCAGGATGCACGCACGGCTTTCCTGCTCTGGTCGGCAGTAGGTACTCTGCTCGCCGCTGTGCTGTGCCTGACGATCTCGCCGCCTGCACTAAGCAGGCTCGATCTCTGGGAGGTCCGAGCGACGTTATTTACATCCTTACTGACATGCGAACTGTTCCTCTCCATCTCCGTGGCAGCCAATCGTTTGGGAATACCTTGGCGAAGCCATGTAATGGCACTTGGGCAAGGTCTGGTGGCGTGGGCAGCCATCGCTGTGGCCGGGGATGTTGCCCACGTGGCGACGGGTTGGCGTAAGGAGCTTGTTCTCTTCGACCAAACCCGTATGTATGTGTATTTGGGCACCCTGTTGTTGTGGATCGTCTCTTTCTGGAGGCCAGAAGTAGAACCTGCTCCACCATCACCGGAAATGCAGGAGTATCTTCTTGCGCGGCATGAGCGGCTTTAGACCCATTTTCAAACCACGCAAAAGGGTGGGCACTTCTTCTCTGGATCGTCTGATGGTGTTCTGGCCGTTGGGCGGGTCGTGATCTCTCGGCGAGATATGAAGTCCGCTCGGATAGCTGTCAGCTGCCTGCCACTTTCGGGGGAGTGGCCCTGAAATCGTCGACTCCGCGGCGCTATGATGAGCTTGATTGAGCCGGTGGGCGAAGTCCGGCGATGGAGGATCCCTCCTATGATTTCGGTGTACATTCTCGCTGCTGCCGTCTCCCTCCTTCTCCTCGCTCTCTGCCGGGCGGAGATCAAGAAACTTCGACTTGCGACAAAGACGTGGGAAGAGCTCGTCAGGGAGCTGAAGCCCGTAAGGACAGAGGGCATCACCCTCGCCGCTCTGGAGTGTTCCGATGCGGGTGAATGGCAGCCCGGGATTGATCCAGACGAGCTCTGGACGATGATCGGGGGGTGGGACGGTCTGAAGCAGATGCAAACAAATACGGAAGTGCTGGTTGCGCTTGCCTCCCAAGTCAAAGCCTGGAACCTCGGTGGGAGCACGCTCGTGGCAGAACGAATGCAATCGGAAGCGATAGACATGGGCCGGACTGCCATGAGGCTTAGAATCGGACGGACCTGTGGGTATGGTAAGAAGCACACTGCGGTCTATGTCCAAGAGACTGCTTGTGCTTACTACCGGATGTCGGAGCGTCTCCTGACACTCTATGAGACGAGCCCATCTCGTCGGTACGGGCAGCTTACGGCGGCCATATGGCCCTATGCATTCGAGGCGGAGTTTAAAAGTCTCTGACGATCCACTCGACACCGAGTGGATGCGAGTTCGGGGGCAATCGAGATTTCAACACGTTCTGCGCCGTCCTGGTCAGAGCGTCCGCAAGATCGATCCAGGCACTGTGGGCTGTGAGGACAAATGGATGGACTCGCTGTCCCCTCTCTCGAGTTCCTCTAGGGTCGCTCCATACTGAATCGCAGCAAGTCCTTCAAAGGTTGGCGGTTACACAGCTACTGCGGACAGGCCTTGCCGTGGTCGGGGCCGATCGCCTTCAGCCTTTGCCTCCGCCTCGGAGAGGTACTTCCCATTCTTGCTAATGCCGTGGAACCTCATTCCGGAGCAGTGGTAGACCTGGTGGTCGTGTTCACCCAGACCTGCCCGGACCTCCACCAGGAGCCTGCGCCCTCGACGCTGCGTGTCTGTCTGTCGCTTGACCTCGACTATGGTGGGAATTCCATCCTGATCGAGAAAGAGATGGTCAGCGGACCACTAATTGGAGCCACCTTCTTCACTGGGGACGCCGATCTCCCGGGCTACCAAAGCCATTTACGTGGCTCCTCCGGTCATCAGTTCTCCGGCGAGTAGCTTGGGGTATTTCTCTAGCAAGACATTCATGGTCGCCTCGACCGCGATGGGCTTGCCTTCCTTTGTTGCGGGTTTGAAGGTGTATCGGGAGATTGATGACACAGCCGCCTCATCGAGACCCAGACCGAGAGGGCGAATGATCGTTACATCGTCAGTGTTGCCCTGGTCTGTGACGACGATGCTCAGGACCACATTTCCGCTGAGGTTGAGCTGACGGGCTGCCTCGGTAAAGTAAGGTTCGACATAATGGAGAACCTGGGGGGGAAGAACCGCCCCACCTACCGTTGCCGCCTTGGAATGAGGAAGCTGAGCTGCTGTCGGTGTGACGTTTTCGCCAGGTTGCGTCAGGAAGTGTGCTTGGGCGTAAGGCTGCCAGTAGCTGGGGAGAGTGGGAACCATCGCGGCAAGCGACGGCGCGAAGATGGTGGTAAGGACGGGGGCATAGTTCGCAGCTGCATCGATCTCAATGTGCAGGTGCTCCGGCTGATGTGAGCGACTTTCGGTCAGCTCTACACGATCCTGAACGCCATCTTTCAACACAATGCCCACGCGTGTTCCATCCAGGACGAGCTTGTCGGGCCGGAGGGTGACCTTGCTGATGTTGAAGCCGCAAAGGGTGAATGGAAGCTTCGCCTGATCGCCAACGAGAGTGCCGGTGGCATCGAAGTGGAGCTTATCGTTTTTCCAGGTTCCACGAAGAACAAGCGGTTCGTGTAGAAGACGAGCTTCGAGATCAGCTTGGGTGGACTGAGCCTGCAGGGTGACGGGCAGGACAGCGAGCAGTAGGGGCAGGAGGCGTACAGGTGTCAGCATGACGTCACCACTTTAGGCCGGAGGAGTCGCGAAGAGAAAGAGAAACCTGGGATCAGCCCGGCGTTGCCCAGGCCGGCGCTGATGCCTTCCGACCAGCACCAGAACGTCCATAGGCTTCACCAGGATCTCATCAGCCTGGAGAAAAATAGCGTGGGTTGCAGCCTCCATCTGAGGGCGCTGAACAGCATGGTGACCGCTTGATGGAATGGCGCATAGTTGACATGAATTTGGCGGCGGCGTAGCTTCCTCACACCCCTCCCCAGTTCAGCTCCAGAGCCAGGTTCTTCGAACTGAGGTGCTGCCCATGCGTTTGAATCTGAGGCGAATGTTGCCGGCGGTTGCCATGTTGCTGGTTGCCATGGTGTTTGGAAGCAGTGTGGCCGATGCGGCGGGACCGCCGATGGATGCTGCACGTGCGAAGCTGGCGCTTGAGGCTCGCGGGATCGGTTCCGCTGTGAAGGTACGGCAGGGCGACGGAGCTATGCACCGGGGAACGATTGTCTCGCTTGGGGAGCAGAGCTTTGTTTTCCAAGAGAAAGGCAGGCCGCCGTCCGAGGTCCCTTTCTCCGAAGTGAGATCGGTGCAGGGGCCGGGGATGTCGCGTGGGGCAAAGGTTGGTCTAGGGCTGGGCATTGGGGCAGCGGCCTTCGTAGTGCTGCTTGTGATTGGAGCGGCTAGCTCGGCGGGAGTGGGAGGCAACTGAAAGTTGCGATGGCGTGTTTGGAGACGGGTCTCCCCTCGCGAGGACCGTTTTACGAGAGCAGATCGGCTACTTCATCGATTGACCGGGTTTGCTTCAGGGTGGCTTCAGGCGTGTTTAGAGGACGTCTTCCCTGCCCCGATCGCTTGTGGGGCCGCCACGGTCCAGTCTGCAGCGCTAGCCTATGCCACAATGCAGCCCGAGGCCTCACTTCAGCAGCTCAACCCACCCCACCCCTCAACAGGTAGGTCTTTGCTTTTGTTGTTGTCTTTGTGAGTGGGAGGTTTGGAGGGGCGCAGCGCCCTCCAAGGATTGTGAGCGTAAGCGCACTTGGTCGCCTCGAAGAGGCGCTCTGATTCGTTTTTACTGCCATCCACAGTTTCCACAGGTACTACTCCTGTTTTCTCTTGTTCTTATGAATCTCTTGTCTTCTCTTGCTTCCTATTAAGGCGTACGCGGAACCCCTTGTGGAAATACGCGGAACCCCAATTATTTGTACGCGGAACCCCTTTTTGACGTACGCGGAACCCCTTTTATGTGTATGCGGAACCCCGCCTAAGCAGCCTCCACTTCCTCTCCTCAAAGTGGATAAAGATGTACGCGGAACCCCATTCTCGGCGGAGGGTGGATGAGCCGTGAAAGTACGCGCAGCCCAATCGTCTACCCAGACTGCCTCTTCGTGTACGCGGAACCCCGTTCCAGGGCTTAGGTCCGCCTCACCCTATTGCGATCTACGTCGTCTGGCAGCATGCCTTGAGCAGCCCGATTGACCCACACGCCTTCCGATACGGTGTCGATTCTGACGCTGGGCCATAGTATTCGCAGCTCGGTAATGGCCTGCTCGGCATGTTGCCTAAGCCGGCGATCATTCGAATCATCATCGGGGAACATCTCTCGCAGCGATTCCCATGGGATAACACTCTCGCTCTGTGCTGCGTAGCAGCGGTAATAGAGCCACAAGAGAAGGTCGTGGACGTGCGAGGAGCCCTTGTTCTGCAGCCAGAGGCTTCTCGGCACAGCAACATGGTGTTTCCTGATGTCGTCGAAGAGCATGCGCGTCAGGACGAAGCCATAACGATCGGCAAGTTCAGGCAAGCTTTGCTGCAGCGAATCCTCATCAGAATCATCCTTGATGGACGCTGGGAGGTAAGACTTCTCGACTACGGTAAAAAACTGATCAGCCTGAGCCGTCTGGGTCTTCCGCTCAATGCTGATGACTAGGCCACTGATCCGCCGAAAGCGTTCTCTCAACTCCCGATTGTTCTTCCCTCCCCTGCTCTGGCCGATCTCATCCTGGTACTCGGCCGCTGAGTTCCAAGGAATGAAGGGAGAGTTAGAAGAGATCGCACGATCAAAGATCCACGCCAGGAGCTTTCGATCTGCCCCAAATGGGAGAGGCACATCGCGCATGCCGGCCGTGAAAGTGACATACAGGGTGGACCCGTCTCCGAGTCGGGCGCTACGTGTGATCTTGTTTTTGTCAGTTGCCCGATATGGAAGGGTGCAAAGAATCATCGCTTGGGCGATCTTGATGACCTCATCCCCCAGCTTGCCGGTGTTCCGATCGTCCGCAAGAGTGGCGACCCGCATAGCCTTTTTATCGCGGGCCGCACGCCTTTCGGCCACATAGTCGCGTCGTTTCGTTGGCAATATAGTCTCTTCCATGCCGTTCCGTTCTTTACATCTTTCCTACTCTACTTTTAGAGTACTGTCTTACTTTGCTACTCTTGTCGTCTCCGGCCATCTTCCAACTGCATGGATTTGTAGACCTCGATCAAAGCTCTGTCGATCTCAACCTTCCTACAAGCCAGACGCAACGCCTCAGAATCCGAGAGGTTCCTAAAGCCTTGTGACTTCATGAAATCCTTGATCGTGTCTAATCGGTCGATGTCATGCTGATAAAGGCTTACCGACAGTTTGGGAGCGCGGCGTCCTTTTGCACTTTTTTCGGCACGCGGCTCAGGGAACACGTGGACCGTGCTGTTGGGTTCCGTGCTAGCTCCCATCTTCGGGAGCGATGTTTTCAGCTTAGAGAGCAGTTCCTGTGTATTTGAAGCCATGTTGCTCCTTTGCTAATTTGCTACTTTCCGAGTCTGCTTCTTTACTGACCCAACGATCTCAAGCGCTACCCTAAACAGCTCTTCGCGAGCCTCCCCACCTAGGGACTTCCAGCCCACTAGTACGGCGTGCTGGTATGCCTGCCGACGTCGAAGCGTGTTCTTGAACGCAGGTAGACCTATGCGTTCTGCCATGTCCTCAAGATCCCTCGCCAAGATGGTTCCAGGCTGAATCTGATTGAAGAGGACGTGTGCCCGGTCCTGGGCCCCTTCCCGGTGAATGAGGGAAGCGGTGTCCCGCGATGTAAAGAGATCCGCTGGCGAGGGCGAGGTGACGAGGACTACAACATCCGCTCGTCTGATGGAATCAGTGACCTCTTTGGATTCAAGACGTGGGGCAGTATCAATGAAAAGAGCCCCATAATCCTGACCTGGAACGGCGAGCTCAAGACCCCCGATCTCCTCGATCCAGCGGGTAGCAGTATGCTGAGGGTCAGTGTCCAGCAAAGCGACTTTATGCCCTGCTTCGACTAAGGCGGAACCAAGCAACACCGAGAGCGTTGTCTTTCCGCTTCCGCCTTTTCCGTTGCAGAGTGTGATGATCATTCTTTCTGAGAGTAGCAAACTACTACTCTCATTCGTTGCTTCTTCTGCAATAAGCAAGGAAGCGCATCCTTGCAGTTACGGCCCGACGAACGGGACCATTATGTGGCTTAGTGATCTCAATGACCCCGAACTTTCTCGGATTTCCGCCAATCAAAAGAACTGTTTTGTAGTAACAATAATATATGCCCATGCGCTTCATGTGGGACCCGGAGAAAGCGGCCAGCAATCTGCGCAAGCACGGGGTCAGCTTCGAAATTGCTCTTCGCGCCTTCGCCGATCCGCTTGCCCGGTCCGAGCAGGATCGTAGCGAAGGCGGAGAAGAGCGCTGGCAAACACTCGGCATGGTGGAGGGACATCTGCTTCTGCTGGTCGCTCATACGATTCAAGAAGAGGACGAGCGGAGTCTGCCTGTAGAAGTCATTCGCATCATCTCGGCCCGAGCGGCTGATCGAAAGGAGAGAAGACGCTATGAGCAAGAAGATCGTTAGGCGCGACATCAACTTGGCAACCCTGCCTCCTTTGACAGAGAAGCAAAGGGCAGAACTCGCCGCGCTGGTGGCTACGCCGGAGAGGGAGATCGACTACAGCGACATTCCTCCGCTCACCGAGGCCTTCTGGAAGAATGCGGTGCAGGGCCGGTTCTATAAGCCCATCAAGACCTCGACCACGGTGCGCATCGACTCCGACGTGCTGGCTTGGCTACGCGCCCAGGGAAAAGGTTATCAATCCCGGATCAATGCGATTCTGCGCCGAGAGATGTTGGAATCGTTGAAGCCTTGAGCGGCACATCTATGAAGCAGGGAACTCAGAGGGCGTTTTACTGCCGGTGCGGCCGGGAGAGGATTGTTGCCAACGGCCATTGCGCGACCTGCTATACGCTCCGGCGTCAGGATGAGCGGCACTTCGGCGGCCTCCGGGAGCGGGTTCTGGAGCGGGACGACCACACCTGCCGGGGCTGCGGTGCCTCCGGACGCGATAAGCGTTCGATCGTGGTCCATCATCGCCGGCCGGGACGATCGCGGCTGGATCTGATGATCTCGCTCTGTCCTGGCTGCCATGCCCGGATCCATCGCACCCGGGCGGTGCTGTCCGCGATGCCGCCCCTCCTGCGGGAGCTGTGGCGGGAGCTTCACCCGCGCGGCCATGAGCAGACCGCTCTCGACTTCCGCTGGAGAGTCGCTCAAGCCAAGCCGGTGCCGCTTTTTGAGGACAGCGGGGCAGGGAAGTAGCGGGCCGGGGGTGGGTCTATAGTGGGCGGGATGGAAGCCGACCTCAACCCGTGCCGCCTCTGTGAGGAGCTCAAGAGAACATGTCCACACCGCCCAGCAGCCGGACTCGCCCGAGCTCTTCGTGGGTCTGACCGAGGCGGGGGAGCGCAACCGCGCCTGGCAGCGGGAGGAGAAGCTCGAGAAGGCCGAAACTCTGCTCGCGAGGCACCGCAGGCAGTGTTCGGAGGCCCTGAGCAGAGCAGGGGATTAGTGCGCGATCGCGCACTAATCCAACTATTCCCCCTTTAGGATTACCCACGACAAGGTCGCTTGTCAGGGGTAATCCCAGATTTATGGCTGTCTCACCGATGTTGTTTGTCGCGCTATGTGGAGCACGCTTGTCACGGTATATGGCGCTTCAGTGGTCATTGGACAGGCAGCCAGAAGCTTTCATGCGATCACTGCAAAGCTTGTAAGTCGCCTGAGTACACCGCGTCGGTTGCCAGCGCTATCACAGCGATGATCTCTGTCGCATTCGACCGTACGCCAGATTACGTGATAAGGAGTACGCCAAATAATGTGATAAACGACACGCAAAGCGGGTGTTGCGACGGACCGCCGGGATCGTTGATGGGGACTCCGAAGGTGGCGGAACGCGCAGGCGCAGTTCCCGAACCTGGGGGAGGTGTGTGGCAGCCATGCAGGTATGACGCCTCGTGGCGGTGGCAGAGCTGTTTGATCTCCGCAAAGGAGCTTCAGGGGCGCCCGGGGTTGGGGCTGATTCAGGCGAAGGCGCGCAACAAGAAGGCGCAGAAGTTGCTGCGTTTTTCTGGCGTTGACGCGATTTGCGCGGCGGCGTAGCTTCTTCACACCCCCTTCCCAGGTCAGCTACAGAGCCAGGTCTTTCGAACTGAGGTGCTGCCCATGCGTTTGAGTCTGAGGCGAATGTTGCCGACCGTTGCCATGTTGCTGGTTGCCATGGTGTTTGGAAGCAGTGTGGCCGATGCGGCGGGACCGCCGATGGATGCTGCACGTGCGAAGCTGGCGCTTGAGGCTCGCGGGATCGGTTCCGCTACGAAGGTAAGGCGGGGCGACGGAGCTATGCACCGCGGAACGATTGTCTCGCTCGGGGAGCAGAGCTTCGTTTTTCAGGAGAAAGGCAGACCGCCGTCCGAGGTCCCTTTCTCCGAAGTGAGATCGGTGCAGGGGCCGGGGATGTCGCGGGGGGCAAAGATTGGACTGGGGCTGGGCATTGGGGCAGCGGCATTCGTAGTGCTGCTTGTGATTGGGGCAGCCAGCGCGCCACCACAATTCAATTAAAACGGAAGGCGATGGAGGGGAATCTTCAAGCTAAATCGCTATGCCACAGCTGGTGCACGTTTAGGCGCGAACTTTCGTTTGTAGAACGCGGTGGTCATAACGATCGCTGGCACTCCTGCGATAGTCGGCCACAGCCAGATATACAGGTATTGCCGTGGGTAAACTGCTATCATGCCGAGCTTTATGAATGTTGTTTGTCGCGCCATGTGGCGCACGTTTGTCACGGTATGTGGCGCTCCAGTGAACATTGGACAGGGAGGCAGGAGCTTCCATGCGATCACTGCGAAGCTTGCAAGTCGCCTGAATACACTGCGTCGGCTGCCGCGCTATGACAGCGGGATTTCTGTCGCATTCGACCTACGTTAGATTGCGTGATAAGGAGTACGCCAAATAATGTGATAAGCGATATTTAGACTGTGCTGCTCGACCAAAGCTGGCTGAGCGCTCGTGAATTGGCGTAACCTCCTTATCGTGATTCCTATTAGAAGCATCTCGCGGCCCTCTGGGTTCTTAGTCGTGTTCGGGGCAATAGCATTCTTTTTCCCGGAGATGATCATTGCTGTTTGGAGCACAATCTTAAGTCAAGCGCAACGCGATATGCCCTTTATGACAAGAACCCTTCTAAGCGCGGGGGGATTGGTCTCGACCTGTATAGGGCTGCTTTGGCAACGACGAAGGGTTTCCTATAAAGACGTTTAGGAAACCAGGCCATAACCACGAGACACCAAGTCCTGGCAGTGGGTGCAGCGGGTGGCCGCCAGCAGGAAGAGGAGCGACAGCACCGGAATGACCGCACCCCGGAAGGACCTTCGCGTGGCCCTCAGTTGGACCATGAAGCCTATAAATCATAGCTTCTTACAAAAAACTGGATTGTGGCTCTCCTTTCTGGTCACGATTCAATGTGCCCGGACGGTAACTCTCAGAAATTTCACGGTGCTTGGAGTTGGAAGTTGAATTGCACCAGCCGGGGTGGTGATTGCCGGCTGTTACCAGCGTTCAATCCAGACCCGGAAGGAACCTTACATGAATTGGACTTTGCGCTTACGCCGAACTGTCCTGGCAATCGGGCTTGCTACATTTGCGAGCTTCTCTTATGCAGCTGACGTAACCGCACGCATCAAGGGAACGGTCGTTGACCCCTCAGGCGCGGTGGTGCCTAATGTCTCGGTGACCGCCACAAACTCCGCGACGGGAGTCAAGTTCACGACCACCTCGCAGTCTAACGGAGACTACCAATTCCTCCAGCTTCCGATCGGAACCTATAGCATCACTGCGACATCTGCGGGATTCAAGACCTTCGAGGCGACAGGCATTGCCCTGTCGATCGATCAGCAATATGTCGAGCCTGTGAGGCTCGAACTCGGGAATACCTCGGAGAAGGTTGAGGTCACTGCCGATGCCGTTCAGGTTAACACCAGTGACATGCAGCTCAGCAACGTGGTCAGCGCTGCACAGATTGTTGAATACCCCTTGATAGGGCGTTCTTTCACCCAACTGGAGCAGATCCTCCCCGGCGTCCAAGCCTCCAACGATCGGTTCGGTAACAACTACTCGGTTAACGGCTCTCAGACCCAGCAGTCGAGCTATCTCATTAACGGGGCCGACACTAATGACTTCGCCCTCAATACCATCGGCATCCAGCCGAATCCGGACGCCCTAGGCGAGTTCAATCTCATCACCAGCTCACTGAATGCGGAATACTCGCGTAACTCCGGAGCGATCGTCAGCACCGCCATCAAGGTCGGAACCAACGCCTTTCACGGCGATGCCTTCGAGTTCTACCGCGATACTTTCCTCAACACTCCCAACTTCTTCCAGTACAGCAACACCACCCAAAAGAAGCTTACCCCCAAGTACCACCAGAACCTGTTTGGTGGAACCCTGGGCGGCCCGATTCTCAAGGACAAGCTCTTCTTCTTTGGTGCCTACCAAGGCAACCGCGCTAAGAGTCCCCAGACAGGGGGCAGTACCGTGGTGCTCACGAACGCCCAACGCGGAGGCGACTTCACCGGCGCCAAGTACTCCAAGAAGATCATCCCCGGAACCATTAACATCCCGGGCTGCGTCTCCGGCGTGGATACCTTTGCGGCCTGCTTCGCCGCACATCCCGTCCTTCCCACAAAGGCGTTCAATCCCATCGCCGCCGCCCTGATCGCCAAGTACGTGCCCGTGGCAAATTCGGGGACGAGGTACATCTTCAGTCCGCAGATCACCACCGTTCAGGATCAAGGGATCGGTCGCATCGACTTCAACCCCTCCACCCGGGACCAGATCTATTTCATCGGCATTTACCAGCACCTCCCGACGGTCCGGACCCTGCCCTTCACCGGCTCTACGCTTCCAGGCTTCGGTGATCAGAACACCAGCGAGATCCGTCAGTTCAGCTTCGGCTACTCGCGCCAGATTACGTCGACGGCGCTCAATGAGTTTGCTCTGCATTACACGCGTTTCAATTTCGGTTCCGTCGTCCCGCAGCAGGTGGTGCTTCCGTCTACGGCTGGCTTCCCTATCAATCCGCAGAACACTGCAGGAGCTGGTCTTCCCCGGATCAACATTACGGGGGCCTTCAGCCTTGGCTTCAGCAGCAACGGACCTCAACCGCGTATCGATCAGAACTATCAGTTGGATGACAACTTCTCCAAGGTTGTCGGACATCACTCGCTCAAGTTCGGGTACGACGGTCGGCGCTTCAACGTTGATAACAACTTCTCCGGCAACAACAACGGTACCTTTGGTTTTTCCACCTCCAATCCGAACAGCTCCGGCAATGCACTTCTGGACTTCGTTCTGGGCAACCCAAGCACCTATAACCAAGGGGCGGGAGGTCGCATCAGCGCGGTCGCGCTCGAGAACTACTTCTACGGACAGGACACCTGGAAGGCCATGAACAGCCTCACCATCAACTATGGTGTTGGCTATCAGATCGATACCGCGATCCACAACCGCCAGTTTGGTGGCAAGGGCATCAACTGCTTCATCCCCGGGCAGCAGTCCAAGGTCTTCCCCTCGGCTCCGCTTAGCCTCAACTTTCCGGGAGACCCGGGCTGCAACGACGCCCAGGGTGCGACCGCTCCACTGAACGATGTCGGACCGAGAGTCGGCTTCGCGTACTCGCCTGAGCTTGGCTTCCTCTCCGGCGGGCAGTCGCACAAGCTCTCTATCCGCGGAGGCTACGGCATCTACTACAACCGAACAGAAGAGGAGGGCTCGCTTCAGAACCTCAGCCAAGCTCCCTTTGGTATCAGCTCCGCCGGCGTGGCGGACTCCGTCCCTGGCGCACGTCCTTCCTTCCCGAATCCTTACCAGGACATCCAGACCGGGAAAACGTACAAAAATCCCTTCCCAGCAACCTTCCCGAAGCCTGGCGATCCCGCTGCTGTCTTTTCACAGATCCCGTTGTACATCAGCCAGTACGCTCCGCGGTATCGCGCTCCCTACAGCGAAAACTTCAACCTAACCGTCGAGCGTGAGCTGCCCGGAAAAATTGTAGCTACGGCAAGCTACGTCGGAGCTCTGGGACGGCATAATCAGTTCACCGTGGAAGGCAACCCCATCACCCAGGCCGGTCACGATGCCTGTCTGGCTGATCCTGCTTGCATTGCCAATATGGACTCGCAGCCGACGCTTTATCCCTCCCACACACTCTTTCCGCAGCCACTCAACCCTGTAACCAAATCCACCCATTTCCACAGTAACGGTGTTATCACCACCGAAGGGAGCTCCAACTTCAACGCGCTCGAGCTGAGTGCAAGGAAGGGGCAGACCCACGGTCTTAGCTTCCAGATAAGCTACACCTATGGCCACTCGCTCGATGACTCCTCCTCCTTTGAAGGTGCAGGCTTCGGCGGCGAACGTGGCTACAATCAATTCCAGAAGAGCCTCAATTACGGCAACTCCGACTTCGACGCCAGACATCGCCTCGTCATCGCTCCCATCTACAGGGTCCCTTACCGCACCTCTGGTAGTCCCTACTCTCTACTTAACCTTCTCGGCGCTGGTTGGGAGGTTTCGACCATCAGCACCTTCGCGACCGGTTTCCCTTTCGATATTGCCTATAACGGCAGTGTCTCCAATTCGCTCTACTGCGGCGCGAATGATTTCTACTACACCTGCCCCGATGTTCCGAATCAGGTGGCACCCCTTCAGCACCTGAACCCCCGCAACCTCGCCAACAAAGGTCAGTACTTCGAGGATGGCAGCTCGGCAAACGGATCGGTTGGCTTTACCGACGAGGTCATCGGCAGCTTCGGCAACATCTCCCGCAATAAGTATCACGGCCCGGGAATCCTCAATACTGACGCGGCTATCTCGAAAAACTTCCAGCTTGGGGACTCCGCAAGGAGCATCCAGCTCCGGATGGAGGGCTATAACGTCTTCAATCACACACAATTCAACAACCCGAATAGCAATTACTCGAATGTTGGCACCACTTTTGGGGTCATCAGCACCGCAGCGCCTGGCCGTCAGGTTCAGCTGGTGGGCAAGATCTACTTCTAACCGCCACTCAAGGTTTCTTATGCCAGAGATCCAGAAAGCGAGTGTTGCCGTGGCGGAAGAACAAGTCGCAACTCAAAATTCTGTTATGGACCCCTATGAATATGTTTCTATAGGTCAAATCGTGGGTGAGGCAATCCGCGACTGGCAGTGGAAACGTGGGCTCCGCAATAAGGAAATTGAGCGGCTCCCAAAGCTTTGACATGGAGAAATATCGGGCGCTGAGCGCTCATCTCGCTGAAGTCGATATCCCTTGCTTTAAATTCACCGCTGGAGATATTACTTACCGCGAATCCATTCTCCGCTGCTGCTACACGCCATTATCCCCTCTTGATGGGGCGGACCCAACATTCTTATTCGCCATCGCGACGATCGCCACATTGCGTGGGGACCGGGCTTCGAGCCGATCGAGCCAACCTCCAAACTGATGCTCTTCCCGTTTCACCCGGGACAGAACAGCACGACCTCAGTGGATGAAAAGCTTGCGCAGATAGGGATCGCCTCGCTTGCTGATGCCCAGCAGCCGAGTCTTGCCGCCCGTTGAGTGCTGTCGCGGAACTAAGCCGAGCCAGGACGCCAGATCGCGGCTCTTACGGAACGCTGCACCGTTGCCGATCGCGGCAGTCAGGGCGGTCGCCGTCAGCGGTCCTATGCCGGGGATGGTGAGCAAACGCCGGCAGCCGTCTTCCTTCTTAGCCGACTGAGCAAGCTCCTGGTTGGTCGCGTCGATCTGTTCCTCCAGCTTCTCCCACTCTTCGCGCAGTTCCGTCAGAAGCGTTCGCATCCGTGCCGACAGCAGGTTATCGGCGTCTTCGAGGATGGAGGGATCTGTCGCTTCAGGGTAAGCGTGTGGTGTTGGCCGTTGTCTTTGCGGCGGGGGCGTGAAGGACCAAGATAAGTGTCCACATAAGGTTATGTGGACACTTATTTAGGGACTGCATGTGTGGGTGGGGAGTGCGACGTTCCA
>JAABVA010001669.1_pt1 | contig 23295 bp, 15 predicted proteins | sample 5560331 | NCBI WGS metagenome assembly JAABVA01 (sample SAMN12812661, study PRJNA571458) | rock metagenome | isolation source: Antarctica rocks | place: Antarctica: Victoria Land, Mt New Zealand sud | collected 2016-01-07
ACGGTGGACATGGGATGCTCCTCTCTTCATGATGTCTTGACCCCATCAGAATCGAGGACTTCTCATGTCCGTGTCAAACGCGCACCACCGGGTACCCGTCCGTATCAGCCACCCGTTAACCACCCACACAACGTTTGCTAGGAATTAGTAGCAAGGACGCAATGAAAATGGCGTTTTCAACTAGCACCAAAGGTTAATACGACGCCGCTTGGATGGCCTCGCGTATCGCGTCGTCGTGGTACGGCGTACGTGCGAGCATCGAGAGGGCGGCCTCTCGCGCCCTATTGTCGCCGTCGCGCAACTCGGCGAGCGCGTAGTCTCTGTACACGAGCAGGAAATGGTTCTCGAACTGCAGAGCGCGCCGGCACAATGCTCGCAGCGCCGCGCGGTCCTCGTCAGACGCCGGAATTAGGTAGCGCCACTCCGTGCGACAGCGACGGTAGAGGTCATCCAATACATCCGTCCACTCGTCGCCGATGTGCTGGCGGTAGGCCGCGTGACAGGCGCTCTTACGCGCGACGTAGACGCTGGCGCGCCGGGCCAGCAGGGCCGTGGCGGCCCACCCCGTGACGCGGATGAGGTTGCGCGTCGAGGGGACGTCGCGACCATTGGGCAAGCGTACCGTGCGGTTGTCGTAGCCGTAGTAGTCGCCCTGCGGATCGGGGTAGCCCAGCGGATAGCGGACGGGCACGGGCCGGTCGAAGACGCGGACGACGAGCGTGTAGGCCGCGTGCATGCGCTGGCGCGTCCACTCCTCGATCGGCAGCAGCGCCAGACTGTCACGGATGTCCTCTCCGTACACGCATTGGCTGCCCAGCTTGAGCGTCGGATAGGCGCCGCGCGCTAGCTCCGCCTCGTCGACGACCATAATGTCAAGTTCGACCCCGCCGTTTGGGTCACAGGAGTTGCTTACAGCAGCCGCCCGCGCCCTCTCAGTGTCGTCGCACGCGCCTTTAAAGACGACGACTAGATCGACATCACTGGCCGCCATTTCCATTCCGTCGGCGTAGCTGCCCTCGATATAATAGCCGCAGATACGGCCCGGAAACGCAGCGTCCAAAGCGCCGATCGTGGCGCGCAACGCGCCATCAACCACGTCACGGCCGGTGGTGGCGTGGAGTTGGATATCGTTCATGTTGTCAGTACTTCCGGTACCAATCCTCGCCGATGGTCTCCATCTGGAAGCCGGGGTTCTCGCGCTGGGGCCACGGTTTGGCGTAGCTGTGCGCGATCTCGATAAGAGTGCGCAGGTTGTCCACGCCCTCCGTAGCGAGGAAGCGGCGTCGCTCCTCGGGCGCCAATTTGACCGCCTTCTTCCAGATAGCGCGCCCGCCCAGGAAGCCGGAGGCGCCGTTGTGACAGGCGAACTGTACCTGCGTGCGGAAGATCTCGATGTCGACGCCGGCGCTGAGCACGACCCAGGGGACCTGGCACGCCGCGTCGAGCTGTTTGCAGTAGTCGGTAATCTTCATTTCGTCCTGCTCGTACGTGGAGTCGACGGGGAACTCGGCCTTGTAGACGTCGACGCCGAGGCCGCTGAGCATACGCGCGGTCTCGATCACGATCTCGGGCTTTTGCGCGGCATACTCGGGCGAGTCGGTCTTCATGCCGCCGACGGGGTACCCGACGCACTCCAGAATGAAGGCGATGTCGTGCTTCTGACACTCCTCACCGACGCGCGCGATGAGGTCGCGCTGGTAGGTCGTGCCCTCGCCGCGGTCGGGCCGGAAGTAGGCGAGCAGCTTGACGCCCGACGCGCCCATGCGCTTGATCCTGTCGACGCCCCAACCCTCCAGGATCTTGGCGCGGCGGTCGTCTCCAACCTGCTCGTAGTCGGTGTCCTCGAGCGACACGAGCAGGCCGCAGTTGCCGCGCAGGGCGCCGCTGGCGATGGACTGAGCGGCGCCGAACTCAGGATCGATGAGCATGGCGCTGGCGTAGGGGCTGAGCGCGCGGCAGATGTCCGTCTTGACGTCGGTCATCGCCGCCGCGCTCACGCTCTTGGGGTCGTCCGGGTTGAGCATTTTGCGCATAGAGCCGCGCTGATCTTCGGCGGCCATGGTAAAGATGCCGCCCTCGTTGGCGATCTGGCGCAGGCCACGTAGCTTGCCGACGGTGAGTGTGTGTGCCACAGTCGTCTCCTTTTGTGATGCCCTATCGGACGGGATAATCGTACCTGCGTGTGTTGCAGGGATCGTGCCTGTCCGCTCCCGTCATTGTACGATAGTTGCCGCGCGGTCTTCAGCCCGCTTAGCCGGCGAGCGAGCTATCACCCATTCGGGCTATCCACATGCGGTTCATCGACCATTCGGGCTAGCCCATGCCTAAACTTGCTAGCCCAAATGGTCGATAGAGTACTAAGACGTTTGATTAGGATGGAGTGTACCCGTTATGTTTGCACGCGCACGTTCACGACGCCCCCTGCTGCTATTGTTGAGCCTCGTGTTCGCCGTCGGGCTCGTGCCCATCGCCACGGCGGAGCACGCATTCGCCTGCACCTGCCAGGATCTCTACACCGTCAGCTATTGGCAGCAGCACGAGAGCACGCTTCAGAAAACAATTGATAGCTCAAGCCGGCTGATGAGCGACCATATGACTGTGTCCACGGCCGAAGCTATCCTGGACGACAACGCATCTCCATACTCGTACGACCAGCACCTCCTGGTGGCCGAACTCAACGCCGCCAAGACACCGGGATTGCTCAACACCCCCTTCCATGGCACGCCTGTTCGCGACCTTCTGGACACGGCCGAGAGCAACTTGTACGATAGCAACGGACACACGCGGACCCCCGACACCCACGCCCCGTACTATCAAGCCGTCCTGTACATTGGGGGCGATGGCTACGGGACCGGCTCGTGCGAACTCTGGACCCCCGCGCCGTCCCCGACCGCCACTACTGTCCCACCGACGGCCACGCGCACGGCGCCGCCCAGCGCCTCGACGACGACACCCACATACGTCAGCGCCGACTACCAGGGCGTGCAGGTGACTGAGCGCCTGACCGTCATCGCCAACGGCACGCGCATCGAGGTGAGGTTGTACAACAGCGGGACGTGCAGCCAACTCGTCGGTTTAGCTACCTATGAGAGGTTCTCCGACGACAATCCTATGACGTTCTTCGACCAGAAGCTGGTCGACTCGCAGCCCTACACGCTCAAACCCGGCGAAACAGTCACGCTCTCGGCGGCGCTCCCGACCTGCGCCTATCAGGCCGACGTTTTCTACGGCCCCGTGATCACGTCGCTGTCCAGCACGGACTATTACGGTAACCGCAAGCTAGACACCACGTCCACGGGAGGCAACTACTGTGTAAAGACGACGCCAACCAGCACGAGCACCACGCCGCCAGCGACGGCCACGAGCACCACGCCGCCAGCGACGGCCACGAGCACCACGCCGCCAGCGACGGCCACGAGCGCCCCGACGATGGCGCCCTGCCTCGCCAGCCCCGCGGACCTGCTCAAAGACGTGACGTCCTACGTTATCAATGGTAAGACCGTCGCCCCACCGTTTGGCAATCAGGTCCATCAGACAGACCACGTCATCGTCAACTTCACGATCGCCGGCGTTTGCTCGGCTATCAAGTTATCCCTCGTCTCTTACAAGGCCGTCGACGCTTTCTTCACCCCGCAGAATGCTATCTCTCAGACGGTTTTCGTGTCCGACACGGGTACCTTCGGTCCCGGCGCGCACTCGCTTGCCGTCGATATTCCTTCCTGCTACTACCAGGTCGACTTCGTCACCGGCGGCGTGATCGACCACCTCGGCCCCGGCAACTTCTATAGTAGCTACGGTAGCCCGCCCACCAATCATTTGATCGACAGCGCTAACGGCGGCGCCAACACTTGCACCATTCCGGCGACGGCCACGAGCACATCTGTCCCGCCGACCAGCACGAGCACATCTGTCCCGCCGACCAGCACGAGCACATCTGTCCCGCCGACCAGCACCAAGACCAGCGTGCCGCCGACGGCCACGAGCACCACGCCGCCAGCGACGGCGACAGATACTCCGGTCCCGCCTACTTCGACCAACACGTCCATTCCTCCGACCAACACCGCCGTGCCACCGACCAACACCGCTGTCCCGCCCACTGCCACGAACACACCCGTCCCGCCGACCAATACCGCTGTCCCGCCGACCAATACCGCTGTCCCGCCGACCAATACCGCTGTCCCGCCGACCAATACCGCTGTCCCGCCGACCAATACCGCTGTCCCGCCGACCAGCAACGTCGTTGTCGCCGCCACGAACACCCCCGCGCCTACGGCAACAACAGGCTTGAACGTGATCCGCGACCTGCTGGTCCCCTCACCGACCGCGACGGCCACCGCGTACGCTCAGGTCTTGGCCGCGAGCGCCCACACCGGCGCCAAGCCGCGTGTCATCACTAAGACCCGCTACGTCACTAAGCCGCGTGTCATCACTAAGACCCGCTACGTCACTAAGCCGCGCTACCACGACGTCACGCGCGTCCGCACTATCACGCGCACCCGCATCGCCATCAAGACCATCGTGCGCTATCACGACATCACGCGCGTCCGTGTCGTGACCAAAGTACGCACGGTCGTCAACCATAAGACGGTGACGCGGACCGTCGTGCGCTACCAGGATGTGGTGCGTGTGTATACGCGCACTGTGGTCACGCACAAGACCGTCATCAACACTGTCGCCGCCTACCACTATGTCCATCACCCCAAGACCGGCCGCTTCGCCGGTCCCCTGTCCAGCCTCCCGGCGGTCTACCACGGCGCGCTGCCCGCCGCCGAGGCGCGCATCTCTATGGGTCGCTTAGGCATCGTCGCCGCCCCCGTGTGGTCCCGCTCGTTCGTGGCCAACCCCGACGGCTCGCTACGCTACGAGATCGTGCCCGCCTACGGCGTGACCCGTTTCGCCGATTCGGCGCCGCTCGGGCAGCCCGGCCTCTCGCTGATGAGCGGCCATGACGATATCTACGGCTCGATCTTCCGCTACCTCGGCCGCATGCATACGGGTGACGCGGTAGTGGTGACGCAGGGCGCGCACACCTACCGCTACGTGGTGCGCTCGGTCAGCGTGGTCACGCCCGACGACGTGCGCCTGCTCAATGCAACGTACACGCGGCCCACGCTCGCGCTGATCTCCTGTACGCCCTATTGGGTCGACACCCATCGCGTGGTCGTCATCGCCGACATGCGCTAACCCCACCGCGGGCTGACGCGATAGGGGCTCGTGGGTCTATAGACCCGCGAGCCCCGCGCTTTTTTATTGGCTTTCGCCCGCGCACGATCGTTCATCTCTTGCCTCGATCACGCTCATAGGTCATGATGAGGGTGATCATGAAATATCCTATTCCACGCCGTCAAAAGCACGGGCTGTGGGCGCTGCTGACCATGGCGGCGTGCGCGCTCCTGCTAGCGGGCTGCGGCGCGCCCGGCGCGCCATCGGCCGCACCGCCTCCTCCAACGGTCACCCCTACGCGTACGCCGCCGCCAACGGCGACCGCGACCACGCGCGCAACGGATAGCGCTACAGCCATGCCCACGGCGACAAACAGCGCCACGCCCCTTCCGACCGCGACCGCGACGGCCACGGCAGTCCCGACCGCTACGCCCCTGCCGACGGCCACGGCGACGGCGACGCCGCATCCGCGCTGGACGAGCACGCCCGTTCCGCCGCCGACGGCCGTGGTCATCTCGCAGGGCACGATCCGCGGCAACCCCGTGGCGCTGACCTTCGACTGTGGCGCCGACCGCGGCGACGCCCCCGCCATCCTCGACTATCTGAAGCAGCAGGGTATCCCGGCCACCTTCGGCGTGACGGGCCTCTGGGCCGAGCAGAACCCCGACCTGATCCGGCGCATGGCGGCGCAGGGCGAGCAGATCGTCGACCATACCTACGATCACCAGTCGTTCACCGGCCTCTCCACGCGCACGCTGCCCCTGAGCGCCGCGCAAATCGCGACCGAACTCACGCGTGCCGACGCCATCCTACAGCGCCTCACGGGCAGCAGCTCGCGCCCCTACTATCGCCCGCCCTACGGCGACGAATCGCCCGATACCCTCAAAGCCGTGGCGGCGGCCGGCTACAACGTCGATGTGCGCTGGACGCTCGACTCGCTCGGCTGGGAAGGGTTGAGCGCCGCGCAAATCGAGGAGCGCGTTCAGAGCAATGTCGCCCCCGGCGCGATCATCCTCATGCACGTCGGCGCGGCCTCGCAGGACGCCGTGGCCCTGCCGCGTGTCGCGACGGACCTGCGCGCCCGCGGCTACCACTTCGTGACCATCACGGGCCTGCTCGCCGCCGACCATAGCCCCGGCGCGCCACACCCCCGCGCCACGTCGTACCGCGCCGTCGATCCTGACGCGGTCTACTACCCCGCGACGTCGCCCGGACCACTTAGCGGGCGCGTGGTCGTGCTCGATCCAGGGCACGGCGGCGACGATCCAGGGACGTGCTACCCTTACGTCTACAACTGCTCCGGCTCGAGCGATCCAGGCACGACGCCGATCCTGGACGAGAAGACGGTCGCGCTCGACATCGCGCTCTACCACCTGCTGCCGCGGCTGCACCTGCTCGGCGCCGATGTCTACCTGACGCGCACGACGGCTGAACAGAACCCCGACCTCGAGCGGCGCCTGCAACTCGCCAACTACGTGGCCCGCGCGGCGCCCAACGTCCGCCGCGCGCTCTTCATCTCCGTGCATCTGAACGGCGCCAGCGATCCTACCGTCGACTACTCGCAAGCGCTCTACGCCCAACACAAGCCCGCTAAGCTGGCATCCACGCTCGACGCGTCCGTGACGCGGACGCTGGAACCGGCGCCCGGCGGCGGTGACCACGGCATCGACCTGTTCCCCGGCCATGTGCTGCGTCGCAACACGTTGCCCGCCACGATCGTCGAACCGGCCTTCCTGACCAACGTGTACCCCGTCCAGGTCCCGATCTCGGTTACGCGCGTCGTCACCGCCACCTCCGGCGCGGCGCTGCGCCAGGGCCTGCGTTTGGCCGACCCGGTCGTCCGCGTGGCCGTCCGCCGGGGCCACGGCACCCACACCGCCCACCTGGCGTTCAGCGAAGCCTTCAGCGGGACCGTCCCGCTACGCGACGCCATCACCGTGGCGCGCACCGACGCCATCTCCGCCGCCGTCGCGCCGACCATGACCGCGCTCATCTCGGACACCACGCCAACGACCACCGGATTGGGCGCGCCAGCGGCCGCCGACGCGAACAAGGCGGCCCCGCTTCCCATGGTCGTTATCTCGGTGACCGCGCCGCCGACACTGGGCGCCGTCCTGCCGATCATCACACCCCCCATCTCGCCCAGCGTCACCTACGCCATCAGCGTGAGCGGCGCCGTGTCAGCGACCGATGTTATGACAACTTTCCAGGGCGAAGGCCCGTGGCTGCTCGCGGCGCACCTGGCGACGGAGCACGCCAACGCGGATTACGACGCGTCCGCGCCGGTATCGCTCCCGCTCCACTACGCCTGGACGGATCGCGAGGAAGCCATCGCCCGCGCCCTCACGCAGGGCGTGGCGCGCTTCTTCGACGTCCGGCTACCCTCGGACGCGCTGCACGCTCGCAAAGATCCGGTCGCGCTGACGCCGCTTGTCCCGGCCAGTGGTGGATAGTAGACTGTCAAGCGACGTATGACATGCCGCGGGGCGCGTGAATTCACGCGCCCCGCGATTAGTAATTAGCTCACGGGCCACAACAACCGAGTTCGCTAACGCGATTGTCGTTGGATGCGGCCCGGCAGCGGAAACGAAAGCTAACCGCTAATTACTCACCAGCATGCCCTCGGCGGTGGCGCCGGTCATCATGCTGACCGCCTGGTCCATAGTAGATTCGTTCGGCAGCAATGTGCCGGCGCGGCGCCCGCGCCGCATCACGATCACGCGGTCGGCCACCTGGAACACATGCGGCATGTTGTGGCTGACGAATATGACAGCGGTACCCTGGTCGCACACCCGCCGGATCACCTGCAACACCATGGTCGACTGCGCCACGCCGAGCGCCGCCGTCGGCTCGTCCAGGATCACCACGTCCTTGCTCCAGAACACCGCGCGGGCCACGGCGACCGACTGGCGCTGCCCGCCCGAGAGCGTGTCGACCGCCTGACGGACCGAGCGCAGCGTGGTCACGTTGAGCGCCTTGAGATGCTTCTCCGCCTCGATGCGCATCGCCCGCTGGTTGTAAAAGTCGAACATGCCTAGGATGCCGGGTCTCTTGATCTCGCGGCCCAGGAACAGGTTCGACGCCACGTCAAGGTCGGGCGCGAGAGCGAGGTCCTGGTAGACCGTTTCGATACCCGCGACCCGGGCATCGTGCGGGCTGTGGAAGTCGACCTGCCGCCCGCGCATCATGATCGTGCCGCTGTCGGGGCGGATGGCTCCGGCGAGGATCTTGACCAGGGTCGACTTACCGGCGCCGTTGTCACCGATGAGCGCGACGACCTCGCCGGAATAGGCCTCGAAGTCGGCCGCCTCTAGCGCGATCACGCTGCCATAGCGTTTGGAGACGCCATGCGCCTCAAGGGTCGGCGTGCGTTGTTCGAGGGCTGTCATGTCATGCTACCTTCCTACACCGACGCGATGCGCCGCTTGCGCCACTGGTCCACCCACACGATAGCGATCAGCAACACGCCCTCGACCACCTGCTGCACATGGGGGTCGATGTTGATGAGGTCGATTCCGTTAGCCAGCACGTTCACGAGCACCACGCCTAGGAATGTGCCGAAGATCGTCCCCTTAGCGCCAAACAAACTGGCGCCGCCAAGGACAGCGGCGGCGATGGCGTCGAGCTCATAGCTCAAGCCGTTATTGGGGTTGGCGCCGTTCAAGCGCAGGGTCAGCATCACGCCGGCGACCCCAGCCAGGAGACCGCTGATCGCATACACGGTGAGTAAGGTCGCGCGCACATTGATGCCGGCCCGGCGCGCGGACTCAGGATTGCTCCCCTGGGCATAGATGTAGCGTCCGCGGCGGGTGTAGCGCAGGAAGATCTGCGCCACGACGCCCACCACAGCCAGCACGATGAAGAGCGTCGGAATCCCCAGATAGGTACTCCCAGCCCACTGGGCAATCGGTGGGGTCGAAGCGTCGGGGGTCAGGGCCGTGTTCGTCCCACTGCTCAGTAAGTAGGCGCCCCCGCGCAGGATACCTAGGAAGCCAAGCGTGACGATAAAAGGTGGGAGCCCGACCGCGCTAACCAGGAAACCGTTGATCAACCCAATAACCAGAGCAAAGATGAGCGCGCTGGCCATGGCCAGCCCGATAGGCCACCCGGCCACGGACTGCAGGGCGAACAGCACACCAGACATACCCAAAAGTGACCCGACCGACAGGTCGATGCCGGCCGTGACGATCACAAATGTCTCGCCGATGGCAATCACACCGACGACGGCCATCTGACGGGCGATATTCTGCAGATTGCCGCCGCTGATAAACGTCGCTTGTGTAATATTCGCGCCTTGGGGAATCGTTTCGAGCGTGAAGAAGATGGCGGCGATGATGATGATAAGCAGTAAACCGAGGCGCAGCATCAGGTCAACGCGCGCCAGCAGCCAGGATGACAAGCCTCCCGAGCCGCGCACGGACTCTTGGGCCGCGGACCCGGCCGCGGGAGGCGCCGGTAGCGGTGAATCAGCCACAACTCAACCTTTCAGTATCCGGTTGGAGCGACAGGAGCGCCCACGCCCGCAGCGGACGGTTCTGGCTGCTCCTGTCGCTCCAACCGGCAACGACACGCGCCTAGAAGCCGATCGTCTCGCCCGGTTTGCCGAGCGGGTCGAGCAAACCCTCGATCAGCGGCGAGTTCACGTTCGCCGTCGTGGCGACCGTGTCGCCTGTATTCAGGAAGGTAGGCACTTGCACGCCCAGCGTCGCCAGGATGCCGTAGCAAACGCCGCCGTAGCCCATCATATAGGGATTCTGCAGCAGCAGGAAGTCGACGCGGCCCGATTTGAGATCGGCGATCAGGGTAGCATCGCTATCGAAGCCCCCGAGGGAGATTTTCTTCTGACTGGCACCCTTTTCCTTGAAAGCCGTCGCGGCGCCCTGCACGCATTGCAGGTTGTCGCCCCAGTAGCCCACCAGATTGGGGAACGCGGTGATGGTATCGGCCGCGACGCTCGCCTCCTTGACGTAGCTCGGGTCACCGCCGGCGTCACCGTGTTTGACGATCTTCAGGCCGGGGTACTTCTTGATCTGCGATAGGAAGCCCTGGTCCCGCGCGCCGAGCGAACCGACGTTGGACTGGAAGGTGCAGTAGGCGATTTGGCCCTCGGCCTTGCCGTGCTTGGCCTTGATGGACGCGGCCAGCGCGTCGGCGCACGCGGCGCCGCCGGCGACGTTGTCGGTGGACAGGAACGCCTGATAACTGGAGGTCGTGGCCGCCGAGTCGATCAGGATCACCTTGATGCCGGCCTTATAGGCCTTGTCAATCGTGGTGTTGAGGCCCGTTTTGTCGGTGGGCGCGCAACAGATGAAGTCGACCTTCTTGGCGATCGCGTTTTCAAGCAGATTCACCTCGGCGTTGATGTCGGCCTCCGACGGCCCGCCCGTGAAAGACAGACCCTGCACGCCAAGATCCTTGGCGGCCTTCTTGGCCCCGGCCAGCACGATCGCCCAGTACGGCGAGTTGATCGTCTTGACGATATAAACAAAGCGGAGCGAGCCCAGATTCTTGCCCATGGCCTTGGCTGCCTCGGCTCCGAAGAGGCTTAACCCGCTGCCGGTAGCCGCTGCCGCCGCGCTGACTGCCGCGGCGCTATTCAGGAAACCGCGTCTTTTCATGTTGTTTCTACCCTCTCTGGCTGTACCTGACGATTATTACAGGATGGGGATACACAGAGGCGCTATCTCACACTGCACACATACCATACGCCCCTAAACCGGGGCCTGTCAAGCGCGCGAATGAGTAGTCAGGGCCAAGTGGCAGGGGCGCATGAATTCATGAGCCCCGTGGAATACCTTAAACTGCAGGCTGACAGCAGTAGTCGCGCGGCCCGCGGCGGCCAAGCGCTCACTGCTAATCGCCAGCTAACCACCAATCGTCAACAGCTTGAAGGAGGCGTCTGATGGCCGATTCTCACCTTGTCCCCTTGCCCGGCAGCCACCGCGAGCCGGTGGTGGGCGCGCGACAGCTTGGTCCGATTACCCCCGAGACAGAGGTACAGCTGACGGTCCAGTTGTACCCGCGCGATCGCGCGGGCCTGGCCGCGAAGATCGAAACGCCCGGCTACGCCCCGTACGACCGCGCGGAGTTTATGCGGGCGCACGCGCCGTCCGACGCGGATATCGCCACCGTCCGGCGCTACCTGGAGTCGCAGGGGCTACGCGTCGACGCGATCTCACTCGACCGCCGTTCACTCGACGTCACCGGCCCCGCTAGCGCCGCCGAGAGCGCCTTCGGCACGGCGCTCTACACGTACCAGCAGGGCGACCGCCAGTTCCATGCCCGCAGCGGCCACTTACAGGTACCACAAGAGGTCGCGCCGCTCATCGAGGGCGTCTTCGGGCTCGACCGGCGGCCGTTCGCGCGCCCGCACACGGCCTTCCCGGTCGGTGAGGCCACCATCCCCGGCCTGACGCCCCTGACCGCGCTCGACGTGGCCCGCGCCTACCAGTTCCCCGCGGGGGATGGCGCGGAACAGACCGTCGGCATCGTCGAACTCGGCGGCGGCTACCAGCAGAGCGACCTGCAACAGTACTTCGCGGGCCTGGGGCTGCCGGTCCCCCAGGTCATCGCCGTGGGCGTCGGCGGCGGCTCCAACGATCCGACGACCAATCCGGGAGCCAACGGCGAGGTTGAACTGGACATCCAGGTCTCCGGCGCCATCGCCCCCGCCGCGCGCATCGTCGTCTACTTCGCCAAGGACGCCAGCGAGCAGGGCTTCATCGACGCCGTTAACGCGGTAGTCAACGACACGACCTACGCGCCGTCCGTGGTCTCGATCTCGTGGGGCGGCCCCGAGTCGCAGGCCACTGCGGCGGCGCGCCAGGCCATGGACTCGTCGTTCCAGACCGGGGCCAGCCTGGGCCTCACCTTCCTCTGCGCCGCCGGTGACAACGGCACGGGCGACGCCCCCAACGCGACGCAGGCCAGCGTCGACTACCCGGCGTCATCGCCCTACGTCACGGGCTGCGGCGGGACGGCGCTGGCCGTCATCAACGGCGCGGCCGTGCGGGAGGTCGTGTGGAACGAGGGCACGCAGGGCGGCGCCACCGGCGGCGGCATCAGCGCCGCCTACTCGGCGCCATCCTGGCAAACGGGCGTCGCGCTCCCGACGCCGGTCGGCGGCGAGCCGGCCAGCGGACGGGGGGTACCCGATGTGGCCGGAAACGCCGACCCTTACTCGGGCTATCTCGTGCGCGTCGACGGGCAGAGCCAGCCGATCGGCGGGACCAGCGCCGTCGCGCCGCTGTGGGCGGGGCTGATCGCACGTATTAATGGGACGAACGGTCGGAAGGCCGGCTTCCTCAACCCCACGATCTACGCGGCGACAGGACGCGGCTTCACCGACATCACCAGTGGGGACAATGGTATCCCCCCCGTCGCGGGCTACAGCGCCGGCCCCGGCTGGGACGCCTGCACCGGCTGGGGCTCACCGCTCGGTGGGCAACTCGCCGCTGTTCTTGCCAGTCAGGGCACGGGTCAGCCACAGTCCCAGGACGGCGATATGGGCGTGCAGGGCCCGTGAAACTTGTGGCACACGCCCTGCTGTGTTACCCCACAGTGGAGCCGCGGCGCGGCGAACGCCCCAGCGATAATAGACCCGACCTGAGGCCTTATACTAACGAGGCTCCGCCTCAGACCGACGAGACATGACGCGAAAACGTGACTCATTCGCACCATGTTTGCCTGTATATAGGAGTCTAGGGGTGACAGGCTAGTTCACGAGGAGAAAACACGATGACAGCCGAGAAGACAACCCTACATCAACTGCTCGACGCCGGACAGAGTCCCTGGATCGACTATATCACCCGCGATCTGCTCAAGAGCGGCGGCCTCAAGGGGCGGATGGATCAAGGTATCGTCGGCATGACGAGCAACCCGACCATTTTCCAGAAGGCTATCGCCGACGGCGCCTCTGACTACGATCAGGACCTGCAGTCGATGGTGCGCGACAACAAGGGCGTGTCCGACATCTACGACGGCCTCGTGCTCGACGACATCCGCAACGCCGCCACGATCCTGCGCCTCGTCTACGACAGCAGCGATGGGCATGACGGCTACGTCAGTATCGAGGTGTCGCCCGACCTTGCGCACGATACCGAGCGCTCGCTGGCCGAGGCGCGCCGCCTCTTCGCCCACCTCAATGTGCCCAATGTGATGATCAAGATCCCCGGGACGGCTGAGGGACTCCCCGCCATCCAGCACGCCATCTCCGAGGGCATCAACATCAACGTCACGCTGCTCTTCTCGGTCGACAACTACCGCCAGGTCGCCGATGCCTACATCTCCGGCCTGGAACAGCGCGCCAGCGCCGGCCAGCCGATCGACCGCATTGCCTCGGTGGCGTCGTTCTTCGTCAGCCGCGTCGATACGGCCGTAGACAAGAAGCTCGATGAACTCATCGACGGCGCCGACGACGAGGCGCGCAAGAGCGAGTTGGGCGCGCTAAAGGGTAAAGCGGCCATCGCCAACGCCAAGATGGCCTACGTCGCCTTCCAGGAGATTTTCTCCGGGCCGCGTTGGGAGGCTCTGGCCTCGCACGGCGCCAAGGTACAGCGCTGCTTATGGGCCAGCACGAGCACCAAGAACAAGGCCTACCGCGATGTCATGTACGCCGAGCAGCTGATCGGCCCCGATACTGTCGACACGATGCCCCCGGCCACGATCGACGATTTCATGGACCATGGAGCCGTCGCGCCGACGATCACGCAGGATGTCGACGCGGCGCGCACCGAACTCGGCGCGCTGGAGCGCGCCGGCATCTCGATGGACGAGGTCACGCGGCAGCTACAGGAAGACGGCGTGCGCCTCTTCACGGAGTCTTTCAACGAGCTCATCGGTACCATCAGCGGCAAGCGCGAAGAAATGATGAGCCACGCTCGTTAGTGGCGAGTGACGAGTGGCGAGTGGCGAGTGATTTGTTCTAGTCACTCGCCACTCGTCACTCATGAATGGAGGAGCCATGCAAGTAGCTATGATCGGGCTGGGCCGCATGGGCGGTAATATGGTGCGCCGCCTCATGCAGGGGGGGCACCAGGTCGTCGTCTTCGACCGCAGCGAGGAGACGATCGCCGAGTTCGAGGGCGAGGGGGCCGGCGGCGCGCGTGGGCTCGAGGAGCTCGTGGGCAAGCTGGAAGCGCCCCGCCACATCTGGCTCATGGTCCCGGCCGGCAAGCCCGTCGACGACAGCATCGACGGGCTTGTCCCGTTGCTGGCGCCGGGTGACACTATCATCGACGGCGGCAACTCTAAGTGGACGGATAGTAAGCGCCGCGCCGAGGACCTGGAGGCCAAGGGCCTTAACTTCCTTGATTGCGGCACGTCGGGCGGCGTGTGGGGCCTCAAGAATGGCTACTGTATGATGATCGGCGGCAAGGAGGACGTGTTCCAGCAAGCCGCGCCCATCTTCGCTACGCTGGCGCCGCCCGACGGCTATCTGCACGTCGGGCCAAGCGGGTCCGGTCACTACGTTAAGATGGTGCACAACGGCATCGAGTACGGCATGTTGCAAGCTTACGGCGAGGGCTTCGAGATCATGCACGCCTCGGAGTACCGTACCGACCTCGACCTGCACCGCATCGCGCACCTGTGGAATCAGAGTTCGGTGGTGCGTTCGTGGCTGCTCGAGTTGCTCGAAGCCGCCCTTGACACCGACCCCAACCTCCTGCACATCCGGGGCTACGTCGAGGACTCGGGCGAGGGCCGCTGGACGGTGCAGGACGCCATTGACCACAACGTCCCCGCCCCCGTGATCACGATGTCGCTGCTAGCGCGCTTCGTCTCGCGGCAGGAAGAGAGCTTCAGCGCCAAGGTGATCGCCGCCCTGCGCAATGAGTTCGGCGGACACGCGATTAAGAAGGCATGAATTGTTACTAGTAATTAGTAGCTAGTAGTTAGAAGAGCTTTTCTAACTACTAGTAACTAGCTACTAATTACTAGCTACTTGGGGAGGACACGCATGGTAGCACCCGCGGCCGAGCTCGCGCCGGTCGAGAACCCGCTGCGCCAGGGCATGCGCACGGCGCGCACCCCGCAGCCCTGCACGATGGTCATCTTCGGCGCGGCGGGCGATCTGACGCGCCGCAAGCTGCTGCCCGCGCTCTACAACCTGGCCCTGGAAGGCTGGCTGCCGTCGGGCTTCTCGGCCGTTGGCTTCGCCCGCAACGACTTAGCTGGCGATGAGTTCCGTAAGGAGATGAAGGATGCGGTCGACCAGTTCTCACGTCGCCGCCCCGTGCAGCCGGCCGCGTGGGACTCCTTCAGCCAGGGCCTCTCCTATATAACGGCCGATTTCCAGAATCCCGACGGTTACGACAAGCTCAAAGAGGAGCTCGACCGCATCGATGGGGAGCGCGGGACCGAAGGCAATCGCGTTTTCTACCTCGCCACGCCGCCGCAGTTCGACCCCGACATCATCCGCCAGCTTGGGCGCGTCGGGCTCAACCATAGCGGCAAGAACGGCAAGAGCGGCAAGGGCTGGGCGCGCATCATCGTCGAGAAGCCTTTCGGCCACGACCTGGAGTCGGCCAAGGCGCTCAACCACGAGTTGTTGCAGGTCTTCCGTGAGGACCAGATCTATCGCATCGACCACTACCTCGGTAAAGAGACGGTGCAAAATATCCTGGTGTTCCGCTTCGCCAACGGCATCTTCGAGCCGATCTGGAACCGGGGCTACGTCGACCATGTGCAGATCACGGTGGCCGAGAGCGTCGGCGTCGAGGGTCGCGCCAGCTACTATGAGAAGGCCGGAGCGCTGCGCGACATGGTGCAGAGTCACATGCTGCAGCTGCTCAACCTGGTGTGCATGGAGCCGCCGGTCGCTTTCGACGCCGACGCGGTGCGCGACGAAAAGGTCAAGGTGTTGCGCGCGCTGCAACCGATGGACCCGGACAAGTCGGCGGCAAACACGGTGCGCGGGCAGTACGGCCCCGGCTGGGCGGCGGGTCAGAAGGTCCCAGGCTACCGCGAGGAGCCCGGTATCGCGCCCGACTCGGTCACTGAAACGTACGTGGCGCTCAAGCTTTTCGTCGACAACTGGCGTTGGGAGGGCGTGCCGTTTTACCTGCGCCATGGCAAACGGCTGCCGGTGCGCTCGACCGAGATCGCCATCCACTTCCAGCCGGCGCCGCACATGCTGTTCCGGCAGGCGCAAGACAACCCTATCGAGCCGAACGTGCTGACCATGCACATCCAGCCCGATGAGGGCATCTCGTTGAGCTTTAGTTCCAAGGCGCCGGGAGCGAGCATGCAGATCCGCCCGGTCCACATGGATTTTCTGTACGGGTCGGCCTTCGCCACCGAGTCGCCCGACGCCTACGAGCGGCTCATCCTCGACTGCATGCTGGGCGACTCTACGCTGTTCACGCGTCGTGACGAGGTCGAGGCTGAGTGGACCTTCGTCGAGAATATTTTGGAGGGCTGGAGTCACGAGACTCCGCCGGTTTTCCCCAACTACGACGCGGGTACGTGGGGTCCGCGTGAAGCCGACGCGCTGCTCGCGCAGGACAGCCGACGCTGGCGGCGGCCCTAGACGAGTCGAAAGTCGAAAGTAACATGGTAGGCGGCGTCATCCACTGGGAGCGCCGGCTTCCAGCCGGCAGGACATCGGTGGCGGCATAGTCGGGAACAGCGAGCTTGTTTGCTCCGACCGTTTGCCGGCTGGAAGCCGGCGCTCCCAGTAGATACGCCTCACGCCTCACGCCTGATAACTGGAGATGAGCCAATGACGACCACCACGACGACACCCACGAACACCTGGGAGGGCGCGTCCATCGACGTCGTGGGCGTTGAGAAGGCCCTCGGTCAACTATGGAAGCAAGTGGGGCAGGGCGAGGCGAGCAGCGGGCACCCGGCGCCGGCGCGCACCAGCGTGCTCAACCTCGTCGTCTATGTGCCGCACAAGGACAAAGCGGGGCCCGTGATCGACGCCATCGCAGGGCTGATCGAGCGCCATCCGTCGCGCACGATCGTCGTCGTCGCGGACCCCGACGCGCCGTCCTCGTCGCTCGACGCGGTCGTAACCACGAATTGCACCAAGACCGACTCGGCACGCGGAAGTTTCTGCTGGGAGCAGGTGACGCTGACGGCGCACGGGGAAACGGCGGCGCACGCACCCGGCATCATCATCCCACTCCTTTTGCCCGACATCCCCACCTATCTGTGGTGGACCGATGACGTGCCGTTCGGCGCCGAATTTTTCGCGCGCATGGCCACCCTGTGCGACCGCGTCATCGTGGATTCGTCGCGGTTGGCGCGGCCCATCGACGGGCTCTCCAAGCTGGCGGCGTTGAGCCACGCCACGGACGCGGATCACGGCGTCAGCGATTTCCATTGGGTGCGGCTGACGCCCTGGCGCAACCTGACCGCGCAGTTCTTCGACAAGGCCGACCTGCGGCCCTATATCAGCCACATCGACAGCGTCCGCGTGACCTACGCGCGTCCTGGCGGTGAGGGCAGCCCGACGCAGGCCCTCCTCGCGGCCGGCTGGCTCGTCGCCTGTCTGGGGTGGTCGCCGCGTCCACAGGGGGCACGGCTGCAAGGGGGGACGATGCGCCTGGAGGCCGCGCGCGGCGGCACGGTCGTGCCGATTGACATCATACCCGAGGAGAAAACGGGCGTCGAGAGAGGCGCCGTGCTCTCGCTTACGCTGACCGCCACGTTGCGCGATGTACAGGCCGTCTTCACGGTCGAGCGCTTGCCGGAAGACGGCGAGGCGTCGACCACCTATACGCTTGACGGATCGCCCAGCGTATCGCATCGCGTGCGTATGGTCACGCGCGACGAGAGCGAGTTGCTCAACGAGGAGTTGGAAGTGTTCCGCCACGACCGCATCTATGAGAACGCCATCGACGCGGTCGCCGCCCTATGTGAGCGCGTCGTCACGGAGGAGTAACACATGACACTCGATTCCCTGGGAGACGCGTCTACACCGCCTGAGATCCTGCGCGGCGGCGCCCAGCGCATCGTAGCGCCCGACGGTCAGGCGCTGGCGGCGCGCGCCGCCGAACTCTTCGCCACGCTGGCGCAACGCGCCGCCGACGTGGAAGGCGCGCGCTTTACGGTGGCGCTCTCCGGCGGCGGCACGCCGAAGGCCCTCTATCGCCTGCTTGCCGCGCCCCCCTACGTCGGACAAATCCCCTGGGAGCGCGTCCACTTGTTCTGGGGCGACGAACGGCATGTGCCGCCCGACGACGCGCAGAGCAACTATCGCATGGTCCGTGAGGCCTTGCTCTCCAAGATCACGATCCCGGACGAGAACGTGCACCGCGTGCGCGCCGAACTGCCCGACGCCGCCGATGTCGCGCGCGACTACGCCGACAACATCCGCGGCTTCTTCGCCTTGCAGCCAGACCAATGGCCGCGCTTCGGCCTCGTGCTGCTGGGTCTGGGTTCCGACGGGCACACCGCGTCGCTCTTCCCTGGGACCGACGCACTGCACGACACGACCGGCCTCGTGGCCGCGCCGTGGGTCGAGAAGTTTAACGCGCATCGCATCACCTTGACCGCGCCTGCGCTCAACAACGCCGCGACGGTCGCCTTCCTCGTCGCCGGTGCCGCGAAGGCCGGCGTGCTGCGCGCGGTAATCGAGGGCCCGCGCGACCCCGACACGCTCCCCGCGCAACTCATCGCCCCCGTCGATGGCGCGCTGCTGTGGATGCTCGACGAGGCCGCGGCCAGCGAGTTGTGATGTCCCCAACCCGACACACTCTCGGCTCAGACCTGTCTCGTCCAGGTCCGTCCTCCGTTCGTCGTGGCGAGGATAATATCGCCACGACCGGTCGTACCGGCGACCCAGCCATGCGTCGCGTCGACGAAGGTGACGGCCAGGGGCGCCTCGGCGGCCAGCCCTGGCACGGCGCAGAGGCGCCGCACCGTCCGCCCCCCGTCCCGCGTGGCGGCGATTACGATCGACGCAGGGGAGCTTGAGTAGGAGAGACCCACTATGTAGGCGGTCAAATGGTCCGGGGCGCTCAAAGGGCCGGTATAGTTGCCCAGCCCGCTAGCCACATAGGAAGTGGAGTAGTAGGACGGGTAGGATGCGCCCTCGAAATAGCCTTCGTCCAGCACCGGCCGCCAGCGCCGACCGCTATCGCCCGTTCGATAGAGGATGTACGGTTGCTGGCTCGACGCGCCGACGCCACCTGAGAGCAGGACCCAGGCAGTTGTCGCCCCCGCGCACTGGATGGTCGCGAACCAGCCGAGGGTGCTGTTGACCGGGCCGCAGCTGTCATGCAGGGGAAACGTGACTACCGTGCGCCACGTCCGCCCGCCGTCCCGCGTGCGCCGCACCGTCGCCCCATGCGCCGCCCAACCAGCGCCGTTGTGGTCGAAACAGACGGATTCCACGGGGCCCGCCGCCGGCTGCGCCGCCCAGGTGCGGCCGCCATTCAGGGTGCGGACTAGCATCCCCCCCGCGAAGGGCCAGGAGGCTTGTTCACTCCCGTAGTAGCCGCGCGGCACGCCGCCAGCGATGCCCCACCCATGAGCAGCGGTCACAAAATCGACGCTACGCAGCGCGCGCGCCGGCTCGCCGGCTGGCGCCCAGTGCCGGCCGCCGTCGCTCGTCCGCAACAGCGTACGGACGCCGACCGCCCACCCGACCCGCGGCGTCACGAGGTCGAGCCCTACGATTGTTTCGGGCCCGGCGTAGCGGGGCGCCCATGTGTGGCCGGCATCGCTCGTGCAGACGATCTCACGCTGCCCCCCCCGCGCACCCCACGTTGCGCGTCACAAAGGCGAGCGCGTACAGTCCCGGCCGGATGCCCGGCGGCACGGTAGCAATCGGCCCCGTCCCAGGCAATCGGTTAGCGCCATCACGATCCGCTGTCCGTCCCCCGTGGGGAAGAGTACTACAGATGAGACAGAGGATAGTCAGCAGCGACGTCATGAACAAACGTGACATCATAGGTTACCTTGCCTTCGCCACGCGACTCACTCGCCCCATGAGCCTGAGCCGGCCAAAATTTTCCCATAACGTCCCGTACAACACCAGACGTTATGACAATCAATATCTTACACTTCATATATGAGTTCGAGTCTCCCCGCGCGCGTCGTCCAGATCCTGGGTCCGGGCGGCGTGATCAGCCGCCGGCTGCCCGGCTACGAGTCGCGCCCCTCACAGGTCGCTATGGCCGAAACCATCGCCGCCGCCATTGACGCCGGACAGCATGCCGTCATTGAGGGTGGGACGGGCGTCGGGAAAGCTCTCGACATCGACACGCCTATCGCGACGCCAACCGGATGGACGCGCATGGGTGATTTATGCGCCGGCGATTTGGTCTTCGATGAGACCGGCGCGCCGACGGAGGTCGTACGTGCCTTTGATGTCATGTACGATCGTCCCTGCTACGAGGTCGAGTTCTCTGACGGCTCAACACTCATAGCCGATGGAGAGCACGAATGGGTGACGCACACATGCCCGCGCCTCACAACCCGCGACATTGCTGCTACGCTCACCGTTACCGCCGACAACGTAGCGCGCCTGAATCATGCTGTCCCGATTGCCCACGCGCTCAAGCTACCCGACCGTGACTTACCTCTCGCGCCCCTTGTCCTCGGGTTATGGTTGGGCGATGGTTCGACTGACCACGCTCAGTTCATGACAGCTGACCCTAAGAACAAGCATATCCCGTTGTGTTACTTGCGCGCCTCCGAGAGGCAACGACGCGCCTTGCTCGCCGGACTGCTCGATACCGACGGCACAGTCTCCCCGCAGGGCGCGATACAGTACACATCAACTAATCTTCGTCTTGCTTGTGACGTTCAGTCCCTCATCCTCAGCCTCGGCTATCGGCCTGCCATGATGACCAAACCGGCGCGCTTGTATGGCAAAGATTGCGGGATGGCCTACACGATCCACTTCACGACGTGCGATGAGGTGTTTCGACTGCCACGCAAAATCGCGACGCACAAACAACGATCGCGCAACGACACACCAACTCGAAACGAATTCCGCTACATTACGGCCGTACGACCGATACCGTCACGCCCGGTGCGCTGCATCCAAGTAGCGGCCGCCAGTCACCTCTACCTCGCGGGCGAGTCCCTGATCCCAACACACAATAGCCTTGCCTACCTGGTCCCTGCCATCTACAGCGGTAAGCGTGTCATTGTGTCCACCGCCAATAAGGCGCTGCAAGACCAACTCGTGGGCAAGGACATCCCCTTCCTGCAGCATACCCTCCCGCGCGACGTCTCGGCCGCCCTCGTCAAGGGCCGCTCCAACTACCTCTGCCTTGAGCGCTTCGGCGAGGAGGAGCAATACCAGACGATGGCGGGGCAGACGTACGACTACCGCGCGCTCAAGGCCTGGGCCGCCATGACCACGACCGGCGATTTCGAGGAGATGGACATGCTGCCGGGGCGCGACCTGCTGGCGCGCGCCAGCTCGACCACGCGCACCTGTATCGGTACGGTGTGCGGCCACTTCCACGACTGCTTCGTGGAAAAGATGCGCGCCCGCGCCGAGGCGTCGCAGCTCGTCGTCTGCAACCACGCGCTTCTGCTGGCCGACCTCGTGGTGCGCGACATGGGCGCCTACCTGCTGCCCGACCGGGACGTCGTCATCATCGACGAGGCGCACCACCTCGAAGAAGCCGCCTTCTCGGCCTTCACCGTCAGCCTGAGCCGCCGCGATATCACAGAACTGGTCGAGCACGACGCGCTGCGCCGGCACGCCGGCACGGAACGGGTCGCCGCGCTCCCCGTCTTGGCCGACCGCCTGTTCCGCCGCTTCGAGGCGCCGACTGGCCGCAGCCGCGACGTGGTAACCGACGAGTTGGCCCCCGGTCTGGCGCTCGCGCAGGGGCTCGCGGAGATCGCCGAGCACCTGACCCGGCACAATCCCCACAAGGCCGCCTCCGCCGCGACGCCGGAGAGCCGCCGCTACGAGAAGCTGGTGGCCTGGACCGCGCGGCTGGCCGAGGACGCGCGCCTGGTCAGCCGCGCCAACGATAAAGATAGCGTCCGGTACGTCGAGTACCGTACCATTGGGCACACGCTAGAGGTCACGCTCAAGTGGACCCCCATCGACGTCGGCGAACCGCTGGCCGAGATCTTGTTCCGGCAGAGCCCCGTCGTCTGTACCTCGGCCACGCTTGCCGTCGGCGACTTCGCCTACTTCCGCCGCGCCGTCGGCATCGACGAAGCGGCCGAGTTCGTGGCGCCCAGCCCCTTCGACTACCCCACGCAGTGCCTGCTCTACGTGCCGGTGCACCTGCCGGAGTTTCGCGCGACCGCCAGCCCCGAGTATACGGCCGCGCTGTGCCGCGAGATCGAGGGGTTGGTGCGCGCCAGCGGCGGCCGCGCCTTCCTGCTCTTCACGTCGTACCGCGGTATGGAGGACGCCTATAAAGCGCTGCGCGACGCGCTGCCGTACACACTGCTCAAGCAGGGCGAACTGCCGCGCGGCGAACTGCTGCGTCGCTTCCGCGCCGACGGGTCGGCGGTGCTCTTCGCCACCAAAAGCTTCTGGGAAGGCGTCGATGTCGTGGGCGCCGCGCTCTCGCTGGTCGTGATCGACCGCATGCCCTTCAGCGTCCCCGACGACCCCGTAGTCGCCACGCGCGTCAACCGGCTGAAAGAGGACGGCGGAGACTGGTTCAACGACCTAATGCTGCCCACGGCCATCCTGCAGCTCAAGCAGGGTGTTGGGCGGCTGATCCGGTCCAACAAGGACCGCGGCGTCGTAGCCATCCTGGACAGCCGCCTGGCGCGCAAAGGCTACGGACGCCGCGTCATCGCCGCCCTGCCCCCGGCGCGCCTGGCCCGGCGTATGGAAGACGTCGAAGCGTTTTTTGCAGCCGGGGTGGAATGAGCCCAATGTTTACGAGCATCGGGTGCAATCCTTACGTGGATTGGGTGATGGCTCGCGCGATCTGGAGGACCTGTGCCTCCCCCGCGTTCGAGTCGACGGTGACGGAAAGTCGGCGCCCTCGCGTGGCGGCGGTCGCGCGCCATGTGGCGAAAGACGCATAGGCCGTGTGCCCGATGGTGACACCCCTAACGGTATTGCCTACAAGTTAAGGTTCTGAGCCACATGTCAAGTACCCGCATTTCCGCCGCTCGGGGTGGCAAAGGGAGCGTAGCAGCATATACGCCGTACGTCCACGAGCCTTTTGCTCCCACACACGG